>Ga0247844_1000927_pt1 | contig 58009 bp, 61 predicted proteins | sample LaCtaG_FD_192421 | JGI IMG/M metagenome (GOLD analysis project Ga0247844, IMG submission 192421) | Freshwater microbial communities from meromictic Lake La Cruz, Castile-La Mancha, Spain - LaCruzMarch201714.5m_1 | ecosystem: Environmental > Aquatic > Freshwater > Lake | place: Spain: Castile-La... | reverse complement strand
GATATATGAGACGTCGAAGATGAGTGAATCAACATCTGCGAATGCAGTCGCCCCGTTGATTTCAGAACCCTTGAAGGATGGTTTTAGACCGTGTGCCATGCTACCGTAAGTAGCATACAGTCATCGACCACGCCAAGGGTTTCCTGATACGAAAGCACTCACAGTTGTTGGACCGGGTGCATCTACAACTTCCTCGAACGGAAGTCCGTTATCCACTTCATCGAAAGATGTAGTGGCATCCTGACATGCACTGGAGAGGTCAGAGTAGGACTGCGCAAGCAACCCATTTTCCTCCGGGTTGGAGTCGTAAATCTTCTCGGCCTTTTCGAAGAAGCTCCTGTGAAGCTCAGCGAAAAGGTCCTTCAGGTCCACGGGTTCCATGGCAACAATGGCGGCTGCCACTTCCTTAATCGTCATACGGTACGACCAGCCTTGTCCTTCAGTACCATTGTGGAACTGCGAATGACGTAGTGCTTGTTGTCCAGACCGAGGAACAATGCAGACCTGCCAATACGTGACATGAGATTGCCGGTGAACTCCTTCGAGTTGCCGTTGGGGCGCTGGATGCTACCTGACACGAAGGTGCTGGAGACGGACGTCCACGCGTCTGGGTCCGAGTCCTTGAGCATCTGACCGTGAGAGGGCTCGTAGAGGTCGTAGTGCCAGCCACCACGATGGTTGGCCTTACGGCTGGAGTGAACCAGCCAGCGAATACCATCGATGCTGACCGCTTCACCAATCGTGAACTGGCCAGCCTTCTTGCCCAAGTTTTCCTCGACGTGTGCGTCAGCGGCCTTGCGCTTCTCACCCGTCAACGTGACAAGGTTACCCGTTGAAGGGGAGTCATGAGCCTTTGCCTCATCAGCAGGCTTCTTTGCCTTTGCCTTTGGCTTCTTCTTCGCAGCTGCTTCGACGATGGGCGCTGGTAGTGCATCTTCAGTCGGAAGAGGGTACGCCGTGTTGTATTCAGCAACCACAGCGTCTACACCATCAAGTGTAGGGTCTTGAGACAGCAGAGGCTCGATCAAACCACTGATCTTTTCCTTGTCATCAGCCGATAGCTCGTCACTGGCCATCTTCTCAGCAAGAGAAGCGAGGGCTGTGGCGAGGCTTTCGGTGGCAGCGCTCATCTGCAGTTCAGCGGACATGATCGTGTGCAGCGAGCTACTCACGGTCGTGATGTCACTGCGGATGGACTCAACAAGCACTGGAGGTTTTTCGCCAGCTTCCTCAGCAGCTGTGATGACTTTCTGTGCAGCTGCTCGAAGAACTTTTGCTCTGGTCTGATGATTCATCTCGTACCTCAGTAACGGAAGAGTGGGGTAGTGGCGTAGTTGTCGACCTGACCACCATTGCTGGGCTGGTCTGGTTCATCTCGTACCACAGGCAGGATTGGGAGTCTCGGATTCACGAACTCGGACAGAGCTTCGGGACCTTGATCCTGCAGACCGGGGACGGTGCGTGGGTAGCCTTCAGCTGTGTGTAGCATAGATGCAACGACGTCTGACAAGCGCTGTGCGCCCACCACGACCTCAGCACCACCCGGAGTGATATAGGGGCTAGCAATGCCTGACACTTGGCTGGTGGCCAACCACCACTCCTCTGGACGCATTTCAGTCGACGGCATGCCCATCGGCATGTACGTCGGGTTCACCCCAACGACCCAAGCATCGTCAAACGTCAGCGTCCGCTTCTCACTGCTATTGGCCGTTTTGCCTTCCTTCTTCAGGTTGGCTGGATTCCTGATGCCGAGGCTGACTGCAATCTTCGGCAGACCTTCGCGCTTGAAAACAACAGCATAGCCCAAACGGTACAGGTCGGGAGCCCAAGCTGGACGAGCCTCATCTTGGATGATCTTCCAGAGAGGATTCTTCATGTCCTTGTCGTTCTTCTCTTGGTCGTCTGACTGAGCAAGGAAGTGGGCAATACGAGTTCCCACAAGTGGGAAGCTGATCTTCTGTGGCTTGCCATCCTCAGTGAGGGGGCGAACGTATAGGACGTACCAGTTAGACATGCTTCACTTCTCTCTTGCAGGCAACAGTCAAGATTGTGCTACGACATGGTGAATGACCTTCGTAAAGGCATCCTTCGCAATCGCAGGGTGATGTGCAATCGCGAAGAGGATAGCATTCCCCAAAGCGCCTGTTGATTGTGGGTCTTTGATCACTCGACAGAAGATACCGACCTCGCCTAGTTCAAGACCGTCTGATGTTGCGTCTGGGGCTGGTATCACGCACTGGAAGCTTGCTGCCCTGCTGTTGGGTCTCAGTATGCAAGCTTCGCGGAACTCCCACGTGAGTGGTCCAGCAGATGTTGCAGCTGTGGCTAATGGTGCTTCGATGATGACGCTCGTTGCCGAGACCCACTCGCGAATGAACCAAGTGCCATTCAGACCTGTGTCAACAGAGCCACCAACATTCAGCCAACGCCTTGCTGTCGTGTTCGGGACGGCAAGCAGACCATTCACCTGCACGATACCCGGAGCTAGGAGCACCGCAGACGCAGCAGCGCCTGACAGGAGAAGTCTACCCATCCGTCTCACACCACCAACAGCTGCAGTGAGTGCCGTGTCTGTCTGCACCACTGGCAGTGCGATTGTGGGGTCAAGTGTGTCGAAGCCGTGAGTACCAACCATGAAATGCCAATCACCTAGTGCCAAACCGCCAAGAGCACGAGCATTGTACTGTCGGGCGATGGCAGTGAGGGAGGCGGTGATTGTTGTCATGATGATCTCTTTGAGTGTCTGACAAGGATGCCTCGAACGCAATCTGCGTTATGACGTTCAAGCCAGACATCCTCGGGGCAGAGGTAATTCCAACGACCAAGTTCAAGAAGGGCCGACCGCGCCCTGTCATTGGAGTTGTGCAGCACTACACCGCTTCCTTGTCGGAGCGTGGCCTCGTGACTTGGATGCCACAGTCGGCGAACTCGGCTCACATCTTCATCTTCCGTGACGGACACGTCGTGCAGATGGTGTCCTTTGCCGACCAAGCGTATCACGCTGGTGACAATGCGGGTCTATGGCTCGGGAAGCCACAGCCTGCGAATGTGAACAGCTTCACCATCGGCATCGAGAACTGCAACGTCGGTTGGCTGCTCAAGGGCAAGGATGGCAAGTTCTACATGCCGAAGTTCGAAGCTGGGAAGCCCGTGACGCTGGGGACGTTGTACCAAGGGCCTGCACCACAACAGGCGAAGGGTAGTGATGGAGCCATGCGTTGGTGGGAGCCCTACAGCGACAAACTTGTGGCCTCAAACATCGCTGTCATGAAGCGCATTGTCGAGATGTACCCCGCAGTCACGAGGACTAACATCGTCTTCCACTCTGACGTCTCTCCCAAGAGAAAGACCGACCCCGGTCCGCTTTGGCCACATCAGTACGTGCTTGGTGAAGTCTTCGGCTCATCGAAAGTAGCGGCACCAGTGCTGGCCACTTCGAAGGGCGTTGAAGCCAAGGAAGAAGTGATCAGCGATGTTGGACGAGGGAACAACATCGATGCTTCTGCTGAAGAGCACTACGACTACGCGAATGAAATGTCGATGATTGACCCCGTCGAAGACGGGATGTGCATCGAGAAGTGAGCTTACTCCAGAAGCTTCCTTGCTTCGGCGAGACTGAGGCCAGTAGTGATACTGGAACCAGCCCGCTCCCTCCGCACAGCCCAGACCTCGTCGAAGGTATCGACTGACAAGCCGAGTACTTCCGGGTCGTGGGCAATCAGGAAGATGGATTCAAGGTCCGGACACCTGTCACGCAGAGTCGGGATGAGTCTCTGCACGACAAGCAGCTTGCCGTCTGGTCTGAGGTTGGTGAACGGTTCATCCCAGAACATCACGTTGGTTGTCCGTGGGCTGACTTCACGCAGAGCAGCTACGGACGCCAACGTCAGTCGCTGGCGCTGGCCACCAGAACCCTGCAGCGGCTGAATCCAAGGTTCGTGCGTCCCTGTCTTCATCTCAACAATGAGCTTGGAGAACGCGTCATCAGTGCTGAGACGCAACTCAGCACCCTCGTACTGGCCAACGGCAATGGTCGACACGTACACAGGCAACACGAGTTCGAGCACAGACAAGCAAGACCGAACCTTGCCTGCTCTGTATGCAGTGAAGTAGGGAATGATTTCGTCTTCGTACTGCTTCAGCGACAAGGTGAATTGAGCGTATTCATTGACCTTGTCGTCGAGTTCCTTCTTCTGCTTCTGAAGTGCCTTGTATGTAGCGCGGGTTGACGTGACCCGGTCCTTCTCTTCCAGAGCATCGTTGTATTCGACGACCCAGTCGGCTCTGTTAGCCCTGATCTTTTCGATGGCTGGTGCAAGGCCGTCTAGGTCGACGTCTTGAAGGGAGCGCTCAAGCGTCGTGACTTCCGTGTAGACGTTCTTGACTTCGTTCGCATCAGCAATGAATGTCTTCTCGCCACGCTGCTTCTCTTGTAGGGAAGCAAGCTTCTCAGCAGAGGAGTCCTGAGTTTCCGTTGGCTTCTCAGGCGACCTCTCATTGATTACAGCCAGCCGCTGCTTGGCAGCATTGAGACCGGACTTGGCTTCTTCTACCTGAAAGTAGTAGCCGATGATGTCGTCTAGATGGTCGATGGCCTCATCAATGGTCTTGAGGGTGTCGAGCCCCTCTGGCAGGTGGTTGGTCAACTCAGTTGATGCATCGAGCCACATGCCTTTGGCTTGTTTCCTCAGGTCGTTTGACGTGTCCCGTAGGACCTCAATGTCCACTGCATGAGAACAGGTTGGGCAGTCCACGGTACCGTGGCCACCGCCAAGCTTAGCTTGGAGCTTTTCGATCTTGGTAGCTTGCGCCTCAGCGGCAGAAGCTGAAGCAACAAGTTCACGCCATGGGGTTGAAACGTCTTTACCATGTTGAAGAGTGCGTAGACCCTTGCCTTTTGCCTCGATCAACAAAGCCTTGGTCTTCTCACATAGGCCCAGCTTCATCCTTTCTGATTGCCCCTCTAGGGCAGTCAGTGCAGCCTGCTTCTTCTCCACTGCCTTTGAGGCGACACGCTGGTCCTCGATGAAGTCGTCATAGGTTGCCCATGCTTTCTTGAGCGACTTCACCTTGGCCGACAGGTCTGCAATTCGCTCGTTGAGAGAAGCCAACGCGGTCTCGGCCTCCTTGGCAGCCGTCGCCGCATCTGCCGCTGAGGCAACGCCAAGACTCTTGCACAGGGCCTTGTACCGCTTCGTGGCTGCAGCATGGTCTTCTGCTGTGTCCATCAAGGTGACGAGACGACCAGTCTCCTGATTCGCATTCTGAATCTTCTTGTTCAGCTGCTCAACAACAGAGCTTACATCCTCGCTGGATGGCAGAGACGCTATCTCTTGCTGCATGTTCTTCAGCTGCTGGTCAACGTCCAGCAACCTCTGCTTGATGCCCAGTGACCCGGTGACCTTTGTCGTGAGTTCCTTGGCAGTGCCCAAGGCTTCGTTCACAAGGTCGTCGCAGAAGGACAGACCGAAGACGTTTGTGATGTACTCCTTCTTCTCGGAAGGAGTACCTGCCATCAAGTCGTGAGTCGCGCCCTGCGAGATGTACGTTGTACCCAGCCATTCCCCGTAGGAGATTGGAGCCAATCGGTTGACGAACTTCCGTGCTTGTGGCTTGGTTGTCGGCTCTTCATCGGCCTCACCATCGATCTTGATGATGTATCTGGAGGCCAGCTTCTTGTGCTTGAACGCCTGAGTGATGTCCACTTCACGTGACCGGGCACCGACACCACTATCGAATACCAGATTGCCTTTGTACCCAGTGAGACCATCGACGAGATTCTTCTCAGCGAGAGCAGCGTCACGTAGTCGTGGTGCTCCCTTGCCGAACAGGATAGTCGTCGGGATATCGGGGATAAGTGTTTTACCTGCCCCCTCTTTGCCTTCGATGAGGACCAAGCCACGCTTCTCAAGGGGGAGGATACCCGTGTCGGTCTTGTAGGATCCTGCTCCTTCAAAGCGGAGTGACTTGAGGCGCATGATAGCTTTTTTTGCCATGACCCGACTGTGTCCCATACTGTGCCGTCGTCGTCAACGCTTGATGCATCCTGACGTATGAGGTTCTCAATGGAAACACTAATCCGCCGAGTCATCTTCAGAGCAATGCCAATTTCACCAGATGAGCGTCAAGCTTTCGAGACGTTCAACAAGCTGCTGAACGCCAAGCTCAAAGATGTCGAGAACGACCTGCTTTCCAGCGGAACACCCATCACCAAGGTGATGGAACTCAGAGAGCTTCTCGACAAGATTCCGGGTCTCTGGACCTGATAGCTGAAGGTACTGCCATGGTTGACTCCGATGTCTCTGTTGCCGCGTTGTACGAACTCGCGGCCCTGTTCGGCAATAAGGCTAGCCTGCCGCTTCGAAACATCAACAAGGAGTCTGCTGACTACGTCAGTGGTATGGCTGTTGATGAGTTGGTGGTCGTCGCGTGGCCAGTGATAATGAAGTCACTAGCCATCCAGCAACCATCAGGCAATCCTAGCCCCGACGGCCTTTACTGAAGCAGACACCCAGACTTCTCCGTCAGGAGGAGCTTCGGACAAGTTGAGGCTTTCCACATTGGTCTTCTCGAAGCGGAGCTTTCGAGGGATGTCATTGTAGACAGAAGCTGGTGCGGCCTTGTCTCCAAAGATGTCAGCTGGGTACTCGTCAAGTCGGTACTGTACCGTTGGGAACACGATACGGCTGCTGCTGTGCTCGGATACGAACTCGCGCAGAACCTCGAACTCCAGCATCGAAAGCTGCTTGTCGTCCTCATTCGCGCGTTCCTTGATGACGTCGCGGATGTAGTAGTTCGTCTCCTTGGACATTGGACCACCAAGAGACATTGCGTGCTGTACATCTGGCTGACGAATATGTCGTGAGCCAACTGCCCAGAACATGTCCGTCTGTACTTCATGCACCCACAACGTGTTGTCGTCCAACTCGGAATAGCGCACCCAAGAGAGGATGATCTTGCCCGGAACAACTGGATGACCGGACATCTCAGCCTTTCCATTGTACTGTTTAATGAACCCAACAGCGCTCTCTCCCCATGCAGAAAATAGACGGTTGACGTCTGCTTCTGGTACAACAAGTCCAAACACTTTGTTGTTTGGCAGGATGCTGTCTTTGTCCGTCCATGGGAGCTTGGCAGTCTCGGCTGCGCTCAGGAGACCTTCAAGCAGATGCCTCGGCTTGTTGTCAGGCACAACGACATCAGAGCTTGAGATGTCGTCCTCGGACACCACAACGTCTTTCTTGGGCTGCTTGGTCTGCATCCATAGCTTGAACCAAGGAGTGCTGCCTACTCGTGACTTCTCGATCTCCCTGACGGTCATGGTGCCGTTGGGTGCTTTGCGGATCATGCGGATGATCGCAAGCTGGTCGCCAGACATCTTTGTGATGGCCGTGACGACGGAAGCCGACTTGAACGAGGCGTGCGCTGGCATTGAAACCGGACCACGCTTGTCGGGCCTGAGATTGGGAGAGAGTGGGATCGTGACTTCCTTGCCGGAAGGAAGAGACACGCTGACGTGCCTGACATCGAACCACGTGTTCACGTCCGTGAACCTGCCCACAGCGAGAGAGGACATGCGCTGACGGTCCTTCTCGGACTGGTCGTTGGGTACGTAACACCAAGTGCTGTGCGGGTTGTAGTTGAATGTCTGCTTGCAGTCGAAACCGAGAACTGAAAGTTCCCGCTTCAGGAAGTTATGCAGCATGGTCAACTGGCCGTTGGGGTCGTCCTTGACGGAGAACCAGAGCGCCTTTGTACCTGACTCGCTGTCACCAAAGTCCTGAAGTCCCTTGTGCGTTTGCAGGGTGACGCGGAAGGGAGCTTGACGCTTCAGTGCTGCACGTAGGCCAAGAAGGAACTCGTCTACCTTACCGGGTGTGAATCCATCACCAGTGAGGTAGAGCAGGGTAATGTGTGGTTCCTCGTTATGCCGCTCGTCGTCAGGTGGATAACGTGACGCCAGATTCTTTGGGATCTTGATCGTCAGAACAATGGGCTTCGCCTCTTCAACTTTTGGAGACACGAGGTGGTCAGCGGCCAACAGCTTTGCTGCTTCTTCCATCGCAGACCGAACAGCGATGGGAACCGCCCTCGTTGACAGCCGGTCTGCCAGTGCGTCGGCACGAGCTTCAAGCCTCTTCTGGGCAAACGTCGTTTGCACTGAGGCGATCTCGCCAGACGAGAGGAAGCTTGGGATGGTGATACGGCTCATTCATCAGGTTGCTCAACGACTTAGGCGTTCGCCACACCTTCAGTTGTAGGTGCAATCGAAGCGGCTGCGCTCTGGGTCACGGTTCTCGGACCAGAAGATCTGGTAAGGAAACAGCACACCATAGAAGTTATGGAAAGGCTCCTTCAAACCGGACCAAAAAACTGCCGGGTAACATTTGGTCAGTTCAACAACATATGACTGGAGCACGGTGTCAGCAGTTGCCTGACGGGAAAGAATAGTGTTGTGCAGGATGACGAAATAGCATTCATCTGAGTTGGTGCCCTTTTCATCCAGACACTTGATCTCCTTCTGCCTACCCATGGCGTGTTTACCCGCCTTACAGAGGTACCCCGTTCGATCTGGCAGTGCGAGATCCACTGATGCCGCACAGACAGATACCAACTCGTCGAAGGCCAGCGCCGATGCCTTGTAGGTCCGCCAGTCATGCATGGTCCAACGACCCACTGCCTCCACGCAGCGGGGGTAGTCGTCTGAGTACTGGACGTGGTCGTTCACAGTCTTGGCCTTGTTGCTGAGGCAGAACTGCTTCATCTGCTTGAGTTCGACGGCATCACCCTGCCACACATTGGGGTCTCGAACTCCATACGTCTTCTTGTACCAAGGGTTCCCTTTGGAACGGAGAGCAGCAGTGTAGTCCTCTTCCATACCTTCTTCTGTTTCAGGGGCGACGAAGGTGTCCTTCGTCGGTCTATCCCTGATTCCCTGCCAGAACGCAGGGGAATCACGCTCCACCTGAGTCATTGCCTTCTCCTCCTTCAGGAGCCAGTCGGGCACCACCCAGCGGTCCTCGACGGCGAAGGCGGTACTACTGAAAAGGAGAAGAGCTACAAGCGCATGTCTCATAGCCCTAACACTAGGCATCGATTATGGTGCAGTCAATAGCTACTTTACTGCAACATGTCGCAGGTCACAGTCATGATTTCACGTTTGCGGCCCGGAAGCACTGAGCAGTGGATGCTGACTTGAAGCTCGTTTGGCTTGGTCACAACATCCCCCACGTGAAACGTCGCAACTGTATCATCTGAATCGGACGAGATGAAGCGCCGATATTTGCAATAAGTTGTCTTGAGGGTGTGGTGACTTGCCAAGATATCAAATCTGACACTGGCTGGAGCACCAGCATCGATGAGTTTCTTAGCTACTGAATCGAGGACATTTGAGATGTTCATCTGACTTTCCAAGAGGTGTGCCCCCTAGTCACGGGGACGGATAGTGTGGGTACAAAGCAAGGCTCGTCTGCGGGGCACTGGTCACAGCGACTCACGTCGTCGTTACCCAGCTGGTCGAAGGTCAAGGGACCAGCGGCTACCTCGTTGGCCACGAGGCAGTCTGGCAGCACCTTTAGACATAGCTTGCATTCAACATCAATCAGTTTCACCTGCTGTCTCCTTTGTTGGCCACGTCTCGTCAATGGCGCCTTTGCTGTATTCGGTCACTCGTCCTTCAAAGAATCCTTGAAACTCCTTGCCGGACAGGGCGTCTTCCACCCAAGGAAGAGGGTTCTTCTGAATGTCATAGATTGGCTTCAGGTCCAGACCACGAAGGCGAAGGTCGGCGATGTATCGCACGTATGCCTTGACGTCCTCTGGCTTCAAGCCTTCAACGGCACCCATGGAGAAGCAGGTGTCGATGAAAGCATCCTCCATGTTCACCACGTCGCGGCAAGCGGCATAGATGCTGTCGCGGTGCTCCACCGTCTGCAGTGTTGGGTTCTCAGCAACCAGAGCCTTGTACAGGAGGCTGATGCTGTGTGAGTGCAGGCTCTCATCCCGCTGAGACCAAGCCACGATCTGGCCAAGCCCACGCATCTTGTTGATTCCAGCACGCTGGAAGTTCAACAGGATGGCGAAGCTCGCGAACAACGCAGTACCTTCCATGAAGGCACCGAAGACAGCCAGAGTCTTTGCGAGGTCGTCTAGGCTGTCTGACTTGAAGCCATGCAGGTATTCGTACTTCTTCCGCATCGAATCGTAGAGCAGGAACTCGTTGTACTCAGTCTCTGGCAGACCAAGCGTGTCGATCAGGTAGCTGTAGGCATGGACGTGAATCGCTTCCGAGGCAGCGAAGGACGACAGCATCATTCCAATTTCTGGAATTTGGAACACGGGCATGAGCCGGTTCTGATAGTTGTTGCTGACCTCCAGATCGCCCTGAGTGAAGAACCTCAAGACCTGCGTCAGGAGGCTCTTGGCTTCTGGTGTCAATGCACGGTAGTCACGCACGTCCTCGGTCATGGGTACTTCAGTGGCGAGCCAGTGGCTCTGCTGCTGAAGCAGGTAGGCGTCGAAGGCCCACTGGTATTCGAATGGGCGAAAGCTGGGTCGTGGTGTTAGTAGTGGCATGTTTCCTTCACTGGCAGACGGCGCATTCTTCGTATGCGAGACGGTCTTGGATGTTGGTTTGTGTGTGGTTATCAGCGTTGGATGAGATGTTCGTCGACTGAGCTTTGGCTTCACCACGGAAGTAGTACAGACCCTTCACGCCAGCTTTCCACGCGAGCATGTGAACGTCGTGCAGGTACTTCGCCGAGTACTGCCCGTTGGTGTTGTAGCCGAAGAACAGGTTCAGGCTTTGACCCTGAGTGATGTATGGCTGACGGTCAGCTGCTTGCTGCACGATTTCTCGCTGGTTGATTTCTGACCCAGTCCTGAAGACCTTCCTGTCGTCGTCAGATAGGAAGGCAAGGTGTTGCACAGAACCACCAGTAGCATGGATCGACGACCAAGTCTCTGGTGTGTTCATCAGAGGGTACTTCTTGGCGAGGAGGTCCTTCAGGTAGGGGTTCTGCATCTTCACGCGACCAGTCAGTGACTTCTGAATGAAGGAGTTGGAGAGCGGTGGTTCAACGGAGGCAGCGTTGGCGCCTGCAATGAATCCAATGCTGGCTGTCGGGGCTACAGCGGAGTAGTTCACATTCCTGACGAGGTGCTCAGGAGGCATGACCTTCTTGATGACCCAAGAGCCGAGTTTGGTACCAACCAGCTTGAGCGCGATGACAGCGGGGACGGTGATGCGAGCAAGCAGCGGGGAGGCGAGGATGGCGTCTGGGGCAGGACCACGCTCAAGAGCCAGTCTCTCCGTCGCCATTTTGGTGTACTTCCCGAAGTCACGGAAGCGCAGCTTGTTGTGGACACGAGCTTCAACACTCTCGAATGGGATGCCGAGCTTTTGAATGTAGTCGAACCAACCCATGACACCCAGACCGATGTCGCGGCCACGGGACGCTGAGTGCGTTGCACGAGCATAGTCTGGACCAGCGGTGGTGATGAAGTTGTCCAGAACGTTGTCCAGACCTTTGGACATCAGGTACACGAGACGCTCTTCATAAGAAGCCCACTCGTCGTAGCGAGCGTAGTTCAATGAGCCGAGGCAACACACAGCTGTGCGACCAGATGGGGTTGGCCGACCACGAAGATGGTCCCAGAACTTCTGGGCAACCACCTTGCCCATTGCGAACACGATGAGCATGATCTCGATGCAGAGGTTCGAAGTGAGAACCTTGAAGCCAAGCTTCTTGTTCACTTCTGGCTGCATGCGATTCACGGTGTCGATGAACAGGATGTAGGGCTCACCTGTTTCGACTCTCGTGATGACGATCTTCTTCCACAGTTCGTAGGCGTCAATGGTCTTGACCACCTTGCCATTCTTGGGGGAAATCAGGTTGTATGGCTTGTGACCCTCGACAGCCTTCATGAAGGCATCGTCAATCACCACGCCATGGTGCACGTTGAGGCACTGACGCTCAACTGCTCCTTTTGGCCGACGAATGTTGAGGAAGTCTTCAATGTCAGGGTGACTCACCTGCATGTAGACAGCACCAGAACCAGAGCGGCCCGTTGACTGCTGCTTGACGGCGTACGTCTGAGAATCGAAGCTCTTGATGAATGGGATGGGGCCTGTGGCTGAACCACCACCACGGATGCTGGCTCCTTCCTCACGGACATAGCCGAAGTAGGAACCGATGCCTCCACCACCAGCTGCAAGTGCTGAGTTCTCTGGAAGAAGCTCTTTGTAGATGCCGTTGATCGAATCGTCAGCAGCTGACAGGAAGCAGCTGATCAGCTGACCACGTGAAGTGCCAGCATTCGTCAGCACAGGAGTGGCGAACATTGCGTGCTGCAGGGACAGGATGTCGTACAGTTCCTGAGCATAGGCACAGGTGCTCTCGAAGGCCGACCGCTCAATGACCTTGTTGCTCTTGTGAGCACAAGCCACACCAGTGGCTACGCGTGCGAAGAAGTCCTGAGGACACTCGCAGATGTTCCCCCTGCGGTCCTTGAGGAAGTACCGGTCAAGCAGAGTCTCAAAGCCGAAGAAGGTCAGCCTGTCGTCACGGCTCTGGTCCTGAACAATGGACTCCTGCACCTTACGGCTGGTTGTGAACTCTGGGCTGTCCCAAGACCGCCTGACACCAACGTGCTCACGGTGAGCAAGCAGTGCGTATTGCAGAGCCTCCACCATATCGACGCGGTTCAAAGCAGAGATGATCTGGTCCTTCAGGGACATGATGTTTCCTCCATCAGCCATGTTTTTTTCCTCTAAAGTCGAAAGAAAAACTGCAAAGCATAGCCGTCTGGTGGACGGCTCGTTTGCGGGTAAGTAGAGAGTGGCTTGAAAGCCACTCGGTTGGTCAGGTCTTACTCTTCGCCTTTTTACCCTTCGACTTCACAGTCGTTGGAAGCTCTGGAGGCGGTGTCCAAGAGTTGGCGGTGCTGGCTGCAGTTGTCGATGCAGATGCGGTTGTGCCCTGCAAAAACTGGCAACTATCGAAAGGTGGAATGATCATCGTGAAGTAGAGGAAGTCTCCACTGTACAACTTCAGGTTGAACTCTGCTACTGCGTGGCCAGTCCGGTAGTCGGGGTCGCGCACAGAGCACAGCTTCGCGAAAGCGCTATGCATTGCAAGACCAATGTCGGAGTCGGCGTAGTCGAGAGCCTTCTTCCAGAAGTCCTTGGCCTCTGCTGGGAGCTTCTTGGTGACGGTCTGAGTGACCGTGTTCCTATCAATCATGCGAAACAGGTACTTGCAGTATGTTGTGACTACGACGCCGAAGAAGGTTGGGTCTGGAAGCGTCTGCTTGATTTCGGTCAGCAGCCGCTGCGACCCTGATTCTTCAACGTCCAAGGGGGCTGGAATCCTGCTGGTCGTCTCCAGAACAGAAGGACGGCGTGGCCCTAGGGTCGTCAGTACCTTCTTCAGGAGGCTGACTTCCAGCGCTTGGGACGGAGATTCAACAAGGGTGTTCATCTCCTGCGGGGTCAGGTGCTTTGGCATCGCCGAGGCATCTGCCTCCTTCACGTCAGCAATCTGGACGCCCAGTTGGGTGCGTAGGTCCGATAGGTTCTGCAGGTCATCAAAGATGAGGATGCTGTTGAACTTGTCCTGATTCTTCAGGACTTCTTTCAGAGAGGTCACACCAAACACGAAGCACACGACCTTGCGGGCGTCGGCCTTCTTCTGGTCAAGGAACTCTTTATACCGTACAAGGGACTTGGGGGTGTCTGCATAGACAACGGTGCGCCACCTGCTTGTATCGATCATGGACATGGCTGCGGTGGGGTTCATTACAGCGAAGCTGGAGATGGCCATTTTTGTACCTTCAAATCAAGCAAGTCGTGAGGTCGACAAGTCGATGAGTGACGACGTCAGACGGGCTCGAAGCTTAGCATCGCTCAGAGAGATTGCCAAGCCCTGTCTTGCTGACTTCAGTGGGACATCAAATGCCACAAGCATGTCCGTCGGGGATGCGTACACTTTGTCGATGATTTCTGAAGCTCGCCGACCTTCAGTCTTCAAGCTTGGGTTGAGGAAGCTGACGATGGGCGAGCCACGAGATACGGTGTCGTCATCGAAGAGCGAGCTAAGCAGCACTTTACTTGCCCTCCTGATACCACGCTGCCGGATGACCAGCAGTCTCCACCACCACTCCAGCGGTCCTTCGGCGTCTTCCAGTTCGCGTTTCTTGGCCGACTTCCAGAACTCTTTGTGTCCCTTGTGCCGCTCGTTCAGGATGATGGGCATTGACCGACGCTCAACAGCGTCAGGCTCGATGGCCATCAAGTCACAGAGCCTCTGCCACGTGACTCCAGAGCCCGCAGACGGACGTAGCGTGATGGAGGTATGCGGGAGCACACCAACTTCCCCCGGTGTACCCATACCGAACTCGGTGAGGTGCAACTGCGGTATGTCCAGCCACTGGAACCAAAGCTCTGTAAGGGCTGGGTGGGAACGCTGCATCGCTCCGATGACGCCAATCTGGACTGGTCGCTGCTCTTGAATGGCCATGACTCTTCATGGCTGAAGGAGGGGCGACGGTCAATCCCAATCCGGGTCTAGTACCATGCCGTGGTCCTCAGCTACGAAACCAGCAGGCCACAGAGTTCCTTGCCTGTTGTGCTTACCTGTCTTCGAGTATGTGGCTCCAGTCAGGATAGTTCCAGTCAGATTGGCGTCTGTGAAGTTTGCACCTGATATGAAAGACCTGTCAGCAATGCATTTGACAGATTAGCTTTCCTGAAGTCAGAGTCAACTGCCGCCAATCCTTTCAAGTTTGCACCAGTCAAATCAGCAGCTAGGAATGAGGTTGACATTGCCATGGCGTCTTGGAGAACTGCTCCAGCGAGGTTCGCACCCTTTAGGCGAGCTTCATCCATCGTTGCCTCAATCAGAGTTGTGTTCTTCAAGTTTGCGCCTCTGAGCGTAGCACCTTCTAGGTGTGCTCGAAGTAAGTTGCAGTTGCTGAGGTTTGCACCTGTCATATCTGCTTCTTTGAAGTCACAGTCTGGCAAAACACTTCCGGACAGGTCAACGTTGGTTAGGTCAATACCTCTGTATATAATTTGTTGAAACTCTGTCTTCGACAGCTTCGACAAGTTCTTGATGTCCTTTGGCGGCTTACCAGCCATAACCAGTGCCATGACATCGTCTGGGTACTTGTTCTCCACGAACTCGATCAGGTACGGCTTCATATCATCAGTTGGGTCGGTATTGCCCTCTCCAAACATTTGCTGGAACGCTTCACTCGCATACTCCATAGTGATAAGTGATTCACCATCTTTCGTGCGCAATGAGTAGATGATTGACTCGCCTGCTTTGACTGCGTCACAATATGACCCGACACAGTGCTTCATGACGTCACCCTCACGCTTGAGGGCCTCGTCTGTCTTAAGTTCCACTACCTTGTGACCGTCCGCGAAGCGGTACACCACTGGATTGGCATCAGAGTCTTCTTTGCTCTTACGTTTGGCATTCGGGACGTAGTCCCGTGCTTGGTTGATGGTGTCTTCCAAGCTCAGCTTGTTCAAGTCGGTCTTGGTCTCCTTGGCCCAGAGACAGACAGACCGGAACTGGTTCTGTATCCACATGTTCACGGTGTAGTTCGAATCCTTACCCAGCCTTGTTGCCAGCCAAGGGATGTATGGGTCAACGAGGTCATTGCCTTGGAGCTTATCTGAGAAGCGTTCGAGTATGGCGTCAGAGTCTTTCACTCTGACCCGATAGTCCGGGTCGTCGGGCTTGAACTCTGTCTTCCACCTATCCAAGCCGATGGCATTGAATACTGTAACGAGGACACTGAATTTGACTTCATTACTCAGCTTCGGCCAAACGAACTTCAGCCGCTTCTCAGTGGAGGCACTGAGGGCGGTGGCTGCTTCAAGCAGAGCTTGAGCTACAAGCTTCTTTGTCGAGTTGTCCATGGTCATTCCTGCACCCTCTACGTATCAGTCTGCGTTGTAGTACCATGAGTTGTGACCATCTGACGCGGTCGAAGGCTCCATGATATCAACCTTCAAGACCTTCGCCTTCGCCGGGTCGAACACTACGACTTCTGGTACACCGCCCACCAGATCGCCGCCACAGAACACCACGGCATCATAGCCATCGGCCTTGGCCTTACCCGCCTCCACCTTCGACTTTGTAACCAGTACTCGGCCCAGACCAGACACCTCGACCGTGTAGACCTTCGGACGGTACTCCGACGAGTTCAATCCCACGCTATCGAGGTTATCGAACAACCACTCTGGAGTGCCTTTGGTTGCGCCACTCCATAGGTCAAACAGCGTCTCATCGTCCTGTGTCGCTGTGAATCGCGTCCCTTCAATATACTTCGCTAGGTCCATGAGCGTATTCGGGTCAACACCCTCTGTCATCTGCTCAAGTGCCTCTGGCCCGTTGCGAGCGTTGGGGAACGCTGCCTTAGCATCCGCGTATAGGCTGTCCCATACATCTCGCCCCTCGTGAACCAGCCGGGTCAGTGTTTCACCCGCCCCACGGTTCTTATGGAGAAGGTCAGTGACAACCACCGCAGGCAATAGTGAGTTCCTTGCTGCATCGGCGTACTGCTCTGCGACGACCCGCTGGGGCGTCAAGAAGACGCCGGGGGCTTTGTAGAACTGATTGATGAGTTCATGCCGAATGTATGCTGTGTCAAATCTATGAAACTGTCTGTTCGTTCCATGGTACAATGTCCCAGACCCGGTTCGTACGAGTTCGTCCAAGCCGTAGGATTCGAGGTGGCAGTCATCAGTGGAAGCAGACAAAGACAGCGCTGCTTCAAGCAGAGCTTGAGCTACAAGCTTCTTTGTCGAGTTGTCCATGGTCATTCCCCTACAACTCTGAACCCTTTGAGGAACACTGCATTCGAAAATCCTCCGGGTGGAACTAGAACCCTTACTCCCAGTGTCCTTGGAACGCTTGTTGTTGAGGCAAGCGAGAATCGTCCGATGGCTGAGACCAGACCTGTAGCTGGTCCAGAGAAACTTGACGGTGTTGCCGTTACGACTTCACCATCTTCAGATGTCACCGTGGACAACGAACGGACCACAGTTCCAGACGTGAAGCTCTGGAGAAGAAACGCCGTCTGAAACTGCACTGCGCTGAAGATGGTTCCAACGATGATGATTTCACGCAGGCCGGTAGCAGGGTCCACCAGTAGTACACGTTCGCCAGTCGTCAGATTGGCTGTGCTGACCACTGGAATGGTCACTGGTGCACCAGCCGCTGCTGCCCCATTCAGGGTCGTCTGGGAGGTCTGGAAGCCCACTGTGGCCCCCACAGGCAGGGTGCCGTACACATCGATGCTCCTAGCACGCGGCGTGGACGGTAGCTGAATCGTAAAGTTGAACGCCTGAGCGCTCACCATGGAAGAGTTCACCAGCAGAAGACCGGTGTTGTGCGGCCCAGACAAGTGGCTCACGCGCTGCTGTGTGATGTTTGGACCATTGGTTACGTCGCACATATCAGCGAAAGGACCGGTAATCCATCCAGTCTCAGCCTGAAGTGTAGACAGCACGGATCCGGTCTTCAGTTGCTGCGGTAGCTCGAACATCGAGGCATCGAGTGGGAAGCCAATCTCGTATCGAATCCACAGCAGGGCAAGCGAGTTCGTGTTGGGGTCACCGAAAGAATCGAACCTTCCTTCCCTCAACGTGTATGAAACTGGTGAGCCACCTGTAGCCTGAATGTCACCATGGTCGGCTGTGAGTGTCAGGTCAACGAAACCAGATACTGCCACGAGGGTTGGGATTGAGACGCTGTCGATCGCAGCGGACTCCACTACAAGGACACCGTTTGGCAGCAGGAATGCACCACTGCTCAAGCTCACTGTTGCTGGCCCGGTGACCACGGGTGACATGCCGTCATAGATACCCGGTGAGAATAGGCGCGATGTCAGCGTCTTGGTCTTGCCCTGAGTGAGGGTATCGCCGAAGTTATAGACTTTCTGCTGCGTCATTCATCACCACTGTTCAGCAAGGATTCAATAGCAGAGGTTGCATCACGTACTCGACGCAGCACCTCTTTATCCTGAGACGTTACGTTCTTGTCCCGGTAGGCGGCAATCACCTTCGACGTGACGTCAGCCAATCGGGAAAGACCAGACACCATCTCTCGGGCTGGGAGTGTTTCATCAACGGCCTTACGGCCCTTCTTGTGACGCTGGTCGATGATCGATGAGACCTTGGCCAACGCGTACAGGACTTCTTCATTTGGAAGAGCAGAGCCAGAGATAGACGCAGACCTCAGGATCGATTTGGCGACGTGAGTTACGAGGCCCCAGTCACGGTTCGTGAACGAGGTTTCGTTCTTCTTACGTTGGCGAGAAACGACAGCTTTGGCCTTTGACCAAGCCTTTTCTTCAGCAGGGGTTTCGATCCAGCTTGGCATGCGACACGCTCTTGGAAAGAGTGTTCTTTTGCCCAAACCAGCGTCGTCAAGTCAGAGCGTGTTTCCTACAGCTTCATCTCAAAGACCAAGTTCCCGCAGTCCCAGATCCTGTCCCAGCCGTTGGCCCTCATATTCTCGACTTCAGTCAAGGAGTCGTCAAAGACAGCGAGCTTGTCTTTGAGCTTGTGCTTCTGGAATATAACACGTGAATGAAGGTCATTGGGTGAGTCAGGGCGGAAATAGAAGTAGTTTGGGTTAGATGTTCTTGTCAGTTCGAAGCCAGATTTGGCGTACATGTTGCCCGATGACCAGCGCCGGTCAGCGAAAGAAATGAGATGTGATAGGTTGTAGTTACGGCGGAAGTGTGTCAACAGTTTTGAGAAGCCTCCAACTACAGTTGTGTGCATCACGTTGGCAAACCGTAGAAGCTCGAACGAGCCCTCTGCAGCGCCATAGCGTGGAATACCGAACGTGGCAATTGCTACGAGTTGGCCTTGGTGGTAGCAACCGAGTTTTACGCGGCTGCCAACGGTACCTTGTAGATGATTGCTGTTGAGGAAGGCTGCGGCTTCCGCAGTCGGAACCTCCCGTACTTCAGTATCTCTGGCCATTATTCTATTCTTTGTGGAGCCAATCCTGTGCAGTAGCATGCTTTGTACTAGATCTTGACTTGTGTGCCATTCATTACTGAAGACACGCACAGCACAAATGCCGTTGTCGTCTAGTACCTGCATGGCTTGAGTTCGAGCGTACCTCGTCATTCCCATAAGTTCAGAAGTTGTTTGAATGTCGTCGAATATGATACCAATCCTTTTGCTTGGTACCAACGCGTCTAGCATCACACCACCAATACGCTGATTTCGCTCGATAGACTGGTGGGCTGCAAGGAAGCTCTGAATATCATAGACTTCACTGGGTCTTGTTTTGGCGGTGTGGGAACGTTGTGCGTTCTCCCGTCGTGATATCCAAGCAAGATTGCTTGCTCTTGGATCTTGTGGATTTTCATTCAGATGACCCACTATGTAGCTTGGGTCGATTGGTGGTGGGAGAAAATAGTCGGCAACCAGCCGGTGTAGCATGAAACTTTTGTAACCAAGCCCGTCATCTGTTCGTAGCTGCACTCGCAAGTAGTTCTGCTGCTTAGTGTTCACCACGGACTTCTTCAATTTGCGGCTTTTGGTTGAAAAAACGCGGCCTTGATCTGACAACCAGTAACCAGTCACGCCGTCATTGAGGCGCAACCATACCTCTGTTGGAGGTGAGGGAATGTAATCCCTTGGGTGACCTTCTGCATGAGCATGAGGGCCTTCATGACGTTTGCCCCCAGCGCCGGGGCGCCAAGTTCCGGGCTCTCTGGGCAGGGGAAGAGGGGGGACATCAATCAAGTCGGCGTATGAAATACCATACACTGCATTTCGTGCAGTGACAACGGCTGACCCAAGCTCTGCTGCGATCGCAGCCATGGACACCCCTGACAACCGACGGTTGCGAGCTTGGTATACCTGTGCTGGTGTGAAGCCTCTTGGGGCGCCGACCTTACCAATCAAACCTAAAGCGAAGGCTCTACTAGTGTTGTCCTTTCTGGACACCCATTCCAGATTATCCGCTCTATTGTTCAGCTTGTTACCGTCGATATGATCAACAACCATATTGACATTCGTCTTGGCCGGAAGCCAAGCTTCCGCCACCAAGCTATGCACCATTTTTGTGCCCAGCCGTTTAAGGTTTATGTTCTCATACCCTACTTTCGATACCTTGGTCTTCAAAAGGCGACCGACAATAGTTGACCAGACCTGACCTGAATTGGATACCCAGTATTCGTCTGTGATTCTACGCCACTGATTTGGTTGTGGAGGTTGCGTGTTGGTCATTGACCAAGTGTGGACCACAATGGTCACGCCGTCAAGATTGAGTTCAGTAAAACTTCTTGCGGCTACCTGTGGTTGGTCACGCTCCAACGGAGAAGCCCATACAAAAGAAAACGGAGCCAACTGGCTCCGTTTTCTCCTGAGTTATCAGGTACTTCAGACGCGGCTTCCGAAAGCCACTGCGCGATCTTGCACGTGCATCGACTCAATACCCATGAGGTAGAAGCCACGACGTGGTGAACCAAGTGGATAATGATTGATCTCGGTGCTCTGGACTTCGCGACGGACGCCGCGCTGACCGAGGGCAATCGGGGTACCAAGGACGAAGATCTCGCCGGGGGCAAGGACACGCAGGCTGTCGTAGCGGAATCCGTCCGTGGTCAGCTTCATGTTCAGAAGGCTGCCGAGCTTGCCTTCCATGATCAGCTGGTACTTGTGTACGGGCTCCCACCAAGCGGTGAAGCTTGGGTCGGCGATGATATCATCCCAAATGTCGAAGCTGAACAGCATGTTGGCTGCGGGGATACCGTTCGCCTGAACCTGCGTGCGCAGAGCCGTCATGGTCTGGGGGGTGAAGGTCGCGAATCCAACAGGAGCGTTGAACACGCCAGCGGTTGCAAGCAGCAACGAGCGGAGGATACGGTCCTGACGAACCATAACCGCTTCGAGAGCGTCTTGAAACTTCTGGTCCAGAAGCTCGGGGCCTGCCTGAGCAAGCTCGCGCTCCTCAATCAGAACCTGACACTGGAGGTAGTAGTCCTGAGGGTAGATGTAGCTCTGCTCAACGTGCTGAGCAATGCCCTCACCGTCATTGACAACCTGAAACGCCGTGACGTCCTTGCGACGAAGACGGATACGGTTGTCCTGACCATCAACAACATCCTTGCGGGCAAGGAGCTGCGACGTGAAGCCCTGACGGTTCAGGGTCTCCCACACGTCTTCGGCGAAGACTTCGCCCATGACCTTCATGCGGTCGTCGCCGCTGTGGAAGGCGCTGACAAGCTCGCCATGCTTGGCTGTCTGAGCCTGAAGCTTGGTCTTGCCGTCGGGGCTTTCCGTGATCTCGCCAGACTGAACCATCGCGTGGATGGCGTTCACCTTCTGGGCGAGTTCCTTGAGGTCGTTGGCATTGATGTCGCCTGCATCGTTGGTCATACGACCACCGGCAGCGACAACCTGTCCGCCAGACTTCTTCGCGAAGCCGGGCATGTTACCCATTACGGGTTCATTGCGGTAGAAATTGCTCATCGTCCATTCTCCTTCTTGGGGCCTTTCCTGCACATCCATGGGTTTGTAGAAGGCCCCATACAGTTGTGGATGCGAGGAAGAGATTGTTGGGTATTAACCCCTGTTAGGATGGGCGGTGAGTGTCTTGTGAAAGAGCACTCACCTGAGAGTGTGCAGTACACCACTGTTGCGTGGTATATTGTTATTGCTTCTTGCGTTCTTTGGCTGCCTTTGTAGCCTTGGAATCAACAGGAAGCGCGAAAGGGTGCGGAACTCCGTGCTTATTCTTGTAAGCCTCAACTGACTTACGAGAAGGGCGACGGGTGGCCATCCAGTGTTGGCCCATCTTCTTTCCCTTGCTATCAAGAGTCGTGAAGTAGTACTTCTTCTTGATAGTCTTGCGCTTTCCACCGGGAAGAACGACAGACGCCATCTTTCCCTTCTTCGAGCGAAGGACAGGGCCGCGCTTCTTGCGCTTCTTGCGGTTCTTCGCTTCGTCACGTGCAATGCGCTTCAGGTCAGAGGGGCTGAGCTTCTTGGTGAATGCTGACACGACAGAACCAAGGATTTCCTTACGCTCTTCTGGAGAGTAGGAAGCCATCAGTTCGGTGTAGGCACTGAAGTCCAGATCCTCGTCATCGTTTGTTTCGATGAGTTCAGGAACAACGATGGCCGACGCAGAAGCTGACACGTCCACACCGAGGATTTCAACTGCTTCTTCAACGCTCTTGGCGTTCTTGATTTCAGCGTTCATGCCCTTCAGGTCAGCTTCGTCTTCGTAGTCCCAGTTGGCTTCTTCGTCTTCACCTTCAGTGATGAGGATGATCACGGGGCGCTTCTTGACTGGCGACATCACGATGTTGCAGAGCGCACCGGAGTCTAGACGAAAGGAAGCGTTGGCCTTCACCTTGGCAGGTGCTGCTGGCTTCTTGTCCTTGCCATCAGCCATCGCACGGAGGCGAAGAGCAGTAGCCCTCAGCTTTGCTTCGATGGTTGGCTCGACCTCATCATCTTCGACTTCGTCTTCGACGCCATCTTCAGCTTCGACTTCAGTGCCTTCTTCGACTTCGTCAGGCTCTTCGCCGACACCAATCTCTGACTCAACTTCACCATCGTCTCCAATGGCTTCGTCAACATCGAGGTCGGTCACTGAGTGGCCTTCCTCTTTCTCTTCGATGGCGTCCTCAAGGAGGTCAAGCATGTCAGGAGTCATGAGACCCTCATGCTCAAGAGCAATCAGGTCTTCCTCTGTGAGGTAACCGGAGGTGTCCTCTTCAACTGCTTCGCTGGGGACTTCTGAGGTCTCTTCGGCAACATCGAAGTCGGACTCTGGGTCTGTCGACTCAGGCATTGGGGAAACGTCTTCGAGCAGAAGCGCTGGGTCTGGTAGTTCGTCGTCGGAACCGTAGTCGATGTCATCGGACTCGTTCTCGAACTCCGTGAGAGGCAGTTCATCACTGCTGTCCATGGGTAGCTCGTCTTCATTGAAGTCGTCAGCTGGCTCGTCTTCAGCGACTTCTCCCTCTTCCTCTTCCTCGTCTGCAGCACTGAGTGCACTGGCAGCTAGCTCAAGCGCAGCGCGAGCGAAGTCCTCATCTGTTGAGGTCTTGACGCCGGATGGCTTGGTTGCAGTGAGAGCTTTTGCAGCGAGGTCCAATGCTGCGCTTGCAAGCAGGGCGTCATCATCGCCGTCTTCGAAACCAAGCTCTTCTAGTGTGGCCTGAGGAAGGTCAAGCTCGTCCGCAAGGGCCTCGTCGAGGTCCTCATCTGATACTTCGGTTGAAGTCTGCTCTTCGGGCTCGTCCGCCGCTGTAAGAGTCTTGTAGAACGACCGAATCTCGGTCATGGAGGCTGCAATCTCCTTCTTCTCAGATAGAGAAGAGGACTTCTTCATTGCGACCTTAAGCTCGCTCATCGCCTCACGGAGTTTGGCAGCGGCCTCGATTTTCTTCGACATGATGGTAACTCCAGAAATGTATGAGCGAACAAGAGAACAAAGGGAGCGGAGTATCTCTACTCCGCTCCCTTTACGGTTCACGCGCCGAGGTTGGCCGCGATGCCGATGAACGCCTGCTCGATGCCGGGGGTCAGCTTCATGATTGGAGCTTGGAAGACCTTGCCGACAGCGGTACCACCAGCTGCTGTGGTGAGGGTACCACCAGCACCGCAGTTTGCAGTCACCGAGGGAGCGAACTTCGCGTTTGCCTGATCGCACGAGAAGTTCGACAGCATCAGCTTGCAGTCGCCACGGAGAATCGTGACACGGTTGAACACGCGCTCAGCGCCCATGTTCACGCTACGGCGACCACCACGACGAGCAAGCTCCTGCGCGGTGATGTTGAAGCGGTACGTGAAACGAACCTGCTGTGCGCTCAGCGCGGCTGCGCCAGTGCACACGCCAGTTGCGAGGACGATACCGATCTGACCAGCACCGGGGGCAACAGTAACAACTGTGACATCCGCACCAGTGGTGAGGTTGAAGGCACGGATGCTGGTGATGTCGGCGGGCAACTCACGAAGGGTGAGCGTCAGAGCAGCAGGGGTCGTGGGGAAGTCGAGGACTTCGATCACGGGAACGGAAGCCTGAGAGTTCTCAGAGAGCTTCAGAACACCGAGAACGACTTCGCCACCAGCACCGGTGCAGGGGGTAGCAAGCTGTTCGCCGTCGGGACCGACAGCTGCAGCAGCGACCATGACCATGCCGGTCTCAAGCAGACCAACGTAGGCGGGGTCAAGAGCAACATCGATCTGGTGCTCGATGATGGATTCGTTACGATTTAGAGCCATTGTCTTTTTCCTTTGAGAGTCACCCAGTCAGGGTGAAGGGTTTGTTGAGTTAGAGTGCGAGTAGTCTTTGCCTAGAGGTAGAGGCCAAACCCCTCAGCCGTTGCTGAGGCTGAAGCGACCGATGCGAGCACGAAGGTCATCCTTCTTGCTGCTTTCGACTGGAACCTGAGAGTTCACACGCAGCGAAGCGCTGATGGTGGACTCACTGTTGGACGACGACACGACAGGAACTGCGGAGGCAGCCATCTGGTTGGCGAGGCTCTGGTTGTAGTTCGGGTTCGTGTGTGCAGCACCGAGGGCGCTGGGCAGGGGACGCGAGCGACGACCAGCGGACTGCATTGCAGCCTTGATTTCGCGGATAGCTTCGGGGCTGGTGTTGCTCCAAGCTTCGGCCTTGTCGAGGAATCCAGCGATGGTCTTCTGACCGTACTGGAAGAACACGTCGTCTGCCATCTGGGCAGCGGTGGCTTCGGGGATACCGAGGCTCGACATGCCAGCGATGAGGGCATCCTTCACGGAGTTCTCAACGATGAAGTTGTTCGAGGACGCTTCAAGCACGAGACCGATGTTCTCGACGTACTTGGCCTTGATGGAGGCAATGCGCTGACGCAGAGACTCTTCAGCAGAGGACTCAAGCTTGGCCTTGATCTCCTTGACCTTCTTGGCTTCGTCGACCTTGGCGACGTACGCCTTGGCCTTCACAGCGGAGAGGGTCTCGGTCAAGCCACGCTTCGAGATACCGTCCATGATGGAGCGGGCGAAGTCGGCACTCACGAAGTGAGCAACGATCTGGGCAGCGTGCTCCTGATCCTTCAGGGAGATCTTGGCGAGTGGGTCACCATTCGCGAAGAGCACCCAGTGAGCACCAGCGGTCAGGATGTCCTGAGTGGTCTTGCAGGAAGCAGGAACGAAGGGAGTGAGGTCGAAGCGAACTTCGGTGTCACCGGTGAAGACGGCGGGGTCGGCAACAGCCATGACCGAGTCTTCGAGACCTTCAGGAATCATGATGCCGGGGAGTGGCATGTCTTCGGTCTCTTCCTTGCCGTCTTCGACTTCGGTCTCGATCTCGGGTGGGATGTGAACACCCCAGTCCTCAGAACCGGTGTCGACTTCAGAGTCCTTGACGACCTTCATGTCCTCAGCGAAGCCACCGTTCTCAACGGCCTTCACAGCAGCTGCTTCGACAGCAGGGGCAGCAGGAGCAGCGACGGCAGGCTCATCAGCCTTGGCCTTGGGCGCTTCGACGACAGGAGCAGCAGCGACCTTTGCAGGCTTCGCGGCAGGCTTCGCGGTCTTGGTCGCGGTAGCAGTTGTGGTGCGGCCTGCCATGCGCTCACGGCGCTCAGCAGCAAGCTTCAGCACGTTGTGCGAAGCTACAAGAAGATTGGGGGTCGTTGCCTTTGCCATGGTCTGTCTGCCTTTAGTGAATCTCTTCACTGGTTAAGAAGCCTGCTTGCTTTTAGGGTCTTACCTGTATCGTTGAACGTCAGGCGCTGTTAGAATTAGCTGCAAGCTTCAATTGCGTAGCCTAAGGGACTACATGGACAGGTTTAGAACCCGGCCTAACGTTTGCCTGCTTTTTGATGCCTGAGTCTTTGCGACTCTGCTTCCATCTTTACTTTTATGGGCAAAGAGTTCATCGGCAGGATTTTCGTTGCACGTGTCCAGTCGTAACCGAAGTTACGGAGCAGTGCCCATATCTTGTAGTCGACTACTCCTCTTTTGATTACATTTCTGTACACAAAAACGCACTCACGTGCAGTTTGGTAGAACCTCTTGTTCCAACCAGTCCCATCGACGCTAGCTGTCGTCTTCATGTGTGCTAGCTCCATCAGGCGCTGCCGGGTACGAATACCCTCCATGGGGCGAGTGTCACACCCATCCAGCATCCGTGGGTCACGCATCCACCGCATCATGTACATAACTGGGAAGTTGAATGTCGCGTGAAACTCCTCTCTAATGAGAGCTTTCTCGTCATTAGAGAGCTGAGTGACTGACTTCACGAGGTAGTCTGGAACCTGCTTGTCCCCCTTCTCAAAGAGGGCAAGAAGTTCGTCGTAGCTTTTGTCCTTTAGCTCCTTGGACATATTCTTGTTGTAGAACATGGTGTATGCGTTTATGCGCACCACATTCCACAGCAGGAACTTACCTCCAAGTAGGAGGGCAAAAGTCTTTCTATTCACAGGTCAGAATGTCGTCTGCTGCTGCTGAAAAGCACCGTAGTTGGCTGGGTCACCAACGCTTGACGACTCGAAGAATGAGAAGTTCTCTACGGCATCGTAGCAAAGCTGCCCATTCATGATCTTGCCCTTGCCAGAGAAGCGACCCTGAACGCGCTCACGAGGGTCTCCCTTCATGCAGTCACAGGCTTGGGTGTAGCTGGTGTCCCAACGATGACCGCAAACAGAGCAGTCCATGTTGTTGGTCCAAGCCGACATCGAGTGACCACGGCGGCGACCAGACAGGACGTCCTCAGCCAGAGCTTTGTCCTTCGTACGGTCGAAGGCTTTGAGGATGGTCACATACCAGCGTCCACCAACCTCACGCATCGAAGCGTCAAGGATGACTCCCTTGGCCTTGGTGTGATCATCGTGCTGGTGCTCATAGAACACTGGCTTGCCGACGAAGGTCTTATAGGTCTGCATCCCGAACTTGGTGTTGAATGCAACGAGCCTGCTGGTCAGGAAGCAATCCATGTTGCGATTGGGTACGTCGCCTTCGACGATAGGTACCTCAGCAATCACGTAGTCACGGATGTCAGAGGAGATGCAGTACTGCTCAGCAGCAGCAGGCAACCAACTCACATCAACTGGGAACTTGTTGTCAACGACTGATGCATCAGCCATCAGAAGCCGACCGTTATCTGAACGGTCATAGTTCAGACGGAAGCTCTCCTTTGACGAGATGTGCTCAGCATAACCACGAACAATGTGGTTATCGATCTCTAGTGAGGCCGAGATCAAACCCGTTTCAGGACCAGTGAGGATGATGGGAGAGATTGTCATGATCAAGCATGACTTCCTCTCCCATCATTCAGCCCACTTTCCCCACACTGGAGAGTGTGGCCGAATCCCGGTTGGCCGTTGTACGGTCAATCTGGGCGTCTTGGTCAAAGGTACCCCTGACCTTCGTGTCCGTAGGAACATACACAGAGCCAGAACTGAAGTGCTGTGTCGGTGCCTTCGTGTTCTCAGACTGAGTGGTGGCTGGCTCGTCATAGCCGTCAGCGAGGTCTGCTGCTCGCTCCTTGCTATCGTCGTCCATCATCGCAATATCATCAGGGGTACGGTCCTGAGCGAACTTGACCGACCGGACTTCCTTGATCAAATCCTCAACCTTCTCCTTCAGTTTCTCTTCAGTTCCAGCGCTCTTCGTGAGAGCTTCAACCTGCTGCTGGAGCTTGGTGAGCTTCATCGACTGAAGCTTCATCTCAAGGTCCTCAGCTGCGTTCTTCATACGGGCCATGAGGTCGCCACCACCCAGAGCACGGTTCCACTCGCCCCTTGGTACGTACAGCCCTTTCTCTTCCATCTTGTCTAGAAGGTCGACGCGAGCAGAGTCAGCGGCAGCATCTAGATTGCGGTGGAAGTTGAGCGTCGGCAGGATGAGGTCACGTTCGTCGTTATCGATGCGAATACGGTGAGCAAGCTCGGCAGGAGTACGCTGACGGAAGTCGTGTACGACAGCCAGCGACCTGAAGAACTTCTGCATCAAGAAGCCCTCCACGATGTAGCGACGGTGTGCCTTCAACCGCTCAAGGAAAACGGTAGGTGCTGTGGTCGTGTCGATGTTGTATTCACCCGTGATCAGAAGCTCTGATACACCGAACATGGCCAGCTTGGCTTCCTTCAGGAAGGCAAACTCATCGGACCACTTCCACATCTCGTTCAGGCCACCACGAATCTGGTTGAAGGCAACGTCGTACCTCGTACCGATTGTGGACGACACTGAGTCTTCTTCAGCTGCCGTGTAGGCAGACACCAGTGCATCAATCTGTTCTGGTGTTGGTTCCCAGTCCTCAGAGCCCACAGCAATTTGCGTGATTGGTCCAGCCCGACGGCGGTAGCCGGTCAGGGTGGCATTGATCATCGCCTTCTGCAGACCCCAGAAAGGGATGTTGCGAACGTAGAAAGACGTGCCGAAGACGTCATTGAAGAATGAGCGCCGGGGCAGGTAGGCAGTTGTCTTCGGGTCGAGGGGGACTGGTTGGTTCTGTGCGAACTGATCCAGCATCGACTTCGGCAAACCACGCTTGGCATCAAGGTCACGTGGGTCCTGCGACCTCGCAAACGCCTGAAGCTCAGGTGAAGGAAGTACGTCGATCTTGGGCATGAATCCAGTTCTCGGAATCATACCTACTTTGAGGTAGTCGGAGTCCTGAATCACCAAGTCGGTCCAGATACCAGCGGTTGGATCGAGAACAAGCTGGATAACTGACCTGCCGATCACCAGATATTCTTTGGTGATCTCTGGCAGGTATCTGTCAACCTTCACTGCATCTTTCGCCGCTTCGTAAGTGCCACGGATGGCAGGATCACGAATACCGGTGATGTCGAAGTCTGACCATACAAGTTCAGAGATTGTTTCGACGACAGGACCAGCTATTTCATCGCGTGCGAACATCATCCGGAACATTCTGTTCTGGAGTCTTGGGTCACGTGGAATCCAGTCCTCAGCAACTGTTCCCCTAGATAGGTCGTCAAAGATTGGATTGAATCGGTCGACCTTGGCGTTGTTGCCGCCAAAGCCAGTGGAGCCGTTCATCTCAGCCGAGACGACGTTTGATGACCCAGAAACTTGGTTTGGGTTTGTGTCAATCTTCTGGTGGAAATGAGCAGCTACTGACTGCCCGTCACCGTCAGATACCATACCCATTCGCGACTTCATCGCCGACAGAACGTTGCTGGTACTCGTGTCCTTAGATGGTCTTGCCATATAAGGTCTCTGCACACTTCCAAGGGCATTCGCTAGGACACGTTGCCTGCGTCCGATTTTCATCATGTTGTATTCCTTGAGGTCATGGCTTCAGAGATGTGCCAGATGGCAATGGAAGCACAACGCGATCACGTGAGCAATACAAACCTGCTCTATCGTTGACGAGTCCAACTACATCCATGGTGCCAGAGCACTTGCTGCACCTATCTCCTATCTTTGCCATACCGGGTAGTGACGCACTAACTGCATTGTTTGGTGCGAAGTCTGTTGTTGCTGAGGCACTCATCACCTGCATGCGGGTGACCTTGCGGTTGTTCACGAGGTTGGGGGCAACACGCTGGATCTGCTCTGCAGCTGCAGTGAGACAGTTACCCTTGTCGGTGTTGGACAGGAAGCTGCAGGCACCACTGGACTCAACCCAACCGGCTGACACAAGCGCGTTCTTCACGCTGGACCTGACCTCATCAAGGTCGCCGTCAGAGACTCCAGCAGAGGCTGCTTTGGCAGAAAGGATATTTGCCCATAGGTTCTCGAAAGTATCCTTCTTCATGTCATTTACCCTTGTTGCCTCTCCGAACGACCAGAGGCATGTTGCCGATTGTGGTGTTGCTCCCTGAGAGTGCACCATTTGAGAGATTTCCTGATCTTCTTAGGCCCTTGCCTGTTTGTGAGAGGGCCACGTAGCTCTCCCGTGAATGGCCAACTGGTCTCGTGTTCGTGCTCTTGGAGCCAAGGTTTTGCGACAACAGGTCAATGACACTGTCATCTGTGAAAGCCTTGACGGCAGCATTGGCCCAAGCACGGAACATGTCATCGTCTCCACCAATTGGTTTCAGGAGACGAGCACCACGAACTCGAACAGTTGCAAGCTGCAGTGCAAGCTGGTCATACGGGTAGGCAACTGGGTCGAGTGATTTGTTGACCAGTAGCTCTGTGATTCCAACCTCCATGGCCGGGAACAGGCAATCACCCTGCTCCATTCTGGCCACCAGCATGTTGGCATCAGGCACATTGAGGCTGTAGTGGTCGGCGAGAAACTTGGGCTTCTCGTTGCGGTCCCTCAGGTCCTTCAGCCACTTCCGTCTTTCACTTGCTGAGTTGAGGGGGCCGAGAGAACCGAACCTCTGCGACAAGGTTTGAATCTGATGGATCGACTGCCAAGTATCGTAGAACACAGCCACCACGTTGAGTTTCTCAACGAGGGCGACGATCAGCTTGTCGAAGACATCCGCCAAGTTCACCGACCGAGACTGTGACGGTTTCACTTCTAGGGCGAAGTCGGTGATGAATTTGGACTTGTCGGTGGTGAGATAACCGCAGACAACAGCCAGTGCATTGTTCTTCGTTCCAAGGTCGACACCCATGATGTGTGGGCGTCTGCTTGGCGGCTTCATTGCGATGTCTAGGAAGACTGATTGAAGAGGGCCAAGAGCTTCCCATGCCTCGGGGTCTGACGTTATGATTTGCTTCATCGCGTCATAATCAAACAGGCCAAGGGTATCGTTGATACCAGCTGTGATATACGAGATGGTCTGCCGACCAGATGGAACTTCTAGATCGTCAACGAAGCCAGTGGTCGTTGGCTTGAGTGCTGTGGCGTAGCGTGAGTCGGTCGCTAGGGGTGATTTGAAGCAGTCGGTGACAACATGGATGCGCTGGAACAGCGGGTCATCCGTGATGGGAGGCTGTGCTGCGAAGTCTCGTACTCCGTTTGGAGTGGATAGCTCGCGTGTGAGCCTTTCCTTTGGGAACTTGGGAGTAAACTCATAGGTTGCGTAGTGGCGACGGATGACCCGTTTGTCACCTGCAAGCTCACGGTACGCTGTCATGATTGGGTCATTCATGGCGCGTGGTGACGAGATGTTGAACATCAGTGGTACGGGGATGTTCGTGTTCGCGTTCAATGCCCTGACGTCATCGAAGGCACCACGTAGCGTCAGGCAAGCATTGCTCAGTGCTGAGTGTGTCTCTGGGCCGTTCGAACGAACCTTCTTGGTACCCGATTCACCTGCGTCGCCGAACCAACCAAGCTCGTCGATGGCTGCGCCGAAACGAGTTGTACCACGTAGACCAGCTGGGTTGTTGGCAGCGAAGTAGATGAGCATGCTCTTGTGCTCGAAGCTGATGGACGTTTCGGAGACCTTGATTGTCTCCTTCACCCCGTGCTTCTTACCCTCTTCGTCGCAGACAGCCTTGTACTGCCGGAACCAGTGGCTCTCGGCAAAGATGCCTTTGAATGTTGACCACAAGGTCTTGTCGGCCTGACCAGCGGTTGTGGCGACGATGGTGAAGTCGATGACCTGACCGGGGGTCAAACCATACGCCTGCCATGGTGACCTGAGGTGCAGATTCCTATGAACTAGGTACGAAATCGCAAGACTGGCTAGAGCGCTCTTACCTGATCTCTGACCCACGACAGCAATCAGTTCGATGGGGTCAACGAAGTATCCGTCGAGCCTACCCTGCCCTTTTGTGTAACCGCAGTGTGGGCAAACACCGAACTCCAGCAGTGCCACCTTCGACATGATTGTTTCAATCGTATCCGTGGTGGGGATGTTCGTGACGTACTTGACGTCTGAACACTTGGGGCAGAACTCCTCGAATAGGAGCAGGAGAATCTCAGCTTGCTTGGCGAATGGCTTCATACCAATGAAGCGCTTGTCTGAGCACCAGACAATGACATTGGGAGCCCAGTCCACGAGGTCATCTGCTCTTGATTGTACCTCGATAGCCTGTGTATGGTCGAGGTCTGACGAGATGATCTTTTCCGTAAGAGCATCTAGGTCTGGGAGAAGTGCTTGGAATCTAGAAACGATGCGGTCAGTCTTGGGCTTTGTGAGTACAAGAGGTGCGCCGCGCATCGTTAGTGGCTTGGCATTGAATTCAAAGCCAAGGATACCGTCTTTTTTGTTTTCTGACATAGTGCTTACATAATAGCGTTAAGGACAACATAATGCAACTATCTACACAGCAATCAATGGCGAATGACTTCTACAAAGAATCCAATGGTCCAAAAGTTAGCATCGTTTCAAGGTCAAAAGCTCCCAACGGAGTTGAACTTGTAACGTATCAATTGAGCTATTGGAGAGCTATCCATAGTGAATTGATGACCCACCGTATGCTGAGCCGTTCCGCTAGCAGCAGCCGGGCAGAGCCGACGGGTTCTGCTTCTGACAAACTGGTGGCCAATCCGACCATCCCTCTGTACTGGGGCTTGGCGCAGAAAGGTATGCAGGCAGATGACCGCTTGAAAAATGGTAGCGAGATTCGCGCTGCTCGTGGCCTCTGGCTTGATACAATGAATCGCTGCGTCAAGAATGCCAAAGAGTTGGTGAGCCTGCTTGGAATTCACAAGCAAAACTCTAATCGTCTTCTTGAGCCATTTTCCGCGATAGACGTGATTGTGTCTGCGACGGACTGGGATAACTTCTTCGCATTGCGGTGTCACCCTGCTGCTGAGCCTCACCTGAGGATCATGGCTTGGCGCATGGCTGACCTGATGTACTGCGGTCAACCTGCTAATGAAGTGCCAATGGGCGGTTGGCATCTCCCCTATGTCACAGACGGTGAGAAGGCTTCACTGACTCTTGACCAGCAACGTGCATGCTCCGTCGCCCGCTGTGCTCGTGTGTCGTATCGGAACCATGACGGCTCAGCGCCTGATGTTGGCAAAGACCTCGACCTGTTTGATAGGCTTCGGAATGAGTCTGGTTCCGACTTGGAGCCGGGGCACTGGAGCCCTTTCGAGCATCAGGCAACTCCTTTGGAGTCTGCGCAGGACCGGTCTGGCAACTACCGTGGTTGGCGCCAGTACAGATCGCTGTTCGCACGCCAGACCATGGGCTTCAACTACCAGAAGGCTGTGGACGCGGGTTGGCGTGAATCGGCGTACGAATGCCTTTCTGACCAGTTCTGACGCCACCGGAATGCGCTGGTGTCAATCGACGCTTGACACCAGCGCGTGATCCTGTTATGAATGGAGGCGTAGAGACGACCACGGGCTGAATGATCTCCCTTGGCGTGTGAATGGAAGATGGAGCACCAGATGACCAACCAGAATGACTTGTTCACCGCCCAGACCTCTGCTGCTTTCATCCCCTCCAGCTACCAGACCAACATCTTCACCGCCTTCCGTAAGCGTGAGCGCAACCTGCTCGTTCAGGCTGTTGCTGGCAGCGGCAAGACCAAGACGATGGAAGAAGCGCTGAAGTTTCTCCAGCGCAGCGAGAGCGCCATCTGCCTCGCCTTCAACAAGGCCATTGCCGAAGAGCTTCAGCGCCGGGTTCCCTCTGGTGTCGAGGCGTCCACGCTGAACAGCGTCGGTCACCGCACTTGGATGCGTTTCGCCGGTCGTGTCACCCTCGACAGTGCCAAGATCCGCGTCATTGCTCGTGACGTCATCCCCTTTGACCTCCGTGACCTGCAGAGCGACGTCGTTGCTCTGGTCCAGAAGGCCAAGGTTCACGGCATCGTCCCCAACGAGGTTGCCGCAATCCACCCTGTGAAGGGTCTGATGACCGACGACGACTCCAGCTGGCTCGATCTTGCCGCGCGCTACGGCATCGAGTTGCCTGTCCAGTACGGTCGACACCTGAACTTCGCTCGCCAGATCCTGTCGCGCGCCGTTCTGATGAAGAACACCATCGACTTCGATGACCAGCTTTACATGCCCATCGTTTGGGGCGCGACCTTCCGCCGCTTCGACCGCATTCTGGTCGACGAGGCTCAGGATCTCAGCGAGATCCAGATCGCCATGATCACCCGTATGGGTGGCCCCGACACCCGGTACATGATCGTTGGTGACCGCCAGCAGGCCCTGTACCAGTTCCGTGGTGCCGACAGCCGCGCCATGGACCGCCTGAAGACGGCTTTCGACTGCGAAGAACTCCCACTCTCCGTCACTTACCGCTGCCCCGCCTCGGTTGTGCGTGAGGCCCAGCGCTGGGTTCCTCACATCGAGTCTCGCCCCGGTGCTCCTGAGGGCACGGTTGTGACCGAGGGTGGTTACTACCTCGACATCGAACCCAAGCCCGGTGACATGGTTGTCTGCCGCCGCAACCTCCCTGTCATCACGATGGCGTACTCGCTGATCTCTCGCAAGATCAAGGTCCGTGTTCAGGGTCGTGACCTCGCCGAGGGTCTTCGTTCTCTGGTTCGCCAGCTGAAGGCGAAGGATGCGAAGGACCTGATCGCTCGCATCAAGGGTTGGACGCAGAAGCAGGTCGACAACCTTCGTGCTGCCGATGAGGAAGAGAAGATCGAAGCCGTCCTCGACAAGGCTAACACGCTGATCACGATCATCGTGTCGAGCGCTGCCCAGACGATCTCCGAAGTGGAAAACTCCATCGAGGCCCTGTTCTCTGGCGACGGCCCTTGCGTCCTGCTCTCCAGCGTTCACCGCGCCAAGGGTCTCGAAGCTGACAACGTCTTTGTCATCGATATCGAGAAGTCTTTCGCCATCCGCAGCGATGAAGACCGCCAGACCGAGACCAACATCAAGTACGTCGCCGTGACGCGCGCCAAGTCGTCGCTGACGTTCATCAGCACCAACCCCGTCGTCCGCAAGGGTGGCATGACTCACACCGCTGCTGAGACGGCTGCAATCACGGCTGGTGTCGTGTCCAACTGTGTCCCCGCAGCTGCCATGGCTGCTTCCATGGGCATTGCTGACACGGCTGCCGTCAACCAGAACCTCAACATCAGCAACACGGTCGCTGAGGTTGTCTCCACCCGCCTCAATGCGGAGGAAGTGGTTGCGAAGCCCAAGACCATCCGCAAGCCCCGTGGCCTGAAGAAGGCTGTTGACAACGGGACTGCTGACAGCGATAGCGATTGTCCGTTCTGAGAACTGGTAACTGGCCCACAAAGTAAGGGAGTAATAGTGAAGATCACGAAAGTAGCCTACAGCCGTGGAATGACGGTGAACGTCGGCAACTTCGAGAATGTCCGTGTCGACATCTCGATGGAAGCTGACATCGGAAACTCTGCTTCGTATGAGGATGCTCTTCAGGATCTGAAGAGCATCGTCGACGATAAGGTTCGTCGGGAAGTCCGGGCGATCCACAACCGGGCCGAACGTCGGGACAACGGCTGATGGCAGTTGTCCACTGTGACTGGTGCTGCAAGGAGTTCACACAGGTGAACTCCAGCATCTTCTGCAGCAAGCCGTGCGTTTGGGGCTTCCAGTACGGAAGGGCCATTCGGCGCCTCCGTTCCATGGTAGAAGAGAAGACGCTTCTGGATTCAGAAGAACTCAAAGGTCTGGTAAGCGGAGACCAGAGCGTCGTACTCCCAGACGTTGAGGGGTGACTCATGTGTCTGGAACTGAGCGGACCAGCTGAAGCCAGCTGGGTTATCCGCTGAGTCGCTCCATGACACCCCCTCAGGCGAGAAGTACCCCTTCAGGACCATGTTGGGGTACATCAGTGACGTGTAGAAGATCCACGTGTAGTTGTGGCTTCCCTCCTTAGGTCCTGATGGCATGAGGGGCGGTTGGTTGATCAGCGACATGAATGCATAGAAGTCATCCAACCCGTACGGTATCAGCTTCTTCTGTGGCGACGGGCCGTTCAATGGAATGATATTGCCGGTCTGGAAAGTTAGCTGAACGGATGGGACGTCAACATAGACGCCGCTTCCTTCAGCTGCTCCAGACCTTCTGGCTTGAGCGTAGCGAGCGTGACCGCTCTGGGTCTCCTCATCGGAGGCACGCATTGGGAGAGTCCAAGCCGCCTCTGACGGCCCAGCGTGCAGGACCAGCATCTTCCCCTCTTGTATCCACAGGTCGGATGTCAGACGGAATCCTGTGCGCTCTGTTGCCCCATTCTTGTATACGCCGCCGTAGGGCTTACGTGTTCCATCACGTTTGTCGTCCACTGATGAGAATTTGTCAGATGCCTTCTGGGCTGTTCTGCTGACGTCTCGTGCACCGGACGCCCCTGTCACTCCAGTTTGAGCAGGATTCAGAGCCCCCGCCTTCGTTCCAGCAGCGGCACCAACACGTTGCCCCATTCGGAAGTCAGCTGCATTGGTGATCTTCTCGAATGGCATTTTCGTGCTCCAAAAGGAAAGCGGGCTCTCTCAGAGAATGAGAGTGCCCGCTTTCTTTTCGGGAGCGGTAAGGCTCACGCGATCGGGGACGACGCCATGAACATCTTGACAGCACGCGTAGGCGTGATGCGGATTGCACGACGAGCCTGAAGCTGCATGGTCTCCTTGCTCTTGGGGTTGCGGGCTTCACGAGCCTTGCGGATGACAGGCTCAGCCGAGAACCCGTTGGGGATCCGGTAAGCAATGTCAGCTTCGCTCAGTGCGGTCAGGACGTCAGCGAAACCGAGGACGAGGTCGCGAGCGACCGTTCCACGGAGAGGCTGGCCAAAGATCGAACGGAAGAGTTCTTGATTCAGATGCTGAATCAAGTCCTTCAGGGGCAGGGTCTTTTCCTTGTCGACAGACTTGAGGTCAACCGACTTGGCAGCGCGTCCTGCTGGGTCAAAGTAGGCACGGGCCTTGGGGAAGTTGTCAGCATCAAGGGTGGGAACGTGGCCATCCTTGTAGTGCCGACCGTTGGCGATGGTACGAAGCGAACCGGTGGTCTTCGTCGTGGTCTTCTTCTTCTTGGCAGCCTTGGGGGCTGCAGCGGCAACAGCTTCAGGGGCTGCCGTCGTCGCCACTACTTCGGTGGCGGTGGTGGCAGTAGCTTCAGCTTCAGGAGCCGCACCAGTGGTTGCGGCCTTCGCCTTGCGGCGCATATCTAGGGACATGTTGTCTTCTCCTTCAAATGGACCGATTAGGTCCGTAGTTTGTGCATTTGTTGATGCCGGACGTATCAGGCATCGTCGTCGTCGTCGTCATCGTCATCGACGACACTGTCCATCTCGTCGTCCCCCTCGTCGGCAAGGGGTTCGTCATCGAGGTCTTCATCGTCGGCATCAGCGTCGTCGTCGTCATCCGACGGACTGGCTGCGCGAACGATTGCGGAGGTCACACGAGCAGCTTCCGACTGTACACCCATGCTGAAAGCAAGTTCAAGCATCTGGTACATTGTGAAGAGCAAGCCCGTGGCACTTTCCTGCTCATCTGGAGCAGATGAATCGTAGATGGCGTAGCTCTTGACCCATTCCGCCTCGATAGGCGAAAGGCCGAGGGCCGAGATCGTGCGCTTGGGTGATGCGGTTGCCACTTCACCGTCGACTGCAATCAATCCCTTGTCGGAGACAAAGAGGTCTCCAGCAGGGTCCATCTTCGAGAGTAGATGCCAAAGTGCGGCCACCGGGGCTGGTTTGTCGGTGACGTCTTCCACATTCGTTGCAACAAATGCTGCGCTCTTCTTCTTTGAAGCCATGATTCGATCAGTCCTCTGTGTAATGACGCTCATTGCCTGAGCCAGAGCCTTGGGCGCTGGTCTGTGGAAAGGCATGAGTGGGATGGGCATGGTGGATGGATATAGGGCTACCAAGTTGGGGTGTCAAGCATCAAAACGAAAAAAGTCTATCTCTCATCCACAGAATCTGACTATCTGACATTTGGTCCGGATCTTTCAGCGATTTCGGTAGTCCAAAGCCATGTACCTTGCAGAGAGGCTTCAGTGTAGCCAAGATCCTATCCTGCGCATCTCTACCTGACCGGTCATTATCCATGAGGACTCCGACCACTTTGAGACCGAGGCTGGCGATCACAGCTGCCTTGATGTCCGTCCAGTTGGCAGTGCCAAGGATGGCTACAGCAGGGATGCCGTGGTTGTACAGCCTCAGTGCATCGACTGGGCCTTCCACAAGGACGATCCTGTCCCAGCCGTCAATGAGGACACGTTCAATAAGAAACAGAGCTTCCTTGGCGGGAAGCTCCTTCTCTCTCCACTCATTATCAGCTGATAATGGGCTGTACTTCGGGTTCGTATCGACAGGTGTGATGGCGCGGCACGTGTATCCTATTATCTCATTGGTGACACGTCTGACGGGTAATCCGATACGGTGAACTGACCGAGCTAGGTCTTGTACTGAGATACAACCTAGACTTCGAAGCCATGCGCCGTCCATCCCACGCCAGTCGGTGCTTGCTGGCCACTTCGTCACGAGCGGACGTCGCTGCGACGAGTCACTTCCGTCTTCCTTATAGCCGTGCTTCTTGGGAGGCTTGATGCCTGCTTTTGTGATCGCCCTGTTCAGGGAATCCCTCATACCCTGAAGGTCGGCATCCCCTGTTGTTGACTGCCACTGCAGCTTTGCCATGCCGAGCTTTGCCGCCAGCTTGTTCCAAGGTCCACCTGCATTGCATGAGAAGCAGTGGAAGTAACCACCATATTTGTTTACGTCACATGACGGAGTACTATCATCATGAAAAGGGCAGATGATCTTGAAATCATTTCCCCTCTCAATGATATCAGTTGTCACTTTGCTGAGTTCTGAGTAGAACCAAGCTGAGTCTTTCTCCTGTACTCTCGGAGACTCCATCATCTGGAATTCAGCTATGCTGCTTCTCATTGGGACAAAATGGCACGAACTCTGAAGAACGTCAAGACCGCGAAGAAGTCCTACCCCACACGCCGGAAGGCTGGTGACCTGACTGCTATGCTAGCTCTGGCTGCCAGAGCCCAGCAGGAGATGGCCGAGGGTGGACTGCTGGGTATCGGCGCTGTCCCTATTGTATCGAGGAATGAAGCATTCGAGGAGCTTTGGAAGGATACACTTTCCCACGACCCGATCAACCATTCAGACTCCAATAACTGGAGACCTGCTGCGAAGGTGCGTCCGTCGTCTTTCCCGTTTTGTGCACGAAGATACGTGTTCCAAGAGCTAGGTCTTGTAATGCCTTCCGACTTCAAGGTCGAGAGTTGTTACTACACAGAGATCGGTAAGTCGATTCACTACGTTGTACAGAATGCACTGGCGAGGTCTGGTCGACTATGGGGGTTGTGGAAGTGCGTCAACCCTGACTGTCCTAACCCCAATCCCAAAAAGATCGTCAAGAAGAAACCAAGCTTCCTTCCACCTTCCTGCCCTCACTGCGACTTGTCGAAGCTGGAGTACGAGGAGCTTCGTTTGGAGGACAAAGCCATCGGGCTGAAGGGCCACACGGATGGTATCCTGCTGTACATGAAGGGTAAGACCCTTCGTGGTTCCATCTTGGAGATCAAGTCGATCGGTCAAGAAAAGCTTGAGAAACTGAAGAGTGCTTCCATCGAGGAGATTCAGTTGATGTTCCAGACTGAGGCTCCTTTCTATGGGTACTGGCATCAGGCCCTCACGTACGCGGTTCTGGCGCCACTGTGCTTCCCCCAGTTGCCTGAGTTGACGGAAGTCGAGTACGTCATCTGCAGTCGCGACAGCCCCAAGATGGTTGCGTTCACGTTGACCGTGGACAAGGAGTGGTACCGGGAAATCCGTGCTCGAATCGTGATGGCTCAGGAAGCCAAACAGATGTCGATTCTTCCAGTCGGCTTTGCCCGCAATCAGGCAGATCTGACTATCATGCCTTCTTGTACCTACTGTGCATACAAAGAGGTATGCTTGCGACCAGAAGGTAAGCTCAAGTTTGCGGCGGACGCGCTCAAGCATGAGGAATCACGTAAGGCACTTGACGAAGTGCTTGAAGAAGAGAGAAGAACATGGGATCCATCATCCGTGGTGACGTCGTAAACCCCACTGACGTCTACACCCCCTCTGAAGAAGAGGACAAGAAGCAGAAGCAGAAGCAAGAGGCTGACAAGGCCGAGGCTGACAAGAGCAAGCAGCAGAATCAGGAAAAGGGATTCCGCTGAACAGAAACAAGAAAGGGAACCACTGGTTCCCTTTCTATGGCCGGTGAGGTGACTCGGGCGTGGGCAACCATTACTGAGCGGGCCGCCAGCTAAGGGCTAACAACCCTAGGTCCACGGGCTGCTGGTAACCTCGAAAAAGTCCACCCTTCGGGGTGGACTTTTTTCAATCTATTTGCCCGCCACATTGGTCTCGGGCGGTGAGTATCGAAGATGGAATTGAGTACCTGCAATCAGTTGTCGCAGAAGGTAGAACTGCCACATCGGTAGTTCTCCAGTAGACAAGAGCTTTTCCGCTAAGGCGACAATCACTGGGAAGTCCCCCTCCTTCGCAGAGGGGAACTGGGCTGACCATTGTGCGGGAGTGTCGTTATCCATGGCGTCTGGCATGTTATTCCTTCCAGTGACTTACATGTTGCACTAGGATCATGCCTCCCCAATGATGTTCAATCAAGAGGCATTTCGTGATTATTCACATCAGTTACGTCGACGAGTTCTCCATTACGGATGCAAATGGCAGGCATTGGCGATTCTCTTGGCATCCGTACTGCGGTCCCTCCGTTTTGAGGAAAGACGGTCAGGACTGGAAGCGCAATCCGGGCCAACTCAGTCCGTTCTGGCCTGCCCTTGAGGCGTGGTTGAAGACGGAGGAAGGCCAGAAGGCAAGTAAGATTGGGCCTAACGAGCTTGCCGTGTAGCAAGCTCTGCTGCAGACGAGATGCACGTCTGCCTATGCTTCTTGCTTATCTTCTCGATTGCTGAGCACTTGGGGAGCTTTGGTATGGCCAACTCAATTGGATCAGGTGCGAGGGTGTCCGCAACACAGGACTGAATCGTACTCGTCAGCTGCGTGTTGTCCGTTGCGGACATCAACAGCATACCGAGACAGAAAGCAGTCCACGTGATAGACACCACTTTCACCAAAGTGGCTAGACGGTTCCACATTTCTTCTCCAGCCAGAGACCCCTTGACGGCAGCCCATATATGCCCCTTGGGGGGCTCGCGTTTGACGGCAGGTCTGTTAGCACACCACATTCGACACATTCAAATGTGGTGTATGTTTCGTGACCACCGCCATGGTCACTTCGACTGGTGAAGAACAAGTCAGGCTGCTCCACCAGAAGCTTCGCACCACAACCGCCATCGCCATTCCCGTTACCGGTGCAAGTAGTTTTGACACTCCAACCCTTCTGACCAGAGCCCTTCTCAAGTACTTTCATCGCGCCGACCCTTTCGATATGTTCACGGCTTGAACATGTTCTGACGACATGTTCAAATTCGACTCGAATTTGAACATGTCACGAGCGTGGTTTCCGAGTGGCCACGCCGATAGACCGAAATTGCTCGAAGCCACCTTCGATTGCTTTGACGATCTCTTCACTGATACCAGCTTCGATATAGTCCCAGAGCACGATAAGCTCGTCGTTGGTGAGAGTAACACCTGCACCCGGCTTGCGTGAGATGCACTTGCGTATCGCTACGCGCAGTGGAGAGTTGAGGTCAGTCAGCATGCTTCAGTTCATCCTCAAAAATAAGGTACAGCTTACCAGTGGTTTTGTCACGACAGAAGAACGCGCGCTGTAGCTGCGTGAACCCTTGTGCTGTTTGCCGCCAGTCATGCGCGGCTCGTACCTACGCTCCTTAGGTGTCAGCTTTGAGTCGCGGTTGCGTATGGCCTGCGGGTGGACAGTCTTTCCAATCCATTCAGGTGGGACTTCCACAATTTTACCGCGCCTGACGCGGAGCCAGCGGTTCAGTGAGCGAGCCAACGGCGGGAAAGCTGTGAGCAGTCTCAACTCTTCTTCTGTGCACAGAAGACCCTCAGCCGTTAGCCGAGCATGCTCGGCTACAGCGTCTTCGAGACTTCTGACACCGGGGATGGTGGGGCGTTGTTTCTTCGTCATACTTCGTCACCCAAGTGTTGATGATTCGATGGCCTGCTGAAGGCGAGCAATGACGTAGTCACGCATGCGTTCAATGCGTACAACAGCGGCTGCGTCCTCTGCACGTTCGAGTTCGTCTGGGTGAGGCCACGAGCCGTTTGTCAGCAGTTCCGTGAATACTGCACATTCGATTGTCTGCACGTTGATCGCCTTCAGAGCTTGTTGTTGTCTTTGAGGAACTTCGCCATGCTGCGCGTGTTGTCGAGGTCGGTCAGCGCGTAGCGGCCAAGGTACTTGGTTACTACCTTGTTCAGGTAGGTGTTGTCCATCTTGACACTGGACAGCAGGAAGTAGAGGTCGTGGTCATCCTTGGGGCGACCAGCCACCATCTTGAGGGCGACCATCACTTCCGGTCGAATGACAGGCGCGCTGTTGCCGGGGATCATGGCCTTCGCGGTACGAAGGGCCTCGTCGTACAAGTCGCGGTAGTGGTCGGCTCGCTCGATGAAGTCGATGGGGACCGAGTCAATCTCGGTCGACACACCACCGATCGCCATCGGCGATCCGTCCGTCACGAAGGAAGGGTGAGACGAAACGATGATGTCGACATCAGACGTCAGGCGGGTGCTGCCGTAAGCCTGCATCGCAAAGCCACCGCAGAGCGCTCCCTTCGTTCCTTCTTCCTTCAGCTTCGCCATGACGTCATCAATGACGCTCTTGACTTCAGCCATGGAGACAGGAGCGTTGGCTCTGATCTTGGTAGCGGTCTTCTTGGTTGCCATTGGCTGGAGCCTACCGCTCTGGCCTGCTTTGTCAAGCATCGGTTTACTGTCGGCAAGGCTTTCCAGTAGGCTAGCTGCGGACCTCAGGCTCGATCGGATGTGACCTCCTTCACGGATGACCTTGGTGATCTCTTCTGAGAGCGCCTTATCAACCGGTCGGACCAGATCACGAAGAGTCGCTAGGGAGTACGAGTGCACATCTTTGATGGTCCAACCCAGTGCGTCAGCAATGTGCTGGTGCAGCAGGTCCTCTGGCTTGACCTCTAGAACGGATGCTCGGCTCTTCATGATTGCTCTCTAGGTGCAGTGTGCTGTGACTTCGACTGCGTCTGGTCTCACGTTGTGCCAGCTAACGTAGATGGCAGCATTGCTGATACTGGTGCCGGATTCATCGTCTCCGATTCGTCTGGAGAGTTGCACGGTTGCCTTGCCGTTGTCTGTACTAAAGATGTTGGCTGAGTTGATCCCAGAAACTTGTATCCCGATTGCCTCAACAGCAGCTTCGAGGTCGGTCATCGACCACCGAACTGACCTGAACTTCTTCGTACCATCGAAGCCAGCTTCAACAAGGGCCTTGTTGAGAGCTTCCCGCTCATGTTCCTGAAGGACATGGCCCTCAGTCAAAGGGAGCGACGCATCCAGAATGGATGCAGCCAGTGCTAGGTCATCTGCTTTCATCTTGTTGGTCATACGTCCTCCGGTGGGAATAAGAGCCATTTTTGAAATAGATGACCTGATGATGAAAGTGGTCCATTCTGCGTCAGTAAACGCAGAAGTCTGCTCCCAATGGTCGAAGGCAGCAGACAATGCCATATTGGCAAGTTTCTCGTTGCCGAGGAGCTTGACCGCTTTCGTCTTGACTTCACTACGAAGCTTCATGTTGCAGAGTGCAGATCGAGCACTCTTAAATATGAGGTGGTAGTTATGGCTGCTCTTGCTGCTGTTATCATGGCCTTCCTGCTCAACCCCTACGAGGTCATCGCGCTGCGCTATGCGGAGTGTCGCATCATCACCAAGCAAGTCGGACCAGACACTGTCGCTGTGAAGTGGATCTGTCCTAACTGACTTGCCGACTGTGGGGTTGGTGGCTATGTGTCTTTCATGCTGATTTCCGATTGACCTGCCTCGCGTTGCGCGAGAGGCACCAGCCTCACAAAGTTACCACTACGTAATCCTACGGGAAGATCTCCCTGTGGGCACCGCTCTTGCCATGGCTGTTCACGCAGCTGGTGAGAGTGAGGGTACTCCAGCTGATCCCGGAACCATAGCCGTCGTACTTGCTGTGGCGAACGAAGACGAACTTCTGTCTTTGTTCGCTGAAATCGACGCTGGTTCCGAGCACATGCCACATTTAATTCGCGAACCCGATCCTCCGTGGCTCGGGCAAGCTATGTCTTTCGGCTTCCTGACACCGCACGGGAAATCGAGGGCTGTCAAACACCTGCGGCTTTGGAAGGTGAAATCAAATGCTAAATGAAAAGATGAAGTTGAACTTTGAAGCTTGGAACACGCTGCGTCTCAAGCTTGAGGCGGCTGCTCGTGACTGTAGCAATACCGACGACGTCTGGAAGTCTTTGTACCCCAATGATGAGAAGCTGGGTGTCTACGCTGCGGCTGAGGTTCGTAGTCACCTGACTTGTCCGGGGCCGGATGACCGGGCTAGTGCTGTGTTCCACTACGTTGACTTCAAGGGAGGTGCTGTGAATCCCCTGACGTGGTTGTACGCACTTCGTGCACACCTGCGCGTCACACCTCACCTTCACCTTGAAGGCAAGAGCTTGGACGAGCAGGACAGCCACCTGAGCAGGGCACTGGCGAAGGCGCCTCACGCACTTGGTGGTCTTGTCATCACGATCCCAATTCAGGCTGTTGAGGAGGCAGCACCAGTTCAGGCTTGAGATACTGATTCCCCCATGGTACATGGGGCTATGCGCCGATGGCCGAAAGGTTAGGCACCCACCTTAATCACGTGGAACTATCAGGGTTCGAGTCCCTGTCGGCGCACCAACTGAATCACTCAGGAATGGAAATGGAGTTCGCGTCAGCGAGCTTCGAGAACTTCGCAGCTTCCTGCGGCGTCAGCCACATCAGGATTACCCCGTAATCGAGGGTGTCCTTGTGGTTAAGAAGGACACTGAGGACGTCAGGGATATCCTTCTTCTCACGAAGAGGGTTCTGAGTGGTGGCCTTCAGCTTTGAGACAATGACAGCTTCTGGTCGAATGACCGGAACGGACAAGCCCAGCACCATCTCTGGTGTGGCGTTCTCAATGGCCCACATCTGCCATTCCTCCTTGGCGGGGAGGAACTCGCATTGACCCTGCTTGTGGTCCAGAACCAAGTGTCCTCCGGTTCGGCTCTTGCCTCGATAGAAGCCGAACCGGTCCATATAGGCCGAGTCGATGGTCTTTGTGGCATCCGGCAGGGCGTCGATCAGAACGTCAATGTCAGACGTCTCTCGTTCATGCCCATGAACAGCAACGGCCATGCCTCCGATCACTGCCCACTTGGATCCGAGGTCTGACAGCAACCGGTTGAGGCCAAACATGACCGATCGGTCTGGAAGTGACCCCATGAGTGTATTGCCCCGGATCTTATGTGCAATTGCGAGAAGGCTGTCTGTGGTGTCTTCATCATCAAGGCCGTAGGCAACGGCTGTGAGAAGCTGCGCTGCTTCAAGCAGGTTATCTCGATGGTTCGACATCGTCACTTCTTAGCACAATATAAGGGACAAGTCAAGTACCGGTTGTATTGGCCCGTGGCCGTTGCCATCATCCGATGCCTTCACTCGACCGGTTCGTCCTGTCTTGGTTGGAATCGAATTCGACTCGGCGAGATTCGTGACGACAACCCGGTCACCGTGCTTGGTGACTGCGAGATTCGACGGGTCTAGGTCACGGAACTTGACGTTGTTCTGCTTGAGGTAGCTGAGAGCTTCCTTGGCCCAAGCAATCATCTCTTCAAGACCTTTGAGCTTGAAGACTTCCTTACGACGATCAGTGAAGTCCACTCGACGTGATTTCGCCATGCCCCATGGGAGAGCATTCTCGACTTGCTTCTTCTTCACTGTCTTTGCGTCGGTGACCTCTGGGTCAATCACGAAGCGGAGGAAGTCTTCTAGGTCCTGTGGTGTTGCTGGATGGAGTGCGTTCTTCTCCAGTGCTCGCCAACGGAAGAAGTTGTCGACGAAGGATTCCCATTCGGGAGGCACAGGCCAGATCAGCTGCTCATGGACGATTGCCCACATGGGCTCTTCGCCGTCTCCTCCAATGGAGAACACGTCATAGACATGAGGAAGTGCTGGGTGTGTTTTCCCTTTGAGGTTGTTCCAAGTCTTTGCTTCGAGCTTCTCTGTTGTGAACGAGAGGACTCGACCGTCACTCATGAGCCAAGACGTCATGGGCCTGTTGTGCCGACGACGACCACCGATGACGGGGGCTCGCTGCTGCAGCCCTTTGTCGACTTCATGACCAAGTCGGTCAGCGACCTTTGCCCACAGCGTCGGTTTGTCTTTCAGCGGAGTTGGAACCGGCACATTGCCGGGTGGCAAGTCAGTCCATCCCTTATCGTATGGCGAGGCCATGGCGCTGACTGCTTCCGTCTCCACAGTCGGCATAAGAACAGCACTGCTCATACCGTCTGGCGCTGGTGGGACGTTGTCAGCCGTGTAGTACTCAAGTCCTGTCGCATACACCTGCTTGCCAATCATATTGACCAGATGTGCTGTGCGTACTGGGCGCATATTCGTTGCATCTACGTACAGGTGAACTTTGCGTGGGTCGTAATAGACCGGAGTTCCTTTTGGCTCAGCAGGTACATCTTGTAGTACTCCAGCGATGAATGACATCGGAAACTTGTTGGAGCCCTCAGCGCCGATTGCTTTTTGAGCACCTGCTTGAACGACAAACCTGACGTCTTTGATTACAGCACTGTGGTCATAACCAATGACGGTGCCGCCTGAAGGTCCGGCATGGACTGTGACAACAGCAATGCCTTTTGCCATCGATGGGAGGTCGAGGCGAACACCGCGCGGTACCTTCGGCAGGTCCCGGTGTGCATATAGCTTCTCACGCACCTTGTCTGTCTGGTCCAGAGCAGCGAAGACTTCATCAGTTGGGGGCGTCGTGAATGCGACAAGAAGGTGATGACCGCCTTCTTCCCATCCTGCTTTGACTGTCTTGCTCTGTCGTATTTTGGCTTGAGTTGGATTGAACACGACTGCCCAGTCGTGCCATTCATCACCTTTCCAAACAATACCGTCGTATCCGTCGGCAATGAGCGCCGCCTTGACGCCTGTTCCAAGGTCATGAGGCCAGTGCTTCTCAAAGAGGGAAACGGCTTCCTCACTCTTCAGGTGTTCTGAGATCGTGCTGGGCATGGCCCTGTAGTTCTTGTCACGAATGTCAAGCATCTTCAGACTTGAAGACAGTTCAACTTCGACAACGGAGTCGCCGAACTTCTTGGCTTCCTTCTTGTCTGCGGTCAGGTAAACGCCTGACCCCCAGTTGGCACGAAGGGGTGTGTACTCTTCAGGGAAGTGACCGAGCTTCTTGGCAGAGGCAGCGTCTTCTTTTGAGCCACCGTGATACCAGACATCGGTGACTTGGCGGTTTGACCAGCGTCCTTCACCGGCTTTGTCTTGAGAAGCTCCAATCTTTGTCGACTCGGTTGGGTGCGTGTTGGTGACGAGTTTGACTTGGTCTGCCGAGTACAGCACCCATCCGTCAGCACCATCAGACGTCGTGATTCTGGCGCTGTCGTAGCCCTTGGCCATGAGGTCGGCTCGGAGCTTCACTGCGCGGTCTCGGAACTCCTTCGCAGTCCTGAGCTTCTCGTAAGGAGCTTCGATCCCGATCTTCGCTAGCTCGCGGTCGAAGTCCTTGTTATCTCCACGGAGGTCAATGGGATTCTCTGCCCGAGCGTAAAGCTCAAGCAGGTGTTCCCCGTACTTCTCAGCTTCGTTCTGGTCCTCAGTGACGTAGACCCCAGTCCCGAAGAAGCCAGAGCCCTTCTCAGCATCGAACTCGGAGAAGGCGCTGTTGGTGCCGTGGTAGACAACAGCGGGGCTCCCATCGGCCTTCACGACCTTGGAGTTTCGGAACCACGAGTTGAATTCGGAAGAGGCTGAAGCACTGACTCCATACTTCTCATCATTCAGCTTGCTGATAATGGCAAGCTCCTTGTCTTGGTCCACGTGGCCCATAGCGAAGAACCACTCGATACCGCTGTGCGTGTAGTACACAATCGGTTCGCCAGATGGCAGAGTGGACTCAAAGAAGTGGACGTGCCAGTCCGTATCGATGTCCTCGTGCTGGAGTTCAGAAGGGTCTACTTGGGCAGTGAACTCGTCGAAGTCGATCTCATCTGCTTTGGGACCACCAATGTTCGTGGCTCTCCCCCTGATCCAGTCTACCAGTTCATCATCGGTACTCGTGCAGTTGTTCCAGTATCTGAAGCTGTCTGAGCTTGCAGTCGTCTTGCTGGAGAATCCCTCAACCAGAGCTTTTAGCTCTGGGAGTCGGCGGCGATAGATTTCGAGAATCTGGTCTTCTTGACCTACCTGAAGCTCTTTTCCCCGCCAGTGTAGAATCTGAACGTGGTCGTTGCCGATCAGGTCTGCAGGGTTCTCACCAGTCTCGTCGACTGTTCCTTCGACGCCACCTTTGAGTATGGTGATGTCATCAAACTTGAAACCATCATGCATGTCATTACAGAAACCAATAGTGTATGGTGACATGCCATACACTGGGTGTGGCTTCTTCTCAAGGAAGAACAGAAGTCTAGCATCGTTTCTGGCTCTATTGGTCCAGACCTTCGACTTGCCACATGGGCATGTGTACACGATGCCAATGTCCTTCTTGTTGTTCAGAGACAGACCAGACTCCTCCAACTCGTCTTTGCAGGACGGGCAGACGGAGCACTGGTTGCTCATGTACTTGGCAGAAAGCACTTTGATGGTCATAGGATAGGTTGCGAAGCCTACGACGAAGAACTCTCACCAAGCAAGCGCATGTACGCCTTCACGTATGGAGCAGCTTTGATCTCTTCGTCAGTTGCGTTCAAGGCTGCGCCACGGCCAAAGCGCCACGCGAATGCGGCTCTCTCTGGGGTGCCGAGCTTGCTGATCAGCCCCAACCAGTGGTCGTTCGCCACGGCGTTGTAGAAGTCTGTGTCCTCTCGGAAGAGAGACTCGAAAGACTCCTCGTCCAGTCCGGGGTAGTCAGACTTCAGCGAGGGTGACTTCTGGTATTGATCATAGCCAGATGACGGCTTCATGCCGAGGGCGCCATAGGCTGTGTTCCACTCGCCCTTCGAATGGGTCTTGTGCGCGAGCCCATGGTTGTTCTTGGACTCAAGGTACGCAATCGGCTGAAGCTCTGGCTCCAAGCTGTCTGCCGTCCACTCCATCGTTGTCTCGTTGCTGTAGCTCGGCGTCGTTGGTGTCTGACCACCAAGTCCAAGACCGACCGCGAGCCCCAGCGCGGTTGCTAGTGAAGCATCGACTTCACTGGTGTCACCTGCAAGTGCGTCAGCTGCCATGTGCAGAGCCAGTACGACATGAGCCATTGATGGCTTCCTCTCGTAAACGTCTGTCAGCTGGTCCTGCGTCATGTCTTCAGCTGCCAGATAGCGGGAGTGCTCCAAACTACCGACCTCTGCAACGAGTACTGGTACAGCAGGGTCAAACTGACCATGAGTTGCATCTACAATGGTACCGTCAGGGCTCTCGACCCAAGAATGTTCGCCCCAACGGCTACCGAAGAGGTAGCCACCGTCGACCCTTTTCAGACCATACTTACGCCCCAACTTACTTTTCTCTATGACTTCCGCTACTTCGGTGCACTCACCAGCACCTGCAAAGCGAGCGAACTCTCCAGCTGATGGCTTCTCAGCTGACCCACTCACTTTCTTGTCGGCAGCTTCCATCTGCAGCACGACCTTCTTGGCCCAAGAGTAGCCCGCGTCGCCCCCCCAGAGCAGCCAAGCTACACGACCGGCGCTGGGGTAGCCCTTCTCACCAGAGTCGAAGCCTTCAGCCTTCTGGTCAGGCTGGTGACGATCGAAGTACGCCTTCATCCGCTTGGCAGTGTCTGGGCTGACGGACTTGCCGTTTGACAGGTCACGAGCACGAGCCACGCCGACGGCTGTTCCGCCGCGACCGAACTCACGACGAAGTTCAAGACCCCGCTTCGCGGCCTTCCTGACTCCTTCTGGAGGCGTCAGGCTGATGTGGTCGTACTTCTTTGGAGAGGCGGTGACGATGGGCATGCTCCAGAGTGCACAAAGAGAAAAGCCCAGATGTGTCGTTTAGAACACATCTGGGCTTTTCATTGGCGGAAAGAAAGGGACTCGAACCCTTTCCGGCCTTTCGGCTCGGCAGGTTTAGCAAACCTGTGTAGCGCTCCAAACTCTACCGTCTTTCCATACCCTGACTTGACTGGAGGAAGGGATGGGATTCGAACCCACGGTGGCTTTTTAGGCACACTCTCGTTTTCAAGACGAGTTCCATAAACCACTCGGACACCCTTCCACAACAACGAACATCGAACTGGAGGAGAGAGGGAGATTCGAACTCCTACACCTTACGGCGTACCTCGGTTTTCGAGACCGGGGCCAGACCACTTCCAACATCACTCTCCATACACGAACACGAACTGGCGGATAGCGAGGGTCTCGATCCCTACACCCGAAGGTGCCACCTCGTTTCCAGTGAGGGGTTAGCCCATGCCCAACTTCACTATCCATACCCAAAAATAAACGAACAGAGAGCAAGTGGTAGTTTATGGAGGTTGGCACCGTTGTCTTTCGACACTTGCCACATGACTATTGCTAGTCATGCTTTGGATTCGAACCAATTATCTTTGCAGGATAATCCACTAACATTCGGCTCTCTCAAACCTAAACCGTAGCTTCTGGTGCCCAAAGGGAGACTCGAACTCCCACGGCCCTTACGGGCCGCAACCATCTGAAGATTGTGCGTCTACCAAATTTCGCCATCTGGGCATCTCAAACTGGTGAGAAGAGAGGGAGTTGAACCCACGATTCCCCGAAGGGATCCGGTTTTACAGACCGGCGCCACAAACCGACAGTGACCTTCTTCCCATTATCTATCTAACTGGTGCTGCTAATAGGATTCGAACCTACACTACACTGAATCTAAATCAGTTTCCTCTGCCAGTTGGGATACAGCAGCACATACGGTCGATCTTATCACTGACCTGCTTGCGTTGAGTCTTCTCGCAACCTCGGCTATTGTCAGCCCTTGATTGAGAAGTGTCAAGGCTTCTTGATTCGTCCACCCTGTTCCAGCATCCCGGCACATTACGCTTGCTAGCTATTGGTACCCAGAGGGGGATTTCAACCCCCAAGCTTCTTTCGTCGCGGCGCTGTTTGAGAGCACTGTGTCTAGCTGTTCCACCATCCGGGCATTGGTACCGACGGTGGGGGTCGAACCCACGCTACACTGGCCCTCGACCAGTTGACTCTACCATTGGTCTACGTCGGCACAAGCTAACAAGCTATCTTCTTGATTATTCGGTTTTCAGGAAACAAAAAACCCCTCGCCGGGTTCCGGAGAGGGGTCTTTGTCAAACCTAAGACAGTGGCCTTAGTGTTCAGTCGACAAGTACCTCTCCGCATGAGCATAGGCTCGACAGCGACAAGAGCGCTGACGAGGAACTATAGCTGAGGGAGATGCTGAGGAAGAACATGATGGACACCTTATAGCACTGGTTACTTTGGAGTGCAAGTCCGACGTTTGGATCTTGCTGTTGATTCAGATCTTCGGCTTGAGACCGGCCAATGTAGTCTGACGACCAAGTTCCTGCATCACGCTGGCGATCACATTCCGCTGGAGCTTGATGCCCTTGATGATGTCGGTGTAGGGGGCCTTCATCTGCTTGAGGTCGTCAGAGAGCTTCGCAATGCCCTCGTCCTTCTCAAGCGACTCTTCTGTGTCCACTTCGTACTTGGCCAGTGAGCCAAGCTTGAACTGGAGTTCCTCTGCGCTGGAGGACAAGATCGTGTCAAGCACGTCCTGTCCCAACTTGTCGATGAGCTTCGCTTCAAGCTTGGCTCGGCGGGTGGTCGGCTTCTCGTTGCCGTCTTTGTTCTTCTTCGTTGCCATTTTGTATATCCTTTGGTCTTCGTTTGGTTGGGTGCTGTTTGTACAAGAAAGCGATCAGGTCTTCTTGACGCCCAGCTTGGGGGCTTCTTCTTCTGACTCGGAATCGTCATCCGAGTCAAGCTCTTCTTCGTTGGATCCGGTCACAGACGTCTGCTTGGTGGTAGCGGAGTCTTCGTTCTCCTCACCCTCAGCAGGCTCTTTTGTCTTCTTCTTCTCGTCCATGTAGCGGGTGCGAGCCTCACCGCTTCGCAGCAGTGCCTCACAAGCGCCGAACAAGGTCTGTGGGATCAGTTCAGGGTCGTTCAGCGAAGCAGCGCGTTCTTCACGGATCACGTCTTCAAGTGCCGCTGCACTCTTGAAGTCACCGTCGAAGTCCTTGCCAAGCCCAACGATTGCTGGGAACTTCTTCTTGCCGATCTGGACCTTGGTGTAGCAACCAATGAGCTTCAAGAACTGAAGCACGTCAGATGCTGGGTCGATGCCCTTACCGAGGTTCAGGAACACTTCACATTCCTGATGGCTGATGAAGTTCTTGTTCTTTTCGGTCTTGAACTTCATCGGCTGGTAGACTTCGCCGTTCACTTCAACTGGCTTGCCCTTCTTCACCTTGACGAGGTTGTCAGTGGAGTACTCCCACGCATTACCACCGGGACGCGTCTCAGGGGCAGCGTAGGGGCTTGGGTTGGCTCGAATCTGGTTGACGGCGATGAGCGCTGCATTCTTGGCAGAGATCAAAGACCGCAATCGACCCCACCATTCCGAATGCATCGTGGCACGCTGCGCCATGCGCTTGTTCTTCTCCCAGTCTTCCATCTCGCCACGCGTAGGCATGGTTGCCACGGAGTCGATCATGAAAGCCACCGGTGGCGGTCCACCGTTGCAGTCATCCAGCGACTGCAGGATCGACAGCATGAGTTCGTACGTCTCCACACCGTCCTTTGGACGGCTGTAGCGGAAGTAACCACCATTGGTCTCCCGTGGGTCGAAGCCGATGCTCTTCGCCAGCGCATTGGCGTACTCAGGGTCTGTCGTACCCTCGTGATCACGGAAGAGGGTGATGACCTTCTTTCGCTGGAGGGCCTTACCAGCCATCAAAGCGAGAGAGGACTTACCGACACCTGCACCCCCATAGATCTGAAGCACTCGACCACCAAAGTAGCCGCCGCCCATGATCAGGTCGAGCGACAGACAACCCGTGCTCAGGTAGTCTGAGCCACGAGATACGAGGTCAACGTTCTTGACCCCCTTCTCCTTCTCGATGCCCGAGATGATATCGAGAAGACTCTTCTTCTCCTTTGAACCAGATTTTGCAGTCGAAACCTTGGCAGCATCTGCGTCGGCAGATGCTTTTGGTGTTTTCTTTGTTGCCATTGTAACTCCCTAGCGGTCTAGCTCTGCACTCAGAGCATCGACGAGATTGATGAGACCAGTTGGTGAAGATGTCCGACGAACGAAACTCTTACCACCAACGTCTTGCGCCAAGAATTGCCCATTGTCTCCAGTGGAAACTGAAGAACGGAAGAGTGACCTTCCATTCTTCATGACCCGAACTTGCGGAAGCCAAACAACACCGAGCTTCGTCATTACCTCGGTATTGTTTCGGTCAATAGCTACACGGAGGTAGCTAATGCGTGGCCTTTGCTTCGCGAAGCTCTTGAGGGACTCATCAAGAGGACCTCTGTCTGCAATCAGGGAATCAAGAACCCGGTATGTCAGTGACTGGATACCGGGCTTGACCTTTGGCACAGAACGCGGTGGTTCTGTGAGAAGGAGGATCCATGCCTTACCTACTGTCGCTTTCAGGAGCTTTTCTACTTCGGCGACCGTAATACAAGACATGGAATCCACCAATCTCAGCATCCTAGTTCACTCCTCGTCGTCGGCGTCGGGGGCATCGTCAGCTGATGCTGTCGCGTACGAGCGACGTGGCTTGGCTGGCGGCTCATCGTCCTCTTTGTCGAGGCGGCTCTTGCCCTTGGGACGCACGTCATCCGCGTCTTCCTCATCGTCATCTCCCGTCAGGGAGGTGCGCTTCGCAGGTTTGCGTGCTGGGGGCTCATCGTCCTCATCACGTGCCTTTCGGCTGGGCTTGGCTGCTGGCTCCTTGTCGCCATCCTCTGGGACCTCATCGAAGTCCTCGTAGGAGCGCTTCTTGCCGCGAGCCTGACCCTGCTCACGACCACCACCAGCGGGCTTGCTTCCACCGAAGCCGTCAACACCCATCTTGGTCAACTGGTTCAGGACTTCCGTCCGGCTGCGGATGAAGGGCTTGATCATCTTCGAGATGTTGTGCTCTTCAGCGTAGTCTTCGAAGGCCGCGATCTCGTCCTTGGTCAGGGGCTTCTTGTCGCTCTGGCCGCACTCATACTCCGTCTTGCCCGAGTTGTTGCTCTGGGAGATGAAGATGTCGAAGCCTTGCTTCCGGTCAGTTGCGTCTGGAGCCTCATCTGGGTCCATGTCGGGGTAGGCCATCTCAGACAGCTTGCCGACCTTGCCAGCGAACTTCCCGGTGAAGCGAACCACCTTGACGATGGTGCTGCCGGTCTTCTGCTGAGCGCGACGCTCGATGATGTACAGGTAGTAGTGCGTCTGAGTCTTGTGACCCTTCTCGCACAGTGGGCAACCACCATCAACTACGGCTTCCTTGACAGGATCCCAGTTGAGGCAGAATTCAGGGAAGCCGGTCTTCCCACCCTTCTTCTCCGAGTAGAACTCCACGTAGTGGGAGCGAGCTTCGTGCACTTCTTCCCAAGCACGAATCTGCGTGTTCTTCGTGGGGATTTGGTACATATCCCCCTTGATTGGGTCGTCGAATCGACCACTGGTTCCGGAATCTTTCGCTGCCTTCTTTAGGGACGTTGCCATTAGGTTTTCCTGTGTTTGTTGGTTGCGCTAGCAACCGTTTGGTTTTTCTTTTCAAGTGCCTGTTGGAACGACTTCGCATTTTCATGACGAAGTTTTTCCGCAAGCGATTTGTCCTCACTGACGAACAGCTGGGCTGTTGCCTCGGCGAGGAGTGTTGAGTCTATACCCGAGTTCAAAGCCCAGAGCAACACTGGGAATAGGAGCGATGGGTCTTCCTCGTGAATCAGGGAAATAATCTCCTGAGCCACCTCAGATCCGATGTTTCGGATGTTGTCCGATTCGTGGATATCCTGAGTTGCCTGACTTCTGGCTAGAGAATCGCCAAGCACAAATGCAGCATCTGGACTGGTAACTCGAACGGCCTCAAAAGAGAAGCCCTCGTTGGCCGAATCATCATCAACGAAGGACCGTGAGGCGTTTGCCGAGTTCGTGTAGAACATCTCGGCCCTCTCCTTGAGAGAGGACACACGGTCGTCAGTCAGGTCCGAGTTACCACGCTGAAGAAGCGACAACTGGTACCACGTCGTCGTCGGTAGAAGTATAACACTTGCTTGACGCTGCCGTTGTAGCACTGCACTTCTCACCCACCACTGGCAGTGGGCAGTGAATGAGCTTCCGTCGACGGGGTCATAGTTTCGTGCTGCCCGCATCAGACCTTCATAACCAGCGGAGAAGTTCTCCTCTGTTGAGGTCACGCCGCGTAGCTGGTGAGCGAATCGAAACAGGAGTCTGGCGAAACCGAGGCAGACGGTCTGCACCATCCTGTCAATCTGGTCGTAGCAGGAGCGGAGATTGATGACGACGTACCAAGCGTCATAGCTCCTGATGCCGATCTCCAGACGGATGGCAGCCAGTTGCGCCTCTATCTGCTGCATGTCTTCTGTGTCACCCACAGTCGCTGCTGAGCACCAATCAGCCAGAAGCTCAGGGTACCTGTCGGTCAGTGCGTAGCAGTAGTTACCCATGTCGTCGAAGACAAGCCTGCTGACACCTAGACTCTTTGCCTGCACCAGTGTTTCTTCAGAGACGCCGTCTAGTTCACACTCACGAAGGCAAGTGAGTGCCTTGCGGGCGAACTCGTCATGCTTCGGCTTCAGGATGTCACTGTAGGCAGTCTTACCCCTTGACTCGAAGTCAGCCTCAGCCCGCTTCCTCTCACGAGCCGTCAGGATGAGCCTGTTGCGGTCGGTACCAGCACAGAGGTCACGAACCTGATCTCTGAGCCATGTGCGGGCAAAGCGAGTATGTGGCAGCAATAGGTGCGAGAATACGTAGTCAATTACGACTGAGTCGTACGCCCTATATAGCTCAAGAAGCTCGTCAACGGTCAGCTTCTTCGTATGCGAAACGAGTGTTTCAAGATGAGAGCTTGTTCGTGCTTTCTTCTTTGTACTCTTCTTGATAGACCTTTTAGTTGCTGTGGGTCGCTCGTTTTCGTCGAAAGAAGATACAGATGCTGGCATTGAGATCCATCCTTCATGCTACGCCCTCAAAGACAAAAGAGAGAGCACAAGCACAGTGTTTCGGGCACAGTTACGCCCCTCCTCGGAGGTCTAAGAACTCCGTTACTGAGGTGGGTGGATACTCCGTCACGGATGATACCGGCACTTACCGAGAATACAAGTACAGGGTGAAGTGCACTGACGGCTGGCGTAAACTGGTAGCCCGTTTCTATGGACCAGTCAGTGCAAGCACAAACGTTTGGTGCTGGTGTTCTTGTCCATACTTCAAATACCACTGCGAGGTGGCTTTGGCGTCCAAAGGGTCATCAGCTGTCGTTCAATCAAACGGACAGCGACCACGGTTCACCAACCCCAAGATGATCCCGAGGGTCTGCAAGCACCTATTCTTGCTCTTCGCCATCGCAGCCAAGGACGAGAAGAAGGTCCAAGAGAAGAAGAAGAGAGAGAAGAAGGACCCCAAGACCCAGAAGAAGGTTGAGATCAAGAAGGCTTCTGACAAGAAGAAGCAGGAGCAGCTGAAGGCTAAGGAGAAGCGGGAGAGCGAGCAGACAGAGAAGCGTGAGGCTCAAGCTGAGAAGCGCCAAGCGTCCAAGGAGCTTAGGGAAGCCAAGACCAAGGCCAACGCTGAGAAGCTCGCTGAGAAGCGAGCAGACGCCGCTGACGACCGCGCTGCACGTGTAGCCGACCAAAGAGAAAAGACCGCTGCTCGTATTGCTGAGCAGCGGTCTAGATTTGCAGGAGACAAGAAGCCTTAGCGCCAGCGACGGTGCTTGGGTTTCCGGGTGCCCATATACCAGTCGATCGCAAAGATCGATCCGACCACCAGAGCAAGCAGCACCAAGACCGCAACGAAAAGCGCTGGGCCAATCAGCAACGGGCTGAGCACCCAGATCCAAGACCAGCTGGCTACCTGCCCAGTGCCCGTCAACTTCAGCGTGATGAGCACGACGGTCAGCAGACCCGTGAAGGTAATCCCACTCTTCGTGCTGCCTTTTGCAGCCTTCGTCATGGTGGTTTCTTCTTTGACTGGCATCGATTGCTCCTTGAAACGCGGATGTAATAGAACAAGAGTAGTGTACATGCAGGGCAGCTAGCTGTCAGCGTCTCGGCCACAGGCGTCGCAGTCTTCGTCATCACAAAGCTCGGTGCCTTGGTCGATGATGGAGATCACATCTGCCAGCGTGGCAGTCCAGTTGATCCTCTTACCCGAGAAGACGAAACCGTGACCATGAATGCCACACGAGATGTGGCAGCCGCTCTCGTTCCAGACCCGGCCCGGAGGAGCATCAAGGATGATGCTGACCTCGTCAGCACTGGTGTCGATCTCAATCGACGTACCATCTTGCAGCTTTGCAACGAAGTCTTCGACCGTCTTCTTCGTAGTCTTCGACAAGTTGATCTCCTACTGTGAGATCAACTTGTACCATGATTGACTTGAGAAGTCAAGCACTACTTAGACAGGATGCTAGCCGCTTCTTCCATGAGGGCCACGGCTCGTATGACCTTCGGTGTCTTCATGGAGACGAAGTCCGCCACTCCATCAAGCCTTCTGGACAACACGGCGATGGTTGGCATGTACGGTCTGTCGAAGTTCCGCGTTGAAGCGGCAACAGTGGCGTCTGGCTGGTCGCCTACTCTGCAGGCAGCGAAGTCAGATACCTGCTTTGGATTGATACCAAGCTGCTTGAAGATGTAATTCCACAAGGTAACTTCGTCAGGGAACTTGATTGCCTCTTTGGTATTCGTGCTTGCGTAACCCGGAGTACGGTTACCCTTACCCTTCAGCTGTTCAATGTGGTGTCCAGTGGGCTTCCCCTTGTAGCTCTTGTCCACTTCAATCGTGAATCTGGGCTTCCCTGTTCGATCTCGTAGAGACCAAATATCAATCTCACCCTTACGGACGGCCTCAGCGTAGCCCA
>Ga0247844_1000926_pt1 | contig 58034 bp, 56 predicted proteins | sample LaCtaG_FD_192421 | JGI IMG/M metagenome (GOLD analysis project Ga0247844, IMG submission 192421) | Freshwater microbial communities from meromictic Lake La Cruz, Castile-La Mancha, Spain - LaCruzMarch201714.5m_1 | ecosystem: Environmental > Aquatic > Freshwater > Lake | place: Spain: Castile-La... | reverse complement strand
TATATTCTAATTCATTAGGCCAAGGGATTTCGTGTGGGAGTTCTTGGAGACCTTTTTCTAAATCAGTTTGACTCCACGAAAAAGGAAGGGGAGTCTGAGAAACAAATTCACCTTTTTTAAAGACACCACTATAGCTAATTTCTCCCCAGATACATTGATTTTCGCAAATAAGCCATTTTGTGTTAAATTCGAGAGTTTTATTATTAAGTTTTAAAAGATCATCATTACTGAGTTCAAAAAAAAGAGCGTACTCACCCTCATAGCCAAACGCTTGCATATCACCTGGCTCAAGGAAAACTTGAGGAATAGGCCATTCAAGAGCAGTAGGTTTAAAAGGTATTCCCTCTAGATTAAAGTTAATTTCAAGAGGAGTTCCAGCATCACCAGGATTTTTCCAGTAGGTGTGCCAGTGTTCGTCATTTTTATAAATGACAGCAAGAAAGGTTCGCCCCTCACTTACAAAACTTTGAAGAGAAACTTTGGCGTGCGAGTTTTGTTCAATAGCGTTAACGCTAAGGGGAACGTTAAGAGACAGGAGAAGGGCCCAAAAAAAATAAAAACACAAAAAAAACATTTTCATAAGAACTCATTTTAATTTACTATTCGCTCCACATCATAAACGATTCAAAAAGGGTTGGATAGACATGTTAGAATTCATTTTTAGTGGGGCCAAGATTGCGATTGATTTTATTTTGCATATTGACCAGCATCTCGTGCAGATTATGGCGGAGTATCAGGTTTGGACTTTTCTTATTTTGTTCGCCATTGTTTTTTGTGAAACAGGACTTGTTATCATGCCTTTTTTGCCAGGAGATTCTTTACTCTTTGCATCAGGGGCCATTGTAGCTTCCAGTACTTTTTCTATCTGGCTTCTTATTGCTATTTTATGGAGCGCGGGGTTTCTAGGAGATAATCTTAATTACTGGGTCGGGCGCTATTTAGGCCAAAAAGTTTATGAAAAAAATTATCGTTTCATTAAGCGCGAATATCTGAATAAAACTCAGTCCTTTTATGAGGAGCATGGGGGAAAAACAGTTATTATAGCGCGCTTTATGCCGATTATTAGAACCTTCGCTCCCTTTGTGGCCGGAGTTGGTTCGATGAATTATTCTCGCTTCGTTCTTTTTAGTTTTGTGGGAAATGCCGTTTGGGTGAATTCTTTTTGCTTGGCCGGTTACTTTTTTGGCAATATCCCTTTTGTAAAGGCCAATTTCACTTATGTCGTCATGGTTATTATTTTTATTTCTCTTCTTCCGCCTGTGATTACGATTTTAAGGGAGAAAAAAAAAGTTAAAGCACTAGGATAAGTTTTTATTAAGGTAGGCGATTATGCAATACGATTTTTTTCAGCAATTTAAAAAAATGCCAAGAGAAGTTATCGTTGGAGATATTAGTATTCGTGATGGTTTTCAGCACGAACAAAAATTTATTTCAACGGAAGCGAAGCTTTATTATCTTGAGCAACTTATTTTGGCCGGGGCCCGGCATCTTGAAGTCACCAATTTAGGCAACGCTAAACTTATGCCTCAATTTAAGGACGCTGAAGAACTTTTAAGATCGGTTCGCTCCGAAGAGTTTATAAAAAGATTAAGCAAGAAAAATATCAAAACTTCTGAGCTTACATTAACGGCGATTACAATTCGAGAAAAGGCCGTTGATCGGGCCTTACAATTAAAAAAAGAAGGCCGTGGCCCTGACCGCATTTTAATGATGGTTTCAACTGATGAACAACATCACTTTGCAAATTCGGGAACGACACTTAAGCAGTATTGGGCCGAAGCTGAACGCTCCATAAAAAAAGCGCGGGACGCAGGCCTTGATGTTTGTGGAACGGTAAGTACAATTTGGGGAAGTCCTATAACAGGGGCGACAAAGTTAGAAGATGCTTTGGATTTTACGAAACGTTGGCTCGATATAGGGGCCACTTCTATTGAGCATGCCGATCATGATGGCTCGGCCAGTGCGAATGATGTTTATCGTTATTTTTCAATGGTGATGGATCGTTTTCATGATCCCAAACAACATATTGCTCATTTTCACGAGACAAAACGAGTGGGATCTGCGGCCGTGCTCGCGGCCTTAATGGCCGGCGTAAGGCATTTTGAAGCGACCCTTGGAGGCATCGGTGGCATGCCTGCTAATTTTATAGATGATTGTCCTTCGGGTATTGGTGATTATTATTTTACAGATGAAGAAGCTCGTTATGTGGGCCTTATTTGCTTAGAAGATACACTCATTCAATTTGATGAAATGGGAATTGTTCACGGTTATAATATTAATCATATTTTAAAATTAGGCCGTCTTATGGAAAAAACTCTAGGGCGTCGCTTGCGCTCTGAGGCCGTGTATAACGGAAGAACTGTGAAAGAAGGGCATCCAGAATTTATTTTGCCAGGCCTTCAGATTCTTAAAAAGAAGTTAGGGGAGAGTTAAAGTATATGAAAATTAGAGGAAAAAAATACCGCACGATTTGGCAAAAAGTTGATAACGAAAAAATTATTCAAATTATTGATCAGCGCATGCTGCCTTTTGAATTTGTTATAGAGGATTTAAAAACGCTTGATGAAATGTGCGTGGCCATAAAAGATATGCATCTTCGAGGAGCTGGCCTTATTGGGGCCGCTGCCGCTTGGGGAATGTACTTGGCCGCTTGTGAAAAAATTAATCTTGAAGTGGCCGCTACAAAACTTAAGGCCACAAGGCCTACGGCCGTCAATCTTGCTTGGGCCGTTGATCGTATTTTGGATGCCGTAAGAAATTCACCCAAACAAGATGCGCTTACGATCGTTCAAGATGAGGCAAAAAGAATTGCGGATGAAGACGCAGAAAATTGCCGAAAAATTGGTGAGCACGGAGTAAAAATCATCGAAGAACTTTCTTTAAAAAAGAAAGGTGAGGTGGTGAATATTCTCACTCATTGCAATGCCGGTTGGCTTGCCTTTGTTGATTATGGCACGGCCACAGCGCCTATTTATGAGGCCTATAAACGAGGAATAAAAGTTCATGTCTGGGTTGATGAGACGAGACCTCGCAATCAAGGAAGTAAACTGACGGCCTTTGAATTAGGGCAAGAGGGTATCCCGCACACCATCATCGCTGATAATACCGGAGGCCATCTTATGCAACATGGCCTTGTTGATATGGTGATAACAGGAAGTGATCGCACCACCTTTACAGGCGACGTGGCCAATAAAATTGGAACTTATCTTAAGGCCTTGGCCGCTAAAGATAATAATATTCCTTTTTACGTGGCCCTACCTAGTTCGACTTTTGATTGGACACTACGTGATGGCGTTCATGGAATTCCCATAGAGGAACGCTCAGAAGATGAAGTGAAGTTTATTGATGGGATTAGTACTTTCGGGATGCAAACCATACGCGTGACTCCCGAAAATAGTCCTGCCTGCAATTATGGTTTCGATGTCACTCCCGCAAGATTAGTGACAGGACTTATTTGCGAGCGTGGGATTTGTGAAGCGAATGAGGAGAGTGTATTCAAACTTTTTCCTGAGAGAAAAATTTTGTAATTTTTTTTAATGCTCATCGGCCGTTTTTTGAAGTTCGGCCGCTAAAAATTTCTTGTAATAAATTGAAACTTTATTCATCTCGTCTCATATTGACGGCACCTACTTCAAGGCCAAAATAACGTAAGACTTGATTTAATTTGTCTAAGCGAACACTTTCTTTTCCTTGCTCAACTATTGAGCTATGTGACTATTTTATACCTTTGCGGGTATAAATGATGAATGATTTGATCATTATTAAAATTAAAAACCTAAATCTTACTGAGTATCAACTGATTCATCGAAACACCTTGTAGGCTTGCTTCTATTGCAATTTTTCGATGTTTTTCAGGGGGCATTCGAAGTCTGAATTCGCCGCTGAATTTATGAAGGCCCAGTGGCTCGGTCAAATCGATCTCCTTTTTTGACATAAGCTCAAGAGCTGCCGTTGCGGCAATTTTTATTTCCTTTAAAGCGCTTTCTTGTGTTTTGCCGTGGGCCAATAGGCCTGGAAGTTCGGCACATTTTGCGATATAGATATTATCGTCAGCATCAAATTCAATGTTGTATGAATACTTGTTTATAAAGCTTTTTAAATCTTTCATAATTTCTCCTTTTGCATTTCTTTTAATTTCAAAAGGGCCTCTCGTACTTGTTTCACTTGATATTTCTTCGCCTTTGCTCCATCTTTTTGAAGATTTACCCAAGGTTGCCCTTCCCAGGGAGTTTTAAAAACATGATGACTGCCTTTTATTTTGGGGCCTTCAAAAAAGTTCTCACAGATTTTCAAAAGATCTTTGAATTTTACATTCGTTTCATTTTTTATACTTTCAAGAGCATCTTCTAACTTCATTAATTATTCTCACTCATGCCAAAGAACTGAGCTTAACGAGCTTTTTCATGGTATCACTGGTGGTACCATATTGTCAATATCGGTATTATTCACTAAAACTTGAGTTTTTTTCTGCTTGTAGATTAAAGTGCTTTTTAGCGTACCTCAAGATTTTGAAGAAAATCATTTGGTGAATCAGCGGCCTCAAGGGCCTCTTCCTTACTTATTTTACGGGCCTCAAAAAGTTCAATGAGATGTTGATCGTAAGTGCGACTGCCATTGCCCCCCTTCGTTTTTCCTTTGGCAATATAATCGTTCATGCGCTCCATGGGCTCATTTCCTAAAATACAATCACGAATATTCATGTTGGAAATCATAACTTCCATGGCCGGCACAAGGCCCGTCCCATTTTTCTTTCGAATAAGACGTTGCCCAATAGTGGCAGATAAAGAATCTGCAAGACGTTTTCTCACTTCATTTTGCTCCGTAGGAGGAAATAGTGACAAAATACGATTCACCGTCGCGATAGCATTGGTTGTGTGTAAAGTCGCAAAAACGACGTGACCAGTTTCGGCGGCCTTCAGTGCCGTTGAAAGAGTGTCACCATCTCGAAGTTCACCCACTAAAATAACATCAGGGTCTTGCCGTAAGGCCGAGCGCAGGCCGCTATTAAATGATTCTGTATCAATGCCAATTTCTCTTTGAGTAATGCGAGATTTTATCGAGCTATGAACGTATTCAATAGGATCTTCAAGAGTGACAATATGAAGCCCGCGATTTTGATTAAGATGATTAATCATGGCCGCTAGGGTAGTGGTTTTTCCAGAACCTGTTGTTCCTGTGACAAGAACTAGGCCACGCGAAATCTCGGCAATTTTTGTAACAGCACTTGGAAGATTGAGTTCCTCTAGGGTAGGGATATGAATTTTAAGCACGCGCAAGGTGATACCAACCTTACCTGAAAAACGAAAAATATTCATTCTGAGGCGACAAACTCCTTCGACCGTATAACCGCCATCCCATTCATTAATGTCCCTTAATGTTTCTCGTATGCTTGGATCTTGAATTAAAATGGCACAAATATCGCGAATGTCTTGCGCTGTAAAAGGTCGCGTTTGTATAGGGATGAGTTCACCTAAAATGCGAAGACTGGGAACTTCATCCGTGCGGATGTGAATGTCCGTGGCATTATGCTTGATGGCCAATTGAACTAAGTCGATAAGGTTTTGTGAGTTAAATGCCATTTTTTCTCCTTAGCAACTACTCAGTTTTTTAACGATGATGAACTTTGCTACTTAAAAGTTTTGTTAATTTTATAAGTTCTTTAAGAGCATCATTAACTGATTTCGAGTTTGGAAATTTTTTAAAAACATCAGGTTCTAAAACAACAATATTGTTTCCTTCCGTAAATTTTTTATAATACTTCCCTTTAATTCCTTTCGAAAAATCGTATTCTTTTTTCATTTTGAATTCTCCATATATTGGAATTTTTCATTTTTTGTGGCCTTTCTTGCTGAGATAATTCTGATTCTACCATTTCTGTCAGTGTGACAAACTACAGCTAAGGTTATTTTTTTACTTAAACCGATGGTAATTTCTCTTAATTCATTATCGCTATGACTTGAGTCAACAATAGTAAGTGCGTTTGGATCGGCAAAGATAGTACAAGCTTCTTCAAAAGAAATATGATGTTTCTTAATATTGTTTAATGCTTTTGTTTTATCCCATTCAAATTGTAATCTCATGAATTAAAAACTCCTCATTCTAATATTACGGCAAAACAAGTTTGTGTCAATGAAGTAAAAAAAAAGCGGGCCCGAAGGCCCGCCAAACTTACAAACTTAAATAAACCTAAAAAATTAGATTAGAAAGTTACGAGAGTTCCAAGAGAGAAAACGTCAGCAGAGTTCTTGAATGCGACTGCATCTGTTGCACTTGTACGTCCATTTGTGTTTTCTGTTTTTACAGAGTAATGAGCGTAAACTCCTCTAAGTTGAACATACTTATTGAGGTTGTACATGTAACCAGCAGCAATTTGCTGATACCTGCCGTTAGTTGATCCTACATGGTTATTTTCGTTTGCTGAGGTTAGTGTGCGACCATCTTGCTCATTTTTCCTGTTACCAAAAGTAAGAGCAGCAATATGGTCTCCATGAATCCACTTTACTGCAGCTTGTATATAAGTTTCTTTGATTTTATAAGGGGTCAGAGCAGTTGCAGTAGGAGAATTTTGCTTATTTAATTTTGTGTATTCACCATTAAAAGTGAATTCGCCATAAGTGAAACTTGCTGCTGCTAAATAGTCATTGTATGACTTGTAAGCTGCAGCCTTAAGATCATTGTAACCAACATAAGCTTCCATTTTCATCATGTCATTGAAAGCATGGTTGTAGCTTAAAAGAGCATTCATTCTGTTACCAGCATGACTTCCTTGTCCAGATCCTGCAAGAGTTGAACCTACACGGTTATCGTCATTGCTATCATCAGCAACGGTTGTGCTATCAACGGCAACTTTTCCATTAGCAAGAGCTAATTGAAGGCCCATTAACTCAGGAGTCTTATAGCCGATTTGGTCAACGCGTGATCTTTCAATGTAGCCAAGATTTGTGGTTGCATTTTTCACATAGAAGCTCATGTCTGAACCAATTTGACCAACGACTGTTGATGCAAGAGGGTCCATTTTTTGACCAACGACTGAGGCGATGTCAGCTGTTTGCCCCATGAATACAGTTCCCCATGCATCACTCATTGATACTTCTGCATTTCTAATACGAATACGGCCAGTAGGCGTACCATTTGTTCCAACAGGGTCAGTGCTTGATGTAACAGTGTCAGAAGAATCAAGACCCATAAGTAAATTATAATTTACTTTAAGAGTGTTGATCTCATGAGTGCCTTTTGCACCTAAGCGTGACTCTGAACCTTTCACATCTACCAAGTTACTCATTTTTGAGTAATTTTTTTCTTTCTTCTGAGTTGTGTAGAGGATGGCCTTGTTCACTTGACCATAAACTGTTGGGAGCTTCATTTCTTGTGCCATGGCAGGAACTGCTAAAACAGCAACTGCGCTCGCGACTAAAACCTTCTTCATAATTACCTTCCTTTGTGGTTTAAGATTATGAGTGTTTGACTTAGTATCAGAATAATTCTTACTGATTGTTTCTGGTTTGCCAAGATTTTTTTTGAAGTTATAGCAGCGCAGACTTTTTGTCAGAAAAAGAATTGTTTCTCATAGGGAAATAAGAGTAAACTTTTGAGAAATAAATTTAATCCTAATCGAAAAAAAATATGAAATCATCGGACCAAAAAAAAATACTCATTATAAGATTTTCTAGTTTTGGAGACATCATCCAAGCGCTTTCTGTAGTGAGCGCGCTCAAAAAAAATGAAAAAAATTTTGAAATTCATTGGGCACTTCGCTCTGATATGCGTGAGCTTGCCTCGCTTCATCCTGACATTGATAAAATTTGGAGTTTGGATCGAAAGGAGGGATTGAAAGGCCTTTTTTCATTGGCAAAAAATTTAGGAAGAGAACATTTTGATTACGTTTACGATGCTCATTCTAATCTTCGTTCTTTTCTTTTAGTTTTTCTTTTGAGGTTTTTTGGTTTTTTTACTTTTTTTAAAAGACCTAAAAAAAGATTTTTGCGTTTTTGTCTTTTTACATTACGAATTGATTTTTTAAAGAAAGATCGTAGGGGCATGTTAACTTTTCAAAGGCCTCTTGAAAAACTTAATTTGGGTGAATTTGATTCATCAAGGGTGCAGTGGCATTTTCCTCAGGGGATGATCGATAAATGTCGCCAAATGATTAAAGAAAAATTTGGTGAGGGAATGTTTGTGACTCTTGCCCCTTCGGCCGCTTGGGAAATGAAAAGGTGGCCTCTTTCTTATTGGAAAAATCTCATTGAACTCATGAGCGATACTAAATTTGTGATACTAGGTGGGCCTAACGATTTTTTTTGTGCTGACCTTGAAAAGGTTGCGCCAGAGAGAGTGATGAATCTTGCAGGGAAATTAACTTTGCTTGAAAGTTGCGCTTTGGTGAAAATTTCTCCTCTGGTTATTGTGGCCGATACAGGCATCCTTCACGTTGCAGATCTTTTTGGAACTTCAGCAATAGGCCTTCTTGGCCCTACGGCGTTTGGTTTTACGACGGGCAAGCATGTTAAGATTTTAGAAGTTTCTTTACCATGTCGACCTTGTACTAAGGATGGAAGAGGAAAGTGTTCGAGGAAGATTTATCAGCAATGCTTGGGTGATATTTCGCCCGAGGAAGTGGCCATAGAGGCGAATCGCTTGCTCGCCAATTAGGGATCTTTTAATTTGCATTTTTTTGTCATTAACTTTGGTTTGGTTTATATTTTGGAAGTTTTATTACAAGCTCAAGATGGTTTTCCCTAAGCCATGTAGCGACTTTGTCACGAAAGTCTTCTGCGAATTTGATAAGCTCTTATGCATCATCTTCAGACGCAGCATCTACGTAATCGTATTCAACGGTGTTGCGTATGATTCGACAACGATCAAGATATTTTGCATCAGAAAGATATTTGTTTCCCAAGATTTCAGGAAGTGCCTGTATCGTTCTATAATGGGCCATGTTTTTTTCAGAACGAAATCCCTCAGCATATAAAAGAATTGTACAGAGTTTGAGGGCCGCATTCTAGGCAATTCCAAAACTCCAGTCAGGAATAAGGCTTTAAGTCTTTGCTGCAACAATATCACGTTCAACCATAACCATAAGGTTATTAATTTCCTTTTGTGAGGTCTTATGCGGTTTTATCCAACCATTATCCACCCATTGTTTTAAGGCCATTTTCTGTTCCTATAATAAAAATTTTCGGTGATTCCAAAACACTTGTTAAAAAATGATCGCCTTTTTCTAGGCGCTTGCAAAATTCTTTTTGGGTGAGAGTGTGAGGATTAATTTCTCTTCCAGTTTTAGTGCTTACGTTAAAAAGAAGATCTGAAAGTTTACGAAGGCCAATACTTCCGATCACCATAAGATCGATGTCACTTTGAGATTTTTCTGTTCCCTTGGCAATAGAACCAAAAATAAAAACACATTCAATTGCGGAATGTGTAAGCGTTTTTTTTAGTATTTCGAAAATGCCCGATGTTTTTAAGATTATATTTTTTATTTCAGGATAGAGAGGATGATTTTTGTTTGCTTGATAATATAATCTATTTCCATCTCTACGTGATAAAACAAGTTCCATCTTTTCAAGTTTTCGAATGTCTCGTCGAACACCGTTGATTGCTGTATTTGAAAGCCGGCAAATTTCACGGAGATGTATTTCGCCAATATTTTCTTCAAAGAGAATTTGAAAAATCTCAGCACGGACGTTAGAACAAAATAAACTTGATAAAAAGCTCATATGTATACAGATTGTATACGATCGAACACTCTAAGTATACATTTTTTTTCAAGCTATGAAAAAGTATTTTTATGTTATAAAATTCATATAATAACAACAAGGTGATTTCGTAGTCTTCATGAAACTAAATTCTAAAATTACTAAAATAATAAAAACAGATAAAGAAAACTATACAGTTACTTTACTTTTTAATGACAATATAAAAGCGACAATTTCTTTGGCCTTTATTTTTCAAAATCCCAAAGGACAAATTGCTGAGATTCTTCGTGGCGACCTTTTTGACAAATGTTTTATTGAAAGTGGTGCTCTTGCTTGGCCAAATGGCCTTGAGTTATGTGCAGATGCCTTGAAAATGAAAATTCTTGAATCAAAAAAAGCTGCTTGATTTTAAATCGTCAGCATTAATCTAAGAAGGTAAAAAATGAATCAGCGCTACCTTGATTGGTTTAAACAAGCAGAAAATGATTTTGAGTGGGCCAAAGATAGTCGCAAGTGTGAGCACTTTGCTCAGACCTGTTTTATTTGCCAGCAAGTGGCAGAGAAATCTATTAAATCGCTTGCCTTTAAGCGTGGCGCCGATCTTGTAAAAGGCCATTCAATTCTTAATATCGCAAAAGCTTTAGGCATAAATGGTGAAATCGAAATGATTGGAAGAAAACTTGATCTTTTTTACATCTCAACTCGTTATCCATATGCTGTTCCTTCCGGTTCACCTTTTGAGTATTTTTCTGCCGAACAGGCCGATGAAGCTCTCTCTCTAACTGAAATTTTTTTAAAAAAGATGAAAGAATTAATTGAACATGACTCATGAAATTCTTATTCAAAATAATGATCCACCTTTTAATGGATATTCTGGTTTACACTCCTCTAGAGTTTGAAAAACTTACGACAAACCCTAGTTTTGGTTTTTTAGCCTCTGTCGTCAAAGAACTTGAGCAAATTTTTTAGTGGTATTAATAAATCGACTTAATTAAAAAGCTCTCTCATTTCGTCTTTATTAAGTGCTTGGAAAAAACCCTCTTCGTTATAATCTAAGACAGTTGAAGCGAGTTCACGTTTATGCTTTTGAAGTTGAGTGACTTTTTCTTCGATACTATTTTTCATAATAAAGCGGTAAGCAAAGACCGTCTTTTTTTGTCCAATACGATGAGCGCGATCAATGGCCTGAGCTTCGGCCGCAGGATTCCACCAAGGGTCCATAATAAAAACATAGTCGGCAGCGGTGAGATTTAACCCGACTCCTCCTGCCTTTAGGGAGCAAAGAAAAACAGTGCAGTCTAATTGATGAAATTTTGCGACGGCCTCTTCTCTATTGCTTGTTGAGCCATCAAGATAAGAGTAAGTGATTTTTTCTTCCTCACACGCTTTTTTAATGAGTTCGAGAAAACTTGTAAATTGTGAAAAAACAATGGCCTTTGAATTTTCGCTTCGAAGATCTTTAAGCATTTCTAGAAGGCGCTCGATTTTTGAAGATTTAATTTCTTGAAATTCATTTTTTATAAGTGAGGGGTGGAGACAGGCTTGGCGTAAGCGTAAAATGGCCTCAATGATTTTTAGTGGCCTTGGGGCCACGGAGGTTTCGCCATCTTCTTGACTTAAAATTATTTGATAAGTTCGTTTAGTCTCTTGATAAAATTTTTCTTCTTCTGGGGAGAATTCAAGAAAAAGTGAGTTTTCTACTTTTAAAGGAAGGTCAAGAAGGACTTCTTCTTTTTTTCTTCTTAAAATAAAGGGGGCAGTGAAGTGAGCAAAACGTTTAATAAAAGTTTTTCGTTCGGCGATTTGTTCTTCTGTTTCTCCTCTAACATTTGTAAGTTTTTTCTTGAGAGAAAGTGTCATCGACTTAGGAAAAACAAATTCAAAAATGGAGGCCAGATCAAGGAGAGAATTTTCAACAGGTGTTCCAGTAAGGGCCAAGCGAAAAATGGATTTAATTTCAAAAACGGTTTTTGTTATTTGGGCCGTTTCATTTTTGATTGTTTGTGCTTCGTCTAAAATAGCATAATCAAAAGTAATGGTTTCAAGCTTTGAAATATTGTTTCGAAGGTAATGATATGTGATAAGAGCGACATCTGTTTTTTCAGGAGAGGCCACAAAGTTATTGATATTTTCTGCATTCGTAAGAGGTAAAACTCTAAAAGAAGGTAAAAACTTTTCAAATTCATTTTTCCAATTAAAGACAAGACTTTTTGGGACCACAATAAGATGAGGGCCCTTAGTCATATTTGCTTCTTTTAGTTTACTAAAAAGAAATATAACTTGAATGGTTTTTCCAAGGCCCATATCGTCGGCGAGGATTCCCCCATAAGAATAGGAGTGAAGTTTTAAAAGCCAGTTAACACCTTTTTTTTGGTAGTCACGTAGCTCGCCTTTAAAAAGCCCTAAGATAGCTTCTCTTTGCTTAAAGCGAAATTCACTTGTTTTAGATTTTAAAATTTCATCAGCAGAAAGTTTATAGTTTTTAAAGGCCTCATCTGAAGAGATATTGAGGTCAATAAGGGCCTGATCATCAATTAAAAAAGCATGTAATTTGTTAAGATGAAGGGAGTTTGTTTTTGAATCTCCAATTTCTCCTAACTCAAAAAGGTGCTTGTACTTATTAAAAATAAGTTCAGGAACAAGCCCTAAATCATTTTTCCCAAGGGGAATAGAGCGCCCCTTTGAAAGTAGGGACTTCATTTTGACAATATCAATGAGCCCTAGTTCTCCAAAATCAAGATTGCCTTTGAGGTCAATCCAATCAATTCCAGAGGTCACAAAGAAATTTGTTTTTTTAGGGGTGTGGACTTTTTTCCCTTCGAGAGTGAGGGGGATTTTATGTTCGGAAATTTTTGAAATAATTTCATAGGCCCTCGTTGGATCAAGGGCCATTTCCCAAGGGGCCTCACCAAGACTTCCTTCGAGATCTTGAATAATTTGATCTTCTTTTTCAAATTGCCTTTCTAAAAGAAGAGGAGGGGAAGATAAAAATTTTTGGGCGAGAGTTTCTTCTTTTAAAAAAAATTCTTTCTCTCCTTCGCCATAACGAAAATGAGGAATTAATGAAACGGAGAATTTTTCCATGTTAATAATAAATTCAAGCTTGGGGTCAATTTCAGAACCTACTGTTTTGATATTTTCTATCTTGATTTTTGTCGTTATTTTTTCGCTTGTGTAAAAATCCATAAAATGATTGAGTTCAGACTCTGATAAAATAATTTCTTTAGAGGTCTGAGTGAGAAGTGCCAAAAAATGCGCATCTTTTTCAGGAATAATCGTTGCGTAAGGTGGCCTTATATAGATATTTTGAGCGAGAATATCCTCATCTTGTTGGTAGTCTTCTATTTTAAGAGTGAAGCTTTTTTGATTTTGGCTAGCATCTGTATTGGATTTTAAAAGGAGTCTAAAAAAGTTGTTTTTTTCATAGGGAATAAAGGCCAAGGGGACAAGCTTATTATCTAAAAGAGTTTGATTTAAATAAAGGCGTTTGTTTTTTGAGGCCATTTGAAGAGTTTCGCTAAACATCGGGTGATTGTTTTCAACGGAATCGATTCTTCCTGTGATTTCTTCGGTGACTTCTGATTTTGTCCCTTGAAGTGATTTTATAAGATAACTTCTAAAAAATTCTTTATCCTCAAAGTCGCGAAGAAGTTCAAGATCTTTGAATCTAAAACCCGCTGGCTTAAGTTCGTATAGGTTAGTTGGGGAAACTGTTTCTTTTTTTAAGTGATAAAGCTTTAAAACAAGTCTTTCAGAGTCGTAAAAAGCATCTTCAAATTCCACAACAAAAATAAAGGGGGGTTTTAGTGTCTTTTTCTTTTCTTCACTTATCACGCCCCCTCGAAAGGCCTCAATAGGAAGCGCTGTTTTCCAGTCGAGCTGTCTTTTTAAAGCGGGCATCGGCATTGTTTTTAAAAAGTCAAAATTTAAAAAGTGCGGAGTTTTCTTTTTAAAGTTTTTTTCAAGTTCATTTATTTCAGGATGCCGCTGGGTATTTTTGTGAAAATGATAAAGCGCCATTGGATAATGTTTGCATCCCTTTTCTTCAGAAAATGTTTTACACTTACACGAAAAAAGAATGCTTTGTTTGAAAGTTGGCCTGTCTTCTTCAAAAAAACAAAGAATGGAATCATGACTTTCAAATGTTACGTTAAAAGAAAAATTAACAAGAGCTTGACCTTTTTTGGGAGAGACTTCAATAGAGGGATTACCCTTGTTAATAATTCCTAAATCAAGGTCATAATATCGACCTACAAAAGACTCTGCAAAAAGATAAGAAAAATAGGACACAAAAAACCTCAGTCGTTTTGAGAGGCCAATTTTGAAAATTCTTCTGGCGTGTTAAAATTCATAAGTTCGTCTTTATTTGAAATGTTTGAAATATCAAGAAGAGCAACTTTGGAATTGTTAAGCATTTTTCGTGGACAATAATTTCCAAGGGCGATGAACTCAAAAAAGCGAACAAGACTTTTGGGTTCATAGAGGGCACAAAGAGGATCAACTCCGCGTTTGACTGTATTTGAAAAACAAGTCGCAAAAGAAAGGGGATCTCGTTTTTGGACAAGAAAATTAAGACTTGTCATACTCACATTTGCTAAGTCACAGGCAAGAACAATCCATGGCCTTTCTGGTTTTAGAATTTGAGCACTCATGATTCCTCCGCTTGGGCCTAGACTCATAAAGCGATCATGAATTTGTGGAAAAGGTTTTAAGGCCGCTTCGTCTTTTTGATTTTCTCGGCAAGAAATAAAAACTTGAGGGCAGATGGCCGAAAGTTTTTCATAAGCAAGTTGAACAAGTGTTTTTCCTTTTAATTCGAGGGAAAATTTATCGCGTCCCATGCGTTCACTTTTTCCCCCTACAAGAATAAGGCCGTAAGGAGCAAGCTCTGTTTTTCTTTTTACGAGGGCCATGAAACTTTCTTTATTGTTTGGAAGAATTTCTAATTTTGTGTCAGTTGATTTTTGAAGAAGCACAAAATCTTTATCAAGATGAGAGTGAATGGCCGTGACAGTAGGAGCAACTGCATGAGTATCAATGATAGAAAAATTAAAATGGTTCACATATTCAGGGAGATCATTTTCTATGCGAAATTCGAAAGGGTGATAATTCCAGTTTCGTTCAAAGAGCTTTTCCATAGAGAACCTCAAGTTTTTAATTAAGCCAGATCATACACTTCTCTTTTCTGAATAAAAAGAGTGCGAGTGGAGTCGTCTTGACCCTGGGACCATTTTTGCCCCGCAGGATTTTTTAGGATCTTTCATTTAACTTCATAAAATTTAAAGAGTGGAGTCTTTTTTTAAATATATTTTTTGATGGCAAAGCTCTTGCAAGTAACCGCCTCGTCAGTTCCCCCTTTTTTTGGAGAAACTTATGAAAAAAGTTCTTGTCAGTTGCTTTATTTTTGCATGCATCTTTAGCTCAAATCTTTTGGCCTCAACGTCTAAGACACTTGTCTTTAAAGGCCAAGTTCAAGAGAGTGTGGCCCTAAATTTTTCAGGTGATGAAACGCGTTTTCGCGATCAAGTCGTAGACAGCACTTGTACTCGCCAGGTTCCAAATGGCACTGAGCAAGTTTGTGAGGAAGAAACGAGATATCGTCAAGATTGTCAGTGGACGCGCGAAAGCGAAGAATGTCATTATGGTGATTCAGAAATTCAGTGTCACGAATCTTCTCCTGAAATAGTGTGTAATATAGAAAATGGACGTAGAATTTGTCGTAATGAACCTGGCCGGCGCATTTGTGAAACTGTTCCAGGTCGAAGAATATGTACGAGAATTCCTAGTGAGTATATTTGCCATGATATTCCTTACTCTGAAACTGTTTGTCATAACGAAACGACCTATGAAACACAAAGTTATGCCTGTAAGAAAACAATCTCTGTTCCCTATACTGTAAAAGTAAATCATGCTGCCGATATAGATTTTACCTTTGTAAATACCATAGATGTAAAAGAAACTTCTTTTGATGTGATTTACGATGAGAATAACGACATTAGTCTTGTAGCAAAAGATCCTTCTATTCTTGTTTTTGCTGAGAAGCAAATTTTAGAGACTACTCTCACAGGAAATACATATAAGACTTCCGGAGCTTTCAAGATAACTCTTTTAGCTAAAGAGAAAGTTCTTTCTCCTGTAAAGGCCCCTGCTGATAAAGTTGAACTTACTCTTGATGAGCTTGAATTTGTCGTTGGAAAAGTTTTTGATCCATCAGCTTTTAAAGTTACTTTCACTCTTTTTGCTAAATCTGATTTCTTTCATCGTAGTGTTAATGTGACGAAAACTTTGACTGCTAAAGATCTTGAGTTAGTCGATACTTTCGAGGGAACAAGCGTAAAAGTTAATTTTAAAGCGTTAGGAATAAGTATCCCTAAGAGAAAATACGATATCACTATTGATACTTCTGTTGAACTTAATGTTGATGGTGAAGTCGTAAACGATGGTGAATTAGTTCTTAAACAAACAAAAAAAGTCACTCAGTTTAAAGTGAACTAAAAAGCAAATGAATTAAACGAAGACGAGACCGACCAAGTTAGATCAGTTAGAAGAGGGCCCTAGAATTAGGGCCCTTCTTTTTGTGCGCCCGGCAGGGCACAGATATACTTAATGAAATTGAAAGAATTGTTGTAAAAATTAGTGTCGATAGGTCACTCCTTTAAATAGAAAGGAGATTTTATATGAAACATCTTATATTATTTGCTCATCCGCAAAAGACTAGCTTTTCAAATGCTCTCAAAGAGAGAATTACAAAAACAATTCAGGCCCAAGGAAACGAAGCTATTCTTCGTGATCTTTATGAGATGAATTTTTCACCAGTGAGAGGAGAAAGTGATATTGCTCTTGCAGAAAAACACACGGTGGCCAAAGACGTCGCTTATGAACAAGAATTTATAAAGGCGGCAGATATCATTACTGTGATTCATCCTGTTTGGTGGGGAGGAATGCCCGCTATCTTGAAGGGATATATTGATCGAGTATTCACTTATGGTTTTGCTTATGCCGTAGAAAATGGTGGAATTAAACCTCTCTTAACTGGAAAAAAAGTTGTCATCATTAGTAATCACGGAACTCCCGATGAGTATTACACTCAAATGCGTGAGGCCATGAACACTATTGAAGATCAAGGAATCTTTAAATTCTGTGGTATTGAAGTTTTAAAACATCAATACTTTGGTGCTGTTCCTTATGTTGATGGTACAGTTAAAGAAAACTGGCTGAAGGAAGTTGATACTTTTTATCAGTCCATCCCTAATTCGAAGTAAGCACTTTTAGCTCATCGTTGCTATTTGCCATTTAAATTGTATTGAGATAAAAATTAAGCATGCTTAATTTTTCATTATGTATTTTTTTACTTGGCATTAGCACCTTTGGTTTTTCTTCTGAAGGACTTATTATTCACGCTTCTGAAATTGGCGTAGGAAAATTTCATCGTCTTGATAATGAAAAAAATCCTTATGGAATGAGTGCGTGGAGAGTTTTTATTCTCCCTAATGAGGCGAGTGCAAAAACTCCGCTTCTTACCAATAACGACGATGGATCTAAAACTATTTTCTTTTCAACTCTCGAAGAACTTCTTAAAACAGTTGTCCAAATTTCAAATGATGAAGGTAAGCAAGTTGATCTTCTTACACTCCATGGCCATGGCATTCCTGGAGCGATGTGGTTTCCTAAAAATGATCTTTTTAAAAAATCTGTGGAATGTTATCGCTGGAAAGACATGGCGAACGCTCCTGATGAAACATCTTATCAACTTTATTACTCAGGCCTTAAAAAAGAGTCTGCTCTTCAAATGAGAAAGCAAGCACAGGAGCCGCTTAGTCCAAACTTTCAATGTATGAGTGGACTTCGTGCCTGGAAAGATATGTTAGCGCAAATTCCTGAGTTTAAAAAGGCCCTCGCTCCTCATAGTCAAATTCATTTTATGGCCTGTGTTGTCGGCCTTGGTTTGGCAGGAGATAACTTTCTTTCAGGCCTTGCTCATGAACTTTATGATGACAAAAAAGGATTAATTCAGGCCCCTGTTAAATTGGGTCTAGGAGATTGGTCTATGCCTGAAGGGATGGGGTTTTGGGATTATCTTACCGATGCTCAACAGGCCCACGATAGTGCAAATTATCCTATAGAAAGGCGTGATCGTTCCGTGATGCAAAGAGGGGATATTAAAGTAGCGCAGGTACTTATTCCTGGAGAAGTGAAATTGGGATTTATTAAGGATGAAGAATTTATGCTTTTAGAAAAAGATGAGAGGCCCGTTCAGTGGAGTGATGAATTTCTTTTCACTTCGTTTTGATATCCCCACTTTTTCCACCCTTTTTTTGAAGTAACTTGATTTCGATAATTTCCATGTCGTGTGAAACTGATTTGCACATATCATAAAGGGTGAGCGCGGCCACAGTTGCTCCAGTGAGGGCCTCCATTTCAACACCCGTTTTTTGTTCACAATGAACTTCACAAAGAATGTGCACGATTTCTTTTTTTAAAGTGATGTCGATAGAAATGCCATCGAGAAGAAGGGGATGACAAAAAGGGATGAGCTCTGATGTCTTTTTTACCGCCTGTGTACCTGCAATAATCGCCGTGTGAAAGACTGGCCCTTTAGGAGTGTTGATATCAGTCTTGTCAAATTCTGCTAGGATTTTTTTTCCAAGTCTTACTTTTGCTTGGGCCATAGCAAAACGTTTTGTCTTTTTTTTATCTTTGACGTTGACCATGTTTGGTTTATTTTTTTTAAGATGAGTAAACATTTAGCCTCCAATAAGATTCATGCCTGTGGGATTGCCGCTTGCCCGTTTGAGTGGTTTTTGGCAGAGTAGAGTTTGTAAAAGATCACTGAGCTCGGCCTCATTTAAATTTTTTGAATCAAAAGTTTTTTGATCAAAAAGACAGGTTCGAAGTTGTCCTGTAGAGTCCATGCGAAGGCGGTTACAATCAGCGCAAAAAGGGGTTGTTTCAGATGCGATAAAACCTATTTTTATTTTATCATCGATAAGATACATCGTGGCCGTTGAGTCGCTTGGGACAGGGAGGGAAGTGACTTTGTGGTGAGGTCTTATATTATCTAGAATTTCTGTCTGAGAAATAAAAAGTTTTTGGTGATCTTCGTAAACTTGTCCTAGTCGCATAAGCTCAAGAAAGCGTACTTCAATTTGTTTTTCTTTCGCAAAATTTATAAAGGCCTCGATTTCATCATCATTAATTCCTTTCATTAAAACGGTATTCGTTTTGACATTAAAACCTTGAGATTTTGCTATCTCCAGAGATTCAAGGACAGTGGCGAATGAATCTGATTTTGTAATAAAAAGAAATTTTTTAGGATCAAGGCTATCAAGACTAATGTTTAGAGAAAGACAACGACCTTTTTTTAGAAGAGGTAAAAATTTTTTAAGCATGACTCCATTAGTAGTGAGGGCCAATTTTTTTAAGGGGAATTGACTTAGGCCTTCGATGATTTTTTCAAAGTGGGGATAAAGTAAAGGTTCTCCTCCGGTGAGGCGAATTTCTTCAATACCAAGATGGACAAGTTTTTTACAAAGAAGAAGAAGTTCCTCAGGAGAACATTCGTTTGCTCTTAGTTGATTATTCCCTTCGCGACAGTAAAAACAACTTTGATTACAAGAACTAATAAGAGAAAGTCGTAGCTTTTTAAAACTCTGGGCCATAAAAATTCCATTGTCCCCAAGGATAAAAAGGGATTGCTTCTTGAGGATTATTTTCATTTACTAATAAAAAACCGTGACTGTGTGTGAGTGAGTGATAATCGCCTGAGTTATTTGAGCGCAGGGGATGAGCGGTAAATTTCCCATTTGAATTTTCTAAAGTCGCCGGGATAAATTGCGTGAAGTCTTTTTTTGAAGTGAGGGGTTCATTCACGTTCACAAAATAATGATCGAGTATTGTTGTTCCTGCTTGTTTTAAAAGCGCAGGAACAATATAGCGTCGAAGGTTGATAAGGGCCGAAACTGGATTTCCAGGAAGAGCAAAAATAAGTTGGCCTTGCGGGCCTTTTCCAAAGAAAAGAGGTTTGCCCGGTTTTTGGGCCACTTGATGAAATATTTTTTTGATTTTATTTTCTTCAAAAATAGCAGGAAGAAAATCAAAGGCCCCTTTTGAAATTCCACCTATGAAAATGAGAAAATCATATTGGCCTAATAAATTTGAAATTTCATGACTCATGATTAATTTGTCATCAGGAAGATGAATGAGTTTTGTTTTTGTAAATCCCCATGAGTGAAGTTCGCCAGAAAGAGCATAAGAATTTGAACGTCTGATTTGATAGGTTTCAAGCGTTCTCTCCTCGAGATCAACTAACTCATCGCCTGTACTTATAATGGCGATTTGGGGAGTTTTTGAAACTTTAACTTTTGCTTTACCCTGACTGGCGCAAAGGCCAATAACAGGAGAGTTGAGTCTTTGGCCGACGCGAAGAAGGATAGTCTCTTTTTGAAAATCACTTCCTCTTTGATGAATAAAACTTTCATCATTTAAAGTCACAATTTCTGCTTTATTGTTTGTTATGAATAGATTTTCATAAGGAATAATTTTATTGGCATTTTGAGGAACGATTGCACCAGTGCAAACTTCTATGGCCTGCTTAGGGAGAAGTTTTTCTTGAGGATGACCGGCACGTGCAATTCCACTTATGGGAAAAATATTTGTGCCGACACTCAAGTCGTTTGTGTTGATAGCAATTCCATCCATCATGACTCTATCAAACGGGGGAGCTTCACGTTCTGCAATGATGTCTTCTCTTAAAATTTGCCCGAGAGCTTCACTAAGGGGAAGTTCAATTGTCTTTGAAAGAGTGATCTCGTCTTCAACAAGTTGAAAGGCGAGTGTTTCGCTAATGAGATTAGGCCGGTTCATTTTCTTTTTCACTTTTTTTTCTTAATTCCCAAAATAAATTACTTAAATAAGGCCTTCTTGTTTCACGCGTGGCCACCATGAGAAGTTTTGTGATTTTTAAGTTATCAGGATCAGCATAAAGAAGAATAAGCATTTCATTAATATAATTGGTTGAAAGTGTAATGTAATTATCTGTTCCGATTCCAAGTTTCACTCCCTTTTTTTCCCACCAGCTAAAGGGATGATCTTTGTAGTGAGGAAAGCATTGGGTGAGTTTTAAATTCGAAGAAGGAAGAGAAATAAGGGCCACGCCCTTATGGAGCATGCGATTAAGAAGGTCGTGCTGGTAGCGTTCCATTTCTCTGGCCGTTTGAAATTTGACCTCAGAAAATTTTTCGATTTCAGCTTTGGTGAGAGGTTTTCCTTCAAAAAGTTTTTTCTTGATACGTTCATCAGGCCAGTGCATGTCATCTATTTCAAAAGCTTCTTGTGTTCTAAGTTCAAGCGGTCTGTGTTGAGCATTTAATTCAATGATCTTTTGAAAAAGGCGATGAAAATAATAGTTGGGATTAATGCCAAGACTTAGGCCATGTTCAAGGCCATCTATTTGCCAAATATCCATCGCATTATCGACGGCCTGTAGGCCATGGCGAAGAATGTTCCATGTCTCACCGTGGTGACTTCTAATAGTGAAGCCTTTGTATTGAAGCGCGTTTAGTGAGTCTTTCATTTGTTCAAAATGAGCTTTTCTAAAATGATCTTTTTCATCACCAACGGTATCTATTTCATTGAGATAGGGACGAAGTTCTGGGTATTTTTGAAGCATTTCTAAAATAAGCCCAATTTGATTTTCAAAATACTCTTTTTTATTTTTGAAACGTTCTTTATCAAAAAAATCAGCTTCCTTTCTAAAGCTTGGTGAAAGGACAAAACCAAAATCGGGATGTTCTTTTTTAAATTGCATAAGGCCAGCAAAAAGGCCCATGACGACATCTTCTTCGCTTAGATTTTCGATTCCTGGAATCTGTTCAGATTTAAGGCCACTGATTCGACTCATGGTGAATTTAAGGCGCAGGTTTCCTACGTTATAGTTTGTGTAAAGATCTTTGGCCATGCTGTAAGCGGCCTCTGAGTGCGCCTTACGATCTTTTAAAATGAGTTTTGAAACAAGAAGAATTTTTAGATATTCTGAAAACATCTGGCCTTCTTGTAAACGGATAAGTTTATCGACATCCTCTACACTTTTAATAGGAAGGGCATTTGTTCCATAGATGTCTATAATACGTTCTTCGTATTTTTCTCGATCAGGCCCATTTAAAAGATCCATGAGACGGGGGTAGATGAAATCTGCCGAGAGTGAGCCACTTAAATGAATATGTTCTTCATAAAAAGGAATGGGGAATTCTTTGAAGTAAAGAAAGAGGGCCTGCGACATCGGGTGATGTAAAAGTGTATCCGCTTCAACAGCATTTCGAGAGTAAGCGGCCAAGAGTTCACGAAACTCATGAATGCTTTTTGTCATTTGATGATCGTCTCTCATTGCTGGGTTATGAACCATGAGATCCAAGGTGGTGTTGATCGTGAGTCCGTTTGTTTCACTAATGATGTTTATAAGTTCTTTTTTTAGGCGTTGGGTAAGGCTAGGCATTTTTTTTCCTTTCTGTGCTGATGATATCGAGGGCCTGATGAATTAAAGTAAAATTTTGATGGGCGAGTTCTTGATATTTTTTTGGGATATTTCGACCGGCCATTTTGTCGGGATGTCTTTCTAAGGCCAATTTTCGGTAACGTTTTTTTATTTCATCGTCACTGCTTGATTCCTTTAATCCTAAGAGTGCATAGGCACCTTCATAATCCTTAGCTGATTTGAGAGACGGAAGCGGTGAAAGACTTGTAAAAAATTGGGCCTCTTCAATTATTTTAATAAAGAGAAGTTCAGGACTTACTTTTGGAGTTTTAAGTATTTTTTCTAAAAGTCGATCTTTTTCGTCTTGATTTAATCTTGAAAGCTCTGAAGGTAGCTCTAACTTTGATTGAAGTAAAAAAGCGTAGAGGTGGAGATCGCTTTGCTTACTTTGTCTTAAAAAAAGAAGTTCAAGAGAACGAATAAGAGGAAGAAGGCCTAATTTATCTTTGGCCCCTAAAAAAGTCAGAAGAGGGCCTTGTCGTTCGATACATTCATTTATTATTTTAATAAGAAAAGCTGAGCAAAGGATGAGATTTTCTGCCTGATGATAGGAAGTCAGCTCTTGAAGAAGCTGGCGAGAGTTTATCAAACGAAAAGCGCGCATGAAAAAAGGGTTATCTAAAGAAACGGTGGTGAGTTTGCAAAATTGCATCTGAATTTTTTCAAATTGAGTGCCCCCACCCCAAGTCGATTCTTCAAAAAGATTTATTATTTTTTTAAGATCTACTTTTTCTGTTTCAGATAAAGTTGGGTTTTTCAGTAAGGTTTTAAAATGCTCTTCTGGTTTTTGTCCTGCAAGAAGAGCAGGAGGTAAAGGAGGAGGCCCATTCTCTTTAGTATATTGAGAATACTCACCTGTGCGTATCATATGTTTTTTTGCCTCAATTAGTCCGTCGAGATCAGGGGCCTTTCCATTTTGCCCGCTTAATTTGTCAAGAAATTGAGAAAAATAAGTAAGAACAATTTTTGCAGCTAATGCTCCAAAAATGACAATTAAAAGTGTTTTTACAACGTGTTCTGGTCTTAATTCCATTCCCAATTTCCAACTTTAAGAGGTAGAATACAATATCGTTATAACTGGTGTAAAGAAAGGGCCAACATTTCATGCTTGATTGGAAAATTAAAGAAATAGAATTACCGCTTCTTGTCGATTGGCATATTGCCAGAGGATCGACTCAAGTTAAAAAAAATTTTATCGTCGAAATTATTCATAGTCCGCATAACGCGCAGGGAGAGGTGGCTTTCAATGTGCGCTATGGAGAGTCTGCTGCGATGGTGAAAGAAGATTTTGAGCGTTTTTTGGAAGCTTGTCCTTATGAGATTAAATCGCTAGAAGAGCTTGTTCGATTTTTAGAAGAACTTTCTATTTGTTCCTCACTTCGTTTTGGAATTGAATCGGCATTTGTGCACTACCTTGCTCTTTTGTCTGGAAAATCAGTGCAAGAACTTTTAGGAATTGATTCTGTTAATATGGTTCAAACTTCTTTTTCTATTCCTATTATGGAACCTGGAAAAATTGAAGAATTTATTATTCAAAATAAGCTTTCACGTTTTCATGCTCTGAAAATTAAACTAGAAGGGGCCGCTTCTTACGGTCTACTAGAGCAAGTTTTGAAATGTTATGAAGGAAAAATTCGCCTAGATGCGAATGAAGGATTTAAAAATCCAGATGAAGTCTTACTTTTTTTAGAAAAATTTAAAAAAGCTCCGATTGAGTTTGTTGAACAACCGCTTTCAGCTGAAGCTCACAATGATTATCTTTATCTAAAAAAAATGACGCCTTTTCCTCTTATCGCCGATGAGTCTTTAACCTCAAATGATGTGACAAGCTATTATAAAGAACGTTTTCATGGAGTGAATATAAAACTCATGAAGGCCGGTGGTTATATGAAGGCCTTACGGCAAATTAAGCAAGCGCGTGAACTTCGGCTTAAAACAATGCTTGGCTGTATGATTGAAACTTCTTTAGGAATCTCTTGTGCTATGAATGTCGCTCATCGAGTTGATTATTTTGATTTAGATGGCCATCTTCTTTTAGAAAAAGATCCTTTTAATCAAATAGAAGAGGAAAACGGTAAACTTTTTTATTCTTACCTTCAGTAATATTTTCCTCCTATCGGAATTTTTAAAAAAATTTATATAATGGATTGTCTAATTTAGAGGAGGTTTTCTTGTTTTTCTCTGCTTGTCTTCGTCATCTTTTTTTGCTGGCACTCCTTTTTAATTTTATGTCTTGTGCCTCTCAAAAGAAAACTTCTCAAACTTTTCTAGCGAAGCCGAATGCCCCTACATATAACGAAAGCGATTTTGTAACTTCAACAAGTGAAGAAGTGCTGATCGATAATAAAACAACTCTCGTCATGCCTGGGTCGCTTCTCGCGAAGAGCAATGGGCGCCTCGATCTTGTCTATAGCAAAAAAATTTATGATTGGTGGATTAACTATTTTACCAAACGTGCTCCGAACACTTTTAAAGATCATATGAGTAATGCTTTTGAAGTGAAAAGTGTTGTTCAAAAAATTTTAGCTAAGCACGGTATTCCTATTGAAGTTTTTTACTTAGGACTTATTGAAAGTGGTTATAATGCGAAAATAAAAAGTAAGGCCAAGGCAACAGGGCCATGGCAGTTTATGAAAAAAACGGCCATTCATTATGACCTTCGAGTTGATGAATATCTTGATGAACGCTACAGTCTTTATAAATCAACGGAAGCTGCTGCTAAATATCTTGCGGATCTTTATAATATTTTTGGGAATTGGGAACTCGCTCTTTGTGGATATAATGCAGGTGAGTATAGGGTGATGGATGCTATTCGTAGGGGCAACAGTAGAGATTATCGTGAGCTTGTTTCACAAGGTTTGCTTCCAAAAGAAACGATTTATTATATCCCTAAAATTATCGCGGCAAGAGATATTTATCTTCACCCCGAACGTTATAAAATGTTCTATGAAAAAAGGAATGGGAAAATTTTTGAAAACGTCGTTTCTCAAGAGTTTGATCGGTCAATTGGATTAAAAACACTCAGTAAAAAGTTAAATATTTCGAGAGGACTTCTCATTGCCCTTAATCCCGATTTAAAATATCAGGTCGCCCTATTGAAACCAGGGCAGAAAATTCGTCTCTATTTTCCTGAAGAATATAAGGTTACAAAACTTCAGCTTAATCGCATACCTGCTTCTTCCTTAAAAACAAAGGCCCAGACTTTTAAGATTTATGTGGCCAGTAAAAATGAAAAAATAAAAGAAGTAGCCAGACGTCACGGAGTAAACTTTACTAAATTAGTAAAGTACAATGGCTTCAGCACTACCAAAGATTTCAAACTTAAAGAAGGGCAGCGATTGCGTATTCCAATCTAAAATGCTAAACTTTCTTTAAGATGAACAGCAGTTTTCTAAAAAAATATTCGAAATGAAAATAGCCTACGACGCTAAAAGAGCATTCCATAATTTTACGGGCCTAGGCAATTACGCCCGTAATATTTTAGATGGGTTGGTTAAATATCATCCTAATAATGAGTACACTCTCTACACTCCCTCATTTAATGATACGCGGGCCATTTCTTGGGCCAAGGAACATAAGGATTTAGTGATTCGTAAGCCACGTGGCTTTTTTGGAAAAATATTTCCTTCGGCCTGGCGAAGCTTATTTCTTACAAAGGTTTTGGAAAAAGATAGGCCAGATATTTTTCACGGATTAAGTCACGAATTACCTCCTAATATCGAAAAACTTGGGATTAAGACTGTTGTGACGATACATGATCTTATTTTTATGCGTTATCCGCAGTATTTTTCGCGCATTGATTGTAAGATTTATGAGAGAAAATTTCGTTATGCCTGTCAGGTATCTGATGTGGTTCTGGCCATCTGTGAGCAAACTAAAAACGATGTGATAGAGTTTTTTGATATCTCTCCAGAAAAAATTCAGGTTGTTTATCAAAATTGTAATCCTCTTTTTTACGAAACATTGGCTTTTAAAGATCTTGAAAAGATAAGACGAAAATATTTTCTTCCCTTTAAGTATCTTCTCTATATTGGTTCTTTGATTGAAAGAAAAAATCTTTTAACTCTTCTTGATGCGATGGCGCTGATTCAAAAATCATGTGATGTCCCTCTTGTCATTATTGGAGAGGGAAGTTCTTATAAAAAGCGGCTTAAGGCCAAGGCCGAGCAATTAGGAATTTCTGGAAAAGTAATTTTTCTTTCTAACGTTCCAACAGAGGATTTACCTCCCTTATATCAAGCTTCAGCTCTTTTTATCTACCCTTCTTATTTTGAAGGTTTTGGTATACCTATTGTTGAAGCTATGAACAGTGGGACTCCTGTGATTACTTCACAAGGTTCTTGTTTTCCTGAAGTTGGTGGTGATGCCGCTTTATATGTGGACCCTCAAGAACCAAAAGATATGGCCGAAGCCATGATGAGTGTTCTTGAAAATCCTACCTTACGTGAAGAGATGATTCTTAAAGGAAAAGCCTTTGTTAAGAAATTTCATCAAGAAAAAACAAGTTTGGCCCTCGACGAACTTTATAAAAAAGTTCTTCATCAAAAGGCATAACTTAGTCCAAGTCCTATTCTATTAACGCCAAGTTTTGTTGCGCCACTCATTTCATGGTGCTTGATAAGAAGTAGCAGTGAGTAGGGACGATTTTTTATAGGGTAAATCGCATAAAAAAGAACTTTATAACCTGCATAAGGACTTTTGCTTGGAGTGCTTATTTTTGACCAAAGAGATTTTGAAAAAGATGTTTTAAAAATCCATGGTTTCATTACGTATTGACTACCGAAGGTCGCATAGAAAACTTGGTGATTAACAGATGCTACCGTTTCCGTTTCTAGATTATAAATTTCATTAATATTTAAAGAACTAAATCTTTCAAAGTCTGCCCCTCCATAGAGACTGAGCTTTTTGAAAGTTGCATGTTGAGCGTAGACAGTGACCCCATACTCGGGAGGGACACTTGTCGAACCTCCCTTAATACTTTCGTTTGGATCAACCGTTGCGCTTGGTAGATAAGAAAGATAAGCGCTCATAGATAGACTCCATTTTTTATCTGGATTTCTATTTTGAAAGGAAAGGCCAAAAGTCGCTGGAGAGTTTTGATTATATTGAACAGTACTATCACTGCTTGAAAGTGTTTCTGTCATACGTCCAGTTGAGGCCATATAAAAAATTGAAAATTTTTTGCTAGCATTTTCAGAAGTGAGGAGTTCTTTTTTTTCCTTGGCCTTTTTGTCAGCTATTTTTTTTAAATGGAGTTCTTTGAGTTTTTTTATTTTATCAAGATCTGCAAATTCAGGAGAAATATAAACAGTAATTTCTTTTCCAGAAGGCAAGTCACTCCAATCACTTACTTTCGGATTGGCAGACATTGTTTTTTTAATCATCGGTGTTTTGGCATTAATGACTGAATCTGGTTTTACAAAACGCTTGATCACGGAGGCAAAAGTTTCATTTTTTTCTATAGTGTAGGGGCATGTGTAATAACCAACACCTTGAGCAAAACTAGACTCAATTATTGTGAGGATGAAAAATAAAAAAACAAAATAAATATTTTTTATATTTATTTTCATTACCATGCATCCAGAGGTGAAATGGGGAACATAATTCTAGAAAGTTCTGAATACTGACTGGCCCTATTTTTTATGTCTACAACACGATATCTTACATAAAAAATCCCACTTCTTTTACTTACCCAATTAATAACGGGTCTGGCCGATTTTGCTGAAAAGATTAACTCGCTTGCCTTATTATCTTTATAGATTTCAACTTCATATCTCACAGAATTTTTAATTTCAGGTAGAGTGATAACATAAGCATCTAGGCCTTTGATTTTTGCATACCTCATAATCATATCTGTAGGTTTAACGATAGGAGAAAAAAGCGGAGCTTGCTTAAATTCTATGCAATGTTTTTCAGAAGGAGTTAAGTAGCTCATTTCTTCAGGAGGGGTGAGGCGAAAACAGTAGGTGCCAAATTTTTTTAGTTCAATGGCAAATTTTTCGCCTTGGACAAACATTTTTCTTACAATGCTCTCTCCTTGAGCTCGTTCAATTGCGATTTCAAGAGGAAACTTCTGCTTAGGTTTTAAGAGGGTTTTACATTCAAGAGCTAGCTTCAAAGGAGGGTCGATGGCCTCAATCATTTTTTGATTACTTTCACTCCATGTACCAATCGTCGTTTGCATGTAAAAGGTATATTCGGTTTTATCAGCACGAGGGTAATCAAGTGAGTCCAGAATCAAATTAAATTTCCCGACTTTTTCTGTTTGAAAGGCCAGCTCAGGAGAACTTAGTTCCTTATGAAAAGAAAAAGAAGAATCTTCTTCATTTGTGATACTGGCCTTAAATCTCTCTCCAGGCTGCCCACCAGTCCATGTGAAAATAGTTGTTTGCTCTTTGAGTGTACTTTTAACATTGAATTTCCCATTAAAAGTGATCGTAAAATGATTGGGCCCTAAAATAGGAATATTTTTTCCAAGATCATTTTTCTTAAAAATGGTCCATTCAATATTTCTTCCTAAAAGTCCATTAAATGAGTATTCGTTTCCGTTAATATCATTTGAAACTTCCTCGTGATTTCCATTTTTTAAATGAAAGCTTACATTATTATCACCAATGGTTGGCCACTTGAAAGTAACAGCTTGCTTTGGGGTGAGAGTGAGGTTTTCATTTTCACTAGGTTCAATTTTTCCTTCACCTATTTCAAAGAACAAATGAATCGGAACGATTTTATCTTGAGATTCTGTTTTGATTTTTAAAAAATAATCTCCTGCTCTGACAAAAGGGAACCATCTTTTTGGTGAATTTTCAAACTTTGCGCTTGCAATTACTGTTGAAAAATCTTCTGTTTTTGAAAGATCAACTTCAATTTTTGATGGGCCTTGCCAATCAAATGGAATTCCTGAAAGAATATTGGATTTATCTAAGTTTTTAGGAGCAGTGACAATGAGTTCTTTAATTTTTAATTTGGGGGATTCATTCTTTTTAGCGACGATCGCAACATTGTTTTCCATCTTCGTCTTTTTTTTCTCGCTAATCATACTTGCTTGGCCTGAAATAGATTTCAATTTAATTTGGCCATCTTCAATAAAAGTATTAATTTTGGCTGACTCATTATCGGCCTGCATTTCAATTCTTTTTCCCTGTAACTCAACCGTAAGTTTTTTACCTTTTTGAATAATAAATTGCGCAAGGCCATCTATAACGGCAACATTTTCCCCTTCTTTTCCTTCTTCGATTCGAAGAAGTGTTCCACTAGGGGCAATAATTTCCGTTTTCGAATTAATAAATTGGATTTTTGCTTGTGAGTTTTCGCCGATAAAGACTTCATCTGAAGCTTGAAAACCAGTTCCTTGTGCCGATTCTTTAAATGAAACATCGCTTGCGTGTTTATGAGAGACGACATTATTTCGAGAAATTAAAATCGCAATATTTTGAGAGGACTTCTCTGACGTCATCACTTCATAATTTAATAAAATATAGATGGAGCCAGCAATAAGAGTTATTCCAGCAACTGCGATGATTAAATCTTTTTTAGAAATGCCATTTGGAAAAAGATTGTTAAAAATGCTCATAGTTTTAAATGTGCAAAAAACGTTTTTATTAGTTTCTTTTTATAATTATAACTGACTTAAAAAAAAAACATAGAATAAAAGTTATTCTATGCGTAAGCCTTCCCCTGGCTTTGCTAGAGGTGAGGAGTTTTGGATTGCTTTGAGTTCAATACAATACTTTTTAGAAGGTGATAGGTAAGTGGTATTTTGTGGGGGCAACAGACGAAAACAGTAGGTCGCAAATTTTGTCAAATCAATTCCAAACCGCTCCCCGTAGACGTCAATTTTTTTTATAATGATTTTTTCATTAGGGCGTTCTATTGAAATTTCTAAAGGAAATTTTAAATTGCTCTTCACTTGTGTTTTACACTCTAAAATGAGTTTGTAGGGAAGTGAATTTGTCTCGATAGTATTTTGGCCGTTTTCTTTCCATGTCCCGATGATGGTGTCTATATCAAACGAGTACTCTGTCTTTTTTTCTCGAGGGTAATCAATGGATTCAAGAATAACGTTAAAACTTCCCGCTTTCTCTGTTTGAAAATTTAATTCAGGAGTACTCAGATCTTTTGTAAAAACATAATTTGAGTCCTCTGAGTTTGTAATGATGATTTTGAAACGCTCTTCAGAAAGAGAATTCCATGTGAAAAAATGCGAATTTTCTTTTCTCTTGTGTAATAAATTAATTTTTCCATTGTAGCTAATTGTAAAGTGAAAGGGCCCTAAAATTATCGTTGATTTACCTTCCTCACTTTCTTTTAAAATGGCCCATTCAAATTTTTTCCCTTTCGGTTTTTCCAAAGAGTATTCGTTGCCGCTCACTTTTATTTTGAGCTCTTTATTTTCATGATTTTTAATAAAGAGAATAACGTCATTTTGGGCCAGTTTTGGCCATTTGAAATTGATGGAATCATTCGGACTAATAAGCATGTTTTCATTAGAACTCGGTGATATTTTTTTTTCAGCGATTTCAGAAGCAAGATTAATCGTGACAATTTTTTCTTTTCCTTCGCTTTTAATTTTTAAAAAATAATCACCACTATCTAGCTTTAAAGGCCATCTTTTTGGAGAAGTTTCAAAGCTTATTGTATCAATGATGGCCGCAAAATCTTGAGTTTTAGAAATAGAAATATCTATTTTTTTTGATCCTTGCCATGAAAAAAGAATTCCAGAACTCGGGTTAAATTTATCCCATTCTTTAGGAGAGATTAAGTTGAATTCTTTTGACTCTTTTTTTATGGGGGCATTCTCTTTATTCGTTGCCTGTTCAGGTAATGAGGAGTTTTCATCCTCCTCTGGATTATCCATATGGGTAATGACGGTTGGTTGAATTTTGTTGCGTGCTGAAAACTCTTCTTGCCCCGATAACGTTTTAAGTTTTAATTCACCATTTTTATCTAGAATAATTTCAACTTTTTGAGATTCATCAGTGGCCTCAAATTCATTAGTTTGACCATTTAATTCCACTGTTAGTTTTTTGCCTTTTTGGATAATAAATTGGGCCAAACCATCTTTCACAGCAATTTTTTCCCCTTTTTTTCCATCCCCAATGCGAAGAAGTGTTCTGCTAGGGGCAATAACTTCCGTCTTTGATTTGATAAACTGAATTTTGGCTTCAGAATTTTCTCCTACAAAAACTTCATCATCATTTTCGAAGGATGCGCCTTGCTCGGAATTTTGAAAGGAGACGCTTTTGCTACGTTTATGGGTGACGTTATTTGTTTTTTCAATCAAAAGGGCCACTTTATCCAAGGAGGAGTCATTTTGAGCAAAGTCGGAGTTTAAAAGGACATAGAGCGAGAGGGAACAAACAAAAATAGCGGAGCTCGCGATGAGTTTGTCTGATGTTGAAAAGCTGTTAGGAAAAAAATGACTAAAAAAACTCATGGAAAAAATCCAATGTTGTTATACTATATTTATATTATAACAGAGAAATAAAAATGAATAAGGTAAAATTTAGTTTAAAATTTAAAATTTTGTTGGGTATTTGTCTTCTACTCATCACTTGTGTTGGGATGAATTTATTTTACTCGTACTCTCTTTTTGTCAAAGATAAAACCAGTTATGTTTACGAATCTGGTTTAAAAATGGCAGAAAGTATTAGTGAAAAAATACAATTTTCACTCGATGATTTGAAAACGAAAACTCGTTTTAATTATCTTTTTGCTCTCTCTCAAGAAAATGTGACTGAAAAGATTTTGGCCGACCACCCCAATGCGGTAGGGGCGGGGATGGGGCTTTTCGTAGATTCCGTGACTTCTTTTGAGGGGGCCATTTTTTTAAAAGAAGTCGAGCCTCAGAAGGAAGAAATAACCCAGCTTTTAAAAAGAAAAATTGAAGCGAGTAACAAAACTTCAATTAATTTAACTTTTCTTTCTATCGTGGCAGAACGGCCATTTGCTTTTTCCATCTACAAGCCGGAAGGAAGTGACAAATTCTTTTTTATGGTTGTTGAGATGCAGGGACTATTTAAAAAATTGACAATGAATCCTCTCTACCTTCAAAAAATTGTTTTGATGGAAAGTAAAAAATCTCGTCAAGAAAATGCGCAATGGATGGATTCACTTCAAGCCAAGGTTGGAGGCAGTGGAACCAGTCTTGTAAATTTTAATGAGAAAGAAGAGCTTGTATCGTATGTTTATCCTAATTCGTCTATTTTAGTGGCCAGTATGATTGATAAAGAAGTCGCCTTTGCTGTCACTAAACTTCTCATTATAAGAACCTTTATGTTTGGCACTTGTCTTTTGGGATTTGCCGTTTTAGTCGGACTAGTTTTTGCTGGTACAATTACAAATCCTATTTCGAAACTTACACAAAAAACCAAAGAAGTTGCAGATGGGCATTTTGATAATGATGTTGTTGTTTCAACAAGTGATGAACTTCATTTACTAGGCGAAACTTTTAATTGGATGGGAAAAGAGATTGGAAACTTATTAAAGGCCAAAGAAGACCTCATTTCAAAATTAGAAGATTATAATAGGAATTTGGAATTTAAAGTTGCTGAAAGAACGGCCGAATTAAATAGTGCCAATGAATTTATGGCCCTTATGATGGATAGTTTGGATCAAGGCTTGTTAGTTTTTAATCAAGATTTAGTTTTTTCTCCCATTTATTCAAAGGCCTCTGAGCGCATTTTTAATATGAATCCTAATGGGAAAAATCTTTTTGAAATTTTAAAAATTACGAAAGAATCTGATAAATCGGCCCTGAGTGATTGGTCTAGTATTGTTTTTAGCGAAAAAATTCCTTTTGACAGTGCTGTGAGATTGGCCCCCTCAGAAAAAGTATTTGGGAATGATTTTCAAGATGAAGATTTTAAACATATCAAATTAAATTATTACCCGATGAGAAATCATGATGATGGTAGTATTTTAAATCTTCTTATGGTGGCCACTGATGAAACGAAGCAAGTTCTTAGTGCTCAAAAAGTTAAGGAAAATGAATTACGTGTACAAATGATTTTAAAAGTCCTTAATAATAAATCTTTGTTTTATTCTTTTATTCATGAAGCTAAAGTGATTTTTGAAAATTTACTTCTTTGCTCAAATCCTACGACTGAGGTCATTGATTATTCGACGGCCATGATGTTTTTTCACACTTTGAAAGGTGGATTTGGTATTTTTTCAATTGCGAATTTACAAAAGCTTGCAGGCGATTGTGAGTCTAATGTTTTAAAAATCAAAGTTGAAAATACTCCTTACAAAGAAGGAAGTGCTATCCTTCTTGAAACTATTCAAAAGATGAAAGATGCTTTTGTTGCTTTTCTTTCTGAGCTTGATAAAATAATAGGAAGTAAATTTTCAACGAATGAAGTTATTTGTGAAATTAATAAAAAAGTGATTCTTTCCCTTCGAACAATACTCGAGCAAACAAAAAACAAGGCCCTCATTAATCGTTTTGATGATGATTTTATTAAAGAGCCAATTCTTAATTATTTTTCAGCATACAATGATCTTTGTACTTCGATTGCTGTAAAACTTTCTAAAAAATTTGCGGGAATTACTTTTCAAGGAGCCGATCTTAAAATTGATGGGGAAAGATTCTCTGAACTTTTTACTTCACTAGTCCATGTCTTTAGAAACTGTATGGACCATGGCCTTGAAGATGCTGAAACGAGATTAAAATCAGGCAAAAATCCAGAAGGTCACCTCGGCGTATTTTTTAATATCGTTGATTCTCCTTCGAGTCAAAATCTGATGATAACGATTGAAGACGATGGGGGAGGAATTGATCCTCAAAAAATCAAAGAGCGTTATAAAAAGTTAAATATGGAAGCTGCTGTTGAAAACTTAACTGACAATGAATTAGTTTATAAAATCTTTGACCCTTTCTTTTCGACAAAAACGGAAGTTAATGCTTACTCAGGAAGAGGGGTGGGGACTTCTGCCGTTAAAGAAATTGTTGAAAATAAATATAAAGGAACAATTGAAGTTGAATCATTGGTTGGTAAAGGAACCACTTTTATTATCACAGTTCCTTTGAGCGAAACCTAAATGAAGAGAGAGAAATTATGATGAAATCCTCGATTCCTAACGAAACGAAAATTTTTATTCTGGAAGACTCGCCCGTAATGGCCGAAAACTTAATGAATGATTTAGTTGAGTTTGGTTATATTCGTGAGAATTTTATTTTAGCGGTAACGCTTCAAGAGGCCCTTGATAAATCTGAAGCCTCGGGATGCGGTTTTATTATTTCGGATCTTAATTTACCAGATGGACTCGGGACGACATTTTTAAAATTTGCAAGGGGAAATGCCACTTTAAAAAATGTTCCCTATATGATGCTTACAACAAACGATGAAGTTAATTTTATGATCGAGGCCATTAAACTTGGGGCCAATGAGTATTGTGTAAAGCCTTGGGCAAAAGAAACTCTTTTTGAGAAAATGCAATATGCCTGGAAGGATTTACATCCTGAGCCTACCCTCGCTTCTTTTAAAATCCAGCGTGATGCCAAAGGGGGCATACAAATTAAGTCTCCTTCGCCAAATGTTCCTTCTCAGCCCTCTATCAAAACGACATTGAAGGAAAAAGCTGAGGGCGTTGACTCAATTAAAACAGCACCCGATAAAAAAACTCAACCAAGGATTCAGGCCAAAGTGCAATCAAAAACGGGCTCAACTAAAATTAATATTAAAAAGACAAAAAAGAGTAATACCAATAACATTATTTTTGTTATTCTTATTTTAATAATTATTGGGGCGCTTGGCATAAAATATCTTGATTTGATGAAATAGGGGACTTTATGAAAATAACTTTGATTTTTCTTTTTTTGTTTGTTGGAACCCAGTTGAGTGCGGCCCAAAAGGATGAGACTCAAGTTATTGCAAAGGGGATTCAGTGCACCTACTTACGTGAACAATCCTTTGTTAATATTTATAATACATATTCGATAGACAAGGGAAATCCAGAATATATTAAAAAAGTTTCTGATGGAATTTATTCTCAAGCTTTTAAAATTTGTGATCCTGAAAACACAACAAATGCCGATAAAGAAATACTTACTTCTTGCACCACTGGCTGTGATCAGGCCGCCACAAAGGGACTTTTGGGAATGGGAGGCCCTTCAACAGCTGATATCGAAAAATGTAAAAAAATGTGCCACAACTATAGTGATCATTTGAGTCATCATTATACAGCGGCCCTAAGCGCTCTTACTAAATTCGCCGCCAATGTTCCGGTCTGTCCTTCTAAAGTAGATTCAGCGCCCATTGCTGCTCCTTCGGCCAATCCTCCAGCAGCAGTTGAAAAAGAAAAAACTCCTTAACGCGTCGTTTTTTTGTTAAAACTTTATTTTATTTTTGTTGCCTTTTGATTTTTCTTTGAAATAATCTTTCCCCCTTTTCATTTTTTCATGGAGTGAGACGTGAAGATTATTTGTACTCTTTTTTTGGCCCTTCTTTGTCCTTGTTTAACGAATGCGGCAGAAGTTATTTATGCAGATGATGTTAATAATAAAGTGCCCGTCGTTTTTAACAATTTAAGTGATCTTGCACAGGACTTTAACTTAGATATCGATACAACAAATTTCAAACTCCAGAAAAAAACAGAAAGCTTGCTGGGAACCCATTATTATTTTAAGCAAGTTGTCGATAACTATGACGTCGATAATGCCGTCATTATCGTCTCTGTTGATAAAGATGGAAACGTCTCTCAGATTTATAATAATGCCAATCCTAATGTGAACAATCAAAAAGTGAATCGGATTCCTTTTATCACCCAAGAAAAAGCCTTAGAACTGGCCTGGAATCATTTAAAAGTAAATGGGGAGTTATTAGATAATCCTATCGTAAAGCTTCTTGTGTCTTCAAAGTCAAATTTAGTCTATAAAGTGACGATAGGAGTTTCTTCTCCTTTTGGTTATTGGGATTTGACTATTGATGCGCAAACTGGCGATATTCTAAGTGTGACAGATGCTTTTTTTCCTCGCATGAAATCACCAGGAACTTATGGGCATAGAGATGAAAATCGCCCCTTAACATCGTTTAATGAAGCTTTAGAAGATATTCAAAATAAAAACAAAGATAATTTTAATTTAATTAATTCTTTTGATCTGTCTTTTGTTTCAGGGACAGCGCTTGTTTTTGATCCTAATCCGTCAGTAACTTTAAAAAGAAGTGACTTAGAAGATTCAACAGCGGCAAGTGTGTTTTTACCTGCTTATATGGCCGAAGAATTAAAAGAAATTACTTTTTCAAATTCTATTTATTCACTCAAAGGCCCTAAGGTTACTCTTATCGATTTTGAAAGTCCTAAAATCGCTCCGAGCACATCACGTACGGCTTCTTGGACAGCGACACGTGGGAATAATTCTTTTACTGATGCCATGACTTACGTTCACTTAGACAGAAGCCTTCGTTACTTAGAAACTCTTGGGTATGCTGGAAGTAAGGCGCTTTTTAAAAAAAGTCTTGAAGTCGATGCAAATGGTGTTAACGGTGAGGACAATTCTCACTATATTCCCTCCTCAGATCGTCTTGCTTTCGGGCATGGTTGTGTCGATGATAATGAAGATACGGACGTTATTTTACATGAATTAGGGCACGCTATCGAAACTCACATTGGTTCATGGTCAGGTGGTGATACAGGAGCGATGGGAGAAGGGTTTGGTGATTATTGGGCCTCTTCCTACAGTGTCTCAAGACCTAATGGGCTAGAAGTTCATCCTGAATGGGTTTATAAATGGGATGGCCATAATAAATGTTGGCCAGGACGAAGAATGGATGCTTTTACACCTAAGTATAATCCAAGCAGAACCTATGAGGCCCACGCAAAAGTGGATGGTGGCAATGCTGATGAACTTTGGTCAACACCCATTTTTCAGGCCTTCTTAGAACTTTATAAGCGTGGAGTGCCTCGTGAGGTCATGGATCAAATTATGATCGAAGCCCATTTTGGTTTAGGGTATGGAACTAAAATCCCTCAAATGGCAACGAACATTGTTAAAACGGCCAAAAAATTATTTCCGGAAAATGATTATGATCAAGTTTACTTGAAGCATTTTAAAAATCAGGGAATACTTAAATAATTGAAGGCCCTCTCGTTTTCAGCTTAATTACGAGTAACTGCTCATACCTCATACTGTAATTGCTCAATTCCCGAAGTAGATTTTGAGATAGTTTCCGATGAGCGACTGAGGCTTGCTACAGGCAAGCCGCAAGGAGATCAGAGGAAAATAGCTCAAAAGATGCGAGGGAGTGAGCAATTACTAATTCGGCATAAAGACTGGCGGAATAAATTTACCGTTAACGACATCTAACTCAAGGTCACTTGCAGGCGCACCGTATTTTTCAAAAGGAAGCCCTATTGCTTTTTTGTAAGTGGCCTTTGCCTTTGAAAGCCCTATATTGACAATTGTTTGACTGCTCGCATAGTCATCACCCGCTTTAAACATGTGGGAACCAATTGAAACCGAGCCATCAAATTTTTTCATTTTCTCTGAAAGCTCTAGCAGTTCTTTAATTCTTTCTTGGTTATTTTCTTTTTGAGCAATGGCCAATTTCTTCGCGATGGCTTCTCGTTCTTCGTTAAAAAGTTTTTGAATTTTTGGATCGGCCACAATATTTCTACTTAAGCGTTTAGATAATTTATAGACTTCATCTGCAGACGTGCCTTCTAATAAAAGCGAGATTTCATCACCACCGGTTCGAAACCCTTTTATGTTTGTATTATTTATAATAGTGTTTCTAATTGCATCTGAGACCGTTTTTAAGTATTCATCGCCCGCAGAGAGTCCTTTTAAGAAATAATTGACGATTCCTAAATTGTTAAGATCGATAATCATAATGGCACCAGCAGTAGAACTTCCTCTCGAAATCAACTTATCAATGACTTTTTTTCCTTGCCCTTGGATACTAAAAAATTTGGTATGTTCGTCCAACACCATTTCTCGTAAAGCTTTTTCACCTTTCACTGTGCTTTGTAAGTAGTAAACGGTGTCTTCTCCTACTTCTTTACTAACAATAGAACTCTCGTCATCTAATTTAGAAATAACTTTCATCGCCGAATCATACTTCTCACCAAGCTTGAGCGCTTCGGCTGCATGCTCAATTTTCGTTGCAAGCTTTTCAGTATTGCCACCAGATTCAATAATGGTTTTCATTAAGGTCTTCACTGATTTTGCCATTTCAGAAGTCCACTTTGCCCCCTTTAAAAACTTAAGAGGGGAAAAGACAACTAAAAAACCATTACTAATAAGTCGGCAAAGCATGGCCGATTGCATGGCCGGAGGGTAACAAAAGAAGGACTGAAATTCTGTTTTTATCATTTCGCTCATCGAGGTTAGAAATTTTTTAAATTCTTCGTAAAATTGTTTCGCCAGATTTTTAGCTTTATCGATAAGGGAGATATTTTCTTGACTTAATTGATTAATGGAATTGATAGCATCATCTTCATCGGTGAAAAGATTTTTTACTTTTTCATAGGTATAAGTGGGAATTTCTTTGATAAAAAGTTTTACAAAGTAAGCGATCCCCCTGGCCTCATCACCAATGGCCTTTCCTGCACCAAAGAGGCATTCGCCGATCATGGGAAAAATATCAATGATGGCCAATGATTTTTTTGCATCAGGAGGGAGATTTTTTTGACTTAATGCCTTGAGACAAATTTGAGAAATATTTTTTTCACTTTGAAGAAGTGATTGTGACGGTAGGCTTATGCTGCAAGAAAGTTCTTCAGTGGTCTTGCCCCAAGAAATTGAAGTGAAAAATAGCTGAAAACAGATAAAGAAAGTAAGGTAGCGTTTCATATTTGACTCAGCATCTTTAAAATGTTGTCTTTTATATCAGGGGCAAGTTTTTTTAAATCGCTAATTTGAGCAACACGAACATTGGGCTCATTAAACTTCCAGATCTGAGTAAAGCTAATATTTTTTCGAAGATCTTTGACTTCAATTTGGTAAGTATTTTTTAGTTCGGAAAGTGGACTGTAAAAGGTGACGATAACCCCATCACCCATGTTTTTTAATTCACCTTTTAGTAATTTTGCCTTTAAAAGAGTGATCGCAGGAAGTTTGCTTTCTAGTGAAAAAATATTAATGTTATTAATGATGACTTTTTCTTTATATTGATTGGCCGAGAAAAGAGTAGGTGCCGGTAAATCCGCTTGAATCCAATCTGCAGGAAGTTCAAAGCTCCATGCAACAGAGTTGTAGGATAGTAAAAAAAGAAAAGTATAAATTATTTTTTTCATAAAAGACTCTACGGTTTATTTTAATTTTTTTTTAAAAAAAACAGCGAGTCTCGTTTTTTGCCTGACGGCGCTTGTCGGATATTCTGTTTTATGGACTCTTAGTCTAAAGTTCCTACCCCTAAAGAGACACTTAAAAGAAGAAGTGAGAAGTTTTGCTTGGCCTCATCATGAGCATTTTGTTTGTGATTATGACTTTCTATGGCTGTTGACCATGAAGAAAGAGCAAAAAGAAAACCGCAAATAATAAGTGAACTTTTCCAAGACATAAACCTCCCTATCGGCCTTTTGTTAGTCTTGGTTTTACTTATCCAAGTTCTGTGCCAACTTTTTGGTGTCACTAAGGGGGATTTTTCTTAAAAAAGTGCGATTAAAACTTTTGTAGAGTCAAAGGGTTACCACGCCTTCTCTAAAATTTGAGTCAATTTGGCCTTATCAATGTTCCCTCTTTCGCCCATAGGAAAAACATTTTGTTTTTCAAGATCAGCGATAATGAGAGGGAGAAGTTCTTCCTTTTTTTTCTTTGAGCTTTTAAGTTCGGTAGAGACGCCTAGCGAGTGGAAAAATTCTCGTGTTTTTTGGATGGTCATTTTTGCATCACTCATTCCCCAGAGTCTTTCTCCCATTTGCTTAAGCTTTTCTTTTTTCTCTTCAAAGTTAATTTCCCAGAGGGCAGGAAGGATGATGGCCAGGGTTCTCGCATGGGCCAGGCCTGTTCGTGAGGTAATTTGATGGCCTATTGTGTGAGTTGTCCAATCCTGAGGAACACCAACGCCAATAAGGCCGTTTAAGGCCATGGTGGCGGCCCACATGTAATTGGCCCGAGAATCGTAGTCCTTGGGGTTATGAAAGCTTTTTATTCCTTCTTCAATAAGAGTGAGAGCGATGGATTCGGCCATGCGATCTTGCAAGGGAGCGTTCACTTTAAACGTCAGGTATTGCTCCATGACATGAATGAAGGCGTCGACGATTCCATTGGCCACTTGTTCTTGCGGCAAGCTAAATGTCGTTTCAGGGTCAAGAATAGAAAAAAGAGGGTAACATTTTGCGTTGGCAAACCCCAGTTTTTCATTTGTTTCAGAGCGTGAAACGACTGAAAAACAGTTCATCTCACTCCCCGTTGCAGCAAGCGTAAGAACGGCCCCAAGAGGGATGGCGCTTGAGGTGGGAAGACTTTGACTAACGATATTCCATTCGTCGCCTTGAAAGGGGATGGCCGCCGCAATAAACTTACTTCCATCTAAAACAGAGCCGCCGCCGACGGCCAAAATGAAGTTAATTTTTTCTTTTCTTCCCAAATGCACTGCTTTCATGAGAGTTTGAAATTCTGGATTTGGTTCTATGCCGCCAAATTCAATGATCTGTGTGTGCGCTAAATTTTTGATGACTTGATCGTAGACACCATTTTTTTTCAGACTTCCTCCTCCGTAAGTGAGAAGAACTTTGCTTTGAGGGGGAATTTGCTGCGCCAGTGTGGAAATTTGATTTTTACCAAAAATGATTTTGACGGGGTTTTGAAATTTAAAATTTTCCATATATCCTTCCTAATTCTAAGAGAAAAAATTTCTCAAAGTGTAATTTTTTTTGTAGTATCTGGCATCATATAAAAAATAATATTGTAGGAAAAAGATTGGAACAGCTAAAAGAATTTTTTACTGTTTATCCTGAGGGCATTGATAATTTTCATCTCTGGGGCGCAATATTTTCTTTTATCATTTTTGTGATCTATATTTTATCTCATAAAATCATTTCTACAAAAGACAGTGATTCACAAGTCGCTCGCTTACATTATTATTTTTTCTTGCCCTATTTACTCATTTCATTTCTCTATTGTGCGCTCACTGGACGGATTGACTCTTATCCGATAGGCAGTTTACTTTCGGGGGCCTTTATTTATTTTAGCCTCTACTATGTTTATCTTTCGACACTTATCAAAATGTCAAAAAAAAGTATTTCACTAGAGATCCTTGGGCATATTCGAAATGTTTCTCCTGAGGAAGAATGCACTCAAAAAAAATTGCTTCTTCAATTTCTTCAAGGAAAAAGGGGAGCAGAATATATGCGTGACAATGGAATTAAGCAGCTGGTTAAAAAAGGCTGGATGAAGGAAAAGGGTTCTGTCTATTCGATTACATCAGAAGGCAAAAAAATAAATGAGTTGGTCTGCTCTCTTATAAAACTTTTTGACTTAAGGAGATATTAGTCATGCTATCTTCTTTTTTAATTGCTCTTCAGTTTTTTTTAATTGCCTTACCTCTTCATCTTCTCGTTTGTCGACTTACTTCTTCCTATAAGTTCGTGCTCAAAAGTATTCTTCTCGGTCTTTTTACGCTCCTTTTTTTGGCAGGGTATGAGCATCAAAAAAGCAGTGTTGATTTGGTTTCTCTCTATCTTTTTACGACATTTTGGTTTCTTTATTTAAAACAACTTATTCAAATCTCAAAATCATCAAGCTATAGAATGCTCGCGGCCCTTGCGAGTAATCCTAATGGTGAGCTTCACCTAAATGAGTTTTGCGCTTCTTTTAAAGAGGATGAGAGACTTAAAAATAGGATTATTTTGATGAAGTCTAATGGTTTTATTTCTCTTAACAATGAAAGGCTTTGCTTGACTTCCAAAGCGAAATACACACTTTCTATTATGGCCTTTATGCGTAGACTTTTTTCTCTAGATGTTGTGATAAATAAGTAGTGACTGGCTTAATAAATGTCGTATTTAGAAATGAATTTTTCATCATTGTTGATAAGCCATCATGCGTTTTATCTGTACCCTCTCGACTTGGGAAAAATGAAACAAGACTTTGTCTTGGAACTTCTTTGCAAAATGAATTAGGGAGGCAAATTTATCCTTGCCACCGTTTAGATTATGAAGTGTCCGGCCTTCTTCTTTTTGCCCTTGATAAATTGGCCCATAAAATTGCTTCGCGCTGGTTTGAAGAAGGCGAGATTCAAAAAAAATATAGCGCTTGGTGTACTGGAGTCGCGCCGGCCTTTTCTTCAGAGCTTTGGCATTCTTTTCTTCTGCGAGGAAAAAAAAGGGCCTATGAAGGGCCTCATGGTAAAGAATCTATCACAAAGGTGAAATATTTAGGCCTTAGTGAGCACTCTTATCTGTGTTTTGAACTTGAACCAGTGACAGGGCGATCACATCAGCTACGCTATGAACTTTTTAAACATGGTTTCCCCATTGTGGGTGATGAGCTTTATGGAAGCAGTGAAAAATTTGATGATAAGATTGCGCTTCGCTCTTTTGAAATTGATTTTTCAAATTGTTCAGAAAGAGAACAATTTAACCTTCCGAGACAAATTGAGTTAGAAAAAATTTATGAGGTCAAGAGGTGAATGTGAATATACGGCTTGTCTTTTTTTTCCTTGCTTTTCTTTTCTCCTTTGTTTCTTTTGGGACTGATTTAGAAACTTTTCTTAAAAACGCTCTTATGAATCACCCCGGCCTTGAACAAAAAAAATTTGAAGTTGAGTCTGAGCAAAATTTAGTAGGGGCCTTTATTAGCTTAGAAGATCCTATGATCGGATGGATGAAAGAAGGAGAAATGAAGTCTTGGACTTTTTCTCAGAATTTGAAATTTCCCCTAAAATATAGCGCTATTAAAGAAAGACAAAAATATAAATTTATATCGATGCAAAATAGCTTAACACTGGCACAGTGGGAATTAAGATCAAAAATTTTAAGCACACTTTTTAAATATGATTATTACGCTCAAAATATTAAGTTTGTTGAAGGTCAAAAAAATAATTTAAAAGAAGCTCTCAAGCTTATGACTTCAAGGCGTGCTAACGGAACAGTGAAGCAGCAAGAAGAACTACGTGCTTACTTAGAGCAAACAAAACTTGAAGCACAATATCTTTTGGCCATTCAAAATTTTGATGAAGTAAAGGCCATCTTATTGTCGTTAGTGGGTGAGGATTTATTTAAAAATCTTCCTTCTGGTTTACCTCGCCCTCAAGTTTTTTCATCAGAACTTTCTTCGTTTGATGAGGTCTTAGGGCCTGAACAAAAAATAACTCTTTCAAATCTTGGATCGGGGCGAGCAGAAAAGTCTTTGGCGTCTTTGGAGTATTTCCCTGATTTTAAATTAAGTACCAAACAACCTTTTAAAAAAGAAGAAGGTGTTAAATCTTATGCCATTGAGATGACTTTGCCTTTATGGTTTTTTGGAAAACAAAATCCTGAACAAATGAGCGCAAACGCCAAACTTCATTCTCTGGAAAAAGATCTTGAGCTTAAAAAAAGAGAACAAAAAGCTAAAATTAAAATTTTGGTTAATAAGATTTCATCGATGACAAAAATTTTAGAAATTTATGAATCTTCTCTGCTTCCTCAAGCACAAAGCTCACTCCAATCAAATTTTAGTTCTTATAAAATAGGAAACGGTCGTTTTCTTGATGTCGTTGAGGCAGAGCAACTTTTATTTGAAGAGAAAATGGTTTATTTAGAAAACAAGCTTAAATTTATTGAAGCGATTTTAGATTTAGAAACGACACTTGGAAAAACGGTGAGCAGTTTTCCTCAAGGATAAAGGATCAATTATGATTTTTAAAAAAATATTTTTTCTTTTTATTATTTTATCTGTACTAGGCCTTAGCTTTGTCTCTTGCTCCCAAAAAGAAGACGACATAAAAAAAGTTCAAAAAATTGAAAAAGCTTTATGGACTTGTCCCATGCATCCTCAAATTAAAAAAGATGCCCCTGGTAGTTGCCCGATTTGCGCCATGAGTTTAGTCAAAGTTGAAAACGATTCTTCGGATAGTCTTTCGAAAAACGACGAAAATTCTACCCATGCTTCTTTTGAGCTAACACCCTATCGCAAACAATTAATTGGGATAAAAAGTGCTCTTGTGGAAAAGAAACATCTCATTCATACAATTAATGCCCCTGGAAAAGTGGCCTTTGATCCAGAGCTTTATGCGGCCCAAAGTGAGTATTTTGTCGCCTTAAGACAATACGAAGAAATTTCGAAGTCTCCTATTGCAGATGCTGTTCGTTCGGCGAAGCAGATGCTTGATTCAGCAAAAATGCGTTTGAAAGTTTTAGGCCTTTCTGATGGGCAACTTCTGCTTTTAAGTGAAAAGAAAAATGAATCAGGCCTAAATCTTCTTCCTCAAAAAGGAGAAAGTTTGCTTATTTATGCTGAAGTTTTTGAAATGGATTTAAGAACGATTGTTGCAGGTCTAGACGTTAAAATAACAGGGGAGTCTCTTGAAGGAAAAACTCTTCGGGGAAAAGTGGTGAGTGTTGATCGCATTATTAACCCTAATACTCGTACAGCAAAAGTTCGTGTTGAAATTCCTCAGGCCAAAACACTTCTTCGTTCTGAAGCCTATGTTGATGTAGAAATTTTATCACCGATGGGAGAGGAGATTGCCGTTCCAACGGATGCAATCTTAGATACTGGAAAAGAAGCTTACGTTTATGTCATTAAAGAGGACGGTAAGACTTCATCAAAAATTGAACCAAGAAAAGTGGAACTTAAATTTCACGCCGATGATGAAACGGCCATTGCTTCTGGGCTTAGAGTCGGCGAGCGTGTTGTTACCTCTTCAAATTTTTTAGTTGATAGTGAATCTCGCCTAAAAGGAGTTCTTCAAAATGCTCAAAAGGCCGAAAAGGCAGAAACAAATAAACCTGCTTGCCCATCTGGGGAAGTCTGGCATGAGGCCATGAAACATTGTATGAAAAAGGTAGATTAATATGCTTGAGCGTATTATAGAATTTTCTGCCAAAAATCGTTTTCTTGTTTTTTTACTCACGGGCCTACTTATTGCGGCCGGATGGTACAGTCTTAAAAATATTCCAGTGGATGCCATTCCTGATCTTTCTGAAACTCAAGTGATCATTTACACAAAGTGGGATAGAAGCCCCGATATTATCGAAGACCAAGTCACTTATCCCATAATTTCCTCTATGCTTGGTGCCCCGAAGGTGAAAGACATTAGAGGTTTTTCTGATTTTGGTTATTCTTACGTGTACGTTATTTTTCAAGATGGCACTGATCCTTATTGGGCCCGTTCACGTGTGCTTGAGTATCTTTCAAAAATTACGCCTCAGCTTCCTGAAGGAGTGCGTACAGAGTTAGGCCCGGATGCCACAGGCATTGGCTGGGTTTTTCAATATGCTCTCGTTGATAAAACGGGACAACATAGTTTAGCTGATCTACGTTCTTATCAAGATTGGTTTTTACGTTACGTTCTTCAAACAGTTCCAGGCGTGAGTGAAGTCGCCGCCATCGGGGGGTATCAAAAACAATATCAAGTAAAAGTGAATCCTAGTGCCCTTCTTGCTCACAACATCACTATGGCGCAAATTACAAAGGCCATTAAAGAATCAAATAATGATGTAGGCGCACGCCTTCTAGAAGTTTCTGGCGCTGAATATATGATCAGAGGACGAGGTTATATAAAAAGTATTAAAGATATTCAAAACATTGTTCTAGGGAGTGAAAACGGAAATCCTGTGACGATACGCCATGTGGCCAAGGTTGTTTTAGGCCCTGAGATGAGACGAGGAATTTCAGATTTAGATGGAGAAGGTGACGCTGTTGGTGGGATCGTGGTCATGCGCTACGGTGAAAACGCCATGAAAGTCATTGAGGATGTGAAAAAAAAATTAGAAGAGATTAAACCTACTTTTCCACCTGGTCTTGAACTTGTAGTCACCTATGATCGCTCGACTCTTATTCAAAAAGCGATTGATACTTTGAAACACGAACTTTTTTTAGAAATGCTTGTGGTCAGTTTTATCATTCTTCTTTTTTTAATGCATATTCCTTCAGCGCTTATTCCTATTATAACTTTGCCGCTTGCTGTTTTAATTAGTTTTATTCCTATGGCCTTAATGGGAATAACATCAAATATTATGAGTCTTGGAGGGATTGCTATTGCGATTGGAGCGATGGTGGATGCTTCCATTGTGGTTGTTGAAAATTCACACAAACGAATGGAGGAGTGGGAAAAAAATGGTAAAAAAGAAAATGTTTATGATGTGATTGTTCATTCTATTAAAGAAGTGGGCCCGGCGAGTTTTTATTCGCTTCTTGTGATTGCCGTTTCTTTTATTCCTATTTTTGCTCTTGAGGCGCAGGAAGGAAAACTTTTTAAGCCACTGGCTTACACAAAAAATCTTTCGATGATAGTGGCCGCGATTTTGGCCATTACTTTAGATCCCGCTTTAAGAGTGACACTCAGTACTTTTACTCTTAAAAATTTTAAGCCTTCATGGCTTTGTAAAATTAGAAATACGGTTCTTGTTGGAAAAATGCAAAGCGAAGAAGATCATCCGATTAGCCGTTTCTTTTTTAAAATTTACGGGCCTATTGTCGATTGGGTTGTTGATCATAGATTTAAGGTCGTAGGGGGAAGTGTTCTTCTTCTTGTTTTAACTCTACCGATCTTTTTTAAACTGGGCTCTGAATTTATGCCGCCTTTAAATGAAGGCTCGATTCTTTATATGCCCACAACAATGCCAGGGATTTCAGTCACGGCCGCACGTGATCTTCTTCAGAGGCAGGATGAAGTTTTAAAATCGTTTCCAGAAGTCGAGCGCGTTTTTGGAAAAGCGGGAAGGGCCGAAACTTCAACTGATCCTGCTCCTTTTTCGATGATTGAAACAACTGTCCTTTTAAAAGATCAAAAAGACTGGCGAAAAAAAGAGCGTTTTTATTCTTTTCTTCCTGAATTTTTAAAAGGCCCTTTTAGACTTTTTGCTCCTGATTTTCTTTCTTGGGAAGAATTAGTGGCCGAGATGGATAGCAAAATGAAATTTCCGGGCACCACAAATGCTTGGACTATGCCTATTCGAAATCGCATCGACATGCTTTCTACAGGGATTAAAACTCCTGTAGGGATAAAAATTTTAGGAAATGATCTTAAAAAAGTTGAGGCCCTTGGTATTGAATTAGAAAAAATTCTTCCTCAAGTAAAAGGCACTCGTTCTGTTTTTGCCGAACGTGTGGCCGGCGGTTATTTTCTTGATTTTAAATTTGATAGAATGAAGCTTGCTCGCTATGGAATAAGTATGAGTGAAGCGCAAGAGGCGCTTATGAGTTCAGTAGGAGGCGACCCTACCACTCGTACTGTGGAAGGAAGGGAACGTTATGGAATTTCAGTGCGCTATCAATCAGATTATCGCTCTGATGTGAACGCTCTTAAACATATTCTTATTCCCATTCCAAGCGGTGGTCAAATTCCTATTGGGCAAGTCGCGACTTTAGAGATGGTCAGTGGCCCTTCTATGATTCGAAATGAAAATGGTATGCTTTCAAGTTTTGTGTATGTTGATATCGCCGATCGCGATATTGGAAGTTATGTTCTTGAGGCCAAAAAAATTGTGAGCGAAAAATTAAAAGTTCCTTCTGATGTGACACTCGCTTGGTCAGGTCAATATGAAAATATGATCAGAGTTAAAGAAAAACTCAAAGTCATTGTGCCTCTTACTCTTTTTATTATCATTCTTCTTCTTTATGCAAACACACGTAGCTGGATAAAAACAGGGATTGTGATGCTTGCCGTCCCTTTTAGTGCGATTGGTGCGATTTGGTTTCTTTATCTTATGGGTTATAATATGAGTATTGCTGTTTGGGTGGGACTCATTGCCTTACTGGGAGTTGACGCCGAAACTGGTATTTTTATGCTTCTTTATCTTGATCTTTCTTATGAAGACGCTAAACGTGAAGGGCGCCTTCAAAATTTTAATGATCTAAAGGCCGCGATCCATCATGGGGCCGTTAAAAGAGTTCGCCCTAAGGTTATGACTGTTGCGACCCTTATTATCGCTCTTATCCCGATTATGTTATCTTCGACGGCCAATACAGGGGCCGATGTGATGAAACGTATTGCGGCCCCGATGTTTGGAGGAGTGACAACTTCATTTGTGTTAGAGCTCCTCGTCTATCCTGCGATCTACGCTATTTGGAAATGGCATTTTGAAATGAAAAAAAAGTAACTACTCACGTGTTTTCTTAAACTGCTCGATCTTTCGAGCAGATTTTGAGATAGTTCCCGAGGAACGACTGAGGCTTGCTCAGGCAAGCCGCAAGGAGATCAGAGGGAAATAGCTCAAAAGATGCCGGAAGGGCGAGCAGTTACAAAAAAATGAGGGAGTCTTAGGATGATGAAAGTCATGGCCTTAAATATTTCAGAAAAAAAGGGCACAATTAAAAGACCTGTCCCCTCAGTAGAAGTCAATCTTCAAGGAATAGTAGGGGACGCGCATGCAGGGGATCATCACCGACAAATTTCCCTTTTGGCCCATGAATCGATTAAACGTTTTGAAAGCATTTTAGGACGAGAGATAGCGCCCGGAGAGTTCGCAGAAAATATTACAACTTTGGGATTAGATCTTTTAAGTTTAAAAATTGGAGAAAAAATTCAATTGGGTGAAGTCATTATGGAACTTACTCAGATTGGGAAAGAATGTCATGGAACGGGCTGTGCGATCTTCACTCAAGTCGGAAAATGTGTCATGCCTAAGGAAGGAATTTTTTGTCGAGTTGTGAGGGGCGGGAAGATTTTTGTAGGTGATGAGATTGTTTTAGTTTAATCATTTTCCGACGAAAGTGGACTCAGCTTTTTTTCAGTGAGCCACTTTCTTACATCTTGTAATAAAGTTTTGTCATCACTATTAAAGTCCAGTGTAATATAAAAAAGACCAGAGCGCTCGTCACGCCAGACGTTTGACACATCAAGAACTTTTAATTCATTCGTTGATGAAATCTGATTCAGAAAGTCGACTTTAACTAAGGTGCCTTTTGAAAAATAATTTTGTGAGCGCAGGGTCATATTAAATTCACTAAGAGAATGTAATTCAAATTCAACACTGATTTGTGCCTTTTCATTTTTGGCCGGGACGATGATTGAGGGATATTCTTTTGTTTCAATGTCACTTATTTCTAAGTAGCGTGAAATTTTTGTAAGGAGAAAATCAAAATCGAGCGGTTTTGTGATGTAGTCAGTGGCCCCAATGGCCAGAGCATTCACAATATCTTCATTGGCAGTTCTTGCAGAAAAAACAAATAAGGGGATTTCATTCTTTAAGTTTTTACGAAGGGCCTTAATGAGTGCAAAACCTGCGCTTATTGATTCTTCAAGATTGACATCGATAAGACAAAGAGAAGGGGGTTCTTCTTTTAATTTTTCTGTAAATTCTTTAATCGTACTGGTCGTTTTCAAACGAAGACCGTGGCGCTTAAATCTTTTTTCTAAAAGAAGGTTAAATTCCACATCGTCATCAACTGTTAATATATAAACATCTTCTTTTTTCATAAAAGCGTTTTAATCTTTTTTATACGATTTAATATTTTTTCATTAAGGCCTAAAAGCTCGACTCTTGTATCGTAGATCCCTGCTTCAGCATAAAAGGAGGGAAGAATTGAAGTTCCTTTTTGAGGCTGAATCATTCCCATTTTTGAAAGTAAATCAGATTCAATTTCAAGAGTAATATCTTTTTCCATCTTTAAGGCAGAACGAAGAAGGGCTGAAATTTCATTTACACGCTTTAATTCTGCATCGATTTTTATTTTTATTTTTAAATGCTCATGTTCGGGAAAAAAGTATTGATGAACTGTATGCTCTTTTAAGTTTTTTCTAAGTTTTTGTAAAATAGCGGAGGCCCGAATAGGTTTTTCGAGATAATCATTGGCCCCAAGAAGGTAGGCCTTTTCTTGGACATCCCTTCTTGTAATCGCAGAAAAAACGACGACAGGAATTCGTTTTAAAAGGGGGTCAGCGCTTCTTTTTTCAAGAAAAGTTAGGCCATTTTCATCGCCTAGATGTAAGTCTAGAAAAATAATTGAAGGGACTTTCATTTTAATTTGTTGAGTAGCTTCTTCTATGTGATAGGCCGCTTGAAAAAGACAGCCAGCGTTCTCGATAATACGTTTAACGAGAGCACAACTTTCTATGTCGTCATCTATCATAAGTACAAATTTATCTTTTAATCCCATAGCATTTTACTCGAATTTAATTTCGATTTGATCTAAATAGAGTCTTACATTTTCAATTTCTACTTTTATTTTTTCTTTTTCCTGGGCATTTCCCGCAGCTTCCATTCGTCTTCCTATATCGGTTAATTCTTGAAGGCCGTAGCCTCCAGCGTTTCCGGCCAACTTATGAGCAATCACCGTTATTTCTTTTATGGCGCCTTGTGAATAGAGCTCATTAAGCTTAATTAATTCTTTTTTTCGAGATTCAATATAAGTGGGCACTAAATCTTCAAGATCTTTATCAATGGTAATAACTTTTTTGTTCATAAAAAATATCCTTATTACGTTGCTAGTATTTCTCGTGATTTTATAAAAAGCAAAATAACTTCCATCAGCTTTTCTTTTTTTATTGGTTTGGTGAGATAGTAATCGCAACCTGCTTCATAACTATGCTCAATTTCATCTGAAAAAGCAAAGGCACTTAAGGCCACAATATAACGATTTTTTTGGTTATAAAGTTTATCATAATTTCGAATTTCTCTCATGGCCTGATGCCCGTCCATGATTGGCATCTGTATGTCCATAAAGGTGAGATCGTATTTCATTTTTTTACTAAGTTCTAAAGCCTCGACGCCATTTTCCGCAATATCAACATGGCAGGGGATTTTTTGCAAAAGACTTGTCATTAAAACCCGATTGTCCTCTGAATCATCAACTAATAAAATATGAAGAGGGATTTTTAATTTTTGCCGAATTAAATCTTCATGTAAGATTTTTTTTACTTCAGAGTTTTTATCTGTTTCGCCTCTTAATAAGCTATAAAGTTCTCGTCGTTTAATTGGTTTATCAATAGAGTGAATGTTTTTTGTCTGGGGAAATTCGTGAAGGATATTTCTACGTTGCTCGTGAGTGAGGCAAAAGATAACTTGAGTTTTTGAGTCAGACGATTTGTTCAGGAATTTTTTAAATTTTTCATTAGCGTTCGTATTTATTTCACATTCAATGATAATAAAATCACAAATCTCATTTTCCCTACAATGAAGACAGGATTTTAAGTAACAGCAATCCTCATTTGTTTTGATAATAGCATTCGGAAATTCACTTAATAAGTTATTGCTTAGAATCTCTTGGTTCTTTTTATTTAACAGGCCAAGATTTATATGAAGTTTTTGATTTGAAATGCTGCATTTTTTACGAAAATCTTTAATAGGGATTTTTATTGTAAAAATTGATCCCTTTTTATAAGTACTTTCAACACAAACATTGCCATCCATTTTTTCTACGATTTTTTTAGTGATGACTAGTCCTAAGCCACTTCCACCGTAAAGTTTCTCTGGTGAATTTGACACTTGTGAAAACTTTTGAAAAAGAAGCCCCATTTTTTCTTCAGGAATACCAATTCCTGTATCAATGATTTTAAAAATAATAAAAATCTCGTTATCTTTTTCCTCGGTGTTGACACTTAGGGTGACGTTCCCTGTATCTGTAAATTTCACAGCATTGCTGACTAAATTTAAAAGGACTTGTCGTAGTCGTATGGGGTCAGATTGGATAATAAAATTTACAGGTGTTTTTATATCACAAATAAGCTCTAACCCTTTTTGGTGTGCTTTGGTTCCTGTTATTTCAAGTGTTGTGTCGATTATTTCTTCGAGATTAAAAAAAGAATAATTCAGCTCAATAATCCCTGATTCAATACGAGATAAATCTAAAACATCGTTGATAAGATTCAAAAGCATTTGACCAGACCGGTCCATAATATCAAGATATTTTTTTTGTGATTCTGAGAGTGTCGTTTCTCTAAAAAGATCAATCATCCCAACCAGTGAGTTCATTGGGGTTCTAATTTCATGACTCATGTTTGCAAGAAAATCTGATTTTGCCTTGTTGGCATTATCAGATTCTAAACGGGCCTTTTTTGCATCATCAAGAGCAAAACCTAAAATTCTATTGAGTTTTTCTGAGTAGGTTTTGCTTTTTTCTAATTCCCAAATCGATTTTTTTTGCTCGGTAATATCTGATTGTATTGATATGTAATTAATAAGTTTACCACTTTCATCTCTGACTGCTGAAATAGTGGCCTGCTCCCAATAAAGTTCACCATTTTTTTTTCGATTACAAAATTCACCACTCCAGGTATCGGTTTTATTTAACGCTTCCCACATCTTCTTATAAAATTCGCTATTGTGAACACCTGATCGAATTTTATCACTAATTCGATGTCCAATAACTTCTTCTAAAGTATGGCCTGAGTTTTTCAAGAAGTTTTGATTAACGTATTCAACAATGCCATCAAGTTTAGTGATAATAACAGAATGGGCGCTTTGCTCTATCGCTTTTGTGAATTTTAAGTTTTGCTCTTCAAATTCTCTGCTTTTCGTAATGTCCTGAAAAAGACAGATTCCGTATTGATCATGACTCTCAGGAGGGTAGAGACAAATAATACGTATTGAATGAATCTTATTTGTTGAATCGACTCCTTCATATAAAACTTTTTTAATTTCTCCCGTTTCTTGACTTTCGAGAATGCTCTTTTTTATTTTTAAGGCAAGTTCTTTAGGCATGAGGACTTCAAGTGGATCCCCTTTTTTCCACATGTAATTGGGAAGACTTCCCACATGGTAAAGTGTGCCACTAAGATTACAAATCAATGGGAGGTCTTTAACTGAAGCAAGAATTTCAATAAATTTTTTCATTTTTTTCGAAATATCTTTTCAATTGTTAAAAGTAATTCATTCTTGCGGATAGGCTTAGTGAGAAAATGAATTTCTTTGCCAAAAAGAACTTCGAGATCTTTTTTATAGGACGAGTTTGCCGAGATATAAAGTATAGGATTTTTGTATGAATCCAGGTTTTGAATGATATTGGTAAGCTTTAAACCATTCACCGTTTGTAGGCCAATATCTAAGATGATAAGATCAGGGGACTGCGACGCGATTTCTTCTAGCGCATGGAATTCATTTGTATAGCTTTTAAGAATGTAGTCACTTTCTTTTTTTAAAATATTGGAAAGAATGGTTATTGTTTCTTGTGAATCATCGATAATCATAATTTCTTTATTTTCTAAATGAGGCATTTCTCGCCTAGTAATAGAATCAAGAAGTTCTTTTTTTTCAATTAAAAGCTGCTTCATTAGTTTTTTATCCATGTATTTCTCCTTCTTTGATCATAACTCAAGACTGAAATTATGAAAGCGAGAAAATCAAAAAACGAAATCAAAGCAATTTAGTCTGTCTTTACCTGTTAAGACATAATTTTAATGATGCTTGAATAGTTTTTTTCGTTATAATAAATTTTTAGTTACATTGAATAATACTTAGGAATTTAGCATGGGACTTCATTCTGATTTTCTTCCTTGGAGTGATAGCTATTCCGTTGGGGATGCTGTTATCGATCAGCATCATCAAATGATTCTTTTTTTTGCTAATCAATTTATTAAAAAAGTGGCCATGGATTCCTTTAAGGATAAAGAAGTCTTGGAGTTATTTGATAATTTAAAAAATTATACTCTGATGCATTTTAAGTTTGAAGAAGATCTGATGAATAAGTTTTGCTATTTAACAACGAAAGATCATAAAACTTACCATCAAAAAATTGTTCAAAATATACTTGATTTTGAAATTCGTTTTAAAAAAGGTGAGGAAACAGCACCACAAGAGATTGCTGAATTCTTAAAGGAATGGATTGTTATTCATATTTTAAATGAAGACCAAAACTTGGTAAAAGATATGAAGACCATAGCTGAGAAGGGAAAAGATAAAAAATGACTTATCCTGACTCATTAAATAAAGTACTTGATTGTTTTGAAATCCCGTTTGTGATTATCAATGAAAAACTTGAAGAAAAAAAATCAAATTTGGCCTGGCTAGATTTTTGTCAAATTTTTATTCTCCCACCAGATTTTCGTCAATTTCTTTCTCTTCTCGATGATGGTACAAAAAATAATTTTTTGGATTTTATTGATTCTTTTTTTAAAGATCAAAATAATCAAAATGAGTATTTTTTCTTTTCTTTTAATTTTAAAGGGACGACTAAATTTTTTAGAATTAAAGCAAGTTTTTTGAAATCTGAGAGTAAAGATAAGGAGAATCTTCTTTTTCTTTTATTTCATGAATCGATTTCAAACTTATCATCCAAAATACAAAGTTTTAAAAATAGCGAAAGGTTGCTTCGAATTATTCTTGAATCGGCCCCTACGGCCGTTGTTATTTTAGATGATGATGAGATCGTGATTTATTCTAATCCTGCGTTTATAAATCTTCGAATGAGCGATGCTCTTGCGACGGGTGAGCTGGTTAAAATTTATGAGATTTATCCAAATCAGGCCATTCGTTCTGCTTGTTTGGCGTGTTTAACCCAGGGGGAAACAATATTTTTAAATGAAAAAGTTGTCGATAGTTTTGGAAAAAAAAGAATTCAAACATTTAGAATTTTCCCTCTTCGTTTGCATGATAAAACCATAGGGGTTCTGGCCTTTATTGAAGATCAGACAACGAGTCGAACTCAAGAAACTGAATTTTTAAATAATTATAAATTAACTTTGCTTGGGAATTTAGCTGGGGGCATTGCTCACGAATTAAATACCCCTTTAGGACTCACTCGTTTGACAGCAGAAGTGCTTATTAATTCTTTTGAATCTGGTGAAGCCGAGAAAGAAGAAGCGCTTAAATATTTAAAACAGATTTTAAAAAGTGTTGATAAAATGGCAGGGATAGTAAAACAGGTTCTTCGGTTTTCTAAAGGCGAAGAACTTGATACTAAAACTAAATTTAGCTTAAATCACCTCATTGAAAGCTCTGTTATGTTGTATGGAAAACTTTTTCAAACAAGCGATATTTTTTTAGAGATGAATTTAGAAGAAGGCCTTCCTGAGATGATAGGTTTTTCAAATCAACTCCAAACAGTTATTACTGATTTAATTAATAATTCCCGTGATTCACTTTCAAGATTAAAAAATTGCGAAACAAAACGAACGATTGTTATCTCAACTTCCTATAAAGAAGAACTTGATTGCATCGTTCTTAATGTTTTCGATAATGGACGAATTTTGACTACAGTCGAAAAAGAAAAGTTATTTGACTCATTTTTTGATCCTAATGAAAGTCATCTCGAAGGTAAAAACTCATTGGGATTGGGCCTTTCTGTGAGCTACGGAATTATAAAAAGACACGGCGGTGTTTTTACAGTTGAAAGTGTTGAAAATGAAGGTACACGCTTTACCGTTTTATTGCCTCTTGCTGATGAATTAAAGGACTAACAATGAATAGTTTTAAAAAAAATATACTTCTTGTTGAAGATGATGATGATTATCGAAGTATGCTTGTTTCTTTGCTTGTTAAAAAAGGCTATCAAGTAAAAGAGGCCGCGAATGGTAAATTAGCGCTCCATGAATTATCTTTTTCACCTTTTGATCTTATTATTTCTGATATTAAAATGCCCGTTATGCATGGCCTTGATTTACTAACGCACGCGAAAAAAAAATATCCGAATACACCCTTTCTTTTAATGACGGGATTTTCTTATATTCTAGAAACGCAAGAAGCTTATAGTTTAGGGGCCAATGATTTTATTTTAAAACCTTTTCAAGTAGCGGAGTTTTTAAGACTCGTTTATAAGTATTGTGAACCTCGAGTCGAAGAGACTAAGGAGCGAGCTGATCAAACAATGGAATACTTTGCCATTCCTATTGATGAGTTTGTCAGTGGCACAAATTTACTCTATGACCTGTATATCAAACTTACAAAATATAAATTTTTAAAAATCGCCTCTGTTGATGATGTGATTGATTCAGAGATCATTGGAAATTATAAGAAAAAAGGAATTGAGTTTCTCTATATTAATAAAGAAGATTACAGGCTTTATCTTGGTTTTAATATTCAAGTTTATAGGGCCGTCGAAGGCGCAAGGAAATTTTCAAAAGAAACTCATGCTCATCTTATAACCAATATAACTGGAATGTTTAATTCTCTTGTTTATGAAGGTCAGATTGATGAAACTTTAGTTGATGAGATGAAGGAATTTTGCCATAAAGGATTTTCTCTTATAAGTGACAATGATGATCTCATGAAAATTATTGCAAGTATTAATGATGCCTCAGCAGAGGAAACGGTTCACTGCTCGTCTGTGGCCTTTATTGCCTCTACCATTGCCAAAAAATTGTGTTGGTACTCTAAAGGCACAGCTCATAAACTTTTCCTTGCGGCCTTTTTACATGATATTGGGAAAAAGAATTTCTCAAGCGATCTACTGACTAAATCTCCTTCCCTTATGACTAAAGATGAATTTGATCAGTATAAAGAGCATGCGACTCACGGTAAGGATATTTTAATTGATCAAAGATCCATTCCTTCTGATGTCGTGAAGGCCGTTTATGATCATCATGAAAATTATAATGGTTCAGGTTTTCCCAATGGGATTAAAAGAGATTTTATTCATCCTTTTGCGAGGGTGATTAGAATTGCAGATGATTTTTCTCGTTATAATTATCCTTTGACGGGTGAACCCCGTTCGATAAAGGAATCACTCAAACTTATGCTTGAACACAAGCAAACAGAATATGATCCTGATATTTTAAATGCTTTTCTTAAAATTTTTAATACGAATAATTAAAAACGACTCCGCCTACATCTTTGCCGATAAGGGGGAGGACAAAAAAGTTTGAGACTTTATCGACTTTGTAGCGTTCACCACTAGCATAATATGTTCCATAACCAAAAGTTGTTCCAATCGTCGCGCCAAAAAGAACATCATGAATGAAATGTTTTTTATCGTTGACGCGACTGACGCCGACAAAAGTAGCGAGGGCATAGGCGGGGACACCGATATACCAAGGGTGATGGATGCTAACAACTGAAGCAAAGGCGAAAGCTGTAGTGGTATGCCCTGAGGGAAATGATGTTTTCGAATTACTGCTAGGCCTTTTTTCTCTGACAGTGTATTTTAAAACGTTCGTAAAAAGGGCCGAGTACAAAGTGGCAAGAAACATATGTTCAGATCTTCTATAACCCTCTGGCCTGGCGAAAAGAAGTTGTTCTCCTATGTAAAGGGCGTTAGGCACAAGTTGGCCCATATAGTCTCCGTAGCGGGAGTATTTCCCTAGAGGTTTTTGTGATCCCCAATTTCTTTCAAGAGGGGCCGAGTAATGTTTTCTTGTGGTGTATGTTAGTAGGGTTGCGGCAGTTCCCCCGGCCATAATCGAGAGAGTTTTTTTATTAAAAAAAGAATGGTCTGATGCTCCTTCGGCCTTCGCTTCATTTATAAAACTTAAAGGCAGGAGGGCAAGAATCAAAAATATTTTAAAAATCATAAATTCCCATGATGCCATAATTTCTGTCTTCATTATTTCCAAAATAAAGAGGATAAAAATTCAGATTTGATGTTTGAGCTATGCTTGTAGACTTTTTTCCATATTGAGAAGCGGCCTTCCCAAAAACGTAGCCCATAGCAATCCCTAAAGGATAATCGCTGGCCCAATGAACAGAGTTGTTGACCATTTGAAAACCAAGCGCAGAAATCCAAACGAGACCTAAAGGACGAAACCAGAGGCGGTATTCAGGATAATTTTCGTCAATAACAATGAAGCTCATCGTGGCCGTCATGATGTGTCCTGATGGCATAGCATCGTATTTTGAGATGTATTATT
>Ga0247844_1000923_pt1 | contig 58138 bp, 52 predicted proteins | sample LaCtaG_FD_192421 | JGI IMG/M metagenome (GOLD analysis project Ga0247844, IMG submission 192421) | Freshwater microbial communities from meromictic Lake La Cruz, Castile-La Mancha, Spain - LaCruzMarch201714.5m_1 | ecosystem: Environmental > Aquatic > Freshwater > Lake | place: Spain: Castile-La... | reverse complement strand
AACCGGCATCAGTATATAATAGCGTTATTTTATTTTAGCGCGCTCTGGCCACTAAACTTTGGGAAATATTACATCTTACTAATACACCATCTCCACGAGGCCTATCAAATTTTATGCAAAGACCCTGATCGTAAAAGTTTATGCCAATAATAGTTCCGTAGCTTGCATCAGGAGTATAAATAATTCTAGTTCCACTTGAAACATAAGATGTTCCCGTACTTGCTAGTAAATCTGCTTGAATATTGCATCGATCAAATTTCCCATCACCACGCGCTTTATCAAATGAAACACAAACTGTTCCATTAGGTTGATTAATTGCCGTTACTAATGCGAAAGCACCATCAGGTGTATAAATAACTTTTAGACCCACAAATAAAGTGTAGAGCGGAAGGTTAACGACTGATCCCATGGCCGCTAATAATTTTTTACTTATATTACATCTCACCACAGCACCATCATTCCTTGGTACATCAAATGTCACACAAACTTGTTCTGGAACACGTTGTTGTCCGGAAATAGTTCCAAAGGATCCATCACTAGTATAAAGGACTCTTTGTCCAACATAATAATAGGGATCAGTTGCAGGAGGATTTCCCTGGGCAAATAATATACTAGTGGCAAGTAACCCGAGCATACTCATTTTTAAAAACATCTTTTTCCTTTTGTTGAAAAAACTCAATATATTATGAGTTTGAATTAGTTAGGATAACTACTTAATCTAGACAATGATAAATTACTATTCTAGAAAAAATTACATGACTGAAATGTTATTATTTAAAATCTGAATTATTATAAAATTCAACAGATGGGTATTTTTCTTTGACGAGTTTTAAATCCCAATCACTTTTTACACCGAAACAGGTGCGGTCTTTTAGATCCATTAAAATATTAATACTTTGATCTTCTTTGAAAGTGTTTTCTACTTTTTTATCGGTAAATTTTAACCAGCGAACTCCTACAAATTGGCTGCTCTGATAATCACAGTGAACGTTATATTCTTCTTCTAAGCGAAATTTTACTACATCAAATTGAAGGGCACCAACAGCTCCCACTAATTTTTCGGCGGTGGCAGGACGTGTGAATAGTTGGGCCGCACCCTCTTCAGATAATTGCGATAATCCTTTCTCAAGATGTTTTGCTTTTAGAGGATCTTTTAAAATAACTTTCTTAAAAATTTCTGGAGCAAAACTGGGAATGCCGGTGTAGCGAATCATCTTTCCAGAACTAAAAGTATCGCCAATCATAAATTTACCATTATCTGGGAGCCCAATAATATCACCAGCGTAAGCAGTTTCCACAATTTCACGATCTCTTGCTTGAAAAAGAAGCGGTGTGGTTATTTTAATTTCTTTTTCTGAACGCACATGAAAAATTTTTGTGTTCCTACTAAATTCTCCTGAGCAAACTCTCATAAAGGCAACTCGGTCTCGATGTTTTTTATCCATATTGGCCTGAATTTTAAAAATAAATCCGCTAAATTCCGTAGACCCTGGATCAATTGTCATTTCCTTTGAATGCTCATCAAAGGGAGCTAGTAAAGCTTGCCGAGCTCTTGGCCCAGGGGCAAGTTCGCAGAGTTTATCGAGCATTTCCTTAACGCCAAAATTATTTAGAGCCGAACCAAAAAAAACGGGAGTTTGAATACCGGCCAAATATTCTTCCACATTAAAAGGCCCAATGAGACTTTCCACCATTTCTAGTTCTTGAATTAATTTTTCGATGAGCATGGCAGGGATATACTGTTTTATTTCATTTGAAGTTAAATCACTAGCGTTAATAACTCTTGGAGAGAAGGGATCATTTGATTCTTGAAAGAGTGTAATATTTTTTGAATTTAAATCGTAAACTCCCTTAAAATCTGGACCATTTCCTATTGGCCAAGTAAGAGGGACACATTGGATTTTTAAAATGTTTTCCAAATTACTTATGAGTTCAAAGGGATCCATGGCATCGCGATCAAATTTATTCATAAAAGTAATAATTGGCGTATCTCTCATTCTACAAACTTCCATGAGTTTTATGGTTTGAGTTTCCACACCCTTTGCTGAGTCAATCATCATGAGCACTGATTCCACTGCAGTTAGTGTTCGGTAGGTATCTTCAGAAAAATCCTTGTGTCCAGGAGTATCAAGTAAATGAAGGGCGCGATCAGCATAATCAAAGGACATCACCGAGGAAGTAATGGAAATACCGCGTTGCTTTTCCAGTTCCATCCAATCGGATTTTGCATAATCACCAGTTTTTGATTTTACCATTCCTGCTTTGCGAACAACGCCGCCAAACCATAATAATTTTTCAGTCATGGTGGTCTTCCCTGCATCAGGGTGAGAGATGATCGCAAAAGTACAACGTTGATGATGTTTCATTATATTACTTTAATCCTTTCAACTTCATCTTTTCGAGGATGATTTTGTGTTCCTCTAATAATTTTTTTCTTAGTTCGCTGTCACTAAGAGTCTTTAAAACTTTTGGATCAATTTTATTTTGATAAATTGGGGGAAATTCATCAGTAATTTTTTCATGTAAGACTAATTGTTTATTTGCTGTTACTTCATCAACGCGTCTAATTGGTGTAAAATGTGGTGCTGTTAATAAAAGTTCTGGATGATCTTCCACTAATTTCCCTATGCGAAGAACAGTTTCAGCAAATTGATCAAGTTCCGTTTTAGAAAAACTTTCCGTTGGCTCAATCATGAGTCCTAGTGGCTCAGGAAAGGCAACGGTTGGTGCGTGATAACCAAAATCTAAAAAAAGTTTTCCCACGCGAGTAATGGCAATTTGTTTGGAAAGTCCTAGGGCAGCACATTTAGCAAATGTTGTTTCAGGTAATGTAATAATAAATTCATGCATTTTAGGGACTTGCATCGTATTAGCAGGAAGTGTTGGATAATGTTTTTCTAATGTATTTAATAAATATCTGGAAGAGAGCACTGATACGGCACTCATGGCCCTTGCTCCTTCAAAACCCAGTGCTTTGATGTAGGTATAGGCGCGAACTTTGTGTCCAAAATTTCCATGGTGACGATGAAAGCTTCCAATGGACTTTTGGGATTTTACCATTTGATATTTTGCACCATCAAAAATAATTTGATGTCCTGGTAAATAGGGAACGAGCTTTTCACTTACCGCTACTATGGCATCGCCAGGACCGCCACCACCATGTGGTATGGTCCAGGTTTTGTGAAGATTATTGTGAATGGCGTCCACTCCTAATTTATCAAGATCAACCCATCCAGCAATGGCATTCATATTGGCGCCATCCATATAAACAAGTCCTCCAACACTATGGATGAGGGCTGCAATTTCTTTAAATTGAACTTCGTAAATGCCCCCCGTATTGGGATTAGTGATCATAATTCCTGCAATGGAAGTTCCTAGTTCTTTCACTAAATCTTTGATCTGATTAATATTAACTATTCCTAATTCATTAGCTTCTACTAATTTAATTCCCCAATCTAAACCATCATCTTTTATTTTGTTTTCATATCCAGCCACAGTGGCCGTAGCAGGATTTGTTCCGTGAGCTGATTTAGGAATTAAAATAAAACGTCTGTTGTTTCCTTCACCCCGATCAGCGTGGTAGGCTTGAAATAATTTTAATCCAACCCATTCGCCCTGAGCTCCAGCCACTGGCTGAGTAGTGACACCTTTTAGGCCAGTGATTGCTTTAAAATATTCTTGAATTTCAAAAAGAATTTGCAAATTCCCCTGGGCAAAATCTTCGTGGGCCTGGGGATGAAGACTAGCAAATCCTGGAAGGGCAGCAGCCCAGTCATTAATGTAGGGATTATATTTCATGGTGCAGGACCCTAGAGGGTAAATGCCCTCGTCAGGACTTAAATTTTGATTTCCTAGTTCCTGATAGTAAGTAATAATTTTTTTTCTATCAAAGGTATTCCAGGAACAGGTTTTTTTTCTAAAATTTTCTTCATCAATAGGGGCAAAGAGCGGAAAACTTTTTGTTTCTTTAAAATGGATTTTTAAAAATTGATAAAGTTTGTGGATGTCCTCGTCCTGGTGAATATTAGTAAATGATAATTTGAGTAATTGCCTTGAATCGCCAAGTCTTTCAGAAATATTGAGTCCAAGATCAATTATTTTTGCACGAGCTTCTTTTAGCAAATTGTTTAAATCAATATATTGCGAATCTATAGTAAGTGTTACTTCGTTCCAAAAACTACACTTTGGAAATGCTAGATTAATTCCTTCGAATCTTAGGAGAAATTCTAGTGCTTTTAAACATTTTTCTCTGGCAGATTTTCCTGCATTAGTAATTCCGATGGATCCCATTTCTAGTAAAGCAGCACCTATCATGGTGGCAATAAATGATTGATTAGAGCAGATATTTGAGGTGGCTTTTTCCCTTCGAATATGTTGTTCCCTAGTGGACATCACAATTACTTTGCATTCTTTGTCATCAAGGTCTTTTGCCTTACCAATAAATCGGCCAGGAGTGGCCCTTAGAGCATTTTTATTTTTATCAGAAAATTTTAATCCAAAAATGCCAAGTCCTGGTCCGCCGTACATGGCATCCATTCCCAAGTGTTGGCCTTCCGCCACCATCATATCTACACCGTCCTTATTGCTACCAAATTCACGAGGAGGTTTGAGACAATGATTACCAATTAAAATGGGATCAATAATGGCAATAGTAATAATATTATTTGCCACACAAAAATCTACGATATCATCAACATCTTCAATGTTTCCCCAGCAATTAATCTGTGGGAAGACCATTACCTTTGGAAGATCTTTTGCATTTTTAATTGATGTTAGTGAAAATTTTCCTAGATTTTTATCGCTTTCAATAAATTGTAATTTAATATCTGTGTGGGCACTGAGGGTTTCTAAAACATTTTTATCACCTGGATAAATATTATTAAAAACCCATACGTTATTTCGTTCTGGAGATTGTTCAAAGCGAAGGGCGGTTTGGATGGCTTCAAATAGACAGGTAGATCTATCGTATAGGGAGGCATTAATGGCATCCATACCAGTAAGTTCAGCAAGAAGAGATTGATAGATCCAGAGAGTTTGAAGAGTCCCTTGGGATCTTTCTGGTTGGTAGGGTGTATAGGCAGTTGTAAGGCCTCTAATTGCACAGATTTCGCTCAAAATAGGTGATGGCCTAAAGTGCAGCAATCCATCTCCTACAAAAGATAATGGTAAAATATTTTTTTCTGAAAGCTGTAATAAATGTTTTGCTAAATCATCGTAGTTAAGAGGAATCAAATGACCATTTTGTTTATTCTTCATTTCATCTAAAAAAGTTGTTTGATCTAGATGACTAAATAGATCTTTAAGCTCATTAATGCCTAATTTTTGAAGAGTTGATTTTAATTCAAGAGGATCCATGCCGATGTAGAATTTTTTGATTTCTCTTGGGTTATTTTTTAGGGTGTGGATTGTTTCAAATGCCATAATTAATTTTCCTTTTCCTTACCTTTAAGATTGACATTGTTACGACGAAAAATCACCATGTCTTCCTATGGAAAAAAATATGATAAAAAATCGCCCCTACCAAATTTATGCCATGGGAAATGCTCTCGTGGATATTGAATATACTATAGATGAAAGCATGCTTTCAAAAGTAGGATTACAAAAAAGTTTAATGACTCTTGTGGATGAAGAGACCCAAAAAAAAATGCAGGAAAATCTTCCCGAACCAAAAAAGCGAAAGGGTGGCGGATCTGCTGCTAATACTGCCATTGCCTTTGCTCAACTAGGCGGAAATCCTGTTTTTGCAGGAAAAGTTGCCAGCGATGATAATGGGCAATTTTATTTAAAGGATTTAGAAAAAAATGGGGTTAAATTGCACGTGGATTTTTCAAAAATCCCATCTGGAATTACAGGAAAGTGTGTGGTTTTAGTCACACCCGATGCTGAGCGAACTATGGGGACTTTTTTAGGAATGAGTGCCCAATTTAGTGAGGCAGAAATTAATTGGGAATATTTGGCTCAGGCAGAGTATCTTTACATTGAGGGATATTTGCTTTGCACAGAACTGGGAACTAAAGCAGTTTTAAAGGCCATGAATTTTGCTCGAAAAAATGCCATTAAAATTGCCCTAACTTGTTCTGATCCAGGAGTGGTCCAATATTTTCGCACTAATTTTAATCAGGTTTTGAGTGAACCTATTGATTTACTTTTTTGCAATAAAGAAGAAGCACTTGCTCTTGCTGAAACAACTGATTTAGAGACGGCAAAAAAAATGATCAAACGTAAAACTAAAAATTGCGTTATTACCATGGGAGCTGAAGGTGCCTATTTAGATATTGATGGTATGATTCATCTTGAACCTGCAAAAGTGACAAAAGTTATTGATGCTAATGGTGCAGGTGATTCCTTTGCTGGTGGATATTTTTACGGTCATTTTCAAAATTGGACTATTTCTCAGAGGGCAAAACTAGCTTGCACAGTGGCATCGGCAGTTGTCAGTCAATATGGCCCGCGGCTCGAACAGGAAAAAATGCAAATGATCCTAAAAGATTTTTAGTCTTTAAATTCGCTTCAATTAATTTCAGGAAATGAGTATCATATTAGAAATTTACTAATATCAAAGGCTCATTATGGAAATTGTTTGGTCTAAAAGAGTTCGTTTAAAACTGATTTCTCAATTGCAGGATAAATATCTCAATCAATATATTTTTATTGGGGGATGGGTAAAATCCATTCGGGTTTCTAAAAATTGCATTTTTGTCATGCTTAATGATGGATCAGAATTAAAAGATTTTCAGCTTATTGTCGATGTAAAATCCACGGATGTTTTTGCCAAAACAGAAACAGTTTTAACGGGTACTTCCCTTTGGGTTAAAGGAAAAGTTGTTGCAGGACAGGGAAAACAACCATTAGAAATGCATGTGGAGGAATTAGAAATTATCGGTGGAGTACCAGATGATTATCCTCTACAAAAAAAATCCACATCCCTAGAATTTTTACGTGACGTTGCTCACGTGCGCGCTCGAACAAATACCTTCGGCGCCGTTTTTCGATTGCGCCATGAAATGGCCATGGCCACCCATCAATTTTTCTCTGCACGAGGACTTTTTTATATTCACACCCCGATTATTTCATCTTCAGACTGTGAAGGAGCTGGTGAACTTTTCCGTGTCACCACTTTTGATCCCGCACACCCAATTTCTAAACTTCCCTCAGGTATGGTGGATTATTCCAAGGACTATTTTGGAACTCCTACCTTTTTAGCAGTTTCAGGACAACTTGAAGGTGAGGCACTGGCCCTCAGTCTTGGTGGTGTTTATACCTTTGGACCAACTTTTAGATCGGAAAATTCCCATACTTCACGTCATCTTTCAGAATTTTGGATGATTGAACCTGAAGTGGCCTTTGCTGGTTTAAATGAAGTGGCAATCCTTGCTGCTGATTATATAAAGCATCTCATCAACCACGCATTTCTTCACTGCAGGGAAGAATTAGCATTTTTTGAACAACATTATAAAAATGATTTAACCACAGTTTTAGAGCAGGTTAGAAATTCTGAATTTAGAAAAATTACTTACACTGAGGCCGTTGATATTTTAAAGGACTGTGGAAAAAAATTTGAACACCCAGTTTCCTGGGGATTAGATCTTCAATCGGAGCACGAACGATTTTTAACCGATGAATATTTTCAATCTCCAGTTATTGTGACTCATTACCCAAAGGAAATTAAAGCCTTTTATATGCGCGTTGAAGATGACAATAAAACTGTGCGTGCCATGGATGTATTAGTTCCGGGTGTTGGAGAAATAATTGGGGGATCAGAGCGCGAGATTCGTCCAAATATTTTAAGTGAGCGCATGCAGGGCGTTGGTTTAAAGGAAGAGGATTATTCTTGGTACATGGATCTTCGCCGCTTTGGTTCCGTTCCCCATGCTGGATTTGGATTAGGTTTTGAAAGAGTTATAATGTACATATCAGGAATGTCTAATATAAGAGATGTCATTCCATTCCCAAGATTTCCTAAGAGTGCAAAGTTTTAAATTAAAAAAAGTCTTGTTTTACTTAAACAAGACTTTTTGAATTACTATTTTAATTGGCTTAGAACTATTCGCAAGAGTATGTAAGAAATGTATCAACTGCTGGCAAATCAATATCATTTCCTTTAAAGAGCATTCCTAATGACCCATGTTTGTTATCATATGTAACATTTAAATCAACTCCCAACTGAGCTTTTCCCATTGAAAGGGTATAAACCTCGTTGCCAGCGGATTTTAATTGAAAATTAATAAATTTAGGGGGAAAGGACAGAATAACTTTACCATTTAAAAATTGAATTTTGGCAGTTTTTTTAGGCCCATAATAAAACGAATCTCCTGTAGCATCTATGCGATGGCAATTTTTCGTTGCATTTTGTTGGGCAAATAAGTTTGTTAGTGAAAAAAAAGCAATAAGTCCCATTGATAATAATATTTTCATAAGTTTCCCCTTTGTTGTTTAGTCTTAATAATATTTAATCATAATGTGGATAGAAGTGTTCAAGTATTGATTTATATGGGGAGTTTTTATAGGATACAAAGTAAAAAATTCCCCTTGTGTTGATCAAAATTCTGACTAAAAGATTTTTATCTTCTCTCTTCATAAAGTGCCTAATAATTTTGTCGATAAGGTTCATAGATAGTTTCAATGATGTAACCATCTATCAGGACAAATTTATGATTAGAAGTTTTCGAGAGTTTCGTTTTTTTAAATCCTTTAGAATTCCACTTGAAACAAGTGATGAAGTGCAATTCATTGTGAGAACAGAGGATGGGGTGCATGAAAAAGCTGAAATTATTAAAGATGCTGTCGTTACTAATGTTTCTATTACGGGACTTGGATTTATTACAAAATCAGAATTAATGCAGGACGAAGAAGTTGATATATCTATTAGTTATAAGAAATTGCGTTTTGAAGTAAGTGCAAAAGTTGTTCGAATTATGAATAACCCTCATCAGAGTGGCCAGCTTTCCTATGGAGCTGAAATAAATGAATTAGAAGACCGCGATAAGATGCGACGATTTCTCACACAATTAATTAACTATTTTCAACCTGATCGATTAAAGCAGTGTCTTCGCGATTTAGCACTGGCAGAAAAATATGCAGATATGAATGAAGGTCTAGAGAGTCTTTCTCTTCTCATTTCCATTTATAGGGAAGTAGGTCTCTATGGAAAAAATGAAAAATTTATTAATACTCTATTGGAAGAAGCAGTGCGAGTTTTAGGGGCAACTAGAGCTGGAATTTTTCTTATTAATACGGAAAAAAATGAATTAGAAGCAGCAGAGCTTAATGGATATTCAGTCGATAAAAGTACTTTAAAATTTGATTTTAGGCAGGGAGTTTTAGGACAAGTCTTTACCACAGGGCTTGGACTCAATTTAGATGCCCAGAGTGAGCAACTAAAAATAGTAGAAAAAGATAATATATTCAAATGTCGCTCTCTTATTGCTCTTCCCATTTCTAATGGTGATGATAAGGTTGTTGGCGTTATTCAATTTGAAAATAAACGAGGAGAGGATCGTTTTAGCGAAGAAGATGATTCAGTAGCGCGAGTTTTATCCCTAGTTTTTTCATCACTATATAAACAATTTCGTCCCGTTTCAGAAAAATCTCTGGTCAGGCGTTTTTCAGCTCCACAATCAAGATCGGTTATTTTTATTGGAAGAAGTGATGCCACCACTGAGCTTCGAAAAAGTATTACAAAATTAAAAGATTCTGCTTTTCCAGTAGTTATTTGTGGTGAAAGAGGAACTGGAAAAAGTTTATATGCAAAAATTCTCCATGTAGAAGGGGCGCGTTCAGATAAGGAATTTGATCAATTCATGTGTCTTGGACAAAGTAACGAAGAAATGGAAAAACAAATCTGGGGAACTTCCACAAGTGTAGGAATGCTTGGAAAATGTCAAAATGGAACGCTTTGCCTTGAAGAAATCACTCATTTACCCATTAATTTACAAATTAAATTATTAGAATTTATTAATTCACCAGCGGAAAATAGAAACAGCAAAGTGAATGTGAGGATTCTATTTACTTCTTCAGAGTCTCTCGAGGTTGCTCTTAAAGAGCAAAAATTGCATCCAGAACTTTATGTTTATATGTCTCAGTATGTTGTAAATATAAAACCACTTCGAGAGAGAAAAAAAGATTTAGCTGATTTAATAGATTATTTTTTAGTGAGAGAATGTAAAAAACAAGGATTTTTACCTAAAGTCTTAGGTGATGATTTAAAAGAAAAATTTATGGATTATCCATGGCCAGGTAACGTGACTGAATTAACTCAAGCAATTGGACGACTGGTTCTTTATCATCCAAAACAACACGTGATCACTGACGTGGAAGAGTCCACATTACCAATTGTAGAACATCAATTAACGCCCTCTATTTCCACTGATATTCCCTTTGTGAATAATTCTGATATTGAATTAAAAGATCGACTTGCACTTGTGGAAAGAGAAATGATTTATGCAGAAATTAAAAGATGTAAAGGGAATAAATCTAAAGCTGCTAAAGAAATGGGAATAAGTCGCGAAGCACTTAGAAAAAAATTGATTGCCAGTAATGAAGTTTGGGGACGTTTAACTGGCCATACTATTCCAGTTGAAGGTGATGATAATTTAGCTGAGGTGATTGATATTAGTGAAACAAAGGAACAAGACAAAAAGAAACGAGCAGTTGCCTAATCATCTCATAATAAATGACAGAAAAAAATCCTAGGACTTGTTGTATAACATAAATCCTAGGATTTTAATTAAAATATTATAATTATTTAATGTCACTAACATTAAAATTAAATTCGTAAACATCAGAGCTGTTCAAATTTTCTTCTAGGTTTCCGATCATACAGATTTTTTTAGAAGTATTTTTAGGAAATTCCATAATAGCGTCATGTGCCTTGTCAGAATAATTGAAATCAAGAACAATTTTAGTTTTTTGAGATTTAATCATTGCTTCCAAGAATTTGCCTGTATTAGTTACTGTTGTACAAATAGTTTCATTAGCATAGGCTTTTAAAGAACTTGCTGATAAAATGAATAGTACTAAAAATCTAGATGAAATCTTCATAAAATACTCCCTGTTAAGAAATAATTTTTTGTTCCTTGTGAGATAATTGGAACAAATTTTGGTTGTGTGTTAAATAAATTTTAGAAGTTAATTGAAATTTTCTCTAGAATTAATTTTCCCTTTTGCAAGTTGAAGTATTATTTATAGGGAAATTGTAAAAATTTCTGGTCAAGTTTGTTTATTTGAATTTAGTTGTCCATAGGTGGCGAGGATTTAATTTCAAATATTATTATTTTAATAACAGATTATAATTTAATAATGGTAAAACACTTAAACTTTCCCTTAAGTTCACCACTATAATAATACTTACAGTTTTTTGTCCCTACTTCATTGAGCGTATTATTATAATATTCATCATATTTTTTGAAATCAAAATTATCGTAGGCGGTCCAGGATGTTCTTGCTAAAACACCAAAAAATTTATTTTTAAATTTTATTGCATCATCACCTTCAAACCACAGAAGATATGTGTCGTTATTACTTTCTACAACAGTTGACTTTGTAGTCCAAGATTGTGAATGTGCTGCTGATGATATAAATAATATTAAAAATATTACTAAGTTAAATTGTGATTTCATAAGAATCCCCTAAGGATTGTTAAATTTTTGAAACTATAAAATAATTGTATTTCATATTTTTATATTTTTTTGTAATTAATAAAATTTTGTAATAATGAATGAATAAATTATTTTTTTATAAATTCTACTTTAAAGAAATGATAATAATGACGTAAATAGAAATTTCCTGTCTAAAAATTTAAATCTTTTGTATTAAGTTGTCCGCAAGCCGCTAGAATTTCACTACCTTTTGTTGTTCGAATAGTCGTGGGTATATTGTATTTGTCTAATATGTTTTTAAAATTTTGAATTTTTTCCATTTCAGGACGTTCATAGGGTGATCCCGGAAAGGGATTAAAAGGAATTAAATTAATAAATGCTTTTTTTCCAGAAATCATTTTTCCTGTTGCATGGGCGTCCTCTTCACCGTCATTTAAATTTTTAATAAGTAAATATTCATAAGTAACAAATCTATTTTTTCCCTCTGGGATGGAATCCACAATGGGCATGACTTCTTTAAGTGGAAATTTTTTATTGAGTGGTATTAAAATATTTCTTTTTTCTTCAAAGGGAGAGTGAAAGGATAATGCGATATTCACTTTTGGCATTTCTGCTTTCCATCTTAATAATCCTGGCAAATAGCCCGCAGTTGAAATGGTTATTTTATGATCGGCCAAACAAAGTCCCTGTCTAGTTAAAAAAATCTCACAGGCCTTCTTTACTGCATCAAAATTATGAAGTGGTTCCCCTTGACCCATCATCACAATATTAAGCAATCGATTATCTTTAGGTCGATGATCATCAAGCCATTTTTTTAATACTAAAAATTGACCTACAATTTCTTCAGATTTTAAATTTCTAGTCAGGCCTTGAGTGCCAGTATAACAAAAACTGCAATTCATGGCACAGCCCACTTGAGAAGAAAGACAGATAGTATATTTTTCTTGAAAGGGAATAAGGACTGATTCCACTTTGCGGTTATCAAGAAATGTTAAAAGAAATTTTACTGTTTTATCTTCACTCTCTTGTACAGAAATAATTTGAGGAAGATCAAAGGAAAAATAATTCTGTACATAATCGATGGATTTTTTTGCTAAACCAAAAAGGCAGGGTTCCTTTTTTTTCTTTTTATAGTGCCAATTAAAGAGGAGGGCTGGTCCTGATGGAGGAAGTTCATTTTCAATAAAAATGTGTTGAAGTTCAGGTAAACTATATTGATAGAAGGATGTTTTCAAAAGCGACCCAAATTAAAGATAAAATTGAATACTTACTTAAAAAATGACAATTTAAAAAGCAAGTATTCATTTTTAGTTAATTAATTAGGGAAGTTTAAAAGTAACTGATGAATGATAATCGCCCTTAATTGTAAATAATGCGTTTTTATAAGAGCTATTGTCTACATATTTAGATTTGATAGGAACAATAATAGTTTCATTGATAATATAATCGCATTCGTCTTTTGCCTTAGTTAAATCAACTAGTTTAGCTTCACATTGTGCTGGGATTGTTGCAGAACAATCCTTATATTCCAGCTCATATTCGTGTACAGAAATGCATCCACCCCATCTCTCAACTTTAATAGATACTGATTTTTTATCATTAATATATGTTGCTGAAAGAACCTCTGCTGCTCGAGTGTTAACAGAGATTAAGATTATTATTGAGATTAAAGAAAAGCTTTTGATTATTAGATTTTTCATATTTTACCTTTTAAAAAATAATGATGAGATCAATTTATGTTAATTGAATTTTTTTTATTTGATAGAACTTTTGTCAAATTCATATATTTTTGAAATGCTTTAATAAAAAATTCATTCTAGCATTATTAAAAAAAAGCTAAATTTTCTTTTTACTCGTCAAATTTAAGCGTAATATGTCAGTTACAATAACTTTTACGAGGGTGGAAAATTTCCATGAGAAAACTTTTTGGTACTGATGGTATTCGCGGTAAAGCTAATCTCTATCCCATGACTGGGGAAGTGGCCATGGCCCTGGGGCGTGCTGTGACTTCTTATTTCATGAAGGGCAATAATCATTTGCCAGAATCAGTTAGAAGAAAACCAGTTATCGTTATCGGAAAAGACACAAGACTCAGCTGTTACATGCTTGAACTGGCCCTTGCATCTGGTGTTTGTTCCCAGGGAGGACGAGCTATTTTAACTGGTCCTCTTCCCACCGCCGGCGTGGCCTTTGTGACTCGCTCCATGCGAGCCGATGTGGGTATTATGATAAGTGCCAGCCATAATCCCTATTTTGATAATGGAATTAAAATTTTTGATTCCACAGGGCATAAACTCCCCGATAATGTAGAACTTGAATTAGAAAAATTAATTTTAGATCAAACACTGCTCGACCAAAGGCTCAATGCCAGTTTAGGAAGTGCTAAGCGTCTTGACGAGGTTTTAGGTCGCTACGTGGTTCAAACAAAAAATGCCTTTGCGCCTCAATATTCACTTCAGGGAATGCGCCTTGTTGTGGATTGTGCTAATGGTGCAGCCTATAGAGTTGCTCCACTTATTTTTGAAGAACTTGGTGCTGAAGTAATTCCGCTATCAGTTAGCCCTAATGGAACTAATATTAACGATCATTGTGGTGCCCTTCATCCTAACCCCTGCGCAAAAAGTGTGACGCTTTATAGAGCAGATCTTGGCATTTGTCTCGATGGAGATGGCGATCGACTGGTGGTTTCTGATGAAATGGGCAAGGTTGTTGATGGCGATCAATTAATTGCGCTTCTCTCAAAATATCTTCTTGATACAAAACAAATCAGTACAAAATATCCCATTGTGGGAACACTCATGACAAATGTCGGTGTTGAAAATTATTTATCAAGCCTCGGTTTAAATTTAGTGAGGACAAAAGTTGGAGATAGATACATTGTGGAAAAAATGCTTGAAACTGGTGCTAATTTTGGAGGAGAACCCTCTGGACATATTATTTTTAAGGATTTGAGTACCACTGGCGATGGGATTTTGGCCGCCCTTAAATTACTTGAAGCTTTAAGATTTTATAAACGACCACTTTCAGCTCTCATTGCTGATATTGAACTTTATCCTCAAATTACAAAGAGCGTAAAAGTGGGTAAAAAAATTCCCTTCGATGAAAATAAAGAAATTCAGCGCGATGTGAAAATTGCTGAGGATAAATTAAATAAACAGGGAAGGGTTCTTTTGCGATACTCAGGAACTGAATCAGTGGCACGGGTAATGGTTGAGGGAAGAGATGAGAGACTTGTATTAGAGCTCTGTGATTTTTTATGTGAAAGTCTTACTAAAAATTTAGGTCATTTGGATGTTGCACAATGAATCAAAAAATTCCACGACTAGGTGTTAATCTAGATCACGTTGCCACTATTAGACAGGCTCGCGGTGAAAATTATCCCTCCCTACAAAATGCCCTTAAGGTTGCGATAAATTCTGGAGCAGATCAAATTACTCTTCATCTTCGTGAAGACCGCCGTCACATTCAGGATTTTGATATTCTTCCCGCCTTAGAAGAGTGCAAAGCACAAAAGGTGCTTTTTAATTTAGAAATGGCCATACACAGTGAAATGATTGATTTTGCTATTAGTGTAAAACCAGACTGGATTTGCCTGGTCCCAGAAAAACGTGAGGAAAAAACCACTGAGGGAGGATTACATTTATCTCATGATCAAAATCGCTTGAACTTAAAAAATGCCATAGATAAATTGAGAGAGAAAACACCATCCACAAAAATTTCACTTTTTGTGGAAGCTGATGTGAAAAATCTAGAACATCTTTTCTTTTTAGCTCCTGAAGCAGTAGAAATTCATACGGGAAGTTATGCGAAGGATTTTCTTCTAGGGAAGTCCACAATTTCCTATGAACAAAATTTCCAAACAGTGTTTAAGGAAATGAAAAAGAGAAATATAGGTTATCACGCTGGACATGGGTTAACTGATAAATCGCTCATGCCACTTCTCGAATTAAAAATATTTGCAGAATATAATATTGGACACTGGATAGTTTCAGAATCCATTTTTAGAGGATTAAGTGACGTCATTAAAGAAATGAAATCAAATTTATTAAAATATCCCTTAGCTTAAGGAACGAGCATGAGATTAGTAACTGTTGAAGAAATGAAAGAAATTGAAAGAGTAACGATACTGGAGTATCAGTTACGCGAAGATCTTATTATTGAGAATGTTGGTCTTCAGGGGGCACACTTACTCGAGAAAAATTTTTTTAAAGAACCTGACTTACGTCCTAGTTTTGTTTTTTTAATTGGCAAAGGTAATAACGGAGCCGATGGACTAGCTATTGCTCGAAATCTAGTTAATAAAACCTCCGCATTCATTATGGCCTTTCTTCTATTTCCCGAGGAGGAATGTTCTGTTGAATTAAAACATCAACTGCATATGGCGAGAAGTTTTGGCCTAAGATCAGTTGCCTTAAAAAGTGTTGATGATATGGCTTCCTATTTTTTCCAAACGGGAAAATCCCTCATTGTGATCGATGCTATTTTTGGAAGTGGCGTTAGATTACCATTACCAAATATGATTTATGATGTGATTCGATTTATTAATCAACAGGCCCAGACAATTGTGAGTATTGATATTCCATCGGGTGTTGAGGGTAATACGGGAAATACCACAGGTCAGGCAGTAACTGCTCAATGGACGATGAGTATTGGCGCTCCTAAGCTTGGTTGTTTTTTATCTGAGGGAGTGGAGTGCACGGGAGAAATTCAATTAGTAGATGCTGGTTTTCCCCAGGAGTTTTTTCAAGAGGGCGATAAATTTCAAATTGAATTTAGCGATGTGATGGATTGGCTAGAATCACGTTCAAAATATGCTGATAAAAGAATGAATGGCCACGTTCTTGTGGTAGGCGGTTCTTCTGGGCTAACAGGAGCATTGTTACTTGCCACTAATGCAGCTTTAAGAGTGGGGACTGGGCTTGTCACTGGTGTTACCTGGAAAGAAAACCATCAGGAATTTACAAGTAGATTGATTCCAGAAATTATGAGTGGCTTAATTCCTGAGGAAGAAAATAAGTGGCGTGAAATGATGGAAAATTTTTCGCGCTATCATGCTCTTGTAGTTGGACCTGGATTAGGTCGAGGTACAAAGGCCCGAGCCGTTTTACAGTTTATTTTAACAGAATATAGAGGTCCAGTTGTAGTTGATGCCGATGCCATTAATTTATTAATACTAACTGAAGATGAAACACTTTTAAGAAATAGAAAATTTCCCACTATTTTAACACCTCATCTTGGGGAGTTTGCCAGGCTTTTAAATATTAATAAAAATTTAGTTGCAAGAGATTCCTATAAATACTTACTTGATTTAGTTTATCGAACATCTGCCACAGTTATTTTAAAAGGTCCCTGTAGTCAGATCGCATTTCCAAGTGGAAAAGTTTATTTTAATTTTTCACCCAATGCTGGCATGGCCACTGGAGGAACTGGAGATGTACTTGCGGGAATATTAGGTGGAGTTATCTCTCAAGAAGTGGCTCGGTTTAAAAAAACAGATAAAGATGGCAAGGACTTTCCATCCTTAGAAAAAAGTATTTTACTTGCAGTACTTGTTCATTCTCGTTCTGGGCATTTTGCCAAGGAAAAATATGGTGTTCGTGGAATGACTGCCTCTTCATTAATTGACTGTTTAACTGATGCTTTCGATGAAATTGAAAAAATGATCTAGAAAAGTTTTTCTTCTCCTTTAACTTTTTTGAAAAGCTGCGAAAATAACCTGATATGGAAAAACTAATAAAAGAATGGAAAAAAGTTTTAGAATCTGACCTTGGGTATATTGTTAATGAGCTAAAGGAAGAATTTCAAGTGCCTGCCCTAATTTTTCTAGAGGGATCTCTAGGTGCAGGTAAGACAACTCTATGCCAATATTTTTGTGGCAAACAAATGCTGAGTCCTACTTATTCAATACTTTCTGATTGGCATAATGTGTTGCATGCTGATTTTTATAGAATTGAAAAATCTGAAGAGATCACTTTTTTAGAGTTGAGTTTATATTTAGAGGGTAAGGATTATTTTTTTGCAGAATGGGGCATGAGGTGGATGGATCAAATTGTGAAACAATTGCCCGACCACTATTCCTATTATAAGTTGCAATTAACTCAAGTTGAAGGAAGTGAAGCCACGCAACGTCATTTAAAACTTTATTCAATTAATCCACTCTTATAAGAGAATGACACATCATTATTTTTACCTATGAATTGCCATAAATTTAGATGCATATTTACAAAAAAAGATATCTCGTTCTTTCAAACACAATATTTTTAAAGATATTCTCTATTGGTATAATCTGTCGGTTGCTGGATGTATTAAGTTTTTATGATTTTATAATATATCAGTGTCAAAAGAGCGTCCTTAGAAGAGTCGAATTGTCTTATTTAGGGTAAAATGTTCCTGATAAATTAAATTTAATTAGCAAAATTCCCACTATATAGCTCAATTTTTGCTTATTTTTTTTTGGCCATTGACTGATATCAGACTATGGCCTCATACTATTTATGAGATGCTTTTAGTTGGGTTTCCCAATTAAAAGATATCATGAAGCATGGATATGCTTAACTTTGATCTTAAGAAAATTCAAAATGTGTAGGCAGGAGCCTGAAACACAATAGGGTCAAATTATCTTTACGGAGGATGACATGAGACTCACATCGAAAGGGCGTTACGCCGTCAGAGCAATGCTGGATCTTACTACTCACAGTAGTGGGAACCCAGTTAGGTTACAAGAAATCTCTAAAAGACAGTCCATCAGTCTGCACTACTTAGAGCAACTTTTTAGAAGATTGCGAACAGGTAGCGTAGTTAAGTCTGTGCGCGGGCCAGGCGGTGGGTATGTACTTGCACGTAGTATGGATGAAATATCTGTACGCGATGTACTAGCAAGTGTTGGAGAAAACATTAATCCCGCAAAAGACATTCTAGGTGTTCCAAGTTCAGGTGTTGACGCAAAAAATGCAGAAGGGGAAGACATTATTGTCGATACTTCTGAATTTCATTCGACAAAAACCTACTTTGAAAATTTAGGTGTACTCATGCAGGATTACTTGGCCACCACCACACTTGGTGATTTAGCTCGCCGTGCTCAAGGCAATGCAGCTGCAGCTAGACCTATTATCGCGAACGCATCTTCAAACAATGCGGGAAGTAATAATAGCAATACTGGAACTGCAGCAGGTGAAACTGCTAGTGGTAATGCTAATTCTACCGCCATGGGAACTTCTGGATTTGGGCGAGCCAATTTTGGTTCACTTGATCAGTAAGGAAATTTCCTTTAATCTGTAGTGCATGATTTACGCAGATTATAATGCAACTTTTCCTCCGGCCTTGAGGGTTCGATCTTTCTTGGCCGAGCAGGATTTTATTTTTGCCAATGCTTCTTCTCAACATTTTCTTGGGAAGAGGTCACTTGGTTTAATTAATGGAACAAGAGATTACATATTACAGATGTTTAATGCTTCTATTTCATTTGAAAGAGAAGTTTTGTTTCATTCTGGTGCAACTGAAGGCGTAAATCTTTTTTTACATTCCTGTTTTCATCAACACCACTTTTTAAAAAAAGATGTTCAGTTTTATCATTCTCCCATAGACCATTCGGCGGTGCTTGAATCTGTCGCTTTTTATAAAAATCTTGGCCTTCCTACAACAGTTCTAAGTTTAGATACTACGTTTTTAGATGGAAGGATTGATCTTGGTTTTTTTGAAGACTGTTTAAAAAAATCCACTAATCTTGGTGAAAAAGTTTGGTTAACTACAACTTGGGCCCATCACGAATTAGGATTTGTGGAAAATGTAAAAGCAATTGCAGCATTGAAAAAAAAATATTTCTTTTACTGGCATATTGATGCAACTCAGACCATTGGGAAAATTTTTTCTTTTAATCATCTTCTACCAGAAATGGATTTGGTGACTTATTCAGGACATAAATTTGGCTCTCTAATGGGAGTGGGATTTAGTTTATTTCACAAAGAGATGGAAAAAATCCTTGTTGGTCAGCTTCATGGCGGAGGGCAACAGGGAAAATTGCGCTCTGGAACACTTAATGTAGAGGGAATTTATTCCATGCAACTTGCCTTAGCTGAATGGCAAAGTAGCTCTAGTCCCATTGATAAAATGCTCTTGGTTGCAAATTGGCGTTCTAAGTTAAATGAAAAATGTAAAAATATTCTTGGTGCTAATGGAATTGTTTTTTCTTCTTCAGCTATTGAAACACAGATGATTAACACTATCAGTTTTGCTGTGAAAGATTTAAAATCAGATATTGCTCTTGCTAGTTTTGATTTGGCAGGATTAGCAATTGGAACTGGAGCGGCCTGTGTTAGTGGCAGGTTTTTACCTTCAAAAACACTGATAGAATTAGGTCATAATAAATGGAGTGAAAATGTTCTAAGAATTTCCTTTTCTCCAGTCATTTCTGAAAAAGATTTTCAGCTTTTTGAAACTCAATTTTTAGAAACTTTAATTCGACTTCTAGGTGCAGGTGTTTGAACTTTTTTTGCCGCCACATTTGAAGTAATGGTCATTTTTTTTCTTCTACTTAGGGCATGTTTACGGCAGGTTTCTAATTCCTCTGGAGTAATTTCAGCATTAATACTTCTGATTGCAGCGAGTTTAAGGCCATGTTTTCTTGCTAATTTATCGATGATTTTAATTTTTTCAAAACTAATATCTCTTGAGAGACTGAAGGATTCTAACATACCTTCCATTGCTAGTAATGCGGTCTCTGCTAAGCAGGCATAGACCACCTGACCTTGAAGTCCAATATCTTTTGTTACTTTCACATTAGTTCCTGGTAATTCAATTTCACCGCAGGAAATAATGAGAATGTCTGGCCTTTTCACCATGTCTTCTAGAGTAAAGTCAAAGGGTCTAGAAACATCGCAAATGACTGCTCCTGGTTTTACCTTTTCAATGTCCATGAGTTTTCCCTCTTGATTGCTTGTAGAGGTAATGAGTAAGTCACATTCACTTAAGTAGTCGTGAGGATCAGTAGTGCACTGAACTTTTGTATTAGGAAACATTTGTTCAATTTGTTCTTTAATTTCCATTAATTTAAACATACGAGGAGCCACTAAGATAATTTCCTCCCACTGTTCAGCTAGTAATTTGGCGGTTACTTTTCCGATACTTCCAGTGGCACCCACAATCATGGCCTTGCCCCGACAAATTCCCTGTTCAATTTTTACAAACCCCATTTTTTTTATACCGTAGTGCGCGGCCCATAGTGTTGATGCAGCGGAAAGTGAATTTCCAGTAGTAATAGGTAGTGGGGATCTCTTTGAAAGTGTGACTCCTGAATCTCCAACAATTTTAGTATAAGCTCCAAGGCCAAAAATTTTTGCTCCCTTAGTTTTTGCATCTTCTATAGCATAAAGCACTTTGCGATAGAACTTTTCACTATCAACTTTAAGAAGTGTCTTAGGAGTTTCAAGAGTGACGTAAATAATGCCTTCAACTTCTGAATTATCAAAATCGCTTTTGATGTTATAGACGCGAGCGTGTTCAAAAATGGGAATTTGTGGAAGTACTTTTTCCAGGATTTTAGAAAGATGGGGAATTTTTTTTAGTTTTTTAACAAGTGCTACTCTAAAAAAATCCTCTGAAGATAGTGGATGAATGAGAAAACCAAAATGTTTTTTTTCATTTAGGTGATTTTTAGAAACAGTTAGGTCTGAATGGAGTTCTTGAGAGTCAATATAATGATTCATTTCCTTAAAGGAAATGGGTGCACGATCATCTTTTAGAGAAAGCATACACGCCTCAATAATAGTTGATCCTAGATAGGTAGTTTCTTCATTATTTTCGATTGAAAGATTTGTTTTAGGACAAAAATCAATAATTTCTTTGACGCCTAGATTTAAGTATTTACTTTTTTTTAGAGGAGAAAGTGATTCAGTTAAGAGAATTTTATTTTTTAATAAATCTGTTTCTATATAGTTAAGTTGAGAACCATTTGCCACGTAAAAATCACATTTAAGAAAATTTTTTAGCATGGGAATTTTGATTAACTCCTTTTCTAAAAAACGTTTTTTTTGGAGATGATTAATTTTTAAATGAGATGAAAATGGCAGCAATCGTTTTAACCATTTTTCAAAATTTTTAGCACCCTCAATTAAAAGAGGGATTTTCATGAGAAAAAAAAGATCGGCAAAATAAAGTTTTGCTCCTGCACCAGTAAAAGCTTCTAGGTGATTTGTTTGAATGAAACCAAAGAAAAAACCAATTTTTTTTCCCTTAAAATAATCGGGATTATTTTTTAGAATTTTTCTAATTGTCCAGGGAAAGAAAAGGTCTCTAAGTTGCTGCCCATCTGTTATCTTAGATGCTGGGGGAGATAGAAAATTTTTTGAATAGCAGGGTGAACAAATCGTTTTTTTCCAAGAATAATGGCATTTGGAAGTCCAGAAATGGCAATTACATCAACTTCTTCATCGTATTGAAGTATGATTTTTTCTAGAATTTTTAAATCAGAATTTGCACTGATAATTTCTAATTCAAAATCTTCATTAAAGAGATGAAATGTCTTTTTTTCAAATATAGAGCTTTCACTAAATTGAATTTGTAAAATTTTTTTCATAAATCCCAAAAATGCTCTTCACACACTAACCTATTGCCCAGGATCTAAAATTGTTTGCAGTACTGCTTCTTTGAAAAACGAATGAGTTTTTCTACTTTTTGTTCAGAAAAATGTAGTAACGCAATAACTTCTGGGTAGTGTGATTTCAAATTTGTAATATCATACTGGTCGGTGGAATGAAAATAATCTTGAAGAACTATTGGTATGTTTAAGATCCTAAAAAGGGGAGAAAAAAATTTTTTGGAAACGGGTAAGAGATTTATTTTATTATAATTGGTAACAGATGAAAGTGTTCTTTTTAGGAAAAATAGTATGGAGACAGGATTTTCTGGAGTTAAATGGTAAGTTATAATCTGATTTTCTGATTGTTTTTCTAAGGTCACAGGATAGAGAATTATTTTTTCAAGTGCCTTAATTAAACTTGTTATTGCAATCAATGGAACAGATGCCTTTTTTTTATAGGCAAAGGGAATAGGAGATTTTGCAAAGAGTGTTAGGATTTTTTTTAAGGTATTATTTTCAAAAACGGCTTTAAGTAAATAAAAGGGGCCATCAATTCTTGGAAGAGAATCTTCACTAAAATTTCCAATGACAACACCTGGACGATATATTCTTATTTTTATTTTTTTTGACAGCATTTTAGATTTATTTCTTAATATTTCTTCGGCCTTAAATTTTGACCATTCATAGGGGAATTTTGGTCCTGTTAATTCCAATTGATCTTCGAAATATCTTTTTCCATTTCCCTGTTGAACTGCATAAGTAGATAAGTAATGGAAATATTCAAGTTGTGAAAAATGTTGAATTTCATCAATAATGTTGTTGGTGGCCAAAACATTTTGGATATAAAGGTCTTCTATTTTAGATTCTAAATCATAAAGGGCAGCTGCATGAATAAAATCAGTAATATGATTTATAGGGATAGTTTCTGGAAGAAATTTTTTTTTTGTTAGATCACCCTCGTGGAGGAAAACTATGTCCTTTTTAATTTCAGAGGAAAAAATTAACTTGGCCTTTTCTATGGACTGTTTTCTAACGATAAGATGGATTTTAACAAAGGGGAATTTTGAAATTTCTTTAATTAAATCCGAGCCAATTAAACCAGTGGCACCCGTTACCAGGAAGGTTTTTTTTTTTTGATTATTTTTCGAACTCACAAACTGACCTCATGTAATCCGTAGGAGCTTGTGTAGGTTTGAGATTTACTTCTAGTATAAACATTTAATGAAGAGGGGATAATTTTAATATTATATTTGTCACTTAATCCAACCAATTCTCCATCGCCAAAAAAGGGTATTTCACCAGATAGACTTTTAATTGTTAGCTGAGATAGTTGGAAGCGATGAATGTTTTGATCTTTTTCAATATTTTGACCGAGTAGAACTTTAAGCAGTGTTTGAGAAAAAGGCAATTTTGATTGATGAGTAAAAAGTAATATATCAAATAGCCCATCATTATTAAGAGCTTGAGGGGAAAGCATAAAAGAATTGCCAAGTTTTGATTGATTGCAAACCATCAGTAAGGGGGAAATCACTTTTTTGATGTAACCTTCTCCCATTGTTTTTGTCCAATCAGAGCTAGAAAGTTCTAATTGGTGATATTCCACAGGGTTATTCAAGACAAATTTTATGAGTCCCATGACGTAAGTTAATTGTTTTGAATGTTTCATGACCGAAGCAAAAACATTTGATTGCTCACGCAATTGATTGATCGAAGTAGAGATTTTTTCTGCTGCACCAATTCCACCAATAGTGGCAATGGGATGATCATTAACGGTGAACACATCAATTTTTTTCTTAGAATTATACTGAATAATTTCATAGATTTTATCGGGGTTTGCCTTCACATTTAATTCGTTGGCAAGGTCATTGGCAGTCCCAGTGGGAATAATAAGTAGAGGAGTTTCTGTTTTGATGAGTTCAGGGAGCGCGTAGTGGAGAGTACCATCTCCTCCAAGTACTCCAATAAAAAGAGGGTTATTTTTACATTCATTTTCGATGATTTGAACCATTTCTTCAGTGCTATTTGGATCGTAGAAATGCACATCATGTCGAAAAAAAAAATTGGCAAGTATAGTCTTCCAATCTCTTTTTTGAGATTGAGATGCCTTTGGATTTAAAATAAAAATCATGCGTTGAAAATCTATCATAATAGTTATTCTATACCTCGAAAGAAAGTTTTTTTGCGTTCATGATAATACCAAGTAAAAAATCCATTGTTAGATCAAAAACTGTCTGTTTTTTAGTTATTTTTAAAATGTCAAAGAAAAATTACAAAACCTCTTTTGTGGCCCATATGTCACCATGGCACAGTTTGTCATGGTGCTTGTTTGAACCGGCGGAAAGTCATTTAGATCCCTGCTATTTTATTAAATAGTGGATCAATAGAGATAAGTAATTGATATAGCAAAGAGTAACACTCTGGCATGGTGATTGCATATATGTAAGTTGAGAGAAAGAAAGTTGTGGCCACCACAACAATTCTAAAAGTGCACTGAATGGTGCCTTATCAAAAATCTTCGATTAATCATTAATCTTCCAAGTAAACCACCACTTTTTTTCTCTCAAACTTTTTAAACTAACACCCTCACCATTTAATCCTAAAGAACTTCTAGTACTAATGATTCACCGCTATTTTTGACACTGATTCTAGTGCTAGATTGCATCCATCGACTCCCTTTGTCCTTTATTTTAGCTAGTGAATGTAGCTCGAAACATTTAAGTCCTTGTACTTTAGTAGTTTAGCAATTTAGTCATGGGTGGCATGGGACTTGCTTTTAGTATCCTTGAGAAAAGAGGTTGTGATCCCCAGGTCACATCATCAATAAGTGCACTGAATAGTGCCTTTACCATAAAACTCTTCAAGGTAGATCAGTTTTTCCCAATCTAAACACAATCTCTTTTTTTTTAATATGAACTGAATTATTAAAATTAATTATCTTCGAAATCTTCATTGTTTTGGAAAAGTTTTTCTTTTACCTCATCAGACATCACTACACCTTCAGCGAGTTCTTGAGATTTTTCGGGAATAAATGGAAAGGTTATTTTAGTAAACATTTCAGGGCTAGGTTTTTCAAAGGCAATCCAAACTAGTTTAGGAATATAATTACTAAGTGGTTTTAGGTAGAGATCTTCACTGGGCAATTCAACAAAATCCTCGGATACAACACTTTCTTCCTGAATGGTTTTCACCGAGGTTCCTTGGACAATTAGCGCCATTTTCCATTTTTCTTTAGGGAGAGTTTGCAGAAAATTCCAGCTTTGGGGATGAAAGTAATCTAGATAAAAGGATGATTGTCCGTAGCTTAATTTTCTATTTGGAATAATTTTTTGTAAAAATTTTCGAGTTGTTTCATCCTTTGATTTTCTGGCGAGCTTTTCCGCTAAAAAGGGATCTTCAATTCTAATCAAGTATTGACCTTTCTCCTTAGTGGATAAATAGAGTAGGTATTGAAAGCCTAGACTAAAAAGGGTATAGAGCTTTTGTTGATGAAGATGAATAAATTGATTCTCTGATTCAAGGAGCGATTTCACGCCCTGGTAGAGATGATCTTTTGGTAAATCGCTTTTTTCAGACATTTTGGCAGTATATATTTTATCTACCGCTTATGTCTAGATTACTGGTATAAATTCCAAGCATTATTTGAAGAGTCTTTCTTGAATTTTTTTCTGTAAAGATATAGAGTTTGGGTAATTTATAATAATTTAAATTGTTCGAGATAAAATTTCTCATTTTAGGAGACATCATGAAGCATTTGCCAAAAGTTAGAAACATCGGAATTTCAGCACACATCGATTCAGGAAAGACTACATTGTCTGAACGAATTTTATTTTACTGTAGAAAAATACATAAAATTGAAGAGGTTCGTGGTGGTGGTGATGGAGCAACCATGGATCATATGGAATTAGAAAAGGAAAAGGGAATCACCATTACTTCTGCTGCTACAACAGTAAACTGGTTTGGTTTAAATAAAACTGGAATTCCCTATTCAGAGGGGGATCAAAAAGAAATTATTATTAATTTAATTGATACTCCAGGACACGTGGATTTTACCGTGGAAGTAGAGAGATCACTCAGAGTTCTCGACGGAGCTATTCTCGTACTTTGTTCCGTGGCCGGCGTTCAATCGCAGTCCATTACTGTGGATAGACAAATGAAAAGATATAGAGTTCCACGCCTTGCTTTTTTAAATAAGATGGATCGAATGGGTGCAAATGCCTATAACGGATTAAAATCACTTCGCGAAAAATTAAATCACAATGCTGTACTCGTTCAAATGCCTATAGGTGCAGAGGAAAACTTTCGTGGAGTTGTGGATCTAGTTGCCATGAAGGCCTATTATTTCGATGGTGAAAATGGGGAAATTGTTCGAGAAGAAGCAATTCCTGCTGATCTTACTGATGCAGCTGGTAAGGCTCGTGAAGAGATGCTCGATGTGATTTCAGCCTTTGATGACAAGATGATGGACGATATTTTAGAGGGTAATGAGATCACTGAAGAAACAATTCATAATGCTATTAAAAAAGGTGCTCAAAGTTTAAAATTAACTCCGGTGTTTCTTGGATCAGCCTTTAAAAATAAGGGCGTTCAATTACTTTTAAACGCAGTTGCTCGTTACTTACCAAGTCCAGTTAGCTGCGAAAAATCCATGGGTAATGATAATAAAAATCACACAAAAATTGCCCTTGAGCCAGATTGGTCAAAACCAATGATTGGAATGGCCTTTAAAATTACTGAAGAGCAATTTGGGCAATTAACATATACGAGAATTTATCAGGGAACTTTAAATAAGGGTGATACGGTTTGGAACACAAGGACTGGCAAAAAAGTTCGCGTGGGAAGAATTGTGCGCATGCACTCTAACGATAGAGAAAATATTGAACAGGCTGGAGCTGGAGATATTGTAGCAATGGTGGGAGTTGATTGTGCTTCCGGGGATACTTTTGTTGGCGATGAAAATGTTATTCATATTTCCTGTGAAGGAATGCACGTTCCTGTATCAGTGATTGAGCTTTCTATTAAAGCCAAAGATAAGGACAATCAAGTTAAATTAAGTAAAGGCCTTCAAAGATTTATGAAGGAAGATCCTACTTTTCACGTTTTTACTGATGAAGAATCTGGCGAAACGAGAATTGCAGGTATGGGAGAATTGCATCTTGAAATTTACGTGGAAAGATTAAAGCGTGAATATAAAGCTGAAGTTGACGTGGGCGCTCCTCAGGTAAATTATCGAGAGTCCATTAGAAAACCTGCTAAATTTGATTACACACATAAAAAACAAACCGGTGGAGCAGGACAGTTCGGTCAAGTAGTAGGTGAGATTAAACCTTTAACTGAAGATAAAAAAGAAAGAGAAGATCAAATCTTTAAATTTACCAATGAGATTAAAGGTGGATCCATTCCTGGAGAATTTATTGGTGCCTGTGAAAAAGGTTTTAACGACGTTATGGACAAGGGACCCCTTGCAGCTTTCCCACTCATTAACGTAGAAGTTTTTTTAAAGGACGGTAGGGCCCATGATGTGGATTCAAGTGATCTTGCCTTTAGAATTGCCTCAAGACAGGCCATGAGACAGGCGGTGAAAGCTGCTGATCCAGTGTTACTTGAACCGATTATGAAAGTGGAAGTGGAAACTCCCCAGGATTATCAAGGTTTTGTTATCGGAGATTTAAGTTCAAGAAGGGGAGTCATCCTAGGATCAGAATCAAATGAAAATGGTGATGCTATTATTGAAGCTCACGTTCCACTTTCTGAAATGTTTGGATATTCCACAACTTTAAGATCGGGATCAGCTGGTAAGGCAACCTATACAATGGAATTTGCAAAATATTCGGAATGTCCTGCTCAAGTTCAATTAAAAGTTATTACAGAAAGAAAAGAGAAGTTAGCTGCTCAGGAAGAATAGCATTATTATATTATAATATAAGAATGGGATTATTTATGATAAATAATCCCATTTCGATAAGTTAATACCAATTTTAGAAAATAATCTTCACTTAGGAAGGCAAGGTGAAACGACCGAGACTTGCTACTTCAAGTCGCAGGGAAGTGAATCCGAAGCCTGACACCAGTGAAGATTGTTTTATAGAATTGGTATAAGGATTGATGATGCTTGAGATTACCCATTTAAATACTCTGCTTGCCATCGCCGATTATGGATCCTTTTCTAGAGCGGCTGACGAACTTGGAATTACTCAATCTGCCGTTAGTCAAAATATTAAAAGACTAGAAACTAAAGTAGGTATTCCGCTGGTTACAAAAACTGCAAAAATTACTAGTTTAACAACTGAAGGATCAAAGCTTGCTGATCTTGCCAGAGATTTTTTTAAGAAAATGGAAAATGCTCTAGAGGAAATTCAATCCACACAACATTCTATGACTGGAGAAATAAAAGTAGGAACACTTATGGGATTTGGAAAATCCTGGGTTGCTCCCAAAGTTATTGAATTTAGTCAGTTTTTTCCTGATCTCACTATTAAATTACAAATGGATTATCCAGAGGTTTTAGTTAAGGCCTTTGAAGAACATAAAATCGATGCCCTTATTCTTCCCGGATCACATATTCCTGCCTTTGTTGATGCTATCAAATTAACCGAGGAAAAAACCACATTAGTTATTCCTAATTCCTATGAAATTCCCGAAAGTGGATTATTAGATTATAAAGAATTATCGAATTTTCCCTTAATTAGTTTTCAAGATAGAGACCCGCTTTTTTATAATTGGTGTAAAGTGATTTACGGAGTTTTGCCAAAAGTTACAAAATCAAGAATTGTCATGAATAGTTTTGGTCATATTTTACAGGCAGTTTCTCAAGGCCTAGGCATGGCGGTTATTCCTACACATGTTTTAGATCATTATAAACATATGGCGGGAAGTTATAAGACCCTTGGGACAAAATATGAAGTAACTACTAATGAAGTTTTTTTTGCCATGCAAATGGGTGGTGGTAATCATCATCGTTTAAAAACATTACTCGATTTTTTTAAGAAAAAATAATTCAGACTAAATTAAGATTAAGGAGACATTATGTTTAAAGTTCCAGTTTTAAATAAAACAAGAATTTTTTCAACCAATCAAATTTCAGCTCACGAAATGTTACTAAAAGCTAAAAATGGTTTTACCCTCAGTAATAAAAATCAGCGCTATGCCATTCCTGCTTTTAATGTGACTACCTATCAAAGTATTGAGGCAGTTATGGAAGCCGCTGAAACATTAGGTTCATCAGCATTACTTGCTTTTTCAAATTCTGCACTCAAACATTTTGGCAGAGGGAACGCAATTCGTGGACTAGAAATGGTGGAAAATTTTGTAAAACTAGTGGCAAAAAATTCTACGGTAAAAGTGGCCACTCATCTCGATCATGGCGATTACATGAGTGAAGAGGGGAGAAAAGTTGTGGCCGCTGCAGTTCACAGTTTAACTTCAGTCATGGCCGATAATTCAACCCATCATGAAAGTGGAACTGCAACCAGTTTAAGTGAAAATATTGAGGCAACAAGAGAAGTGGTGATGATGGCCCATCCCATGGGAGTAAGTGTGGAGGGAGAACTTGGAGTTCTCGCTGGCGTTGAAGATGAAGACACTCAATCAGAGCATTCCACCTATACGGATCCAAAGGAACTATTACAGTTTTTAAAAGAAACGGGAGTTCTCATGCTGGCACCAACTATTGGAACCATGCATGGACCCAATAAGGGAAAACCTGGGAGCAAGGTAAAATTAAACATTAATCTTGCTGAAGAGTGTTTAAAAATTGCCGACTCTTTTAACAAGGATATTTTATTTGTGGCCCATGGCGCCTCTACCCTTTACTCACAGGTTGTAGATTATGCTGTGGAAAATTTAATGGCGCTTAACCAAACTAAAGCTGCTGAAACCTGGAAGAATTTTGTGGGAACTGATTGGGATCAAATTCAAGGACTCATTAAGCAGGGGTTTTGTAAAATTAATACGGACACTGAAAACAGGCAAGCCTACTTAGCGAGTTGGATAGGCGCTATTAAAAATAATGCCACTAAAATTGATATTAGGCATTACGAAAAAGTAACCTATAAAGCATTAGTAAAATGTTATCAAATGAAGTTAATCATGAGTGGAAATGTGGGAGTTTGGCACGAACCTAAAATATCTATTTCGGATTTTCAATTTAACTTGAGTGCGGGAAATCCGTCGTAATCCATTGGTATTACTTGGATTTGCTGCACTCAATTAGAGTTTGAATCAAAAGAAAAAAGGGCCTAATTTCTTAGGCCCCTTTTTATTTATTAATTAACTTACAAAATTTTTAGATACTTTTTGCAAACATAATTGAAGCTTGGTCGTTATTTGGTTTTTCAACTGAACCATCATTATACCAGTAACTTCCATGTTCTCTTTTAAGATCAATAGTCGCACTTACACCCATGAAAGCATCTTCAAGAGCAATAGTTGTTCCGATAATGTTAGTATTTTCTACTGCTTTACCACCAATTAGGTTTTTGTAATCAATTCCATCGTAACTATAGCTTAAACCTAGAGATAACTTTTCAAGCTTATAGTTAATTCCAGCTGAAATTACTTGTTGTTTTGCATCGTTTCTACTTTGACCATCATTAAGTTCTCTAATATCAGAAAATGTATAGCCAGATGAAAGTTCAACGCTTCCAATTGTATGAGCTACTTCAACTCCAGTTGCGGCCGTTTGAAGGTCTAAAGTAGGGTCGTTATAAGGAAGGTTATTTTCCAAAGTATATTTTGCCATATCTCTATCAGTTGGATCACTTCCTGCTCTTACTTTTTTACGAGCATAATCAAGTCTTTCGTAGGATTGTGGAAAAGATAGTGATGTTGCTGAGCTTAATGCTAATACTGGCGTTAAACTTGCTCTATAGATCACGCGATCTTCTTGGATATTTTTTTCATTTTTTCTATGGTTTGAATCTGGATTAGTATAATTTCCAAAGTGATCAAGGTATCCAACTTTCGCTGTCCCATTAACACTTAATTTTGCAACTGGAGCTGCATCCATATTTAAACCAATAAATGCTTGAGCGTTATCTCTTTTTCTTCTCCAGAAATCAGGATAGGTGTAACGTTTTTGCGCGCTCAGATCTACTGTTGGTCCCCAGCTAAATGATTCTGTTGAACCTGCAGACTTTAAATAGAAAGCATTTTTAAATTCTAAATTTCTAATGCGATCCTGAGTAGTATTATAAGTATTAGCATTCATCAATTTTGCTGCAAGAGATGGCTTATAGGATAATTCACCAAGCGACATTTTTTTTACAAATGCCGTACTGCCGCTGATATTAATAAATTGGTTATCAGCATATTTTCGGGAATAAGCTTTCGGGTCAAGCATATCAATGTTTGATTGATATTCTAGTCCAATTTTTAAGCTAATCGGCTTTCTCTCAAAGGATGCAACTGTATCTGAAATGTCAGATGACATCGTACCTGATGTAAGATCTGGACTTGAAACAGATGCAGATTGTTGTTGAGCATGGGCACTAAAATTTGTACTTAGGCCAACTGCTAGAATAGCTAGTAACGATGATTTTACCCTCATAAATCCCCTTTCATAGACTGTAAAGTTAATCAAATTAAATTTTTGCTTTCAAGATTCTTCTTGAAAAGTCATTACATGGCTACCAAGTGAAATGTAAGATGACAAATATTATGTGAAAGGTTTTACCAAGTAGGTAAAAATCACAGGACTTTAGGGACGTGGTGACACTGATGAGAGCTAAAGTAGCTCTAGTAGCGCTAAACTAATGTTTTTTAGTGATAGATTTTTTCTTATTTTTTTTAGACTTAGTAGATTTTTTATTATTTTTTACAGCTTTTTTCTTATTTTGTTTCTGTTTATCTTTTTTTAGGAGTTTTTGTTTCTTTGGTTTTTCGGCCCTTGGTGGAGCTGCTGTTGGGGTAGGTTTACTTTCCGAAGATTCAACTTTTAAATCAGGATCTTGTTTTTCAAGGAGTTTTAATTCCTCATCCTTTTGTTTTGTATTTTCTTCTTCGATGGTGAGATCGGCCTCTTCGCCGTAGGAATTATCATCGGATTCTAGTTCCTCATCCTGGGAATAACTTGGACTAACTTGAATTAGGAGAAGGAAAACAAGAAGCATTGAGTAATGAATCATATATTATTCTTTTTGGTTATCTAGTGCTTGAACTAGGGTTTCTCGCATTTTCTTTTGCATTTCAGAGCGCTTTTTTGCATTGGCAAATCGTCTCTCATCCTCTGGAGTTTCTAATTGAAGTGGAGGAACGGCAACGGGTTTACCCGCGAGATCAACGGCGACAAAGGTAAGGTAGGCCCTGGTGGTAATTTTAGAAGTATTTTCGATGGGATTTTCTGAAATGACTTTAACCCCAACAATCATACTTGTCTTACCTACATAATTAATAGATGCCTTAATTAAAACGTGCTCCCCAACTTTTATGGGAGAAATAAAGGAGATTTCATCCACGTGAACTGTAACCACGTGTCTATTACAGTGTTTTTGAGCTGACATGGCGGCAGCAAGATCGATCCAAGACATGACCACTCCACCAAAAATAGTATTTAAGGAGTTAGTGTGTTGAGGTAAAACCATTTCCCTCATTTCAACAGCACTTAATCTTGGGGCCCTTGGATTTAAGGTCATATTTTTATCATTTTCATTTTTTGAGAATTATAACTTAAGATAGGGGCAATAGGGCAATGCATCCGTTAAATAATTATAAAAAAGGGATACGTCTTCATCATTAATATCAAGAGCTATTTTATTTTCAACAAGTAGGTCTAATTTTTGTACAGCAACACCCACATCATTTAATTCACTTAAAGCAGTCGCATCCTTAATTGAAATAAGGTATAGAAGTGAGTAATCAGCATCGTCAACTTGCTCATCTCCAGTAAAGTCAGCAGAACGCAATTTATTACAAATAAATTGTTGTTGTTGTTCACCTAATGCCTGGGCATTTGAAACAGAGACGAGAGAGAAATTCTGATTATTATTTTGTAACCAACTTAAGTTAAAGGTCTTGCTTGCGAGCTCTAAAAAGTTGCTCGAATGACAGTATAAAAGAAAAAGTAAAGTAAAAATTGCTTTCATATATATTAGTTATTTTAGCTTATACACTTTTTCGACACAAGTTTCTTAATACTTAAGTTACTGACATATTAAAACATGACTAGATTGGATTAGTCGGGAAATATTTTAGGTGAAAAATAGAGAAAAAATGAAAGACGCAAATATTTATCTTGTCCCATCCCCATTGGCATTAGAGGCGCCCTTTGATGAAAAAGTAATATATTACATAAATGATATATTACAAAAAAATAATGACATTTTAGTCTTAGTTGAGTCGGAAAAAATTGCCAGAGGAAGATGGATTAAGTCAGGCTTAGATCGAAAATTAATCGATTTTTTTATTCCTTTTAATGAACATACAGAAATTTTGAAAACTTCTGAAATCATACAAAAATGTAAATTAGGTGCAAAGGTTTTTATTATTGTTGATGAAGGCATTCCCTGCGTTCACGATCCAGGAACACATATCATATCATCGGCCTGGAAAGAAAATCTTTTAGTAACTTCCATGCCTTTTTCCAATTCCTGGTTGCAAGCACTTGCCCTATCAGGATTTTACGCAGATAAATTTATCCATTTTGGTTTTCCTGCAGCTCGTGGTGATGAAAGAAAGAAAGATCATGAGGATTTTTTAAGATCTTCAAAAACGAGTATTTTAATGGATACTGCTTACCGTTTAGAAAGTACTTTAGATCAACTGGGAAAATTGGAAAAGGAATTGCTGATTAAGTCCCAATTATTTTTATTAGCGATGGATTTAAATCGAGAAAGCGAATTACTGTTAAGAGGAAAATTAGGGTCGCTTTTAGAGGCAGCGAAGGGAAAAAAACAGGATTTTATTTTAATAAAACAATCAAAGTAGTGAAGAGTTTTAAATATGACTAATAGAAAAAAAGATCATCTTGAAATGGCAAAAAAATCTCAAATGAGAGGGATTGATCCTGCAAAGAACCTTGATTATGCACCACTTTTTATGGTTCATCCACAGAGGGTAAGTGGACAGTTTCTCGATCAAGAGGAATTTGCTGGGCATGTCGCTGGTAAGAAGTTACTTTTTCCTCTATGGATTTCTAGTATGACTGGTGGTGCTGAGAGTGCCTTACAAATTAATTCACATTTAGCAAGGTTAGCTGAGAGTGCTGGTTTAGGCTTTGGTTTAGGGTCCTGTCGAAATTTACTCATGGAAAATCCTAGGAATCATCAGACTTGGAATGATTTTGATATGAAGCCTATTTTACAAAAGTCGCCCCTTGGCGCCAATATTGGCATTGCTCAAATAGCAGAACTCATAAAATCAAAAAAGATATTTTTACTTGAACAAATGATAGAGGAACTTCAGGCGGATTTATTGTTTATTCATTTAAATCCTATCCAGGAAATACTTCAACCTGAGGGAGATTATTTTGCGGAAAGTTCCCTTGGTATTTTAGAGAATTTTTTATTTCTTAAAAGTCAATCTAAGCTTTTTAAAAATATACCAATTTTTGTGAAGGAAGTAGGTCAGGGAATGAGTAAGAACTGTTTACGTTCTCTATTAAAAATTGATATTCAAGGTATAGAATTTGGTGCATTTGGCGGAACGAATTTTGCAAGTATTGAACTGGCCAGAAGAGGGGTGTCTGAAAATTCTCCCCTTTGGGCATTGGCACAAATAGGACATAGTGCAAGAGAGATGGTTCATTATTTAGAGGAATTAGTATCTTTGGAAAATCTTCAAATAAATAAAACCATCATTATTTCAGGTGGAAGAGGTGATCCGCTGGAAGATTTTGAATTATGGTCTCGTGTGAAAAAAATGCAGGAAAATGTTTTTATTGGACTTGGTTCAAAATTATTAGAAAAAGCAATTGAAGGACAGGTCTCATTAAAAAATTATTTTCTGGAATATAGGGAAGCTTTTTATATTTTACATTCATGTTTAAAGAGTAATTAGGAAAACATAATGAATACGCAAGTTGAACATCCTGGAAAAATGATGGGCTTTTCGAAACTCTCAAGAGCTGAAAAATTATCTTGGATGGAGTGTCATCATCAGGGCATAGATGAAGATATTTTTAAAAAATTTTGGATTCAAGATACTGAACTTCAGAAAACAATGGAGGAGTTTAGTGAAAATACCCTGACGAATTTTCCACTACCCTTTGGCATTGCTCCAAATTTTCTCATCAATGATAAAAACTATACAGTACCCATGGTCATTGAAGAAAGTTCTGTTGTGGCAGCTGCGGCAAAGGCAGCGAGTTTTTGGATGACAAGAGGTGGTTTTAAGGCAGAAGTACTTGGAACTGAGAAAGTTGGACATCTTCACTTTTATTTCTATGGAGAAAAAAATGATTTAATAGATTATTTTAATAAATACAAGGTTGAGCTTTCAGAATCAGTTAGTTTTCACCTACAAAATATGAAAAAAAGAGGAGGAGGTTTTAAGGGATTAAGGCTTTGTGAGGAAAATAAAGAATTACCAAATTATTATAAATTGGAATGTCTTTATGACACAGTGGATGCCATGGGAGCAAACGTTATAAATACTTCCCTGGAAGAGCTATCTCAAACCTTTAAAAATACCCTTGAAAAATATTTAACTAAAGATTTAGGTAAAAGATTTGAAGGGCAGCTTGATATTATTTTGGCCATTTTATCTAACTACACTCCTCAATGCATTGTAAGAGCATGGGTCAGTCATGATGTGAGCAAAATGGAAGACATTGATGGCCTAAGCGCTCAGGATTTTATTTCACGCTTTGTTAAGGCAACACAAATTGCTCAAGTGGATGTTTCTCGCGCAGTTACAAATAATAAGGGTATTATGAATGGAGTTGATGCAGTTGTCTTAGCAACGGGCAATGATTTTCGTGCTATTGAAGCATCTGTTCATTCTTTTGCAGCCAATTCTGGAAAATATAGAGGTCTTAGTCGTGCCTATATAGAAGGAAATATTTTTACTTTTGAGATCACGTTACCATTGGCCCTTGGAACAGTGGGTGGGTTAACTCATTTACATCCACTAGCATCGACAAGCTTGAAAATATTAGGAAATCCTAATGCAAAGAGATTGATGGAAATTATTGCCTCAGTTGGACTTGCGCAAAATTTTTCTGCCATAAGGTCTCTTGTGACAACGGGAATTCAAAGGGGGCATATGAAATTACATTTACTTAATATTTTAAAACAGCTTGAAGCTACAGATTTAGAAATAGATAATGCTAAAATATATTTTAGAGATAAGGTTATCTCTTATAAGGCGGTCAGAGAATTTTTAAAACGAGTAACCATTCACTAAGTGTCATAGTGTCATAAACCTAATAACCTGTTGAATTTGAAAAAGAAGTTTTGAAATGGAAATTGAAATAAATAAAATCGCTGAACTGACCAAAAAAGTTAAAATGAATTACCCACTTGCCTATACACCTTCGCGATATTTTTATGGAAGAGGCAAACTTTTAATAACCGGTGAGTATCTGGCCATGATCGGAGCAGAAGTGCTGGCCTGTCCAACAAAGTTAGGACAGGCTATGGTGGTTCGAACGAGAGAATCAAAATCTCCCACATTATACTGGAAAGGAATTGATGTTGAAGGACAGCCCTGGTTTTCTGTTGAATTTGAGTTGTGGCATTTTAATGTTTTAAAAATTAATTGTGCTATTGATGAATTAAAAATCGAAAAATTGAAATGTTATTTGAAAGCATTGAGAGATTTAAATCCACATTTTTTACGAGGTGAAGAAGACTATTTTGTGGAAACAAATTTAGAATTTTATCTAGAATGGGGTTTAGGATCAAGTTCTACTCTTTTATATAATTTGGCCCAATGGGCCAGTGTTTCTCCTTTTGAATTATTTAGGAAAGTATCTAATGGATCAGGCTATGATATTGCCTGTGCACAATCAAATGGTCCTATTTTGTATAAATTAGAAAATACTAATGAGATTGGTGTTGATGCAGTTGGTGTCGGAGATGAAATTGTTGAAAGTGAAACAGTTGTTGCGCCATTATTAAATACAAAACTGTCACCTAGTTGGATTGAAACAACTTGGAACCCAAGTTTTAAGTCTCAGTTATTTTTTATCTATTTAGGAAATAAGTTAGTTACAGAATATGAAGTAGAAAGATTTCAGGAAAGAAGGAAAAAATTTTCTGATGAAAAAATGCTGGCGGCTTGTGATAGAATTTCTGTTCTAACAAAACTCATTTTAGAATGCAGTGATCAGCTACTTTTTAATTCCTATTTAGTTGAACATGAAAAAATTATTGGAGAAATGATTGATAAAGTCCCTCTTAAAGAACTTTATTTTTCAGATTTCAAGGGTGAAATGAAATCATTAGGTGCTTGGGGAGGAGATTTTATGTTAGTAAGTTCCTTTTTAAACAGGGAAGAAACTAAAAAATATTTTATCTCCAAGGGACTTGTTCACATATTAGATTTTGATCAGTTAATTATCGGACAGGATGAATCAAAAATTTATCAATAAATAAGTTATGAAAGATTTAATTGGGAAAAAAATTGGTTTTAGTAATATTGCTTTGATTAAATATTGGGGCAAGAAAAATAATTTGCAAATTCCAGTTAGTCCGTCCATTAGTTTTACCTTGAAAAAGGCCATGACTACCATGGAGTATTCACTTTCCTATAAGAAAAATGATTTTGGTAAATCAAAAATACTTTTAGAAGAATTTTTATTTGAAGGAACAGTGAATTTGCAATTTCAGAAAAAAATTCAAAGTAAAATTCAAAAAATTCTCGATTACTATCCCACTCTGTTATCTGATTCAGTTTCAGATAATTTTAATCTAAATCTTTCTTTAAAAAGTTGGAATTCTTTTCCTCATAGTGCTGGTATTGCCTCCTCGGCATCAAGCATGTCAGCACTGGCACAAATTTTAAATCTTATTTTAAAAGTACCCTTTGATTTTTCTGAAAAGCAAAATGAAAGTTTTTTAGCAAGAGAGCTTTCAGGAAGTGCCGCCAGATCAGTCTATCCTGGTTTTGTTAGTTGGGGGGAAATTGATGGAGAAAAATCAGCTTCTGATTTATGGGCCAGTCCCTTAGATTCCATTCATCCTACTTTTAAAGATCTTCAGGATTGGATTTTAATTGTGGATAAAATTCCTAAAAAAGTTAATTCAAGTCTGGGGCATGAAAGATTTAATGATCATCCTTATTTAGCAGCAAGAATCAAAAATGCCCATAAAAAATATGATCAACTAAGAGAACTTTTAAATCATCCAATGAATTTTGAATTTTTTAAGCTTATTGAAGGCGAAGCACTTGAGTTACATGCTTTAATGTGGACTTCGGTTCCTTCATTTAATTTATTGAGTCCTAGTTCCTTGAAACTAATTCATTACATAAATGAAATACGTGAACAATTCAATATATTTTGTGGTTATACAATTGATGCAGGCCCAAATATTCATTTAATTTTTCCTAAAAGTGAAGAAGTGCTTATGGCAAAATACTTTTCAAGTTCAATCTTAGAGGGTGTTTTAGGTCATCAGTGTGAAGTTTTTTGCGATGAAATAAATTGGGATCTTTTACCATGATGACTTCACTACAAAAAAATTTTCCAGCAAAGCTTTTACTCTTCGGTGAATATGCTTTACTTCATGGTTCTGAGGGACTTGTTCTTCCACTTAATTACATGAGCGGAAGCTGGGATTTTCCTGCATCAATTGAGGCCCACAAGGAAGTGGATACGGGGCTTCTTCAATTTTATCAATTTGGTTTTAATAATATACATCTAAAAGATCTTTTTGATTGGAATCAATTTCTGACTGATATTTCTAAAGGACTATTCTTTTCTTCAACCATACCCCAGGGAGAAGGATTAGGGAGCTCAGGATCACTTTGCGCAGCTTTTTGTGCTACTTATTTAAAGCAGGAATTTGAGACTCTTTTTCAAACTCAGCGCAGAATGGATTTAAGAAATATTCTTTCAATTTTAGAGGGACATTTTCATGCAAGAAGTAGTGGTATAGATCCCTATGTGAGTTTTTTAGGAAAAGGGCTGCACCTAAAAGGAATGCATCTCTTTGAAGAAATAGAGCACCCTAGGGATTTTGTAATTTCACTTTCCTTAAAAATAAAACTAAATATCTATCTTGTACCAAGCTTTAAAAAAAGAAGTACCAAGGAATGGGTTGATCGTTTTAGAGAAAAATATCAGGAAGCAAAGATGACTTATTGGGTTCATGAAAAATTTGTTCCCAATGTTCAAAAGGTCGTAAATGATTTTTTAAATCAGGATAGTCAGTTTTTTATTCACTTAAAAGAGATGGCAATAGACCAATTCTGTTTCATGCCAGAGTTTTTTGCTGAATCAATTACTGATTTAGTTAATTGGTCATTGAAGCAGGAATCAGTGGCCATAAAGCTTTGTGGCGCCGGAGGTGGAGGATATTATTTATTATTTTATAAGGGTGAATCAACTTTGGAATTTGAAGAAATAAAAAAACGTTATCAATTAATTAATGTTATCGAAATGCTCTAACCATTCCCCAAAATGTATTTTTGGAAATGGTACTTCTAATGGCCTAGAGTTTTATTTTTAAATTGAATAAACTCAGAAGTTTTTTCAAGGCAGCGAATAGTTGGATCATTTAAAATTTCCTGTTCAAAATCAATTCCAATTTCCAAAGCCTTTTTAAAGAAGATGAGGGATTGATCGGGCAGATCCTTTAAGCAATAACTACAGGCCAAATTATAGCAGGAAGTTGCATTTTTGAGCTGGCAGGCCAGTAAATCGTATTCCTGTGCCTTTTCAAGTTCATTTCCAAGGAAAAAATTGAGTGCTGCTGGCTGACAGTGCTTTTTGTTATTTAGTGAACTACAGGAATGAGCATAAATTTTTGCAGCATTTACAAAATGACTTTGGTTTTTTTCTTTTTCGGCCAATTCTTCACAATTAGCAATATCTTTCTTTTGCAGGCAAGAAGAATCTTTTAGAATATTTTCCGCTTGGAGAGTTTGTATACTTTCTTCGCTGGAATTTGTAACTGATGGAATGGGACCCTTTAATTTAAAAAGTGTAGTGGCGGTTTTTAAGGCCATATTATCCTGCTCAGATTTCCACCAGGAAATGAGTTCACCATCGCCACTTAGAGGGAGAATTTGACAATATTTTGAGGTGAGATTTTCTTTATTAGGAAAATGAAAATCAAGTTCTTCCATGGTTTGTAGTGCTAGAGAAAAATAATCCTGCCATAAATGCTGCAATTGAAATTCCTGTTCTTTATATTCTTCAATGCTTTTAGCTTTATTCATTTTATTTTGAATTTTGATTAATTCCATTTGAAAAGGAAGATTCATAAAGGGAGCAAAAGTATCTTGAATTAATGAATTTAAGAAAAAAGGAATAAGACATATTCGAGTTTGTTGGTGAGATTCTGAAATTTTAATTAAACACTTATCTTCAAGTGGCATTACAGTTGTTTTACGGTAAATTTCTTTGGCAGGGGCAATTTCAAATGATAGTGATTTTGTGATGATTTCTTGATCATCATATTCTTGACATGTTCTTAGTGCCTTGGAAGTTGCTAGAGTTTTTTGAATATCATTTGTTGGTAAATTTTTTTCTGTTAGATCAAAGTATTCTTCACTCAAAATTCGATATGAAAAATTTCCCAGTGGATTTCTAATTATAGAAATATTTTCAGTATTAGAATTTACAGGAGATTTTTCCTGATCAATTTGTTGAAGATTTGGTGTGATAAAGACAATGGAGTAAATGCCAGCTTCATGGGCCTTAAAAGAATATTTTTTTAGAATAATTTTTTTATTATTAAGGTTAATTGCTTTATTAGGCAGGATTGTGGGGAGTAGAAGAACTCCTCGTTGATTAAAAAAAAGTGGGTAAGGTTCAAAAAGAAAATAGGATTTTGAAAACTTTTCCAGGTCTAAGCTTAGTTCAAGAATAAAACGATCAATTCCCTTTGTAGCAGGAATTTTAAATTGGATAAGGTGGGAGTAGGAGGAAATAGGAGAAGTTCCAGGAAAAATATCTTTAATAGAAATAATTGTATCAGCTTCAGTTAGGGATATTTGAGAAAATTTACTTTGCGGAATATCTACTAGGGTTGGTTTTAATAATTCAATAGTTTGAAAATTTTTATTTTTATTTTTTGAGAGTTCAACATTAGTCTTTTGGGAATTTAATTTTTCCCAAGCAATTTGAGATTCTTGGATGGTCTTAATTTCATCATTTTCATTTTTTTTATGAGCAAGAGGAGAACAGGCCATTAAAATAAATAGGAGTATTAACTGTAATAAAAGTCTCATTAGCTAAAATTCTCAATGTGAAGGTCATTATTATATAATTATAAATAACTATATAATAAAAAAATCTTTAATGCCCACTCTTTCCATAATTAGGAAGAACGCGTGCACTAGGGTCATTTACCTTACAATTATTCCAATTTTGATTGGGCATCCAAAAGGCCTTAATCAGATGATCTTGGTTTGGATAATGTTTGGCAAAAATTTTTCGATATAGGAGAGATTCCTTAGTGAAAGGAGTGCAAAAGGGGAAAAGTGTATGGGCTTGGAGAAGTTCAGCATCAGAAATATTTTTTTCAGCATAGGCCTTTAGTTCGTCCACCATACTGTGTCCAACAGCGTCGGAAAAGGCGGCTTTTTCTCTCCATAAAATGGATTCAGGTAGAATATGATCATTTTTAAATGCTTCCCTCAAAAGAAATTTTCCCATGTTGTGTGTGTTGAGTTTTTTGATTGGATCAATGGACATCACAAATTGGACAAAAAATTTATCACTAAAAGGAACGCGAGCTTCCAGTGAATGGGCCGCTATACAGCGATCAGCGCGAAGGACATCGTAGAGATAAAGTTCTCTTACTCTTTTAATGGCCTCATTTTGAAATTCTTCTGCATTTGGAGCAAAATCCGTATATTTATAACCAAATAATTCATCGCTTACTTCTCCCGTTAAGAGCACTTTTATGGGAGTATTTTTGTGAATATATTTGCTCACAAGGTACATTCCAATTGATGCTCTAATAGAAGTAATATCCCAGGTTTCTAGGTGAAAAATAACTTCGTCTAAGGATTGAATTACCTCTTCAGTGGTCATGGTGACAGAGGTATGTTTTGCTCCTATAAATTTGGCCACCTCTTCAGCGTATTTTGAATCAATGGCATCAGTTGTCATTCCAATAGAAAAAGTTTGCAGTGGTTTTTTTTGTGATTTTTGAGCAATGGCACAAACTAAACTTGAATCTAGCCCGCCACTTAATAAAAAGCCAACCTCAGCATCAGATTGCAGTCTTTTTTTCACTGCGGCAGTTAGAAAAGAATTAATTCCCTGATAAATTTCAGATAGATCTGTGATTTTTGTTAAACTCACGGTTCCGTAATCGAGGAAGCAATGAAAATCTTTTCCATCAAAATAATGGCCAGGAGGAAAGGGAAGAATTTTTTCACAGTAAGAACGAAGTGATTTTGCTTCAGAAGAAAAGGCATAGGTTTTTTCTCGTGTGATACCATAAAAAAGTGGGCGAATACCTAAAGCATCTCTAGCTGCTAAAAACTTTTTCTTTCCCTGATCCCAAATCACAAAGGCAAATTCAGCATCTAGATTGTCACATAGTTTTTTTATTCCCCATTTTTCATAAAGAGGTAGAAGAACTTCACAATCCGATTGGGATTGAAAGGAAAAATGGGGAAGTTCTTTTTTTAAATCTAGATAATTATAAATTTCTCCATTGCAGACTAGATAGTTTTTTAAGTTTGTGGATGCAAATGGCTGTCTGCCGTGGTTAGTTAAGTCCATAATGGAAAGTCTGTGAAAACCCATAAGACCAGCTCCATCAATTTCTTGAATTTGTTTGTCATCTGGGCCTCTATGTTTGATAAGAGTGAGATTTTTATCAAATAGAGTTAGATTTTTTTGAGTTTGACTAGTTGCTAGTACTAAAATTCCACACATTGCAAAATCCTTATATATTATTTTGAGAATATTTTTCTTTAGACATTAGTTTCAGATAGTTAATTAAATGATCAAGTTCAATATCAGTGATAAGCGTTTGATTAAAACCAGGCATTTTACTTTCTGGCCAAGATCTTAGACTTTTGGGATCTCGTATTAAAAGTTTGAATGAGGAAATGTTAAAATATTCTACGGGATTTTTTGGTAAATTTAAGTCAGGACCGATTGTTGCTTCACCTTGGTGGTTAAGTTGATGGCAACTGAAACAGTTTTTTGTAAAAACTGCAAACCCCTTTTTTTCAGAATCGTTAAATAATTTTTTTGAAGGGTAAAGTTTGGGGTAGGTTAATTGTAGAGATGATTTCCATTCCAGCATTTTTAATTGATAGGGCATTTGTTCCGGACCAATGTTATTTTTTGGGTCCTCCCAAAGTAGGGCAAAGGGTCCTGGGTTCATGTTACTATTTTTTAGAATTGGCCAGGGATGTTTAGGATCTTCGATGACTAAAAAAGGTTGGAAATCCTTTCTCTGAAGAAAATTTGAAGATTCTAGATTGGCAGAAAATCCATCGAGACAAGTAAAGGTGATAATTGAATTAGGATCTAAAAAAATGTCCTGTTTCTTTAAAGAAAAGTTGGGATGAGAAAAAATTTTTTTCTTTAAAGTCTCCCATTTAATGGCAAGAAGAGTTTGTGTCTTTTCACCATAGGGAATATTGGTAAAGGTTTTACTAGTGGCAAGTTCTTGAAGTTCTTTTTGATTAAGTTGTATTTCAGCATGGGGGGTTTTAATGATAAGATTGGTGTTAGTATTATCCTTGGCATGAGATAGATTATTTTTTTGTAATAGAATGAATAAAAATAGTATTAAAGAAATAACATGGGACATTTTACCTACCATTTAAAATGCAATTTTTGTCACACTTATAACTATATATTATTGAATTGTTCCTTTCTATATTATTTAACCTAAGCTTGGGAAATTTTACTATTGATCATTTACAGTAATTTACTATTTTACTTTTCTATTTGAAGAATTGAAATGGGGGGGCTATTTGAAATAGTATTATCTTTTAAAGTAGGTTATCCCAGCTATCAACTAAAGGTGATTCATGTAAAGGTGATTCATGCCATGAATCACAATGGACAATTTTAAACCCAAAAGGTTTGGTCAGGTGTTTGGCAGATGAGAGGCAAAAAAATTGATCCTTATATTATACTAACTTGATTCTTAATCAAAAATAATTTTTAACTTTTGCATGGAACTATATTCTTGATACACATGCAAAAGTTAAAAAATGAAATTTAAAAAATGTAAAAAAATTTAGTAAAAAATTGATTATAAATTTTTATTTAAAAATTCAGCAAGACGAAAACCACTTCTAAATAATTGTAAGTTAAGAGCGTCTCTTGTTTTATATTTATAATTATATTCCCAATTTTTTCCGCCATTAGTTTCCACAAGTGCTTTGTAGGAATAAACAAGAGGACGAAGATCCATGGCCTCTTTGATCCAAAGGTTAATATCTAAATCATGACAGGATTTTTTTTCATCCTTAAATCTTCGTTCTAAAAATTGCGAGTACTCAGTGTAGGAGAGATTTTCCTGTTCAATGAGTTTTTCATCCCAAATAGCATGTAGATTGGTATTTTGTCCGAACCACTTTAGTGCAAGGGCATTTCCTCCCTTATCTTCTGCAACTCCCACGTGTAGTGGTTGATGTATGTCTCCAATAAAATGAACTAAAAAGGCCAGGGCATTGCGCCTTTCTTTAGCAGGTAACTTTTCATTGATGAGGATTTTTTTTAAATCATTAATGGCCTTTACTATATCTCCTTCTGGATTTTTAGGAGATTCTTGATAGGTTGATCCTTCTGGAATTGAAACGTAGTGCCAGGGATATGAGTAGGAAAAACTTGGATCACTTTTTATTAAATCAGGCCAATTACTAAGATCAGCTAAGTTTTCATTTGACACAATTTTTCGAATTTTTCTTTTAGTATTGTTTGTGAGGAAATCTTCTGCAATTTGTCCAACAATTCGATGTCCAATATTTCCCCAGGTTTTTCCTTCTTGAGGATTTAAGCTCATAAAGATGATCATAAGTGGAAGTAAAAAATAGTGGCCTTTCATAAAATTCCTTAATTTAAACAGGAGTTAAAGATTGGGGCATAATACTATAGGAAATGATTATGAAAAGAGAATATTTAAAGAGGTGTCTTTTTGGCCAAAAACAGAAATTTTTACTTCTAAGTATTTAAATTAGCCCTTTGAAAACAGGCAGTGTACCTATGCTAATTTTTTTAACGCACTCGAAAATTTTTCAGGATAGGGGTATTATGATAAAGTTAAAAATAAAGTTAATAAAAAAAAAGGGCCCTCTTGAGAGGACCCGTTTTTAAAAACTCACTTAGGAAAGAAAATACCAAGATAGGAAGAAAATACACACACACACACAACACACCAAAGAAGAGAGGAAGTGAGTTTTTTTTGAATTGAATTTGTTATATATCTTTAATGTAAATTGACTTAAATTTAGTCATCATTAATTAACTTTTTATAATAATGGGCCTTAACAATTGCCAAGGCCCATAATTATTACCTGGGAAAGTTCCAACTACAACTTCTGTTTCTACTTTCTACAACAACTTTAACATTTCACTTCAACATCAACTTCAACTTCAATTTTCACAACAACTTCCGTTTCAACTTTTTTCAACTTCAACTACAGTTTCAATTTCAACATCAACTTCTATATGAACAACAACCTTGAACAACAGCTACTGGTGCCGCTTCTACGTCTACTTCAAAAAAACTCTTCCAGGATTTTTTATTTCGTCTATAAATTTATTATGAAGTATAAAAGAATTTTTGGGAAATAATACAATTCATTTTTATGACAAAAAAGGCGGTTTATTGTCGGTATTTTGCATTTTAAAAAAATAAATAATACAAAAATAGGGTAGACTGTAAAATTTGAAATTATTACATAGTAAGTTGTTCAAACATAAATCAATTTTCTAATATTTATTAGAAAAAAATATAAAAAAATGATCCAAAAAAGATAAATAATACTTTAGTCATTAATTAAAAAAATAAATTCTTTAAATTCTAAGCGTTCTTATCCTAATTAAAGTATTTTTAGGTCCTAACCGATACAGTAGGAAATCTCTAGATATTTTTGATTTCAGTAAAATTAAAAAATGGTGGATTATTATGAATAAAAAAGCAGTGATTGATTCAAAACCTGATGCTCGAAAACATAAAAATTATTATCATGTTCTGAATAGCTGCATGATCCTTGAGATCGAACACGGGCATTTAAATTGGACCATGTCGCAATTATCAAGGTTAGCAAAACTTCCACGAAGTGTTTTATATTATCATTATGGTAATGATCGAAAGGAATTAGTTTTTGAAGCTGTCAGATTTTTTGGTAAGCATCTAGCAGGATTTGATAATGATAAACTTAGACTTTATAGTGAAAAAAAATATACAGATTCCATTGCTTTAAGTCGTAAGGCTTTTTTAAATTCTCCAGCAATAGTTCTCTTTTATTTTTTGCATAGAAATTCAGATGGCGAAGTTGGAGATTTAATTAGATATTACGAAAAACTACTGTTAGATAAGCTCAAATTATTTTTTCCTAATTGTTCTGAAGCTGAAATTGAAGCACTTTCAACGATATTTTTAGGTATAAGTATTTCACCTTATATCAAAGATAATAATGGAATCAGTAATGTGCTAAAAATTTTAAAACTGGCCATTTAGATCGTTGCATTGAAATTAGTAACAATTTTTGTGATGAGTTCATGGGGAATAACATCAAAGGCAGGGTTCCAAACTTTTGCTTGAAAACATCCCCAAATATGTTGTATTTCAAATGGATTGCGTTCTTCTATTTGGATTTCTGATCCAGAGTTTCGTTCGTTGTCAAAAGTAGAATAGGGTGCACAGACATAAAGTGGTATTTGAAAATATTTTGCAAGAATGCCAATTTGAAATGTTCCAATTTTATTTGCCACATCACCATTTTTAGTAATGCGATCTGCACCAACAAATATTTTTGAAATATTAAAATGCTTAATTGCCGCAGCGGCCATGTTGTCACAAATTAATGTATAGGGAATTTTATGTTTATCTAATTCCCAGGTGGTGAGCCTGGCGCCTTGTCCAAGTGGTCTTGTTTCAAGGACAACTACGGAAATTTTTTTTCCCATTTCCCAGGCATAGGTTATGGCCCCAAGAGCAGTACCTCTTCCCACAGTGGCAAGAGACCCAGTATTACATTGATGGAGAATGACATCGCCATCCTGTATATAGGCTTGCGCCATTTTTGCAATATCTTCGCATAACTGATGATCCTCATTGTAAATTTTTAGGGCGGCTTCTAAAAGTAAGGAGGAGAAATCCTCTTTATCATGAGAAATTTCTAATATGTTTTTTAATTGGTTTACGGCAAATAACAAATTAATGGCGGTTGGTCTGGCGTTGCCAATTTTATCCATGAGAATCAGAGTTTCATTTTTAGAGAGTTTATTTTTTTGTAAAAATAGTGCAAGGCCCAGGGCAGCACTGACCCCAATAAGAGGAGCTCCTCTAATGGCAAGATTTTGGATGCATTCAATTAAAACATCTGGATGAGAAATGATGATCCAAATTTCATTTTGTGGCAATTGCCTTTGATCTAAAATGAAGAGTTGATTATTTTCTACTTTTAGCGCCATGGAATTAAGGTTGATGGATTTTTGAATAGGTTGATTTGATTGATTATTTTTTTGCATTTTTACCTGTGTTTGTTTCCTGTAGTTTTTTTAATTCTTTAGAAATTAATTTTTCATATTTTATAGCATTTTTTGTAATTGCACTTTCATTAAGTGTTAAAAAACTATTTTCTTGAAAAAGAATTTTTCCATGACAGATGACTAAGTCCACTTCTAGTCCAGTGGTGGAATAAACAAGGTGGGAAATTAAATCGTGTCTCGGATAGTAGTGCGGGAAATGTAAATTAAGTTGAATGATATCGGCGTATTTACCAACTTCGAGCGAGCCAATTTCTTTTTCAAGACCTAGCAATTTTGCACCGCCAAGTGTGGTCATATAAATCATTTGTTTGGCAGAAAAAGCTTCAGTTGATCCCGCCTGTACTTTTTGTAATTTAGTTCCCACATTCATGGCAGAAAAAAGATTTAAATCATTTTTACTGGCACTGCCATCAGTTCCTAGGGCCATGGGAATATTTTTTGAAAGCAGTTTGGTGATAGGAGCAATTCCCGAAGCTAATTTCATGTTTGAGTCAGGATTATAAATTCCCTTGGCACGTGAGTATTTTAATAAATCCATATCTTCATCGTTTAAATGTACAAGGTGGGCACATTGAGTTTTTGAATGAAGAATGCCTAAATCAAAAAGTCTTTTTATAGGAGTTTTTTTAAATTCAGTAAGTGAATCCTCAACTTCTTTTTTTGTTTCAGCAACGTGGATATGAATGGGACAATTTATTTCATTGCTTTTTTGTAATATTTTTAGAAGGAGATCGTCACTGCAGGTATAGGGCGCATGAGGAGCTAGACCAATGGAAATGCGTTCATTATGATGATATTTTTCAAAAAGTTTCGTTGCTAAAATGAGGGGATCTTCTTTGCGAAATTCATTTTCAGGCGTTGGGAAACTCATGAGTGGCCATGAAAATTGTCCTCTAAGACCTGCTTGGTCAAAAATTTTTGCTGTTAGTTCAGTAAAAAAATACATGTCATTAACTGTTGTTGTTCCGAACCGAATACATTCAAGTGCAGCTAATGCAGCACCAGCTTTGACAAATGATGGTGATACAAAGGTTTTTTCTAAGGGAAAAATTCGTTCAAATAACCACTTATTAAGATTTAGATCATCTTCTATACCTCTAAGCAGTGTCATGGCCAAATGACTATGGCCATTAATCAGACCAGGCATAGTTAAATGATTTTTTTGATGGATAAATTGTTTAGATACAAATTTAAAACTATTTTTCATTGGTGCGATAGTTTCAATGTATTTATCTTTAATCCCTAAAAACATGTTTTCTTTAACGTAAGGGATACCTTGAGTATCAAAGAGAACTAAAAAGTCACAATGTAATCCCAGGTCAAAGGTATGTGTAGGAATTTTTTTTTTATATTTGGTTTTCATGATATATTTTCTACTTTTTTTGATTAAGGAAATCCCCTGTAGCAGTTTCAAGGAGAGAGTCAATGATTGACAGGAAAATCTTTTCTGAAGAGGTACGACAGGTTTCTAAAATAGTTTCATGATCTAGTTTTTCTGAACTAAGGCCACAGGCCATATTACTAATAAGACTAATGGCATTGACTTCAACTTGAGCATGAGTGAGTGCAATTACCTCCCAAATAGTGGACATACCAACGGCATCCATGCCCCACCTTTGGAAAAGTTTAATTTCAGCTGGAGTTTCAAAACTTGGCCCTAGAATTCCTAAATAAACACCTTGGTGATGATTGAGTTGATGTTTCTTTAAATGAGTTGAAAGTAGTGAATTAAAAATTTTATTATAGGCCACACTTAGATCGGGAAATCTAGGTCCAAGAATATTCTGAGTGACGGGATTAACTGGATTAGGTCCTATTAAGGGATTTTGTCCCGTTAAATTGACATGATCACTTAGAATCATTGCTTCACCAGTTTTATAATTCAAATTTATTCCACCAGCAGCATTAGTTAAAATAAACTTTTTTGTTCCTCGCAAACAAGCAAGCATGACAGGTTTAATCACCTCTCTTGCGGAGTGTCCTTCGTATCCATGAATTCTTCCTGATTGTACTTGGATTGTAAGTAGAGGATTTTCTTTGTGCTTATAGTAGTGAAAGGCACCTTGGTGATCCATGACGGTGGATTTTTTTAGTCCAATAATTTCTTGAAAATGGATGGTTCCAAGACCTTGCCAATTTTGAAAAAAAGGTGATTTTTGATTTTTTAAACATTCTCCAAACCCAGAACCAAGAGTGATGTGTGCATAAATTTCTGATATGTTAAGTTTTTCTAATAAATGACAATAGCTTTGAAATTCAAGATAACTATTTTCGGGATTATTCATGGGATATCCTTGGGGTATTTGAAACCATTTTGCTCAAGGTTCAAATAAAAGTCAAAGTCTACTCAATATAAATATTATCTTTGTCGATAGGCTTAACTAGGAATGAATTTTATTGAACAAAGTTTGAAGCTCAACAGCAATCGGGTCTTGATTTATCAATCTTAGTGAGGATTATTATGACACATAAAAATAGCATTACTGTGTTTTATCTTGATGATGAAGCTGAACTTGCAGAATTATTTAGGGATTTATTTAGTACTGATCAAATTACTATTAGAAGTTTTTCCAAGGTTCAGGATTTTTACCTGGGTTTAAAAAATGAAAGACCCGATGTTATTTTTTTAGATTTTAGGTTACCAGGAATTACCGGTGATATTATTGCATTAGAATTAAATAATAAAATACCAAAATATTTAGTGACTGGTGAACTCTCCGTAAAAACGGAATATGCTTTTAATAAAGTTCTCAGTAAACCCTTTATCATAAGCGAAATTGAAGAAGTTTTTCAAAACCAACTTTTGTTAATGGCCCAAGGTAAGGCCAGCTAATTAGCAAAGCCCATAATGATTAAAGGTTTCCTTGTGGCCCTAAAATCTAAGGTGTTTACCTTACAACTTTTTTTATAGACCCATTGCACTTTTTAATGCTACATTCCAACTCGCGATTTTATAAACGAATTGGGAGGTTTCATGAAATTACGATTGGGATTATTTTTTTTATTTTCAACATTATTATCATCAGTTCAAGCTCAAGAAGTTAACTTAAATGCTTCACAGATCAATCTGAATTCATTTGAGACAACTTTAGTAAGAACTAGTTCTACGCCAAAGAAAGTTTTTTTAACAGCTCCAGAGTGGAAGACCACGAGCATTTGTGAAGCTTACAGCAATAGAACCATTGCCTATTCTTGTAATGGTCCCTGTTTCAGACAGGTTGTTTGTACTGGTTTTGGAACCAATAGAAGATGTTATACTTCATACAGCTGCACAAGAAGAATTTGTCATAGAAATGAGCAATTTTGCTCAAGTTACAGAAACCAGCCAGTTCTTGAAAAGAAAAAGATTAAACTTGTTTTTAGAAAACCAAAATCATTAGCTGGTGATCAGGTAGAAAAATACGTCCTTAAGACTGCTTCTAAAGAGACAATAAATTCAAGTCCAAGTCTTGAAGCTTTAAATGCAAATTGTCACAATATTAAAAATAGAGGTCATGGAAGAAAGTTTATTGTTAAAAAAACAAATGAGTGCCGCTAATTAGTATTTCTTAAGAAAATCAGATCTTAAGCCTAAGCATATAAAAAAGCCTGGAAAATTGCCAAAATTTTCCAGGCTTTTTTGTTTTGATCTATAAATTTATTATAATAAAAGAATCTTTTACATGAAAATTGGGGGACTTAATTTTTGCTAAGTTTTTTAGAAGAATTTTTTTGATATTTAGTGGTCCAAGTTTTGCTGTTTTTACTTCAATAGTTAAAGTCTTTGTTTTTTCATCATATTTGCTGGTCCCAGTTATTTTTGCTTTTCCACTTGCTGGGGTTTCTAAATTAGCAGTGATCGTGAAATTATTATTAACTACAGTCAGCGTGAGTTTTTCAAAACTAAGCACTCCAGGAAAATCTCCCTTTTGAGCTTTAACTTCACCTTGAGTAAAACAATTTCCGAGGACTACATCTAAAAAATCTCCACTTTGAAATTTAGGAGTACAGTTAGCAGTGAGATTGTTTAAGTAATTATCTTTTTCTGCAGAAATGAGATTAAATTTTGTTAGGCTCAGTGTATTAACATCGCTATTTAAAACAAGATTAAGATTATCAAAAAATAATTCCTGTAAATTATTTCCGGCGCTAAATCCAATGTCTAAAACTCCGCCAGGTAGGTTTGCCACAATTTTTTTATCACTACTTAGGGTTACGGGATAGTTCGTTTTAGAAATAATATTATAATCAATTTTTTCATAAATCAGCTTGTCTCCTACTAAGAGACTTTGAACTTCATTTCCTCGAATCCATATGAGATCGAGATTTTTTATATCATAGAGTGTGACTTGAGCCCAAATTGGGGAAAGGGAATAAAAAAACATGAAGGGGATTAATTTGAAAATTTTTTTCAACATCGGCATCGTCCTTGATTTAGAGTTGAAGAGATTAATTTCATCAAAACACAGGATGAAAATTTACACAAGTTTTAAGGGGTGTTCCTGACTAGAACAAATCAGATCATGTTTTCTATCTCATTAAATTTATGATGCTTTTAAGGCATATCATGATAAGTTAATTGATTATACCTGTATAAATTAGTTATCTTTTTTAGTTATCTTGGGAGCTATCTAAATATGAAGGACAAAAATCCTCTCTCATTTTTTATTTTTTTATTATTAATGACCTGGATGCAATTTGCCTATGCTGATTTAGGAAAAAAGAAGGTCATTACTACATTTACAATTCTTCATGATATGGCAAAAAATGTAGCTGGAGATAAATTAGATCTCGCTTGTTTAACAAAATACGGTGCGGAAATTCATGGTTATGAGCCGACTCCTCAGGATTTAGTTAAGGTGCAAAGAGCAGATTTAATTTTGTGGAATGGTTTAAATTTAGAATTATGGTTTGAAAAGTTTTTTTCAAAAGTTAAAGGTGTTAAAAGGGTCATGCTAACTGAGGGAATTCAACCATTGTCTATTCTGGAAGGACCTTATCTTGGCAAGCCTAACCCCCATGCTTGGATGTCCCCTGATTTGGCATTAATTTATGTGGCCAATATAAAGAAGGGCCTAGTTGAACTTGATCCTAAAAATGCATTTTCCTATGAAGAAAATGCTAAAAAATATAGTGCTAAAATTCTTAATATTAAAATGGCGATTGATAAAAAATTAAAAAAATTTAAAGGCAAAAAAATGTGGTTAGTAACGAGCGAAGGAGCCTTTAGTTATTTAACAAAAAGTTTAGGATTTCAGGAACTTTTTTTATGGCCAATTAATGCTGATCAAATGGGTACACCGAGACAGGTTCAAAAAGTCATTGATCAAATGAGATTACAAAAGGTAAAAGTTATCTTTAGTGAGAGTACAATAAGTGATCAGAGTGCTAAACAAGTGGCCAAGGAAATTGGAGGATATTATGGCGGTGTTCTTTATGTAGATTCTCTAACCGATGAATCAGGTCCTGTTCCCACTTATCTTCAATTGTTAGAAAAAAATATGGAAACTATTTTAAGTGGTTTAGAAAAAGAATAAAAAAATGAACGGTCATATTACAGAAGTAGAATTTTATAATATAAGCGTAATCTACAACAATGGTACTCACGCTTTGGTAAATGCTTCGCTAAGAGTTCCCTCTGGTACTATCTGTGCACTTGTCGGTGCCAATGGAAGTGGTAAATCAACCCTTTTTAAGGCCGCTCTGGGATTAGTGACTCCCCATAGTGGACGCATTTCACTTCTTGGACGTAGAGTCCAAGAGGCACTAAAGGAAGGTCTTGTCAGCTATGTTCCCCAGGCCGAAGAAATTGATTGGAATTTTCCAGTGCTAGTGGAAGATGTCGTTTTGATGGGACGTTACGCTAAAATGAATATGTTAAAAATTCCAAGCACCAAAGATTTGCAAGTAGTAAAGGAATCTTTGGCAAAAGTTGAATTACAGCATTTGGCCAAAAGACAAATTGGCGAATTATCTGGAGGACAAAAGAAAAGGGTTTTTTTAGCGCGTAGCCTTGCTCAGGAGGCAAAGATCATTCTTTTAGATGAACCCTTCACAGGAGTTGATGTAAATACAGAGCTAAAAATAATTGAGCTTTTAAAAGATTTAAGAAATAAGGGACATATTATCATTGTTTCCACTCATAATTTAGGATCAGTTCCAGAATTTTGTGACGAAGTTGCTTTGGTAAAAAATTCCATTTTAAAATATGGAAAAACCGAAGAAATTTTTAATGAAAAAAATTTGGCACTCACTTTTGGCGATGCCCTTAGGCATTTTCGTTTTGAACATTCCACAGTGGATAATCAAGATGGAAAAAGCATCATGCTTATTACTGATGATGAAAGACCATTAGTTTTAGGTCGAGGTGGACATTTAGAATACTCAGATACGAAGGGAAAGGAACATTTATTAAAGGATCGCCACCCAACTAATGAAGACAATAATGACAGTAAAAATAAAAAGTAAGAGTGATTTATTCTAGAATTATTATTAGAACCATTGCATTACGATTATATGATTCGTGCCATTTTGATGACTGGTCTCATTGGCATTACCTGCGCTTTTTTATCCTGTTTTATTACACTGAAGGGGTGGTCATTGATGGGAGATGCACTCTCTCATAGTGTTGTTCCTGGTGTGGCCCTTGCATATTATTTAAAATTTCCCTTTTCCATAGGGGCATTTTTAACGGGACTTCTCGCCGCTCTTAGTATGTCACTCATAAAGGTAAAATCGAAATTAAAAGAAGATGCTATAATTGGAATTGTTTTTACCACATTTTTAGCAATAGGCATTTTCTTATTATCTATTTTCCCTTCACAAATTCAAATTCAGACAATTGTATTAGGTAATGTATTAAGTATTTCTGATATGGATATTCAACAAGTGCTTATTATTTCCAGTATCACTTTTTGTTTTTTTCTTTTTCAATGGAAAAATCTTTTAGTGTTTTGCTTTGATCCCATTTTTGCACGAACAGTTGGACTTAATACCATTTTTTTACACGTGCTTTTACTTGCTCTACTTTCAGCAACTGCTGTGGCTGCACTAAAAGCTGTTGGAGCTTGTCTAGTGGTGGCCATGCTGATTACCCCTGGAGCAACTGCCTATTTACTTACTAAACAATTTTCCAAAATGCTTTTTATTTCCACAACTCTTGGATTTTTTTCCTCGGTGTTTGGCGCTTATTTTAGTTTCTTTTTTGATGGGGCTACAGGTGGTTGCATTGTACTATTGCAAAGTTGTTTTTTTATCATCGCCCTTTATTATAGCTCCCATAAAAATAAAAAATCTCAAAAAATAATCCTAGAAAATTCCAATATAAGTAGTGAATCTTTAGGACCAACCCTATGAACATTAGTTTTTTAGATTCACTACTATTGCCATTTCAATTTGAATTTATGACTGATGCCTTTATTTTAGGAATGTGTATTTCACTTCTTTGTTCACTTTTTTCCTGTTTTTTAATTTTAAAAGGACAATCACTCATTGGAGATGCCCTTTCTCATTCCGTTTTACCAGGCATTATTATTGCCCATGCCTTGAAAATTCCTCTAACTATTGGCGCCTTTGCTTCAGGGATTTTTTCTATTTATGCCACAAAGCATATTAGAGATAGATCATCTTTAAAAGACGACACAATTTTGGGAGTTGTTTTCACTGGGTTATTTGCCCTTGGACTTGTTCTCTTTGCAAAAATCCCCACTGACTTACATTTAGATCATATTTTATTTGGCAATATTTTAGGAATTGAAAGGACCGATTTCTGGGAAGCACTCATCATTTGTTTTTTTTGTTTTTTATTTTTTATTTTTTATTTTAGATCGCTTACTATTTGTCATTTTGACGAAGTTTTTGCACGTACTATTGGGATGAATACATCTTTTTTTCGTTATGCATTACTTGTTTTAGTCGCCCTACTTATTATTACATCAATTAAGGCCCTAGGGATTTTATTAGTTATTGCTCTTCTTATAACACCAGGATGTACTGGGCATTTACTCACTAAGAAAATGGGTCATATGCTTTTTGTCTCTGCAATTGTGGGAGTACTGGCCTGTCTGCTTGGTATCTATATAAGTTTTTTTATAGATGCATCGCCAAGTGCTAGTATAGTACTGGTTCAAACTAGCCTACTGGTCATTCTTGTGGGAATTGGAAAATTAAAAAAGCTTATTTCTAACTCAATAGGATAGCATTCTGTCAATAGTTTTAAAAATTGGGAATGTAACTTGCTAAAGTATTGAAAAGGGCACGCATTTAGTTACCACTAGAGTTTTTTACATATAAAAAAATTCTTTAAAAGTCATATAAAATTTACAATACTAAAAAGCAATTTATAGTAAGGATGGTTATGAAAAATATTATTCAAACAATTTCACTTCTAGTTCTACTTTTTATTTTTTCTAATGAAATATCTGAGGCAAAAGTTTTTTTTGTCACTGAAAATGCAAGATTTGCAGCCACTAAAAAACTAATTCCCTATGATAGAAGCCTATGGAAACACTGGATTGATACTGATAAAGATTGCCTTAATACAAGACAGGAAATTTTGCTTTCTAGATCACAATCTAAGACCAATTTAAGTGATGATGGTTGTCATGTTGAAAAGGGGTCATGGAATGATTTTTATGCCAAAGAGCTTTTATCAAAGGCCATAGATATTGATATCGACCATATTGTACCTCTAAAACATGCCCATGATATTGGTGCTTGGAAGTGGAATGCCATAAAAAAGCAAAATTTTGCAAATGATCCCGATAATTTAGTTATTACAAATTTGAAATATAATAGATCTAAGGGAGCACAATCTATCGCTTCCTGGCTACCCCAGGGAACAAGGTATATCTGTAGTTATATAAATTTATGGATAAAAATTAAAAAAAAATATTCACTTCTTTTTAAAGAGGATGAGAAAAATGTTATTTCTCGGCTGAAACTAGTTTGTATGTAGTATCTTTTACATTAATTTAGTTTTGGGTATAAACGACTATAGCAATCGAGATCATCATTATTGTTATAGTTTTTCCTTTTTAAATCGATGCTTATGGATATATGGTCCTTTGATTGAAATAAGTCATTTTTTGAAATTCCCAATTGGAAATGTCCACCATCTTCATCAATGGCCTGCCATAAAGTTGTACCAGAGACTTCTCTTTGAAAAAGTAATGGCAGTGGTCCTATGGAATCCTGATCTCCTGAGTCATTAAGTCCTGAGGTGATATAAAGAGTTCCATGTTCCTTATTTTCCAGGGAAATAATAACTCGTTCACTAGAGCCAATATCCGATGGAAAACAGGTAATGTGTTGATTGAAATCATTTAGGGCAAAAGCCGAGAGTTGAATCATTAGTGAAAGTAGGATAAAAAATTTTTTGAAGAGTGACATAATTATTTCCTTATTATTCGATTGTTTTATTTAAGTAGTTTTTTGAAAGTATTTATATAATGTTTCTCTAATATTTCCCAGGAGAAATGTAGTTTGCTAGAATCAATTCCAATATTAGTTAAATCCTTTATAACAAGATTAATAAAATCATTTTTCCCTGCATGTGTGAAAAAACTTTTCTGTACAATGTTATAAAGTTCTTCTCTACTTTTATTTTCAGTTAAGATTAATTGGTGCAGTAAATAACTAGATAGTACCTGGGGATTTCGCTGAACCTTTTGTCTGATGTTGTCTTTTTTAATTTCTAGATTTTCTAGCGTGGACTTTAATCTTCTTGTGGCATAGAGGAGTAAGCCAAAATGATCGGGGAGATAAAGCCTTTCCGCGCTTGAGTGAGAGATGTCTCTTTCATACCAGAGCACATTATTTTCTAGTGCAACTTGGTGATGGGATTTTATAATTCGAGCAATGCCCGTAATATTTTCAGAGCTTATAGGATTTTTTTTGTGGGGCATAGTGGAAGATCCCTTTTGATTTTTTCCAAATCCTTCTGCTATTTCATCCACATCTGATTGGTGTAATTGGCGAAGCTCAACTGCAATTTTTTCAAAAAGAGAGGCAGTGAGAGATCCTGCAGCTGTAATAAGTGCTACATGATCTCTTGAGATTATTTGCGAGCTAACATTTTCTCTGGGAAGATTTAAGAGTTTAAGTGCATCCTCTTCAATTTCAGTTGTTAAAATAGTGTAACTTCCAACAGCTCCAGAAAGACACCCAGTAATTTCTTGATTAATGAGG
>Ga0247844_1000921_pt1 | contig 58267 bp, 44 predicted proteins | sample LaCtaG_FD_192421 | JGI IMG/M metagenome (GOLD analysis project Ga0247844, IMG submission 192421) | Freshwater microbial communities from meromictic Lake La Cruz, Castile-La Mancha, Spain - LaCruzMarch201714.5m_1 | ecosystem: Environmental > Aquatic > Freshwater > Lake | place: Spain: Castile-La... | reverse complement strand
AATTTTCAACATAGAAACCGAAATGTTAATGGAGAAATTATTCTCTGAAAATGAAAAACTTACAAAATACTTAAATTTCAAAAACCTACCGCAAGCGGGTTAAATAGAGCTTGCGAAAGTTGAATTAATGAGTATTAATCTTCTCCCATCGAGTGAAACTCTATCATAATTATTAAATTTAATTGAATTAGACTCAACAGTTCCATTAATTTCATCATAATAAAAATTTTGAGTTGATCTACTTATACTTGAAATTCCATTTATATCCCAACATAACCCCAGTGCACCATTACCACCCTGACTATTATAATTTACTGATAAACTTGGCTGCATATTATTTATTCCTAAAGGCAGATCAATTGGAATAGTGTAATTTGCGCTACCCATTGGCGAAATTGAAGAACCGCCCAAAATAGTGCCAACTACGCCAGCACTGACAGGCTTGTTATGAATAATTGGGTTTGGAATATCAAAAACTCCTAAATTGGGTATTTTATAATTTTCTATTGGTGGGAACAGCAATCCTGGGTCAATCTTAGCACTAAAGCTTTGACTATGTTCTTCTGCACTAAACCTAAATTTATTATTGCCTTCAGCTTTTAGGACAATAGCATCGCGAGCAATGTATTTTTTTGTTTCATCCGATTCATCCGATTTTAGTATCCAGTTATCTTTTATCTGCGGTTCCGGCTGTGTTTGTGCCCCGAGCGATGCCGACCAAAGGCAATAGAGAAGTATCCATACTACTACAATATGGTTTTTAGAATAGTGATATAGTGTTGTCATAATATATCGGTTTTATATATGCAAGATAAATATTGTTGTATTAACAATGTTATTATTGATGGGGTGACTTGGAGTCACCCCATCAATTTGTAATTGATAGTTTGCAAGGTCTTTATTTTTGGCTTTTCTCCAATTGCTCTATCCTTTTTTGTTGCTCTATCACATAAAGCGTCAATTCCTCTATTTTCTGAAGCAGTTTGTTTTGCATTTCGCCCATGTTCAGGCCTTTTTCCTTTACTTCAGCTGCCGAAGGTATTTCGGGCAGGTGCTTGTTGGTTTTTACAAAGGCTTCTACTTTGTGGAGAGGCATTAGGGTGTAGTCGGGGGAGAATACGTAGTCGGCAAGTGGTGTGTTAAGATCTATAAGCACCTCTTTCGTGTGAATAGTTCCTTTAACTGTGAGTAAAGCTCCCGTAGGATCAGCTTCGGTTGTACCGATACTCACGTTCCCATTATTATTTATCCTTAGTCGTTCTACCATATTTTGACTGTTTCTTGTATAAAACACCAAAATACCATTATTTGAGTCGTAATTTGAAGTGGGGAAAGCGCCAATAGCTCCCATGGGTTGACGACCATTATTTTCAATTTTACCTATATTAATTCTAGTTTCTGCTTTATCTGAATTCCCATAACTATAAGTATTATAGAACCCTACAGCCTCAAAATAGCTTGAATTACTCCCTACAACCTCAAATTTATTATTATTTGTCGTTGTACCGATACCTACATTACCATTATTCAAAATGCTCATAAAAGTTCCATTAGCACCTCCAAACACATAGCCATTAAATCCTGACTGATCACCATAAAAATTTAGATAACCGGTAGATCTGCTCCTGCCAATATTATAACCTAATCCTCCACCATTACCTAATCTGAATTGATAATCAACATCTTTTTCTACATCCAGAGTATATGTTGTTGATGGAGTTGTTCCAATACCCACATTTCCATTTGTCGCCGAAATAGTCATGCGGGTCATACCATTTGTTTGAAGTTTTAAATTACTTGTTTGATAAGCACTGAATTCACCTCCCATCGACCATATAGGTTTATTTAAAATAAAAGAGGGTCTATCAGTATATATATGCGCCCAACTATCATTCATTGAACCAAAATCAAGATATCCTGACTCTGTGTTAATACGCAAAGCACCACCATTTGCATTTCCTCTAACATTTCCGTTTATATGTAGTTTTTCCTCTGGAGTTGCAATTCCCAATCCAGTATTTCCATTGACGATATTGTTTCCTAGAATATAACTATTAGCAAGTACTTTCAAGTTTTTAGTAATACTTTCAACATTGTCGTTCGAAATAAATGAAAACGTTATACCTGTATAGCCGGAATCCCAACAAACAGAGCCGTCGGTATAGAATACAACCTTAGCCTTTCCTGTCATTGAAGTTGTAGTTATATTTCCATATTCAGCCCCTGAATATGACGCAAGTAGTGTATAATTATTGTTTACATCAACATCGTAAATTTCAAAATAATCACATTCCATCTCTGTGTCAATGGTATAATAAATATTTACTTTTTGTAAAGTACCAATGTTAATATTCCACGTATGGTTTAAATCGTCCGTATAATCATTATTTAAAACCGAAAAAGATCCCGTTGCTTGATTAACATTGTAGATACTTGCAGATATGTATAAGCAAAGAAATAAACCTATAAAGAGAAGTGCTGATTTTAATGTTATATTGGTTTTCATATTTCAGTAAGTTTATTTGTTATTTTTTTTATTTTTACGTTCTTGTCTTTTGAGCACTATAGCTTCCTTCTGAGTTTTTGAGAGTATGCTATCGCTTTTAGTTGTAAATACACGAATTAATTCGTTCTTTTTGTCAATCATCTGGTGTCTGTCCTGAATTTTATTTGCATTTTCTATTTGCAAATAATATTCCTCAGCGTACTTTCCGATAATTGTCTTTTGACTATCTGTCAATTGAACTTCGGCTGTAATTTTACCGATTGTATTATTTACCTTTTGTTGGTTGGTCGGTTTTACTGCATATGTAAAGCAAGTAAGTGTAAAGCAAAGTATTGCCAAATTGGTTTTTAATGTTGTTCTCATAATAATTTTTTGTTATTTAATTTTACTAAATTTTATTCTTTCACTATCTTATATTCTTTCTTTTCCGTTCCTGCTACTACACGCAACACATACCACCCTTGTGGGTATTGCGTCATGTCAATGGGGTTAAGTCCTTCGGTGGCAGATTGGTTGTAAAGTATTGCTCCTGCACCGCTATAGATCATAAGGCGAAGTTCTTGTTTAGAGTCGCCACCTTGTATGTCGATACCCAAAGCGCCCCGTGTGGGGTTGGGGAAAACTTTAATGGTGCGCTCACCAATGGTTTCTTTTATTACCACGCTGTCGGTTGGTTGGTGGCGTTTGGCTTGTTGAAGTGTTATTATACGTCGTGCAGTACGGTTTCCCGCCATGTCGTAGTCGTATGCTACTTTATCTTCTGCCAAACTTGGTAGGATGCAAATAAGCACAAAGAGCACTAATAAAAAGTTAGTTTGTTTCATATACTATTTGTTTTTTTATAATTTGATTCGTGATTTAGTTTCTCTCGCAAAACCGCAAAGGCGCAATTTAAATTTCATATTAGTTTCTTTATTTGCGTCCCTGCGTTTTTGCGAGATATTTTTTTATGATTGTCGGTTTAATTCACCTGCCCCTCTACAGCTTTTGTAGCCGCTTTGGTGCTATACACCGCTTTGGCTATTTCGTCGAGTTTGGCATAGAGTTCTTTCCAGCCGGGCTGACTGCTCATGGCTTTTACCAGATTGAAGTAGTTGCGCAGGGCAGTTTCTAGTCGCAGGCGCATGGAGCTGGCCGATTCCATCAGACGGAGTTCGGAGTTCTCGCCCGCTACTTCGTTAAACTTGTTTTCGAATGCTTTGTGAGCGGTTCTGATTTGGGTTACAATGGGTGTCAACTTCATTTCTTCTGTTTTGGCAGCATTGGCAGGCAGTTCGAGTTCTTCGAGCAATTTCTTCATTTGTGCTGTTTCTTCGGCGTAGCTGTAGCGGTCCAGACCAATGCCATGTTTCTCTATAATGGCATAAATATCCTTTGCCAGCTGATTGTAAGGTGAAATAGCCAGTTTGGAGTGGCCTACTAACACATCCTTAAGTCCACCAAAAGGCATATCCCTGTCTTTGTCCATAACGAATAGTTCAAAGCCTTTTCCACTATAGGTTTTTTTTACATACACAGCGTCGTACTCGTTGTACGTTGTGTCCAATGCTGCGAGCAATGGGTTGTTTTTTACTTCTGCAAAAGCAGGCTCGGCTGATACGATCAATGTACGTTGAGTAGTTGCAGCCAATTCCTTGGTGCTTAATAATCTGAAATTCATCTTCATACGAAAAATTTGTTTTTTAAAATGTTAAACTTGTTTTTATATAGGTGCTTGCGCACTTTATTTATTCATCTATCGTTAGTAAAGTTGCAACTTTGCCTTTGAACCACTCTTTGTGCTTCGTATTGAGGGCGCGACTTTGAGTCGCACTCTCACTACATTCCGAAGTTTTTGCAAAAAACTATTGTTTGAACTCAACGCACTCGGATGTTTTGTTAAAACATTAGTGTTTGAATTCAACGCATTCCGATGTTTTGGTCAAACAATAGTGTTTGAACTCTCCGCATTCAGATGTTTTGGTCAAACATTAGTGTTTGAACTCAACGCACTCGGATGTTTTGTTAAAACACTATTGTTTGAACTCTACGCTTTCCGATGTTTTTGTAAAACATTAGTGTTTGAACTCTAAGCAATCAGATGTTTTGTTAAATCATTAGTGTTTGAACCTAACCCTTCCAAAAGTTTTTTCTGCTACAATGTAATTGAACTAAGCGTTCGCAAACTTTAGGTTGCTGCAAGTTGGTTGAACTTAACGCTCATAAACTTTTGGTTGCTTTATTAATGTTTGTTTTCAACTACTTATTTAGTGAAATCAAAACTCTGAATTGAAATCTCACTGCGTTATGATAGTTGGTCACCACACTATTGAAATGAATTAATCTTTATCTCCAATTTATTACTACACGCTTGTAATAATTTTCAAATTATTCGAATTAAATAATTCCAATTGCTTTTCGGTCATAAAGTTAAAAACATATTTTTAATCTTCCAAAAAAAACATCTTTACACTTAACTCCCATTAACAATTGCAATTATTTTATTTTCAACATATTAGCTAAGTGGTGAAAAGAAATATCTTTACAGTCAAATTTTAAGGCTAAAAAACAGCCATTTTGAGGTAATGCAAAAAATGAAATCCAACACTTTTTAATCTCCAAAAGTAAAATCATTCGATTTTTCTTACAATATGGCATTGCCATTATTTTTTGTTGTAATTGTGGTGCTAAGTTATGTATTAAAAATTGTATGCTCCAAATTTTTGGACGAAAAACAAGGGGACAAAGTCAAAAATGCTACAATTGATTATCAATACTTTAACTCTACAAAAGAAGAAAAGTGGGGGACACGATTTTTAAGAACAAGAAAATCCCCTAAAAAAGAGTGTTTTTTAGGGGGTAAAGGGATGGTAGAAATGGGAAAGGTGCACTTCAGTCTGGTCGGATATAGGTTTTTGCGCAACGTCGTTTCCTACCTGACGCGCCACCTTTGTTTTTAAAATAAGGATATATCCAGTTGGATGGAGAAACTAAACACCTCCATCTTTTGCTTGTTTTTTAATAAGTTGTATTTGTATACCCGGGAAATTATACTGACAAAAGTAGTAAAATTGGCATTTTTAAACCAAAAAATCAATTTTTTTAATTAGATTTGCGGCTGTTTTGCTCGATACAAAGCAATAGTTAGTATAAAAACGAATTTTACAAACAAAAAGTTTATGACAGAAAAAATTTCATCATCGCTGCGCGATTCAAAAACGGCACGTTGGTTTGTTCTTATCCTTGTTTCGTTCACCATGATGTGTATGTATTACCTGACGGATGCTATGGCTCCTTTGCAGGAAAAACTACAGGGAAATTTAAATTGGACTGCTACCGAATATGGTTTTTTTACCAGTGGATATGGTTGGTTCAATGTGTTTTTGCTTATGCTGGTATTCAGCGGAATGATTTTGGATAAGCTAGGTACTCGTTTTACGGGTGTGTTGGCTATTGCCATTATGCTTATTGGTGCTTTTATTAAGTATTGGGCTATCGATGGTCATATTGGTGCTGGCACCTACGAGCTTTCGATAGGTTCGTTCCAATTGTTGAGTCCTACTTCTAAGTCGGCTGTAATTGCCGGACTCGGTTTTGGTATTTTTGGTGTAGGTTGCGAAATGTTTGGAATATCGGCAAATAAGGCTGTAGTTCGTTGGTTCAAAGGCAAGGAAATGGCGTTGGCAATTGGACTGAATACCTCTACCGGACGTATTGGTACAGCATTGGCCATGTTTACACCACTTCCACTTTACAAACTTACAAGCAATGTAAGTACACCCGTTATTGTGGCTATGATTTTGCTTTGCGTGGGCTTACTTGTATTTTTGCTTTTTACATTTATGGATAAAAAGTTAGACCGCGAAGAAACTGCTGCTGGTGTTGAAAGCGAAGAAGAATTTAAATTTACGGATGTGTTGGATATTGCTAAAAATCGTGCATTCTGGTATATTGCCATTCTTTGTGTGTTGTTTTATTCGGCAGTTTTTCCATTCATTAAATTTGCTACCAATCTTATTGTACAAAAATTTCAGGTCGACGATACATTTGCAGGCTATATCCCGGCCTTATTGCCGTTTAGTGCACTGCTACTCACACCATTATTTGGAGGTATTTCCGATAAAAAAGGCAAAGCGGCAAGCATTATGATTTTGGGTTCAATTTTATTGGTAATTGTGCATCTCCTGTTTTCAATTCCATCGCTCAATAGCTTTAGTATTGCTATTGGATTGGTTATGTTGTTGGGAATTGCTTTCTCGCTCGTACCTTCGGCCATGTGGCCAGCAGTAGCTAAAATTATTCCGCACAGCAAGCTGGGAACTGCTTATGCTATGATTTTCTGGGTTCAAAACTGGGGATTAATGGGTGTGCCGTTGTTAATAGGCTATGTGCTTGATAAGTATTGTATTATTAGTTCCGAAGAACAGCTGATAGAAGGAAAAATGCAATTAATTACACAATACAATTATACTATCCCCATGCTAATTTTTGCCTGCTTTGGTTTATTAGCTATTGTTTTTGCCTTTTTGCTCAAAGCCGAGGACAAGAAAAAAGGTTACGGCTTGGAGCTGCCCAATGTAAAGGAATAATACTTTTATAGAAATAAATAAACACCTGCTTTGTTATAAGTAATAGGAAATAAATAATGTCGCATTTGTAAAAAATAATAATTTCACAAATCAATTGTAACTTCAAGTCCCCTTTAGGGGATATAGGGGTAGTTATAACATTAATTTTACCGCCCCAAGCCCCTAAAGGGGATGTAGAGTTACTTTCGTCTTTAAAAAAATGGTATATTATATTTGAACATTTACTTATAAAAACGAAGCAGGTGTTTTTTATTTTATTCCATCAACAATAGCTTTGTGTGTGTAATCGAAAAGCGTATTGAAATCAACTTCGTTTACTGCAATTGGTTGATGAACAGTGAATGTAATACGATTTCCAATTCCGAGAGGGAATTTACCATAACGGAACGCCTTCCAGGAATTGTTGATGGTTATTGGTACTACAATGGCACTTGGCGCGTATTTGCAAAGGATTTTTAATCCGTTGGGTGCAAATTCCTTTGGTTTGCCGTCGCGCGTTCGAGTACCTTCGGGGTAAATAATGGTGGAACGTTTGTGAAGTTCAATGTATTCGCCCATTTTTTTTAGGAGTGGCAAAGCTTGTTTGGGGTCTTTGCGGTCGATAAGTACTGAGCCACCATGTGTTAGATTAAACGAAATGCTTGGTATGTTTCGTCCCAACTCAATTTTGCTCACGAACTTTGGATGAAATTTCCGTAAAAACCAAGTCATTCCTACAATATCGAAAATGCCTTGATGATTGGCCACAAAAATGATTGGTTTGCCCGTAGGTATCAATTCGATGTTCTCGCATTTGCTCGTCGAAAGCAAAAAATTAGGGGTAAGCATCAAAAATAAATCAAGAAAATCAACACTACGTTTATGTGCCTGATACCCAAATGCCTTTAAGCATATCCACTGAATAGGATGAAAGAGGCATATTGAAAAAATAAACCAAAAATAGGCTAGAATTGAAAACGGAATTGCTATAAGTTTTATAAGCATAACTGGTAAATTTTTTGACAAAAATACGACAATTCATCCGAATTTTCCAAATTTCCTTATAGTTGTTTAGTTTTTTTGGACTTTTGTTAAGCTAATAAATTATCTATTGTCCTTATTTTTTTGTAATTTTGCCGCAATTTGCAAATATTACACCCATGAGTATTGAATTAAGTGAACAAGAACTGTTCAGACGTCAGAGTTTGAACGAATTACGTAATCTCGGCATCGATCCTTATCCTGCCGCATTGTATCCAACCAACGCATTTTCGACCGATATAAAAAATACTTTTGCCGACAATGAAGCTGCTGAGCAGGTTTGTGTAGCTGGACGTATAATGAGCCGTCGGACAATGGGGAAAGCTTCGTTTATGGAGCTTCAGGACTCCAAAGGCCGCATACAGGTTTATGTAAGCCGCGACGATATAAGCACCGAGGCACAACCCGAAATGTATAATAGTGTGTTTAAAAAACTGTTGGATATTGGCGATTTTGTTGGTATCAAGGGTTTTGTTTTCCGCACACAAATGGGCGAAATAAGTGTTCATGCTCAGGAGCTTACTGTATTGAGCAAGTCACTACGACCACTTCCAATTGTTAAATACAAGGATGGTGTTGCTTTTGATGCATTCGAAGATCCCGAACAACGTTACCGTCAACGCTATGTTGATTTGGTGGTAAACGAGGGAATAAAAGATATTTTTCTGAAACGTACACGCGTTTACAATTCAATGCGTGAATATTTCAATTCCGAAGGTTATATTGAGGTGGAAACACCTGTGTTACAAGCTATTCCGGGTGGAGCCTCGGCTCGTCCGTTTGTTACGCATCACAATGCCTTGGATATGCCACTTTATATGCGTGTAGCTAATGAGTTATACCTCAAGAGGCTTATTGTAGGTGGTTTCGAAGGTGTTTATGAGTTTTCCAAAAACTTCCGCAACGAAGGTATGGATCGCACGCACAATCCGGAATTTACGGCTATGGAAATTTATGTAGCCTACAAAGATTACAACTGGATGATGACATTTACCGAAAATATGATTGAAAAAATTTGTATGGACGTAAATGGCACTACCGAATTGCAAGTGGGCGATAAAACCATCAGTTTTAAAACGCCATTTAAGCGTGTAACCATGATTGATGCCATTAAAGACCATACAGGCAAGGATATTAATGGAATGAACGAAGATGAATTGCGCGAAGTGTGTAAAAAACTGCATATTGAAGCGGATGAAACCATGGGTAAAGGTAAAATGATTGATGAAATTTTTGGTGAAAAATGCGAAGGAAATTATATTCAGCCTACATTTATTACCGATTATCCAATGGAAATGAGCCCTTTATGTAAACGTCACCGCGATAATCCCGAACTCACTGAACGTTTTGAGTTAATGGTAAATGGAAAAGAATTGGCCAATGCTTATTCCGAACTCAATGACCCTATTGACCAACTTGGACGCTTCCAGGATCAATTGAAACTGAGCGAAAAAGGCGACGACGAAGCCATGTTTATCGATATGGATTTTGTACGCTCATTGGAATATGGTATGCCCCCAACATCGGGTATGGGAATTGGTATGGATCGCTTGGTAATGCTTATGACTGGTCAACAGGCTATTCAGGAAGTGCTTTTCTTCCCTCAAATGAAACCCGAAAAAGTGGTTAAAAAAGAGGGACCCGAAAAATTTATTGAATTGGGCATTCCTGCCGAATGGGCTGATGTAATAATGAAAACGGGCATTCAAACAGTTGATGCACTCAAAGGACTGAATCCTAATAAATTTCATCAAGATATTTGTGGGTATAACAAAAAAAACAAACTGGAGTTGAAAAACCCTACGAAGGAAGAAGTAGAGAGTTGGGTTAAAAGTTTGTAAGGTTTATAAAGTTTGTAAGGTTTGAAGGGTTTGAAAGGTTTGAAAGGTTTGAGAGTTTTAATGTATTTGCTCTTTGTTCTTTATTCTATTGTCTAAAAAAAAATGAACGAAAAAAGTAAAATAGCGGTTTTAGGTGGTGGTAGTTGGGCAACAGCTATTGCCAAAATTGCATTGGTTAACTCCAAGGAGATTAATTGGTATATGCGTAGGCAGGATCAAATTGATGAATTTATTCGTTTGAGCAAAAATCCGTCGTACCTTACTGGCGTAAAATTCGATACCGACCGCATTAAATTCACAAGTAACATAAATCATGTGGTTTTGACTTCGGATATTCTTATTTTGGCTACTCCTTCGCCTTTCTTGAAACAGCATCTCAAAAAACTAAAGCGAAAATTAGATAAAAAAATTATTGTTTCGGCTATCAAAGGTATTGTTCCTGACGAAAATATGATTGTTTCGGATTATTTTGAGGAGCATTACAATGTGCATAAAGACAATATGATGGTGCTGGCCGGACCTTGTCATGCCGAAGAGGTAGCGCTCGAACGACTTTCGTATCTTACCATAGGATGTTCCGACCGCGATAAAGCGCGCATGTTGGCACAACGATTTAATACCAGCTTTGTACGTACATCTATTAGCGACGATATTTTAGGTATAGAATATTCGTCGGTAATGAAAAATATTTATTCCATAGCAGCAGGTATTTGTCATGGTTTAAAGTATGGCGATAATTTTCAAGCAGTATTGATTTCGAATGCTATTCAGGAAATTAGCCGATTCTGCAATGCCGTTAATCCTATGCATCGCGACACCAATGAACCTGCCTATTTAGGCGATTTATTGGTAACTGCTTATTCCAATTTCAGTCGTAACCGCTTGTTTGGAACCATGATAGGTAAAGGGTATTCGGTTAAAACGGCTCAAATGGAAATGGAAATGATAGCCGAAGGTTATTATGCCGCCAAATGTATTCACGAGATAAACGAAAAATACCAAATTGATATGCCGATTGTAGATGCAGTGTACGAAATTCTCTATAGTCGCTCATCGCCCATACTCGAAATACGCAAATTAACAGAGAAATTGAAATGATGTGGTGATGTGATGATGTAATAATATGATGATAAAAAATAAAAAGCGAATATTACTTGGAATGAGTGGCGGCACCGATAGTTCGGTTGCTGCCATTTTGTTACTTGAGCAAGGCTACGAGGTGATTGGCATTACTTTTCGGTTTTGGGAAGAAGGAGAGAACCATCATTTGAACGATGCGGTAGCTTTAGCCCATAAGCTTAATATTGAGCATATAACCTACGATGCACGAACTGTATTTAAAGGTAAAATTATAGCTTATTTTGTTGACGAATACCTTGCTGGACGAACGCCTTTTCCGTGTGTGAAATGCAATAATGAACTGAAATGGAAGTTGATTATTGACGAAGCCGACCGACTTGGTTGCGATAAAGTGGCTATGGGGCATTATGTGCAAATCGAAAACGTGGATGGTAAATATTTTGTGTGCGAGGGTGTTGATCCGGACAAAGACCAATCGTTTTTTCTGTGGGGATTAACACAAGCACAATTGGCACGCATAGTTTTTCCATTGGGTGCTTTCGAAAAAACTGCTGTTCGTAAAATGGCTGCCGATAGAGGATTTTTCAACGTTTCCGAAAAAAAAGACAGCCTAGGAGCTTGTTTTTGTCAGGGCGATTACCGTCCATTTCTCAAATCACTTCTCTCTGAACCCGAAAAATTCATTTACCCGGGCAATTTTATCGACGAAGCAGGCCAACAACTAGGCCAACACCAAGGGTTTCCGTTGTATACCGTTGGTCAGCGTCGAGGATTGATTCACTTGAACTGTAAAGTGTTTGTGAAAGAGATTTTGCCCACAACAAACGAAATTGTTTTAGCACCATTAGCGGCTCTGTATAAAAACCAATTTATTGTACATAGCTTGAATATTGTTGATGAATTGCTTTTTACCACTGATTTTAATATTAGCTGTAGAATCCGCTACCGCAAACAAAATACTGCATGCAGAGTTATATTTTTGCCCCATAATAAAGCGCGCGTAGAGCTGGCTGAGCCCCTTGAGTCCATTGCGCCAGGTCAATCCGCAGTATTTTATCAGCACGGTCGAATACTTGGAGGTGGTTTTATTGAATAAATGTACTTTTAAAAATAGAACCCAAAAAATAAAAGTTTTCAACAGCTGTTGAAATATTTATGATGGATGATTCGATTTTGTTTTGTACTTTTGAAGTCCCAAAAAAAATAAATTTTTTGACAAATAAGAAATGGCCGAACGACGTAATTATCAGAAGAAAAACAATGCCGCTTTACCTGTGCCGGCAAATGAATATGGCAAACTTCCACCTCAAGCACCTGAGTTAGAGGAGGCAGTTCTTGGTGCTATCATGCTCGAGAAGGATGCTTATTCCATGGTTTCGGAAATATTGAAGCCTGACTGTTTTTACAAAATGGCACATCAAAAAATTTACGAAGCCATAATGACGCTTGCATTGCATCAAGAACCTATTGATATGCACACGGTTACAGAGCAGTTGCGTAAAAATGGCAATATTGATGATGTTGGTGGCGCTTATTATATCACGCTGCTTACAGCCAAAGTTTCGTCGGCAGCTCACTTGGAGTATCACTCGCGCATTATTGTTCAAAAATACCTTGCGCGTGAGTTGATACGTGTTTCAACTGAGATACAAACCAAAGCTTTCGACGATAAATCGGACGTGGATGATTTGATGCAAGAAGCCGAAGGGATGTTGTTTGAATTATCGCAAAATAGTCAGAAAAAAGATGTTACTCAGATAAATCCGGTGATTGAAGAGGCGCGGAAACGTATGCAACTTGCTGCTACTAAGCAAGGTGCAAGTGGTGTGCCCAGCGGTTTTCATGCTTTGGATAAGATTACTTCGGGTTGGCAGCGCTCCGATTTAATTATTATTGCCGCTCGTCCCGCCATGGGAAAAACAGCATTTATACTTTCGATGGCCAAAAACATGGCGGTGGATTACAATTCGCCTGTAGCCGTTTTCTCGTTGGAAATGTCGAACGTGCAGTTGGTAAATCGTTTGATAATGAATGTTTGTCAGCTCGAAGGTGAGAAGATAAAAAACGGACAATTGGAAAAATACGAGTGGGAAAAATTTGATAAAGATATCAATTTACTGCTCGATGCTCCTGTATTTGTCGACGACACACCCAGTTTGTCGGTTTTTGAACTCCGTAGTAAAGCACGCCGCTTGGTAAAGGAGCACAAGGTACAATGTTTGATTATTGACTACCTGCAACTTATGAACGCCAGTGGTATGAGTTTTGGTAGTCGCGAGCAAGAGGTAAGTATTATCTCGCGATCACTCAAAGGGTTGGCTAAGGAATTGGATATTCCGATTATAGCGCTCTCGCAGCTCAATCGTGGTGTTGAGGGTCGTACAGGACACGAAGGAAAACGCCCGCAATTGTCGGACTTACGTGAGTCGGGCGCTATTGAGCAAGATGCCGATATGGTTTGCTTTATTCACCGTCCAGAGTATTATCGCATTACCGAAGATGCTGCCGGAAACTCACTCGTAGGATTAGCCGAAATCATTGTAGCTAAGCATCGTAATGGTGCAACAGGCGATGTGTTGTTAAAATTCAAAGCATCATACGCCAAATTTACCAATAAGGATGAAATGAGTGGCGACGATAGTTTTGAAGGTTATCAAACTATTCCTTCCAAAATGAATGACTTCCCCGGCGAAGCATTCTACGATAAAGGACAAAAAAGTACCCCTTCGGGATTCTCAGGTGGTGGTCAGCAAGACGAACCACCGTTTTGAGGTATGTGAACATCGCTCCGCTCGATTAAGTTCCTGCCTTTTAAAAATAAAGTTGTATCTTTGAATACTGTTTTGTCAATGCATATCAATAAAGTTTTGCAATTTGACAAATGGCTTTATAGTATTGATGAAAAATAAATGGTTGATATTGTTTTTTTGCTTCGTTAGTGTAGGAATTCTGGCACAAGAAAAAGCTGTAACAAGTAAAGTGACACTCAAAACAGGAACTGTTTTTGTGGGTGAAATTATTGTGAAAAACAATGAGGTAGTAATGCTCAAAGATAGTACAGGAGCTCGTTTTCAGTTTCAACCTTCCGAAGTTGTTCTTGTTGAAGCCTTTGTGCCATCGAAAACAGATTCCGTTTTACAACAGTCATCAACAGAGCCTAATGCGCCTTTAAATACCAACTTTTCTGCCCGATTCGAAATTGTGAGTGCCGCTGTAAGCATGCAAAATGAGGATAATGCAAAATTATTAACACAATTTTTATTGAGTTTTGGAAATAAAAAAGTGTTGGGTAAGGATATTTATGTAGGCCTTGGCGCTGGTTTTTTGACAGTAAACAATTCCAATATCAATTTGCTCCCTATTTACCTGAAAGTTCAAGCTACTACAAACAAAAACCGGACTTCACCGTTTTGGGGAGTAGAGTCCGGTTATACATTTTCAGTTAATAACTACTACAAGGGTGGTGCTTTTGCTACAGTAAGTGCTGGCGTAAATTACAAAGTAAATTACAAAACTTCCTTTTACGCTGGTGTATTTGGCGCTGTCTATTCCATTAAAGGTAGACTTACCGAATCAATTACCGAAGGTACTTATGCTTATGAAGGTATTGCTTCTCTTAAAACTGCTGGATTGAAATTGGGTTTACAATTTTAATAAGCTTATAAAACTTGCCTTAAAATCCACTATATACTACGTTGAGTTTCATTCTTTTACTTTTAGTAGAATGAGTCCCCGAACAAAGTTTAACAGCACGCATCAGATTTTGCTGCTTAATTTCTTTCACGTTATTACTGCCATCGTAACCTATTGATACTGGTACAAGCATATAATTAAGCATGGTAGTAGTATTGTTTGTTTTGCTTAATTCATAAGTCAGTATTTTTGCCAAATCAAAATTATAGAAATAAGCTATTGTATTGTCGCTCGCTTTTTCGTACGAAATGGTTCCAATTACCGAAGTTTTATCCGATGGTAAACTGCGTTTTTTGAAAAAAGTTTCCACACTATCCACATCAATCATCAGTAAGCTAGTTATCAATGGTAAAGCCAAGGTTGTATCTTTTACATCGGTAGCATTAATACGTAACATTGCTCTATTCAGTAATAGCTTTCTGTTGTCGACCTTTAATTTACTTTTTAAATCGGCATACGAAATGCTGATTTTAGTGTAGATATTAGCTGGCGCCGATACCACATTTACATCCGTATTTGTATTTAAATTACTTAAAATGCTAGCTTTATCAGGATGTTGAAAACGATTTACGGTACGTATTTCTTCGTTAGCAGGATAATCTTGCGAGGTATTTACGGTAACTATTGAATCGCGTAAACCATCAAAGGATTTGCGTTTATAAGTATATTTGTAATTAAATTTTAAATAGATACTTCTGATATTCAACAAGCTGGCCGAGCCAAAGTTAGTAGTAATGTATAAGCCGTTAAACTTGGCATGAAAGCGCGCTACATCGGTTTTAGTATACGAATCGGTAAGTTCACCTTTAAATTCGTTCACAAAATCTTGTGAGAGCGGTATTTCTATCGAATTTGCTATTGGTCGAATTGAACCATAGTCCTTGGCAGTAAATATTTTAGACCCTAACATTTTGTTCATCGAGCAATAGTCATCGGGATTAATATTCGACTTGTAAAGTCCTACATCTTGAAATGTGCCTCTATCCATTTGATATACAGTTACCTGCATGGGTGAATAGGGATCGCCAAACCACGATTTGTAATTTAAAACCAAATTTGCCGAAACGGCTTCGGGACTTGATTGAATTTCGGTTTGTTTGGGATATTCAACACCCACAGGTGGCTGAAGCTGTGTGAGTATATCAGCATAAAGTCGGCCATAAGTATTGTCTATAAATGTACCAAGTATTAAAGAGTCGGGTTTGGAATAAATATAGCTTACATCAAAATTCGACGAACTTACATCGAGCGAGTCGATTTTAAGAATAATGGCGTCGCTAGCAGGCTGTGCAGATGCTCCTAAGTCGGTCAAATCGTTTTCGCAACCAAACAAAAAGAGCGAAAACAGCACTACAAAAATAAATTGTAATCTCATACGGAAGAGAATTTGATAGTGATTGGTTAATTATTGGATTTATCCAAATGGCTACATTAATGTGTCGTAAAAGCGCAGGTATTCATCAGCATAATCTTCCTGATTTACATACGGAATAAAGTTGACTTTATTGTCTTTAATATAACTAATAATTTCGGGGTTTACTTCAGGGGTCGACTGAATAACACCATCCGAATAGTCAATTGCAAATTTCGAAAGCGCTACATAATCAATTTCCTTGTCTTTAAACTGCGAAACATGTTTCTTCTCAATACCTTCGAGTTTTAATCTGTCCGAAAATAAGTTTCTAAAAGGTTTTTCGAACGCATCGTTGCAAAGTGAATACACCACTTTCGAATGTTTGAAAAAAGGATCTTGATTGTATGCTTTTTTGATGTAAAGTGGTGCTAAAGCTGTCATCCAGCCGCTACAGTGAATTACATCGGGTGTCCAGCGTAGTTTTTTAACTGTTTCCATTACGCCACGTACAAAAAATATAGTACGTTCGTCGTTGTCAGGATATTCAGCGCCTTTTTCGTCGCGCACTGTGTTTTTACGGTGAAAATAATCATCATTGTCGATAAAGTAAACCTGTAGTCGGGCAGCTTGTATCGAAGCCACTTTAATAATTAGTGGGTGATCGGTATCGTCAATAATCAAATTCATGCCCGATAAACGGATCACTTCGTGCAATTGATTACGCCTTTCGTTAATTGCACCGAACTTTGGCATAAAAGTTCTTGTTTCTTTTCCTCTATCCTGCATTGCTTGTGGCAAATACCGACACATATTAGCAATTTCTGATTCAGGTAAGTACGGAAATATTTCTTGCGAAATATACAGAATCTTATTAATTTTCTTCTTCATTTAGTGTTCTTACGGTGCAGTTTTTTTGAAACGAAATGCAAAGATATATAAAAAAAATTGGATATAAACAAGCCTTTTGTCCAATTTGTTAATCATATTCAATTAAAAGTGTACGTAAAAAATGCAATTTTTCCGAATAAAAATAATTATTTGCTTGTAGCTCTGCAATTTAACTGTAAACATAAAAATATGTGATTTGAGTATGATGGTATGTAATTATAGAAGTTTAACCTTGAACACATCTTGATTTTCAACTATTTAAAAATTAAAATCTAAATCAATGTTCTTAAGAATTATATCGAAATAACTGTTTTCCAAATTAGTTTTTGTACTTTTGCAGCGTTTTTCGAAATTTATGCATTTTTCGAATAAAACAAAATAATATTTGAATCAATAAAACGAAGTTAATCCTATGTTGATTGTTCGAAATGTTGCTCAGCTGCAGTCCGAAATCTCAAAAGTGAAAGATAATGGCCAAGCCATTGGTTTTGTGCCAACTATGGGCGCTTTGCATGCAGGACATATTGGGTTGGTGGAGCGTTCAGTGGCTGAAAACGATTACAATGTAGTGAGCATTTTTGTGAATCCTACGCAGTTTAACAATGCTAGTGATCTCGAAAAATACCCTCGGAATTTGGAAGCCGATGCACTTTTGCTCGAAAAAGCGGGTTGCGATTTAATTTTTGCTCCGTCAATCGACGATATGTATTCAGAAAGCGAACAGAATAATCGCTTTGAGTTTGATTTTGAAGGGCTGGATACTGTTATGGAAGGGAAATTTCGCCCAGGTCATTTTAATGGTGTAGTTCAAATAGTTAGTAAACTTTTTACACTCGTACAGCCTCATAAATCGTACTTTGGCGAAAAAGATTTTCAACAATTAGCCATTATTCATTTAATGACCCAAAAATTGGGATTCGATATTGAAATAATCGACTGTCCTATTGTTCGCGAGGCAAGCGGTTTGGCCATGAGTAGCCGGAATGAACGACTTACATCTGCTCAACGTGAGCTAGCTGCAAGCATTTCGTCTGTTTTATTCGAAAGTCTAAAACTTACAAACAACATGTTACCGGCTGAGTTGACAAGTTGGGTCGAAAATAAAATTGCTCAAATTGAAGGATTGAAACTTGAATATTTCGAAATTGTAGATGCTAAAACTCTGCAAACCGCAAACAATTGGAACTCCGCAACTGTTGGATGTATAGCTGTTTTTTGTGGCGAAGTTCGCTTAATCGACAACATCAGATACAATTAAGAATTTATAATTAACAATTAATAATTATGTTCGTTCATATAGTTAAATCAAAGATTCATCGTGTTTCGGTTACCGAGGCCAATTTAAATTATATCGGGAGTATCACTATCGACGAAGATTTGATGGATGCTGCCAACATTATTGCGAATGAAAAAGTAACCATTGTAAACAATAACAATGGTGAGCGATTCGAGACTTATGTTATTCCTGGCAAGCGTAGTTCGGGTGTAATATGCTTAAATGGTGCTGCTGCTCGCTTGGTGCAACCTGGTGATATTGTGATAATTATGGCGTATGCGATGATGGAAATGGAAGAGGCGCGCACATTTAAACCTGCGGTTGTTTTTCCGGATACAGCAACGAATAGAATTGTTTAGTGCTTCGCCGTTATTGGGCACTTCGTGGGTTATTTGGTGCCCTGCCTGCCGCAGGCAAGTTCGCACGTTATTAATTGTGGTTTAACATCTTTATTCTTTGCTCTTTATTCTTTGCTCTAAATTATGAAAGTAGTAATTATAAAATACAATGCTGGTAATATTCGATCGGTGCTTTTTGCATTGGAGCGTATAGGCGTACAAGCTGTAGTTACCGACAATCACGATGAAATACGTGCTGCTGATAAAGTAATTTTCCCTGGTGTTGGCGAGGCTTCGTCGGCCATGGCTTATTTGCGCGCCAAAGGTCTCGATGTGCTTATTAAAAGTTTGAAACAGCCTGTGTTGGGAATTTGCCTTGGCATGCAGCTTATGTGTTCGCATTCCGAAGAAAATGATACTGATTGCATGGGAATTTTCGACCAAAAAGTACGGTTGTTTCCCACTGTTGGTTTTAAAATTCCACAAATTGGATGGAATAATATAGCTCATTTAAAGTCGGACTTAATGCATGGTGTACCCGAAAATGCTTACATGTATTTTGTACATAGCTATTATGTCGAAAATTGTGCCGAAGCCATAGCTACAACCGATTATGTAATTGAATACAGTTCGGCCATTCAAAAAGCTAATTTTTATGCTGTGCAGTTTCACCCCGAAAAATCGGGCGATGTAGGCCAGAAAATACTTGAGAATTTTATTGCTTTGCGTTAGTTGCACTTCGTGCGTTAGTTGGGCTACGCCGTTAATAGGCACTTCGTGCGTTAGAAGGGCTACGCCGTTATTAAGCACTTCGTGCGTTATTAGGTGCTTCGCACGTAAGAAGGGCTGCGCCGTTATTTTTTATTTTTAATTCTCACATTACAATATTGGCATATTAGCATATTGGCAAATTAGCATATTGACACATTAAAAAAAATGACTTTCGAGCTTCAACATACCGACCCAAATTCAAACGCTCGTGCGGGAGAAATAACCACCGATCACGGAAAAATTCAGACACCAATCTTTATGCCGGTGGGAACTGTGGCATCGGTTAAGGCAGTTCATTTTCATGAATTAAAAGAGGATATTAAGGCTCAAATCATTTTAGGAAACACCTATCATTTGTACTTGCGCCCTGGCATTTCTATTTTGGAACAGGCTGGCGGTTTACATAAATTCAATGGATGGGATAAGCCAATATTGACCGATAGCGGTGGTTTTCAGGTGTTTTCGCTTTCGGCCAATCGGAAACTGAACGAAGAAGGTGCTACTTTTCGCTCACACATCGACGGTAGCAAGCATTTATTCACGCCCGAAAGTGCTGTGGATATTCAACGGTCGATTGGTGCCGATATTATTATGGCATTCGACGAATGTACACCCGGCGATGCCGATTACAATTATGCTAAAAAATCGATGGAGCTTACGCATCGTTGGTTAGCGCGCGGCACAAAGCATTTTGATGCTACCGAACCCAAATATGGTTATTCGCAAACTTATTTTCCCATTGTGCAAGGTTGCGTTTATGCCGATTTGCGCCGACAATCGGCTGAGTTTATAGCTTCACAAAACCGCGAAGGAAATGCCATAGGTGGATTGGCTGTAGGAGAGCCAACCGAAAAAATGTACGAAATGATAGAGGTGGTAAACGAAATTCTACCCAAAGATAAACCTCGTTACCTGATGGGCGTAGGCACACCTCAAAACCTGCTCGAAGGCATTGAACGTGGTGTGGATATGTTCGATTGTGTAATGCCAACACGCAACGGTCGTAACGGAATGCTTTTTACCTCGCAAGGCATTATGAATATGAAAAACGAGAAGTGGAAAAACGACTTTTCGGCACTGGACGAATTTGGCACTTCGTACGTTGACCACGCTTACACCAAAGCTTACTTGCGCCATTTGTTTATCAGCAAAGAATATTTGGCATTGCAAATTGCCTCCATTCACAACCTGGCATTTTACCTGTGGCTTATGGGCGAAGCACGTAAACATATACAAATTGGTGATTTTGTGTCCTGGAAAGCCGAAATGATGTATCGATTAGGTCGTAGATTGTAAAAAAATAATCAACGCGTTTAACCGCTTAAGTATAGTTTCTCTATAACAAGCCGACTATAACTATATGCCTAAATTATTTTAAGCATTAAAGACTCAATTTCCTTAAGTACGATTATTTTACCTATCACATTCCTACCGAACTCCACTTTTACACCTTCAATGGCGACTCAGTCCGAAATTCTGCTGTATTTTTTTTAGTTCTTTTATGACAATAATGTTACGATTTCTTTAATTTATTTGCTGTTTGATTTTGGAGTGTTACAAAAAAGCAGTATTTTTGTGCCGAATTATCAGAAAATTGATTAAAACACACAATAATGACAAGAGTCATTTCTTTACATGATGACAGAGAATAAGATTACCACACTGAAAATGATGAATGGTAACGAAGCAGTTGCCAGAGGTGCCTTTGAATCAGGCGTAAAAGTAGCTTCAGGATTTCCGGGCACACCTTCCACCGAAGTAATGGATTATACAAAATATAGATATCCAGACATTTATTGCGAATGGTCGACAAATGAGAAAGTAGGTTTAGAAGTAGCCATTGGTGCTTCGTTTGCAGGTTACCGTAGCTTTGCAGTGATGAAAACTGTAGGCTTGCATGTGGCAGCCGACGCATTGGGCGGAGCTGCTGGCAGTCAGATTAATGGTGGACTGGTTTTGGTAGTTGGCGATGATGTAGGCCGTATTGCGGGTGATGATTATAATGATGTTCGTCATTATGGAAATATGTTTAATATTCCGGTGTTGGAACCGAGCGATAGTCAGGAGGCCAAAGATCTGATGATTAAAGCATTCGAGATTAGTGAAGAATACAGCACTCCCGTGATTCTTAAAATTACATCGGTAATATGCAAAACTACCAGTGGAGTATCTATTGATGAAAGTGCCACATACAAAGTTAAAATCAAACAAAAATATAAGGTTAGCTTCAGCAAAGTTATCATGACTACCATGATGATGAATGCCAAAGGCTCGGAACATCCCAAATTGACCAAATGTTTCAATGATTTCCCTGCACACATGAGGCGCTTGGCTGAGGACTGCAACAACTTCGATATCAACAAGCTCGAATTGAAAGGTAAAAAGATTGGGGTAATTACAGCTGGAACTCCCTATTTTTACACAACAGAAGTGTTACCCGATGCCTCCATTTTAAAAGTGGGTATGGTTATGCCACTGCCTGAAAAATTAATCAGGGAATTGGCCTCACACGTTGAGAAACTCTATGTGATTGAAGACGGTCATGATATTATGGAAAAAAATATCAAGGATTTAGGAATTGCGGTTATAGGAAAAGAATTATTCCCTAAATTCCCCGAAATGATGCGTTTTACGCCGGATATTATTGAGGAAAAACTCGTTCCGGATGCACCAAAAAGAACACTTATGGATGGTATTCCGTTTCGTCTACCTGTTAGTTGCGCCGGATGTTCTCACCTTTTTATATCACAAATACTCCGAAATCATAAAATCAAGGCAGCTGCCGATGTTACATGTGGCTTAATTGGATGTTTTCCACACATGGAATCCTATTCGCTGCAAAAATGCATGGGGTCGAGTATTGCGCTGGCTCATGGTTACAATGTGGCAACCGATCACAAAGAAAATTTTGTAGCCATGATAGGCGATGGTGGCTTTTGGGCAACCGGAATCAACGGGTTGATGAATCTGATTTTCAACGACAGTCAGTCAACTACGATTATTGTTGATAATAGCTGCCTTGCAATGACTGGTGGACAGCATATTGCCTCCAGTGAGTTTGGGTTTAATTACAAACCAGAAAATAAACTGGAAATAGCTAAAGTGTGCGAAGCCATTGGTGTGAAAGATATTGTAACGGTAGATGCATACGAATTTGAAAACCTCGAAAAAGCAATTTTGAATGCGGTAAATTCAAATACAAATTCTGTTGTTATTGTACAAAAACCATGTGTTACCAAATTTAAGTTGCCAAAATGCGACATTTATCAAATTGATCAGGATCTTTGTACACAATGCCGTAAATGTATCAATATTGGCTGTTTAGCTATTGAGAGCAAAAAAGGCAAGGACGGAAAAGTTGAAATAGTTATTAACGAGGATCTTTGTGTGGGCTGTGGATTGTGTTCAACAGCTTGTAAGTTTGACGCCATAATATCATAAAAATGCAGGATACAGGAAAAAATATTATCATAGCTGGAGTAGGAGGACAAGGAATTCTACTTTTCAGCAACCTCTTAAGCAAGTATTACATGAAACTTGGTTATGAGTTAAAAATATCAGATGTAATTGGTTTAGGACAGCGTGGTGGAGGTGTGGAGAGTCATTTCCGCTATTCAACCAAACCGGTGTTATCGCCCTTTATCAAAGCCGGCGATGTGGATTACCTGTTGTCGTTCGAACAAACCGAAACACTTCGGTATTTGCATTGCATGAAAGACGATGGCATTATTTTCTCAAGCACCTTTGAGTTAAGCACTTCCAGTGTGAACACACGTTTGGAAAAAGACATGCCTGAATCGAAAACAGAGCTTATTAAGAAATCCGGAAATAAAACTTTTATTATTGATCCCGAAGAAAATAAAAGCGAAGATTTTGATATTAGCAAAATGATGAATATCGTTATGCTTGCCATCTATGCCGAATTTAGAGGCTATCCGCACGAGGAGATGATTGAGATAGTACGCGAAAGTGTTCCCGCAAAATTTATTGAAGGAAATATTAAGGCATACGAAAAGGGAATATCCATTGCCCGTGCAGGATTAAAGTAATACCAGCAATGATTAGCCGGCTGCTTTAGACTTCGGCGTGAGCTCAGTCGAACGCTGCCGGATATGGTTTGTAAATTGAACGGGCTTTAGCCAAATACATATAAACATTTGGCTAAAGCCTGATTTCAGATTCTACATCATCCACCCCATAAATGGGGCGGCAATTCACATAAGATAACCACATGATTTTACCTGAAAATGTCATACTGCTGGATAGTTTAGGTAATTTGCAACCGAGCAATACAAGCCCTATTCTTGTGTGTGCATCGCATTGCGGTGACAATGGGACTTTTGCCCGAAAACTAAAAAATGGTGGTGTACGAGCTGTTTTTCTCAACAATGCCGGTATCGGTAAAAATCAGGCAGGTATTAGTGGTCTAACACATTACGAGGCTGCGAATATTCTGGCTTGTGCTGTTGATCATTACAGTGCCGAAATTGGTGTTGCCAGCGATACTTTGGAAAGTGGAATCATTAGTCATACCAATACTTTGGCAGAAAATGCTGGAATTCAAGTTGGTGATACGGTAAAAAATGCAGTTTCGAAAATAAACAATATCACCGACCTTCCTGCATTCACTCCGAAAAACAAGTATGCTGAATTACTTACTGACGAAAAGCAAGAAAACAACAGCCAACTTGACTTAAAAAAACAAATCCGAACTCAAATTGATGGCGTAAGCATCACCGTAACTGATAGCATTACTTTCTTAAACGAGCATAATGCTGGCGATATTGTAGTTTGTGGCTCGCATGGTGGTTTAAGTGCAGGGCATTATGCACAGAAGCATCAGTTGAAAGCGATATTTTTTAATGATGCCGGAATTGGCAAAAACAATGCAGGCATAAAAAGTCTCGACTCACTGAGTGATGCAGGAATCCTTGCTTGCACGGTTGATTGCATGAGTGCCGAAATTTTTAACGGGCATGATACGCTTGAAAATGGCATTATCACTGTTTGTAATCAACTGGCAAAATCCAGAAATATCTCCCCAAAAATGACGGTTAAAGAGGCGCTAAAAATGATTTGAATTAATGCATCTTTTTCGAAACCATATTTACAAATACACAACAAAATAAGTTGAGAAGTTAGAAAGATAACTGAAAGTGAAGCTATCTCAGTTTTGAACTATGCACGAAAGTGCAATAGAACTGTAATTTCAAATTATTTATCGATAAATAATAAATAATTATCGAAAAATGCGCGTTATTACAAATATTTCATTTATTTTTGTGCCCTATAATTATGTTTAATTTAAAACACAACAAATAATGAGAAAAATAATATTAGTTTTCAGTTTTATTTTGCCTTTTGTATTACATGCTCAAAGTGTAAATACTAAATTTACAATTAAGGGTCAAGCCGTTGATTCAATTACTTCTGAAACAATGCCCTATGCTACTTGCTCCATTGTATTGGAAAAAAATCCACAACAAGTAATTAGTAGGTTTGCCAGCGATATAGATGGTAATTTTGTGGGAGAATTAAAAACTCCCGGAAAATACGTTTTGCTAATTTCGAGCGTTGGAAAAAATATTGCTAAAAGAAATTTTACTATTGATGCTGCTGAAAAGCAAGTACAACTCGGAAAAATTGGTCTTACGGCTAGCAGTCAGGCGCTCAAAGACTTGAGTGTAGTAGCAACAAAACCACTTATTAAAGTAGAAGCCGATAAAATAACCTACGATGCAGAGCAGGACCCTGAATCAAAATCATCCACAGTGCTCGATATGCTGCGTAAAGTGCCCATGGTTACTGTTGATGGTCAGGATAATATCCAACTAAATGGCTCTTCAAGCTTTAAATTCTTTTTGAATGGAAAGCCAACGAATATGTTTAGCGTTAATCCGGGCATGTTGCTGAAAAGCATGCCTTCGAATATGGTTAAAAACATAGAAGTAATAACGCAACCTGGCGCCAAATACGATGCCGAAGGAGTAGGCGGAATTATTAATATTGTAACTATTCAAAATACCGGAGCTAAAGGTTTTTCGGCAAGCGCCAATACACAAGCCTCTACTCGTGGATCCATAGGTGGAGGTTTAAACCTAACCATTCAACAAGGTAAATTCGGGTTTTCGGGAAATTACAATTACAATATTTTCAAACAAATACCAGTTACTACTACAACTGAACGAAACAATTATTTAGCCGGAGCACCCTACAATTTTAGCAAACAAGTAGCCACTGTTGATAATAAAACTCCTATGCAGTTTGGAAGTGGACAACTAACATACGAAATGGATACTATGAATTTGTTTACTTTCTCTTTTAATCGTCGTTTTGGTCGTCCGGAGAATGAAACCGAGGCAGTATCGGAAGATTTTGATGGTGTAAATAAAGTTTTTTCGTACACGCAAAATAGTATTCAAAAGCAAAGTTGGGGTTCAACCGATTTTGGTCTCGATTATCAACGGTCGTTTAAAACCAAAGGCGAACTGCTTACTTTCTCCTATAAATTAAGCAACACTCCGAATAATAGTAGCTATGCAGCTTCGAATATGCTTGAAGTGGCTATTGTACCACAAATTGGACTTTCAAAAAATATATTGAGTACCAATATTGCTTCCACCAATGAACATACTTTTCAATTAGACTATTCAAAGCCCGTAGCCAAAGGTCATACGGTAGAAATGGGAACAAAATATATACGCAGATTGAATGCCAGTAATATTGATGAGCAATACGAATACTTTAATTTCACAACTCCTCCATTTACAAATACAATTTCAGCCGATAGTGTTAGTACTTTTAGCAATAATCAGGATATTTTGGGAGCTTATGCCAGTTATACAGGAAATATAAAAAAATGGAGTTTAAAAACGGGTTTGCGTTTCGAACAAACTTGGTTAAAAGCAGTTTTCGAAGATATTAATCGGAATTTTAACCTCGATTATCCTGCTTTGGTGCCATCTGCAATTCTAACATACCGAATCACCGATATGAAATCGATGAAGCTGGGATATAACAAACGCATTCAACGTCCAAGTATTGCATTTCTGAATCCTTATGTGGATAGACGTGACCCCAAATATATTTCTTACGGTAATCCGGAACTCGACCCTGAAAATAGCCACAACATAACACTTGGGTTTAGCAGTTTTGCTGCCAAATACAATTTGAATGCTGAATTAGCTTATACTTTTGTGAATAATGGCATAGAGCAATACTCATTTATTAAGCCCGGAGGCGTAACGCAAGAGATTACTTATGGCAATATTGGACAGAAAAATCAATTGGGAGTGAATGTTTTTGGAAGTTATAGAGGCATTAAATGGTTGAATTTGTATACCAATGCAAGTGTAAATTACGTAAATCTACAGAGTGAAGCAATTAATAGTTCGAACAAAGGTTTTACGGGGCGTTTGTATTTAGGAGGTACGGTAACCATGCCTAAGGACTTTAAATTTAGTTTTGGTGGTGGCGGAAGTTTACCGCAAATTACGTTGCAAGGAGGACAGTCTGCTTTCTATTTTAGCTATGGAGCTTTATCGAAGGAATTCTTGAAGAAACGGCTTAATGTTTCATTAAGTGGTATCTATTTACCCGTATCACATATTGTTATCACAACCAATGCTGTAAATAAAACTACAGGAGCTAAAACTTTCGACCAGAAAACAGACATACATTTAACTAAAAATACAGAGTTTAGAATGAATGTTTCGTATCGCATTGGTAATATGGGAGCACAAGTTAAAAAGGTTAAGAAAACAATTAGCAACGACGACCAAAAAGAAAAAGACAATAGCAGTATTGGTGATACACCCATGTAAATTGCCTAAAAATAGTGATTGTAATTTAAAGCGTTGTCCAGATTAAAAAATGGATAACGCTTTGTTTTTTTTTATGTAATTGTATACTCAGTTTCTAATTGCAGATTAATTATATATCTTTGCAAATAAATTTTGTGACTATTTGCTTATACCATAGTTCTTTATTGCCAACCAACTAGATGTATTTGTTTTTTGAAAATAAGTTTACTTAAGAATGAAACAGTTTTTATTTATTGTTGCACTTTGTCTGTTGTTTACATACACAAATGCTGCTCCAGCTTATCCGGGACTTATTAAATATACTCAGCCCGATGGGTCTGAAATATCATTATTTATCAAAGGCGATGAAAAAGTGCATTGGGCCGAAACCGAAGATGGTTACACACTCCTTAGCAACGGCAAAAATGGTTGGGAATATGCTACAGCCGATAAAAATGGCGATTTAAAAACTTCAGGCACGCTGGCACGCTCACCCAAAAGTAGAACTTTAACTGAACAAAAACTGCTTAAGGGCTTATCCAAAAATATCCGATTTAGCACCAAGCAAGTCAACTTACTCAAATCGGTCTGGGAGGCAAAATTCGGGTCCGAAAACTTAATTGGAACAGGACAGTTTTTTAAGAATACAGGCACTAATTCAATAAGCCCGAATGGTCGCCGAAAAGTTTTTTCGCCCACAGGCAATAAAAAACTGATTCTGATACTTATTGAATATACCGATGTGAAGTTTACAAAAACCCGTCAGGATTTTGTTGACTTAATGAATACGCAAAACTATAACTTGAATGGCGCCGAAGGTTCGGTAAAAGATTATTTCTCGGAAATATCCTACAATCAATTTTCGCTTCAAACCGACGTGGCAGCTCAGATTTATACTGCCAATAACACCATGGCTTATTATGGCGCACCCAATGGTTCCGCGCACGATATTAGAGCCTACGATTTAATGTTGGAAGCCGTTCAAAAGGCAGATGCTGATGTTGATTATTCGCAATACGATAATGATAATGATGGTTCCGTTGATGGTGTTTATATAATTTATGCTGGTTACGGCGAAGCTTCTTCGGGTTTAGTTAATACTATTTGGCCACATGCAAGTAACATAAGTGGGCAAAATTTTGATGGGAAAGCAATTACCAAATACTCTTGTTCCAATGAGTTAAACGCCAATGGAACACTCACAAGCATAGGTGTGATTTGTCACGAATTTGGTCATGTGTGCGGTGCTGCCGATTATTATGATACTGATTATGGATCGGGAGGCGAATTTATTGGCCTTGGTAATTGGGATTTAATGGATCGTGGATTATATAATACCACAACTGCCAAAAGTGGCTCAAAGCCTGCACATTTAAACCCACTCGAAAAAGTAAGAGCAGGTTGGGTTACACCAGTTACTATTACAGGTGCTACAAACTTATCAATCCCCGATATTACTACTAACCCGAGTATTTACATATACAATACGGCTACGGCCAATGAGTATTTTATAATGGAAAACCGACAAAAAACGGGCTTCAACGGTGGTTGTCCTGGTCATGGACTGATGATATACCATTACAACCAAACTTATTGGAATGCAAGCCAAAACAGAACTTCTCCACAAGGATTTTACCCAGTTTGTGCTGATGCTGAAATAAGCCCAACGCTTACTTCGGGCACTTCGAGTTATGGCAATATCAACTCTTCGGGTTGTCCGTTTCCGGGCACTACGAGCAAAAATGCTTTTTACGATACAGGCATACCAAGTTCAAAATCGTGGGCTGGAGTAAATACCGGACTTCCTCTTACTAATATTACCGAAAATGGAAATGGAACTGTATCGTTAATCGTATCACAAACAACTACATGCAATTCAGCACCAACAACTCAAGCTACCACTTTTACAGCAACTCCTATTGCATTTAATAGCATGAATATCTCGTGGACTCGGGGCTCTGGCAATAAGGTACTAGTAGTGGCGCGTGAAAATAGTGCTGTGGATTTTAATCCAATGAGTGGCGTAAATTATACAGCAAATGCCAACTTTAAAGCGGGTGATGAAATTGGCGATGAGAATTTTGTGGTGTATAATGGCACAGGCAATTCGGTTGTTTTAACTGGGCTTTCGGGCGGAATGACTTATTACTATGCTGTTTATGAGTATAATACTGCTGAATTTTGTTATTTAACTCCTGCATTAACAGGTGCTGCAACTACCGATTGTGTAATTGACCCAACTGCTTTTACCGAAAATTTTGAACAAAATGCTTTTGGCTGTTGGACTGCTACGGATAATACCGGACAAGGAAATTGGAAAATAGGAACGTATTCGAATAGAAATTACACGCCCGCTTTAAGTGGAAAATTTGCCTATTTTGCATCCGAATTAGGCAAAGCACATTCCTATAACGCCGATCTTATCTCGCCAAGTTTCGATTTAAGCTCGTATACTCACGTTGAATTGCGGTTTACACATTTACTCGATGCGCATGAAAGTTATCCATCGTCGGGTTCGGTTTGGTACAGCATTAATAATGGAAATAGTTGGACACAACTGGCCACTTATACGAGTGACACTTCGAATGCCGCCGAAGTTGCCTTAGCGGTAAATGCGGCTGCTGGGCAATCGCAGGTGAAATTTAAATGGAATTATACGTGTGCTCCAACGGGAGCTTATTTTTGGGCTGTCGATGGTATTCAGTTGGTCGACACTTCGGTTTTAATTATTCGAAGTGGTGAAACAGTAACGCTAAATACGCCTGCGGTTTTAACTAACGTCGTTATTCAATCGGGTGCATCGCTGATTGTTAGTGTCGGAAATCAACTGACCGTGAATGGCACATTAACCAATAATGCAGGCAATAATGGTTTTATACTCCAAAGCAATGTTACGGGAACAGCTACTTTTGTAGATAATGTGGGTGCTCCAAACACGGTTTCGGGATCGGTACAACAACATTTGAATACACAACGAAATTGGTATATGAGTTTACCTGTAAGTACTTTCGCAGTTCCTGCGGCTCAGGATTATGTTACATATTTTTATCCTGAAAATAGCATTTTACAAACCGCCAATAATGGTGCATTTTGGGATGTTCCTACCGAAAATATGTATTCGACTATTGGTTATATAGTTAAACCATCGGTCGAAAAGACAGGAGTGCCAATTACTTTTAGCGGTATTTTAAACTCAGGTTCCAAAACAACGGCAACGCTCACAAATTCAACGGTCAACAATCCCATTAAACATGGTTATAATTTGATAGGAAATCCATATCCTTCGTACCTGAATGTAATGCCAGCTATTAATAATAACTCGGCCTTAGAAAAAACAATATGGTATAAAACTCGTTCCGCTGGATTAACGCCAACATACCAGTTCGAAACCGTACAAACCGAAACCGGCATAGGCACAAACAATTGTGGCACAGGTACAGTAACAGGATATATTCCACCTATGCAAGCATTTTGGGTAAAGGTAAATGCCGAAACTACTCTTACCTTCGACAACTCCATGCGTACACATGCCAGTCCTCTCGACGGCAATACAATCATTAATACAACACCTTTAAAAACAAAACAAACATACAGTTCAGCTTTCCCTATTTTACGATTACAAGTGTCTAACGCTACAAATTCCGACGAAGCAATATTGTTTTTTGCTGAAAATGCAAGTGATGATTATGACTTATACGATGCGTCGAAAATGAGTAATGGCAATAGCGCCATACCTGAAATATATACAGTTGTAGGAGATGAAAAATTGGTAATTAATGGTTTAAGTAGATTGGGTGCTAATAAATCAATTGAATTAGGCTTCAATACCGGAGCTGCTAATTCATTTAGTATAAAAGCAACTCAAGCCGATAATTTTGAATATAATACGCGAATCATTTTACGCGATAATACATTAGGTACAGAAATGGATATTACCCATGGCATTCCTTATAACTTTACATCGGACAAAACAACAACAACAAATCGATTCGAAATCATTTTTAAAACATTATCTGCTGTAACATCATTTACAAATTCGACCGTAAAACAGAATTTTAGTGTTGTGAAGGATGCAAATAATCAACTTATTGTTACACGAAACAATGTAGAACCTGCATTATTAAGTATATACAATGCAGTAGGGCAAAAAATATTTACTGCCACAGTTAACAATATGTGCACAGTAATTGACAAGGAATTCAGTCCGGGCGTTTATTTGGTAAAAGTAAATAATCAAACGCAACGAATATTTTTTTAAAAGATAGTCATTTATTTCCCAAAAAATCATTATCTTTGCACTCCGAAAAACAAGGTTCGTTGGCCGAGTGGCTAGGCACCGGTCTGCAAAACCGATTACGGCGGTTCGAATCCGCCACGAACCTCAAAAAAAGAACCTTCCTGGGCTAACCCGGAAGGTTTTTTTGTTTTTCAATCGTTTGCACTAATTTAATTGCTTCATTGTTGCATCGTTATTACTTTTTTCGCTTACTAAGTTTATATTTGTAGGTGTAAATTAAATCAATTAAAATGAAGATAAGTTTTCAAATACATTTCAAAACACAGTGGGGGGAACTTCTCCATTTGTTTATATATAAAGTTGTTGGTAATGAGCTAATTGTTGCCGATACCATTGCAATGCAATGTAACCAAAAAGCAATTTGGTCGGTTGAGATTGACTACAATACAGCAAAAAATGGTATTGTGTACCGTTATGGATTAATAAAGGCCGATGCATCGGTATTATACGAAACGGGTCAAACGCGCCAAGTCCATTTTTATAATACTCAGCTACCTGTTAGCATTCGCGATAATTGGCGTGGACCTTATGGCGATTCGCCTTTTAATACAGCTGTATTTAGCGAAAACTTTTTTAAACGGAATGAAGTAAAACACAAATCGAACAAAAAGGGAAATTTGTTATTTCAACTGCATTGCCCTCAAATGGAAAAGGATAGGCATTTTGCTATTACAGGCAATCAGGATGCACTTGGAAACTGGGATTTGACTAAAAAAGTTCGACTTGACGAAACCAACTTTCCAAATTGGACTTTGCTTCTTAATTCAGAGAAAATAAATTTCCCCATCGAGTACAAATATTTGATAGTAGACACTGCTACCGACGAAGTGTTGGCGTGGGGCGGTGGTCCAAATAGAGTTGTACAAGAAACGCAACATGCTGAATTTACAGTAATTAACGACGAACATTTTATACGCACCATCGATTCGTGGAAAGGTGCCGGAGTAGCTATTCCCGTTTTTTCGTTACGCAGTAAAAAAAGTTTTGGAATTGGTGAATTCGAAGATTTAAAACTGATGGTTGACTGGGCAAAACGCACCGGACAACGCATGATTCAGACACTTCCGATTAACGACACCATACTTTATCATACCAATTACGATTCGTACCCTTATAATGCGGTTTCGGTGTATGCGTTGCACCCTATTTATTTGAATCTCGAAAAAACAGGTAAGCTTAAAAACAAAGAACGAAAAGCGTTTTTCGAAGCCAAAAGAAGGGAGTTAAACGAAAAAACCTTTTCGGACTATCAGCATGTAATGAGTACTAAATGGGAATATTTCAACGAGATGTATGCTCAGGATTCCAATTCAGTTTTTGCTTCGTCAGAATACTCTTTGTTTTTTGATAAAAATAAAGAATGGTTGGTTCCTTACGCTGTTTTTTCGTATTTACGCGATTTATATAATACACCAGAATTTGGCAAATGGCCTGAATATAGTAAATACGAGAAATTAGATATTGAGAAATTAGCAAACCCACAGTCTGAAAATTACGAAAAGATATCGCTTTTTTATTTTCTACAATATCATTTACACAAGCAACTCACCGAAGTTCATGAATATGCCCGCGCCAATGGCGTATCCATAAAAGGTGATATTCCTATTGGAGTGAGCCCACGTAGTGTTGATGCCTGGGTGGATCCTGAATTATTTAACCTTCAGGTTCAAGCAGGCGCACCACCCGACGATTTCTCGGTAACGGGTCAAAACTGGGGTTTCCCAACTTATAACTGGGAATTAATGGCCAAAGATGGTTACAGTTGGTGGCGAAAACGCTTTGCAAAATTAGCGGAATATTTTGACGCCTATCGTATTGATCATATTCTAGGATTTTTCAGAATTTGGGAGATTCCAACCAATGATGTGTGGGGTTTAACCGGCAACTTTCATCCTGCGTTACCTTTTACAAAACAAGAAATTGAGCGAGCTGGAATATGGTGGGACGAATCTAGACTTCTGAAACCTTACCTTAAAGAACATGTTTTGTATGCTACTTTTGGTAAATATACCGACGATGTGAAACGGGAATATTTACTTCCTGATGGTTGGCAGTTCTATAAATTCAAACCCGAATTTGATACTCAAAAAAAGATAGAAAAGCATTTTGCCTCTTTAGGATATAACTTTGGTAATAAGGAAGTACTGATACGCGATGGTTTGTATAAATTGCATTGCGAAGTGCTGTTTTTGCGCGATTTACGTGATCCCGAAAAATTCCATCCTCGAATTTCGATGCACAGCTCTTCGACGTTTATTGATATGAACGAAGATCAACGTCGGAAACTAGACCGATTGTATGTGGAATATTTTTACCACCGACACAACGAATTTTGGAAAAACCAGGCTTATAGTAAATTGCCTGCTCTTATATCGGCAACCAATATGCTTGTTTGTGGCGAAGATTTAGGTATGGTGCCCGATTCGGTACCCGAAGTAATGCAATCGCTCGAAATTCTCAGTTTGGAAATTCAGCGCATGCCTAAAAAACCAAATACTGAATTTGCGATGCCAAAGGATGCGCCTTATTTGTCGGTTTGCACTACTTCTACACACGATATGAACCCAATACGGGCATGGTGGGAAGAAGATGCGGCCATTACGCAGCGTTTTTACAATAAAGCTCTCGAAATGCATGGAGCTGCACCCGAAAAATGCGAACAATGGATAGCCGAACGAATTGTACAACAGCATTTGGAATCGAACGCTATGTGGATTATACTGCCTTGGCAGGACTGGATGGCTGTTGAAACAAAACTTTGTTTGGAGCATCCTTTTGCCGAACGAATAAATGTACCAAGTAACCCCAGAAATTTTTGGTGTTACCGCATGCATATTTCACTCGAAAAGCTACTGAAAGAAACAAAATTCAACGATAAAATTAAAGAAATGGTAGCGAAAGCGGGGAGATGATAATGTGGCAATATGCCAATGTGGTGATGTGCCAATGTGCCAATATGCCAATGTGGTGATGACTTTATAAACATTACAAACTTTATGAACTTTAAAAACTAAAATATATGAGCAACGAACGTTACAACCTGCGTGGAGTTTCGGCTTCGAAAGAAGATGTGCATAATGCCATTAAGAATATCGACAAAGGACTTTTTCCGCAAGCATTTTGCAAAATTATTCCCGACTTTTTGGGAAATGACCCTGAGTACTGCAATATTATGCATGCCGATGGAGCTGGCACAAAATCGTCGTTGGCATATATTTACTGGAAAGAAACAGGCGATATTTCGGTATGGAAGGGCATTGCACAGGATGCTTTGATTATGAATATCGACGATTTGTTATGTGTGGGAGCTACTGATAATATTTTGCTTTCGTCGACCATTGGTCGCAACAAAAACCGCATTCCGGGCGAAGTAATTTCGGCTATTATTAACGGAACAAATGAGTTGGTGAATGAGTTGGCCGAAATGGGCGTGAATATTTATCCAACTGGTGGCGAAACTGCCGATGTAGGCGATTTGGTACGAACTATTATTGTAGATAGCACTGTAACTTGCCGCATGAAACGTGCTGATGTAATTGATAATGCTAATATTGTAGCTGGAGATGTAATTGTAGGGTTATCATCTTGTGGTCAAGCTTCATACGAGACTGAGTACAATGGTGGTATGGGAAGTAATGGACTCACTTCGGCTCGTCACGATGTTTTTGCTAATTATTTAGCTGTAAAATATCCGGAGAGTTACAATGCAGATATACCGCAGGAATTGGCTTATTCAGGCTCATGCAAACTGACGGATGCTGTTGAAGGGTTGGATATAGATGCTGGCAAATTAGTGCTTTCGGCAACTCGTACGTATGCACCTGTTGTGAAAAAATTATTGGCCGAACTTCGTCCGCAAATACATGGTATGGTACATTGTTCAGGAGGTGCGCAAACTAAAATACTCCATTTTGTTGAAAATCTAAAAGTGATTAAAAACAATCTTTTCCCAGTACCTCCGTTATTCAAACTCATTCAAAAAGAATCGGGCACCGATTGGAAAGAGATGTACAAAGTATTTAATATGGGTCACCGATTGGAAGTATATTTACCAGCCGACCAAGCCGAAAAAGTAATTGCCATTTCCAAATCGTTCAATATTGATGCTCAAATTGTAGGTTATTGCGAAGCATCCAACAAAAAAGAGCTTTTAATTGAAAGTGAATTTGGAAAATTTGAATATTAAATTAAAACAGAATTTTATGCAAATACAAATTGTAAACCAATCAAAACATCCACTGCCTGAGTATGCTACAGTGCATTCGGCAGGCATGGATTTACGTGCAAACTTAACCGAGTCGGTTACGCTTAAACCATTGGAACGCAAACTTATACCTACAGGTTTATTCATTGAATTGCCCGAAGGTTACGAGGCCCAAATTCGCCCTCGCAGTGGTTTGGCTATTAAAAAAGGCATTACGGTACTTAATTCACCTGGCACAATCGATGCCGATTACCGTGGCGAAATATGTGTTATACTCGTAAATCTTTCTGCCGACGACTTTGTTATAGAAGATGGTGAACGCATCTGTCAAATGGTTATTGCCGCACATGCACAAGCTCAATGGTTGCAAGTAGATGTTTTAGGCGAAACCGAACGTGGAGCAGGCGGATTTGGACATACAGGGGTTTAGCCTTTCAGGCGTTATTAGCTTTCGCAGTTATTAATGGTTATTAGCCCTGCCTGCGGCAGGCAGGTTCGCGTTATTAAATTACTGCGTAACTAAATAACGTGCGAAGCACTAATAACAGGCGAAGCCTAACTAACACGAAGTAAATAACGTGCGAAGCACAAATAACAACGAAGTAATAGTATGGATAATTTTAATTTTTACAGTCCAACTCAGTTTATTTTCGGTAGTGAACGCGAAAAGGAAGCTGGAAAGTACACCAAACGATTTGGTGGTACACGCGTTTTAATTCATTATGGTAGCGGTTCAGTTATAAAAAGCGGACTTCTTGACCGAGTAAAGAAATCACTTTCGGAAGCAGGTGTTTGGTTTACCGAATTGGGTGGAGTAGTTCCAAATCCTCGCAGTGGATTGGTATATACTGGAGTTGAACTTTGTAAACGCGAAAATATCGACTTTATATTAGCTGTTGGTGGTGGAAGTGTAATTGATTCGGCCAAAGCCATTGCGTTGGGTGCTGTATACGAAGGCGACTTTTGGGATTTTTACTGCGGAAAACGCATTGAAAAGGCCTTGCCTGTAGCTACCATTCTAACACTTACGGCAGCTGGAAGCGAAGGCTCAATGGGAACGGTTATCACGCACGAAAACGGTATGTTGAAACGTGCTGCCAACCACGATGTGTTGCGTCCTGCATTTTCAATTTTAAATCCAGAGCTTACTTGCTCGCTGCCACCTTTTCAAACAGCTTGTGGTGCTATCGATATGATGGCGCATGTTATGGAACGCTATTTTACAAATACTAAAAATGTGGAAATATCCGACCGCCTAGCCGAAGGAATCATGTTGACCATAATCAACGAAGCACCTAAAGCAATGACCGACCCAAATAACTACGATGCCCGTGCTAACCTTATGTGGGCTGGTATGGTAGCTCACAACGATACCTGTGGTGTGGGGCGTGAGAGCGATTGGTCAAGTCACCAAATGGAACACGAACTATCAGGATTATATGATGTAGCTCATGGTGCTGGATTAGCAGTAATGTTTCCGGCATGGATGAAATATGTAATGCACCATGACCTTATGCGTTTTGCTCAGTTTGCAGTACGTGTTTGGGGGTGCGAAATGGATTTTCAAAATCCCGAAAAAACAGCATTACAAGGCATTCAACGCTACGAACAATTTGCCACTTCTATTGGTATGCCTATTCGTTTTGCCGAACTTGGAGCGAAAGCCGAAGATATACCATTGTTGGTAAAAACACTTGGCTTGGGCGTACAAACAATGGGAAGTTTTGTAAAACTGACTTCGGATGATGTTCGAAAAATTTATGAATTGGCAGTTTAATCATTAAACCGTATCAGAGTAAAGAGGCTTCTAAATAACTATTCAATGACTCCCAAACAACTTTACAACCCAATTGAAAATATTCATCTGGAAATTGAACTTCCAGCATCGAAAAGCATAAGTAACAGAGCCTTAATTTTGGATGCATTGGCATACAGTCCGTACGAAATTGAAAATTTGGCTATTTGCGACGATACAACCGTGTTAGTTGAAGCATTGGACTCAAATAGCACCACTTTTGATATAGGTGCAGCTGGTACATCCATGCGATTCCTTACAGCATTTTTATCAAAAACAGTAGGCGAATGGATAATTACGGGAAGTGAACGGATGAAACAACGTCCTATAAAACTGCTGGTTGATGCGTTGAATCAATTAGGGGCACGTATTGAATATATTGAAAATGAAGGATTTCCACCATTGCGTATTTTTGGAAGTGCTCTTATGGGTGGCGAAATAAGCCTAAAAGGCAATGTTAGTAGCCAATATATTTCGGCTTTAATGATGATTGCACCCAACATGCAAAATGGGCTGAAAATTACGCTCGAAGGAAAAATAATTTCGAAACCATACATTCAAATGACCATGCGCATGATGGAGGAATATGGTGTTGATGTAGATTTTACAGATAAAGTTATTACAATAGAACCACAAGATTATCAACCTGTTCCATACAAAGTAGAATCGGATTGGTCGGCGGCATCGTATTGGTACCAAATTTTGTCGCTGGTGAATGCTGGTGGTATTTACCTCAAAGGATTATTTGAAAACAGCTATCAAGGCGATAGTAAAGTGGCGGAACTTTATGAGCAATTGGGAGTAAAAACGTCGTTTCTGGATGGTGGAGCATTGCTTTCGCCAACAGGGAACTTTACAAGCAAGATGGAATACGATTTTACAGACCAACCCGATTTAACACAAACGCTAGCCGTGACCTGTTGCCTTAAGGGCATTCCATTTAATTTTTGTGGGCTCGAAAGCTTGAAAATTAAAGAAACCGACCGAATTGCAGCCTTGATAAACGAATTGGGAAAATTAGGTTTTGTGCTATTTGAACCTGCCGAAGGTGAATTGGCATGGAGTGGTGAACGATGCGCTGTGGCTGATAAAGTGAGTATCAAAACCTACGACGATCATCGTATGGCTATGGCATTTGCCCCAGTTTCAATCATTACTCCAATTATTATTGAAGAGCCTCAAGTGGTAAGCAAATCGTATCCTACATTTTGGTCTGATTTTGAAAAACTTAACTGATATATTAATTCTTTTAGTAGCAATAAAATAATTAAAAGTCAATTATTCAAGCAATTCCAAAAAAATGATTATTTTTGCATGTAAATCAAATCCTAAAAAGAATCATATTTCATGGACAATTCTTCCGAAATAACGTTTAAAGTGCCTGAACCAACCTTACGTAGGCTTCCATGGTATTTGGCTTATGCACAACTTGTAATGAAAAATGGCGAACAGTATTTGTCATCTACACAGATATCCAAAAATATTGCTGTTGATCCTTCGATGGTTGCTAAAGATCTTTCGTTTGTACAAATAACTGGCAAAACAAGAGTTGGTTACGATGTAGTGGAACTTGTTGAAATTCTCGAAAAATTTCTTGGATTTACCAATTCACACAAAGCATTTTTGTTTGGAGTAGGGAGTCTGGGTGGAGCATTGATGCACGATAATGGATTGGAACAATTTGGGCTAGAAATAGCTGCTGGCTTTGATGTAAAACATGAACTTGCAGGCACAAGCATTAACAGAGTGCCTATTCATCACTTCGATCGCTTTAAAGAGCTACAAAAGAAAACAGGCATCAACATTGGTATACTTACAGTTCCGGTAGATAAGGCACAGGATGTAGCCGAAATAATGGTTGAGGGTGGTATTAAAGCAATATGGAATTTCACACCTTATAGAATTAGAGTGCCCGAAAGAATAGTGGTACAAAACACGTCGATTTACGCACATTTAGCTGTTATGTTTAATCGCTTAAACGAAATAAAAGCGTGTGAGGATTGCGCCGATAACAAGTCAAAATAAAAACGTATGAAAATATTTGCTATAGGTCAAAATTATGTTGAGCATAATAAAGAATTGAACTCAAAAAATCCTACTGAACCAGTTGTGTTTATGAAGCCAGACACAGCTTTGTTAAAAAACAATAAGCCTTTTTACGTTCCCGATTTTTCGGAGGAACTGCATTACGAAACAGAATTAATTGTAAAAATTAATCGTATAGGCAAAAATATAGCTCCACAATTTGCACATCGTTATTACTCCGAAATTGGATTAGGAGTTGACTTTACTGCTCGCGACTTACAGCGCAAACTCAAAGCCGAAGGCAAGCCTTGGGAAATAAGTAAAGCTTTTGACAATTCGGCAGTAATTGGCAATTTCATTCCTGTACAAGACTTAACTAATGTGCAGGACATACGTTTTAAGCTCGATTTGAATGGCAACATTGTTCAGAATGGACATTCAGCCGAAATGATTTTTCCAATAAATGAACTCATTGCGTATGTAAGTCGTTTTTTTACACTGAAGATAGGCGATATTTTATTTACTGGGACACCGGCTGGAGTAGGTACAGTAAAACCAGGCGACAGATTACAAGGTTTTATTTTCGATCAAAAAATGTTCGATTTTAATATAAAATAAGTTATACTTTAGGCGTATTAATAATAATCTGAAGCTAAAATCGTTATCAATTGTACCTGCTTTCAAATACAGAGCAGTGCGGATTTTTTAATTTATCATTCGATAAAAATTTTTATAATGAAATTCCAACGATCAATTATATTTCTACTTGCTGCATTGTTTTCAGGTTTCTTATTTGCTCAAGAAATAGTTTTTTCAGCCGAATCCACTATTTCGTGGAAAGGTGTGGAAACAATGACTATTGATAAGTCTACCACAAAATTGATTAACTTTAGTAATGCTGTTTTCCCTGACGAAACGCAATTGCCTTTTTTTAATAAACGTATTCCAGCTGAGTCGAACTATACGTATCAGGTATTAATTCAACAGCCAGTTTTCGAAAATGCAAGTACCGATGAATTGCTTTTATTGTCGTCGAAATCAATTACCAATCAACGTATAGCACCAACTACTTCCATGCTAAATTTACGTGGAACAAGCTATCTCGATATTTTAATTTCGCCTTTTGTATTGAACAATGGTGTGATTCAGAAATTAAAATCGTTTACACTCATGGTTGAGAAGACAGCAAAAGCGCAGAAAGTAAAAGCAGGATTATTGCATTCTTTTGCTCCAAACTCGGTTTTAGCATCGGGTAAATTTATTAAAATAGCTATTGTAAATGCTGGTGTTTACCGCTTAACTTACGAGGATTTAAATGCAATGGGAATAAACCCAGCTAATGTGCGTATTTTTGGTTACGGAGGCGAAGTGCTTGATCAAAATTTTGCGAATCCAATGCTAGATGACCTCCCCGAATTGGCCATTCACATGGAAAAAGGCAGCGATGGCGTGTTTAACTCAGGCGATTATGTGCTTTTTTATGCCAAAGGTATTCAAAAATGGAGTTACGATCGTACGCGTGAAATGTTTATTCATACCATAAATTCGTATGCTACCAAAGGTTATTATTTTGTAACTTCGGATGCTGGCGTTGGACGGAAAATTGAAACAAAAACAATTACTGTTCCGCAAGGATCTCCTACTGTAACGGTCGAAGAATTTACGGATTATTCTGTTTCAGAAAACGAATTAATAAATCTAGCTAATTCGGGCAAAGAGTTTTATGGGCAAAAGTTCGACGAAAGAAATACCAACTCGTACGTATTTAATTTCCCTAATATTGTACAATCAAATTCAACAAAAGTAAGACTCGATGTTGCTGCATCTGCTTCTGTTGTAACTTCATTCAACATTGATTTGGATGGAACACAACAAAAATCTTTGCAAATACCCAAACGTACCGAAGGTGATGGTTACGAAAAAGCAAAAGCTTCGAACGGCTTTTATACTTTTACTCCAACACGCGATGCGCTTAATTTCAAACTCACTTACAATCAGGTTGTTCCAACATCAATTGCTTATCTCAATTACTTAGAAGTAAATGCACAGCGAGCTCTCAAAATGAGTGGAGCTTTTATGCCGTTTCAGTACATAGGTCAACTGGGGACTAATAATTACTGCCAATATAAAATTAGCGATGCGGGAGCCAATGTTCAGATTTGGGATATAACCGAATCTCATAATATAAGCCGCATTCAAACTCAACTTATCGATAGTAAAATGACATTCACTGCACCTGGTGTAGATGTAAAAAATTATTTGGCTATTGACCCTACTTTAGCAAGCTCGTTTCCAAAGCCCGAAATTATTGGGCTGGTAGCTAATCAGAATATACATGCTATGCCTCAAGCCGAAATGATTATAATTACAAATCCAAAGTTTGTGGTTCAAGCCGAGGAATTAGCACAAGCTCATCGCACAATCGACAATTTACGAGTTAATGTTCTTACAACCGATCAGGTTTATAACGAATTTTCGTCGGGAACTCCGGATGCAACAGCTTACAGACGTGCTGTTAAAATGTTTTACGACCGTGCAATTAAAAGTAGCACACCTACTGATTTGCCAAAATATTTATTGTTATTTGGGAGAGGTACTTTTGATAATCGTAAGCTTCAGTCCAGTTCGGGCGATAATATGATACTCACTTATCAGGCTGATAATTCGTTAGTTGAAACATTATCTTATGTTACCGATGATTATTTTGGATTTTTGGACGACAATGAAGGTACTCAAATTCCAAGTCACTTATTGGACATAGGTATAGGACGGTTTCCGGTTACAAATACAACGGATGCCGAAAATGTAGTCAAAAAAACGATTGATTACATGAAAAATGCCAATATGGGCAAATGGAAAAACCAACTTTGTTTTTTGGCCGACGATGGTGACAATGCGTTACACATGAAACAAGCTGATAGTATTGCCAATACAATTTCGCGCAATTTTAAATCGTATCATGTAAATAAAATTTACTTAGATGCTTACAATCAGGAAATTTCGGCTAGTGGCGAAACTTACCCTATTGCACGTAAACAACTACACGATTTAATAGCTAAAGGTTTACTTTATTTGAATTATACAGGTCATGCAGGTGCACAAGGTTGGTCCAACGAAAGTGTTTTATCCACAAATGACGTTGTTTCTTTTACAAATAAAATATTGCCTATATGGGTGGGTGCTACATGTAATTTTCTACAGTTCGATTTAAAAGTAATTTCGGCTGGCGAAAAAGTAGTACTCAATCCAAATGGTGGTGGAATTGGAATCTTTTCGGCAGCTCGACCGGTTTATGCTTCTCAAAACTTTACTGTAAACAAATATTTTACCGAGAATCTGTTTAAAAAAGTAAACGGAAAGCATTACAGAGTTGGCGATGTAATAGCACTTGCCAAAAATAGTGTTGGTTCCGAAATCAATAAGCTCTCGTATGTGTACATGGGTGACCCTGCCTTAAAGCTTGCATTTCCAACTAATTATAATGTAAAAACCACATCAATTAACGACAATGTAACTTTTGGAACTGATACCTTAAAAGCTATGTCAGTGGTAAAAGTTACTGGTGAAATAACTGATGCAAACAATCAATTAGTGCCCGGTTTTAATGGCGATTTATCAATGGATGTATATGATAAATTACAACGTATTACTACTCAGAACAATCATGGTGATGGAAACTTAATTTATTCAGACCGACCAAATGTATTGTTCTCAGGAAAAGCTGCTGTCAAAAACGGACAATTTGCCTTTACTTTTATGCTTCCAAAGGATATAAAATACAATTATGGTGGAGGACGAATTAATTACTATGCATCCAATACCGAAGGAGAAGAAGCACAAGGGTTTTTTGAAAACTTTACGGTAGGGGGTACCAATAAAAATGCCGTTTTAGAAACTGATGGTCCTGAAATAAAATTATTTTTGAATACGGAGAATTTCAAAAGCGGTGATAAGGTGAATGAATCGCCACTTCTGATAGCTCAACTCAAGGATGTAAGCGGTCTAAATAAGGTTGGTAGTGGAATTGGACACGATTTATTGATTACTATCGACAATGAGCCAATGCAATCCAAAGTATTGAATGATTATTTTGAAACAAAGGCAAACTCTTATTCCGAAGGTTCATTACGATATAAACTGAATAATTTAGCCGAAGGAAAACACACAATAACTTTCAAAGCATGGGATTTGTTGAATAATTCGGCAAGCGAAACTATTGAATTTGAAGTTGTTAATGGATTGCAGCCTGTAATTTTTAATATCTATAATTATCCAAATCCAGTGAAAACTGCAACAAATATTGTGGTTGAACATGACAGACCCGAAGCAATATTGAATACCTTGATTGAAATTTTTGATTTATCGGGCCGAAAAATTTGGCAATTTGAACAAAGTAATGCCGACAAAGTACAATGGGATTTACGTGGTGCTGATGGTATTAAAGTAAAATCAGGTATCTATTTTTACAAAGTAAGTATAAGTACCAATAACAGTGAAGTTTATTCAAAAACAAACAAAATGCTACTTCTCGAAAAATAAATTTATTTATTCATTTCGAACATTAAATTAATTATTGTATTTTTGCAAACTCAACACAAAACACATGAAGCAAACGTTTTTTATCGTAATAATTTTCTTATCAATTGTTTTTACTGCTAAAGCCGTAGAACCTAATCCAATTTTCACTGCTGTACCTTCGTTAACTATTGCTCCTGATGCTCGTGCTGGTGGTATGGGTGATATTGGAGCTGCAACCACGCCCGATGTTAACTCGCAATATTGGAATCCATCAAAATATGTGTTTATGGAGAGTGAGGCCGGCGTGTCACTTTCGTATACACCATGGTTACGCTCGTTGGTAACCGATATTGATTTGATATATCTTGCTGGCTATTATAAGTTTAATCCTCGTCAAGCATTAAGTACTTCGCTGCGTTATTTTTCTTTAGGCGATATTACTATTATGGATGAGCTTGGATATGAACAAAACACTGCTCATCCACTCGAAATGGCTATTGATGTAGCTTACTCGCAAATGCTTTCCGAAAAATTTTCGGCATCAGCTGCTCTTCGTTTAATATATTCCGATTTAAATAATGGAATAAATCAAGGTGCTGGTAGCGAAATGTATCCGGGAGCTTCGGTAGCTGCTGATGTATCAGCCTATTATCGTACTCCAATTAACCTTACAACTGGTAAAGGATTGTTGTCGTTTGGGTTAAATCTATCGAACTTGGGTTCAAAAATAACGTACGATAGAAATGCAACCAACAACTTTATACCAACCAATCTACGTCTTGGAGGTTCGTTCGATTATGATGTTGATGATTATCAACGTATCAGTTTTAGTGCCGATGCCAACAAACTTTTAGTTCCAACACCAAACGCTACAACTGATTTCAACAAAGTATCCATGCTTTCGGGTGTATTTATGTCGTTCAACGATGCTGCAGGTGGTGGCAAAGAAGAACTGAGTGAAATTATGTGGTCGGTAGGAGCTGAATATGCTTATAACAAACAATTTTTTGTACGTGCAGGTTATTTCAACGAAAATGCTTACAAAGGAAATAGAAAATACTTCACTGCAGGAGCTGGTTTTAAATTGAATGTTTTCCAATTAGATGCAGGATACGTAATTTCAACTTCGCAATCGAATCCTCTCGACCAAACTTTACGTTTCTCGCTTTCGTTTGACTTGTTTGGCTTGAAGAACTTGGTAAAATAAGATAGAGCAAAGAACAAAGACAAAAGAACAAAGACAAGAATTTATATCAATAAAAAAGCGATTGCAACTTGTCAATCGCTTTTTTAGTATGAATTTCATTAATCATTTATCATTTATCACTAATAATTAATCATTAAATATGAATTCTATCCGTGTAGGTTTTGGGTACGATGTGCATGTTTTTGCCGAAAATCGCGATTTGTGGTTGGGTGGTGTGAAAATTGAGCATACTGTAGGATTGCTTGGTCACTCGGATGCCGATGTATTGATTCATGCCTTATGCGATGCACTGCTCGGTGCTGCAAATTTACGCGACATTGGTTTTCACTTCCCTGATACAGCTGGAGAGTATAAAAACATCGACAGCAAAATTCTGCTTAAAGATACTATGCTTCTGCTTCGTCAAAAAGGTTATGAGTTTGGCAATGCCGATTGTACTGTGTGTGCCGAAGCCCCCAAACTTAACCCACACATTCCAGCTATGCAGGAATGCCTTGCTGGAGTGTTGGGTGTGGATGTTGATTGCATTTCAATAAAAGCCACTACATCCGAAAAAATGGGCTTTGTTGGACGCAAAGAAGGTATGGCAGCTTATGCTACTGTATTGATATACAAAGCATAAGCTAACATTCACTTATAAACTTGGTTTAATTCTGAGTTTTCTACTTACCTCACAAGCTAATTTAACTGCAATTTTCTTTTTGCCAATTATTTTGGAAGCTCCTATTCCACTCTTTTTAGTTGCATCGGTAAATTCCAATTCACCATTATATGCACCAGATACTTTTGCACCAAAGCGGTCGTATAATTCATACGAAATAGCATAATTGGAACCTGTTTTTTGGCTTGTGATACTTCCTAATTTAATTTTTTTTGTTGTCTTTTCGCCATAAAACCAAGTGCCATATTCATTATTGTTTTCAGTGATGTATGCAGGGATTAATGTAAATGGTTCTAAATTAGCAGTGGTTAACTCAGTTATCATGTTGTATGTGCCATTAGGGATGGAATCTTTAGCGGTTAATGCCGTGTTAATTTCAAGAGCTAAAATATCGCCTTTGGTAGTGGTGTCTTTAAAATTAAGTGTTGCCGAGGCCAAATACATTGTAAAGCTATTGGATTTGCCAGTTTGGTAATCATCGCCAAAATAATACAGTAAACCATGAGTTAAAGCAGGTTTTACTTCGGCAGCATCGCGTTTGTCAGACAATGCTACAATGCCATTAAACATAAAATGAATTACACCATCATTTTCGTCAATCAAATCACCCTCAATTTTGAAGCCTGATTCGTTGGTTGTTATTTTGTAACTTCCCCCCTTAATCAAACTAAAAGTGTTTTTTCCTGCTTTTACATTTACTATTCTAGTTCCTAACACATAGGTATTGCCTCCCTGTTCAATTTCGGCTCCAGGCAAAAAAGTATTTGCATCCCCTTCTTCGGATACGTTAAAATCTCCATTGTTAAAAGCATTTTGAGTGATAGGCACATTAAATTCGATATAAATATAATTGCCATCTCCTGTAAGTTTACCAGCTGTATTTAAACTCATGGTGTTTTCGTACATTATCATGTCGAAATTATTGGTGCCGATATCATAATAATCGCCCCAGTTGGATGCTAGAATCTTGGTAAAGAGCATATTTCGCATAATTACTTTCACTTCGCAATCCACCGTTTTTCCATCGGCAGAGAATCTGATTTTTGTAGTTCCCTCTTTTTTAGCCTTCAAAACTAAAATTTTCTCCATCGAATTTCCAGAGGAAGAAGCCGAAACTGCTCCAATTTCTTCGGATACTATTTTTACGATATTGGTATCAACTACTAATGGAGTGAACTTAATTTTATCAATATCACCACTCACTACTAGGGTGACTTTAAGTGTGTCGGTCGTGCCAACATTTAATTCTAATGAAGCTTTGCTTAATTTAATACTTAAAACTTCGTCTTTTTCGCACGATGTAAGAAATAATAGCGAGAATGTAAAGGCAAGGAACAGTGAAAACGATACTACTTGTTTCATAAATAGGGTATTTATATTGAATTTATAAAAGCAAAATTACCATTTTATTTTTATAAATTGCATAAGAATACCAATTATATTATGAATTTATAATTTCAATGTCGGATTTGTAGTATAAAATATGTATTTTTGCAAGCTCACATTATTCCAAAACGACTACTTATTAAGCAATATGAGAATATTTTTCACAACCACCTTTTTCATTTTTATTTTTTGCACTATTTCTTTCAGTCAGAGTTTTAAAATCAGCGGTACAGTTACCGATGAGGCTGGCGAAGCTATTATTGGCGCTACTATACAGATAAAATCCAACACACAATTTGGCACTATTACTGATTTTGATGGGAAGTTCAGTCTCAATGCCCCTGCGGCAGCTAAAACACTTATTGTATCCTACGTAGGCATGAAAACGATGGAAGTGGAAATAAATTCGGTGTTGAAAATTGTACTTATAGCTGACTCAAAACAGCTCGAAGAAGTGGTTGTGACAGGCATGATGAAAATGGACAAGCGGCTTTTTACTGGTGCCACCGACAAATTAGATGCTGCCAAAACCAAGTTGGACGGAATTACAGATGTTAGTCGTGCTTTGGAAGGTCGTTCGGCAGGTGTATCTGTTCAGAACGTATCGGGTACATTTGGTACAGCTCCAAAAATCAGAGTTCGTGGTGCCACATCTATTTATGGAAATTCGAAACCACTTTGGGTAGTAGATGGTGTTATAGTGGAAGATGCTATTGATGTATCGAGCGATGCACTATCCTCTGGTAATGCCGAAACACTTATCTCATCGGCAATTGCTGGAATAAATGCCGACGATATTGAAAGCTTTCAGATACTTAAGGATGGGTCAGCAACTTCAATTTACGGTGCACGCGCTATGGCTGGTGTGGTGGTTATAACTACTAAAAAAGGGAAATCTGGTGTGAGCAAACTTAATTATACTGGCGAATTTACTTCACGCCTTATTCCATCGTACAACGAATTTAATATTTCGAATTCGCAACAGCAAATGGGCATTTATCAGGAAATGGAGCGTAAGGGTTGGTTGGAATTTACCACTTTGGCTGGTGGTGCTAATAGTGGTGTGTATGGCAAAATGTATCAACTTATCAATCAAAATAATACAGATGGTTTTGGCTTGGAAAACTCGGAAGCTGCACGAAATGGCTATTTGCAACAAGCCGAATTCCAGAATACCGATTGGTTTAATCAGCTTTTTAGCAATTCGCTCACTCAAAATCATGCGCTGAGCATTAGTTCGGGTACTGACAAAGCACGCTTTTATGTTTCACTATCGGTTTTCGACGATCCGGGTTGGACCAAATCAAGTGCCGTACAACGTTATACTGCCAATGTAAATGCTTCGTATGACATTAGTAAAAATCTGATTTTGAATCTTTTATCAACAGGCTCGTATCGTAAGCAGAAAGCCCCCGGCACTTTGAGCCAGGATGTGGATGTGGTAAGTGGCGAGGTGAAACGCGATTTTGATATTAATCCCTACAGTTTTGCGCTTAATACGTCGCGCACGCTCGACCCGCAGGAGTTTTATACTCGTAATTACGCACCATTTAATATTTTTCATGAACTAGACAATAATTACATCGATTTAAATGTAACCGACTTAAAGTTTCAGTCCGATTTAACATGGAAAATCAAACGAGGCTTGGAAGCTAATTTGTTGGCGGCAATCAAATATCAATCTTCGTCACAGGAACATAATATTAAGGATAGGTCCAACCAAGCCAATGCATACCGTGCAGGAATAAATCCCATTGATGCAACTATTGCCGAACGAAATCCACTTTTGTATTCCGACCCCGAAAATCCAAATGAGTTGCCAATTAGCATTTTACCCGAAGGCGGAATATATAATCGCACCGCTTATGGCATGCGTGGCATCGATTTCAGAGCATCGCTCAATTACAATACATCAATAAACGACACGCATATAATCAATTATTTTGGTGGTATGGAAACAAGCGCTATCGACCGCGAACGAATTTGGTTTCGTGGTTGGGGTTTTCAGTACGACAATGGTGGTATTCCGTTTTTCGACCCCAAGGTATTTAAACAAAGCAAAGAAGAAAATTCGGATTATTACAGCAATATACCAACTTATACGCGTAATGTGGCATTTTTTAGCTCGGCAACCTATTCGTACAAAGGACGATACACCGTAAATGGAACTGCTCGCTACGAAGGTTCAAACAAATTAGGAAAATCGCGCACAGCGCGTTGGTTGCCTACATGGAATGTGTCAGGAGCATGGATGGCGCACGAAGAAAGTTGGTTTAAACCAGCGCTAGGAAGTGTTTTGTCATTTGCTTCGCTCAAAGCATCGTACTCACTTACAGCCGACAGAGGTCCCGACTTTGTTACCAATTCGCAAATAGTATATAAAAGTAAAACGCCCTGGCGACCTACAGCCAGTGTTTCGGAATCGGCTATTTATATAGAGAATCCCGAAAATAGTGAATTGACTTATGAGAAAAAACATGAATTAAATTTGGGGACCAGTTTGGGCTTTTTAAAAAATAGAATTAATGTAGAAGCTGATGTTTATACACGTCAGAATTTCGATTTAATTGGTTTGATATATACACAAGGCGTTGGTGGTCAGATAGCAAAATATGCCAATGTGGCTTCTATGGCTTCGCAGGGTGTTGAATTTACGCTTTCAACCAAAAACATCGATACAAAAGATTTTAAATGGAGTACCGACTTTATTTTTTCTGATGCAGTAAACCGTATCACTAAATTGGACGCTCGCTCCAATGTTATTCAATTAGTTTCGGGTTCGGGTTATGCGCTTAAAGGATATCCTGTTAGAGCCATTTTCTCGATACCGTTTCAAGATTTAAATAGCGAAGGAATTCCCACCTTTACCAATCAGGAAAACGAAACTACCACTTCGGACATTAATTTTCAGGAATTCGAAAATATCGACTTCTTAAAATACGAAGGTCCAACCGACCCCACTATGACAGGGAGTTTGGGTAATTCACTCACTTGGAAAGGTTTAAAGTTAAATGTTTTTGTTACTTATTCATTTGGCAATAAAGTACGTCTCGATCCCGTATTTGCAGCACGATATTCTGATCTGGATGCTATGCCTAAGGAGTTTAAAAACCGCTGGACGCTACCGGGCGACGAAGAATTTACAACCATACCAGTAATTGCCAGTATGCGTCAGTATAATAATTACTCCGATTTAAAATATGCATACAATGCCTATAATTATTCCACTGAACGTATTACCGACGGCGGATTTGTACGCTTAAAAGAAATCTCCTTGGCTTATGATTTGCCCAAGAATTGGGTTAAACCACTTGCTGTAAGCAATATGCAGTTGAAATTGCAAGCTACAAACTTATTGTTGCTCTATTCGGATCGAAAACTGAACGGACAAGATCCTGAGTTTTTCAATAGTGGTGGAGTGTCGGCTCCTGTGCCTAAACAATTTACATTTTCATTACGAATAGGACTATAAAGATTTACCATTTTTTCAGTTACAATTTACCATTTTAAAACATTTATCATTTTTGAATGAAAGCAATATATAAGATAATTTTCGGCTGTTTTTTACTTGTAAATGTCGCTTCTTGTAGCGATTTTCTAAGTACATTGCCTGACAATCGCACGCAAATTGATACGCAAACAAAAATATCCCAACTACTTATAACGGCATATCCCAATGCTAATTATTCGGTAATTGCCGAGTTGAGTTCCGATAATTTTGTGGATAACAATGCTATTTTGCCTGTTAATTTAGCGGCTTTTCATCGTATGCACGATGAGATTTATGCTTGGACTCCCGTTACATCTTCTACTGATGAGGATAGTCCTTCTTATGTTTGGGAATCGTGTTATGGTGCAATTGCTGCAGCAAATAATGCTTTGCAGGCAATAGAAAAAATAAAGCTTGAACAGCCTACAGTTAATACAGACCATCAAAAAGGCGAAGCATTGCTTTGTAGGGCATATAGTCATTTTATTTTGGTAAACATTTTTTGTCAAACCTACAAAGATGAAGTTTCAAGTGCACTTGATAAAGGTATTCCTTATGCTACCGTTCCCGAAACTGTTGTAAATGGGCAGTACTCGCGCGAAACGGTACAATCGGTTTATGCCAAAATTCAGAAAGATTTGGAAGAAGGGATGCCACTTATTGCTGACCAAGCATACAAAGTTCCTAGCTATCATTTTAATAAAAAAGCTGCTGCTGCATTTGCTGCACGATTTTTTTTGTATAAACGCGATTATCAAAAAGTAATCACATATAGTAATGAGGTATTGGGAGCAAACCCAGAATCGGTTTTGCGTAACTGGTCGAAAAATTACGACAATATTATGGCTATTGCTACTGATTATATTGATCATCAGGCTGCTTGTAATCTATTGATTTTACCAACTAGCTCTACTTTTAACCGTATTTTTGGTACACGCTACGGACACAATCATGCTGCTATGGCAGGCTCTACCTTTGGTTCAGGGCCAACTTGGACGGGTAGTTTGCCTTGTTTTGATGGTAAACTGTACATTAGTGGCGAGCAGGACTACGGTGTGTTTTTTCCAAAATCGTACGAAATGTTTGAGTATACCGATAAAATTGCAGGAATAGGATATGCGCATGTTGTACGGGCTGAGTTTACAACCGACGAAACCTTACTTTGTCGCGCCGAAGCATTGATTTATTTGAATAGAACAGATGAGGCTATTGCCGATTTACAAAGTTGGAATAATTCGCATCTAGCCATTGTTACACTTACCGAACAAATCATTCGTAGTTTTTATGTTTCGAGCAAAACGCTTTTTGTAAAAACACTAAATTCCGACAAAGTTAGTTCGCAATTTACAGTTACAGCCAATCAACGTCCGCTGATACATTGTGTTTTGCATTTCCGTCGTATCGAAACCATGTTTGATGGTTGTCGATGGATGGATTTGAAACGTTATGGTATTGAAATAGAGCATAATGTGTCAGGTAGTGGTGTTGTAAAATTGCTTTACAACGACGATAGAAGAGCCATTCAAATACCTCAAGAAGTAATAAGTGCTGGTATAACCCCTAATCCGGGAATAAAAAAACCTGTTTCGAATAGCAATTTTAAACGATTTAATTAAACCTCAATTGTCAAACTATAAACATTCTTATCATATAATTATGTATTCAAAAAGCTATAAATACCTCCAGATATTACTGCTGTCGTCAGTTCTTTTGTCGTGCAATCCCGACGATAATTTTACAGCCAGTATTTTTGAAACAAATATAAAATCCGATCCTTCATCGGCAAGTTATGCTTTTGATACTTGGCTGCACGATTCGTATTTGGTGCCCTACAATCTCGATTTCCGTTACCGCATGCAGGATGTGGGTTCCGATCAAGATTACAATTTAGTGCCTGCAACGTTCGATAATGCTCAAAAAATTGCTAAGTTAGTAAAATACCTTTGGTTCGATGTGTATAGCACAATTGTAAATCCTCAGTTCCTGAAACAAAACGGACCCCGCATTATTCATCTTATTGGTTCACCTGCTTACAATCCTATTTCGGGCACAATATTATTAGGAACTGCCGAAGGTGGGCTTAAAGTGACGCTCTACAATTGTAATGCTTTAGATCCCAGCGATGTTGATATTTTAAATGAGTATTATTTTAAAACCATGCATCATGAGTTTGCACATATTTTGCATCAAAAACGAAATTATCCTGTTGAGTTTGGACTTATTTCGCAAGGTAAATATAATCCTCTTGGTTGGCAATACATTACCGACTCCGAAGCTGCATCAAAAGGTTTTGTGTCGCCCTACGCAGGCAGTCAGAATAGAGAAGATTTTGTGGAGATCATTGCTAATTATCTTGTAAAAAGCGATGCGCAGTGGAAAAATATTTTGCTAATGGCGAGCCAAAATGGGCTAGGTTATAACAGCGAAGGCGAATTGGTTACCCTACCCGACGATGGAATTGATGGTAAAGCATTGATAGAGGAAAAACTTACTATTGCTCGCAAATGGTTGAAAACTGCTTGGAGTATTGATATTGATGCCTTGCGTGCCGAAATAATTAAAAGAGAAGCAAATATTAATGAAATTTTGAAATAAGAATGTCAAGAATGTCAAGAACCAAGAACCAAGAACCAAGAACCAAGAACCAAGAACCAAGAACCAAGAACCAAGAGCCAAGAATCATCACATCAACACATCACCACATTATCACATCACCATATCAAACAAATGAAATACATTCAAATATTTAGCATACTACTAGTTTTTTTTAGCAGTTGCTCCAATCAAGAAAAGGATATTTTTGATGCTTCGCCAGCCGAGCGACTAAATAAAGCTATGAGCGACAGTTATACTAACTTGACCAAAGCTGCCAACGGTTGGGAAATGGCTTATTTTACAAATCCGGAAGATGCTGGTTATACGCTTTTAGTGAAATTCCAAAAAAATGGCATAGCAGTTATTGCTTCGCAAAGTGAACTTACGCTCAATAAGGCTTATGAGCAAGATTCCTGTTTGTTCGAAATGATTGGCGATAATGGTCCTGTACTTACATTTAATACATTCAGCAAGGTATTACACCGTTTTTCGAATCCCGAAAATCCGGATGGATATGGCTTGGAAGGTGATTACGAATTTATAGTAATTAAAAATACCGAACAACAAGTTATTTTAAAAGGTAAAAAACACAAATCGGTTATTGTACTTACCAAACTGAACGATAATACAAACTGGTCAGCCTACCTTCAGGAGATTACAAACACTGATAAAATGCTATTTTCGGCAACTGCACCTAAACTAACTATGAGTGTAAAAAACAGTACTTATTCCTTTACCACAGGCTACAAACATGTTTTCTTAATGAAAAAAGAGGGCACAACAACTACAACGGTTGTTCCGTTTATCGTTACAAAACAAGGCATCCGACTACAGGATAAGCTTGAAATTGAAGGAGTTTCGTTTCAAGATTTCAAATTAAATACTGATAATTCCGCTTTGGTAAGTATTGAAAATCCCGATTACAAATTAGCTGGAGTTGAGGATTTGGCTACTTTTGCTGTTAATAACTTGAAGGTTTGGAATATTGATCCAAATACAATGAGTTCCAATTTAAAAACGGCTTATACTGCTGTTCTCGATGGCTTTAAATCTACATATAATGCCGAAGATTTAAAAATTACAATATCCTATTTTATTAATCGGTTTATTCTTACCGTGTCATATAGTCGGTCAAATGTCAAAACCGAAGGCAAAATTGATATGGAAGTTGCTCAAACTGTAAAAGATGCCATTACTATTAGTAAAAAAGTAAATAGCGATACAAATGGTGTTCAGTTTTTAACTGATATACCGCAGTTGAATAGTTTTATTTCTTTGTTATCAGCCAATTTTACTTTGTCAACTACAAGTAAATTAAATCCACTAGAAATTAAATTTGCAAAAAAAACAGATGCAAATCAATGGTTTATTGTGTCAGTAAATTAATATTATGCCAACAATTTGTTCATTTTCGATTATCTTTGTAAAAAATAATTAGCAAACGCATTTTTCATGGAAACAACAAATCTGAAGATTGCCATTATAGGCGCAGGAAATATGGGCGGAGCTATTGCTCGCGGATTGGCTAAAGGCACAATGATTAAGGCTTCGAATATAGCTGTAAGTGATATTTCGGAAGCTAATTTGGCTGCTATTACTGCCGAGCAACCCGAAATTAGTACCATGTCATCCAATATTGAAGTAATTAAAAATGCTGATATTGTGATAGTTGCCGTAAAACCTTGGTTGGTCGAAACTGTAGCTAACGAAATTGAGAAAAAACTCGATTACAAAAAACAACTCATTGTTTCGGTGGCAGCAGGAGTCGATTTCAGCAAATTGGTGGATTTTTTTGATTCGGATGCTACGCTTTTCCGTGTAATACCAAACACGGCTATCGATGTAATGCAAAGTGTATCAACTATTTCGGCACTCAATGCCAGCAAGGAACACGAAGAATTAGTTTTGAATTTATTCAGCGAATTGGGAAAAACGTTTTTGGTACCCGAGTCACAACTCAATGCATTTATGTCGCTGTCGTCGTGTGGAATTGCTTATGCATTCCGCTATATCAGAGCTGCCATGGAAGGTGGAGTTGAGATGGGAATTTACCCAAATGTGGCTAAGGAAGTAGTGCTTCAAACGCTCCGTGGAGCTATCGATTTGATTGAAGCCAACGAATCGCACCCCGAGGTGGAAATAGACAAAGTAACTACTCCGGGTGGAATTACCATTAAAGGGTTGAACGAAATGGAGGCAAATGGATTTACAAATGCCGTAATTAAGGGCTTAAAAGCATCGCATTTAAAGTGAAAATAAATATTTGGTATACCAATATCATAAAATATGTTATAAAACACGTTTTCTGGAAAAATAATTTCCAAAATGCTTGCAAGTGTAAAAATCACACCGTATCTTTGCATCGTGATTTTTTCATAGTATTAGATTTAAGGTTAACAAAAAGATTGGTAGATTACCGTGAGGTAAAGCTACCTTTCGCTTTTTATAGGGGTAATCAATCGATTGCCCATTTCATTTTATATAGAAACCAATGTACACTTCTCACCTAAAAAATAATTGTATGAAATTCAAAATTCTAATTAGCACATTATTTATTGCAATATCAGTTATGAGTCAGGAAAAAATTCTTCTGTATCCTAACGGAGTAAAAGAAAGTAACGAACTTCAGGTTGCTGAGAGCTTTAGGGATAAAGAGTTTATCATCAATATTAGCGAAGCGCGTATGCTAGCATTTCCAGCAGCAAAAGATTCGGCCAATGGCTCAGCAGTACTTATTTGCCCTGGAGGTGGGTATAGTGGTGTATCGCAAATAAAAGAAGGAGAGGAGTTTGCACGCTGGTTTAACAAACTGGGTGTTTCGGCTTTTGTGCTATATTACCGCATGCCAAATGGTCATCATGCTATACCGCTTCAAGATGCTCAAACAGCCATGTCGATTATTCGTAACCGAGCCAAAGAGTGGAAAATTAATAAAAACAAAATTGGCATAATGGGATTTTCCGCTGGAGGGCATTTAGCATCCACAGTAGGTACGCATTTTAAAACAAAATCCGTGCGACCTGCATTTATGCTATTGGGATATCCTGTAGTAACTATGGATAGTGCAACAACCCACAAAGGATCACGAACTAATTTACTTGGTAAAAAACCGACTGGCGAATTAATTAAATTGTATTCAAATGAATTACAAGTTAGCAAAAAAACACCACCTACCTTTATTGTTCATGCCAAGGACGATGGTGCTGTGCCACTAGCCAATAGCGAAAACTTGAAAAAAGCATTGGAAGCGAAAAACGTGCCTGTCAAATTAGTGATTTACGACAAAGGTGGACATGGTTTTGGAATGCGTAAAAGAGGCATACCCGCTGATAATTGGCCTGATGAGTTGAATATTTGGTTGAAAGAGAGAGAGATTATTTAATGGTAAATGATTAATGGTAAATGGTAAGATGCATGAAGCGATAATCCGTCCCTGCTGCTAGTAGCGTGAAATCCTGTACTAACAGCTCGGCGTATGGTTCTTTGCCTACATCGGACTAAAAAAAATATTGAGTCAGCTTATTTTTGATTCATACCAAGTTATACCGATTGTACAAACAATATAGCCCAATTTATACTTCGTCTCATTGTCCTATTTGTTTGTAGACCTTCCGTAAGCGGAATCTCGAAATACTCAATCGGCATTAACAACAGTAGACATAAAAATGACTTTGGGTCATTTTATATGTACTGTTGGTATTACCTGCTCACAAATATATGGATTAATTATTTGTTTTTCAGTCGTGTAGCGGTGCTATCTATCCATCAAAGTTGTGGCTTGAACAAAATTACTGAAGTTTTTTAACTTTAAACTACAAATAATATCTATCTTTGCAATAACAAAATACAGCAAATTATGGAAACAATAAATGTAAAAATAAACATTGCCACACCCACCGGACGTCGATTGCTAAAGGAAGTTGAGCGTCATCCTATCGTGGCTAAAATTGAATATCCGATTGCAGAGGAGATTGTAGGTCAGAAAACCTATTCGCTGGAGGAGGTGTTTTCGGTTGTTGAAGAAAAAATGAACAAACATTACGGCACTACTCATAAATTAAAATATTGAAATGGTACGTTTTGTAATTGTTTTTTCTGAAGATGCAAAAAATGATATTCAAAATCTATCTGATGTAATTATGTATCAATATAAAGCACCAAAAACAGCTTTTGATTATATACAAGGATTATTGGATGAAATATAGTCTTTAAGAACAAATGCCGAAATTTATTCAATACAGAAATCAAGCTGCTTTTTGCAATATGGATTAAATGTAAGGCGATTAAACTATAAAAAAATGGTAGTAATTTATACAGTCGTAAATAACTCCGCGTATATTAAACGAGTAGTGCCATCATCAACAATTACTAGCTTGTAGTTTCTAAAAAATATCAAATAGCACTTACCTCTATTCTGGTTGTTAACCGCTGCACAAATTAGCGTGTAATCTCACACTTAAATCTCGACTTACACCTTGCCAACGTTTCCAATTGTTTCGGAACAAGTTGGGTTAAAACTTGTCCGTCCGCTGACGGATATGAAACAATACTCCCGTCTCGCCGGATATAAGAATTTGCGCACCGTCGTTGGGAAGCAACGGTCAGCGAAGCTCGCTCGGCTCTGCCGCTTGGTTTACCAAGAATTACAATCCCAACATGCTGTATTATAAGGATTTTCAACCACGATGCTCGGGACAAGTCCGAAACACTTGCAATTTCATATCCTTTGCAAATGGGACATGCCGATGTATCGGCAGATAAATATTTATTTTAAAAGTTAAGCGGATTGCAAATCCTTATAGTAAGTGAAAATGGGATTCCAAAATCCTGTTTTCCGCGCGACAATAATTAACGTTTACAACAGCCAAATAATCAATGAGATATGAAATATATTTTGTAATTTTGGGTGTCCCAAATTACAGGAGTCATGTTTTTACGAGAAAAAAGGAATA
>Ga0247844_1000919_pt1 | contig 58474 bp, 50 predicted proteins | sample LaCtaG_FD_192421 | JGI IMG/M metagenome (GOLD analysis project Ga0247844, IMG submission 192421) | Freshwater microbial communities from meromictic Lake La Cruz, Castile-La Mancha, Spain - LaCruzMarch201714.5m_1 | ecosystem: Environmental > Aquatic > Freshwater > Lake | place: Spain: Castile-La... | reverse complement strand
TCCCGGCCTGACCGGAAACAGCACCGCTGGATCGGCCGACCCTGATGGCGACGGGTTCACCAACGACGCTGAGTTTGCGTTCGATGGCAACCCATCCGTCCCGACGGATGCCTTGAGCCAGATCGTGGCATCGGGCGGGAATATGACGATCTCCTTCGTGGCCAGGAACACCTCCCCCGCAGGCGCAACCTATCAGGTCCAGAGCACGACCGACCTCGTGGCCGGATTCACCGACGACGGCTCGGTCGTCGTCACCCGCAGCACCGACCAGTTGGAGATCCTGATTCCTGACGACTACGAGCGGCGCGAGTTCACTGTCCAGCTCCCGGCCGAAAAGAAGTTTTACAGGATCCGGGCGACCCTGGTGCCGTAGGTCCCTTGCGCGCCGGCCTGGCCCCTTCCAAGATGAGTCCAGTGCGCCAGGAAGCAATCATGCAATAGAAAAAGCGCCCCTTTTTTTACTCCTCGATGAAGACATCCATCTGCTGGCCGACATAGACTGGAAATTCGGGGTTCTGAAACCGGAAGATGATCTGGAGGACCCGCGTATCCACCCGCTCGGTGCTCTCGCCGGAGAGGGATTTTTTCGGAAGGATGTAGGGCTCGATGCGGACAAATTCGAGCGGGATCGCCCGCTCGCGCGAGCCCTTGAGGAAGGCGACCGCACGGCATCCCGGCCTCACGCGCGGGGCGTCCGACTCGTCCACATCCGCGCGGAGTTGGAGCCGGCCGATGTTCCCGAGGAGGACGGCGGGATCGCCGGGGCCGGCTGCTGCGAACTCGCCCTTGCGGATGTTGACCTGCAGGATCGTGCCGTCGCGCGGGGCGCGGACCGTGAGCAGGTCGAGGCGGACGGCGGCGTCGTTGAGCTGTGCGCGGGCGAGCTCGAGGTCGGCGGCCGCACGCTGGAATTGCCGGTCGGCCGCCTGGAGGGCAAATTCGTCGCGCCGGGTCTCGTCCACGCTGGCCACGTTTTTCTGCCGGAGCCGCGACGTGCGCTCGAGCGAGTCCCTGCGGTCGGCGACAACCGTCTCCGACTCCAACAGCCGGGCCTGCTGCACCGCGAGCTGCGCCGCCGCAGTCTTGACCGCTGCGGCGGCATCACGCCCGTCCATCGTAAAAAGCACATCGCCCGCCTTCACGACATCGCCGACCCGCACGGCCACGTTGTCCACCAGCCCCGACGCCGCCGGGGCGACGCGCACATTTTCGTCCGTGCTCTCGACGATCCCGCGTCCGCCGATGGACTGCGCGAACGGCGACTGCGGCGGCGGGATGAGCGGCTCGGGGGCCGGCCCGCTCTGCCGCAGCCGCGCGACGAGAAGGACGACCGCGATGATGCCGATGACGGAGAGATAGACGGACGGGCGTTGGAGCATGGCGGTTGGTTTTGGGACGGCGGGCGGGATGACTGCGGGGTCAGTGGTTGTAGTTTTTTGGGTCATTGAAAATGCCGGTCACCCGGCCGTCTTCCATCTCGGCGATGCGGTCGGCGAAGTGGTAGATCCGGTTGTCGTGCGAGACAACGATCACGCAGCGGTCGGGGTGCATCGCGCTCGACTTGATGAGCTCCAGCGTCTTCTGGCCGGTGGCGGCGTCGAGCGAGGCGGTCGGCTCGTCGCAGATGATCATCCGCGGCTCATGGACAAGCGCGCGCGCGATCGCGACCCGCTGCTGCTGTCCGCCGGAAAGCTGCGACGGATACGACCGCCGCTTGTCTCCGATACCGACCGCGTCGAGGACATCGCCCGCACGGCGCTCGGCCTCGCGGGTCGAGACCCCGTTGAGGATCAGCGGGACCGAGACGTTCTCGACCGCCGTGAGCGTCGGGATGAGGTTGAACTGCTGGAAGATGAACCCGACGTTCTCGCAGCGAAACCGCGTGATCGCGCCATCCTTCATTATTCTCAGGTCGTGATCGAAGACTTCGATGCGCCCGTCGTCGCATTTCAGGGTTCCGCAGATCACGCTGAGCAGGGTTGTTTTCCCGCAGCCCGACGGGCCGACGATCATGAGGAGCTCGCCGAACTTCGCGTCGAGCGTCGCGCCCTTGAGCGCATACGTGCGGGTGTCGCCGGCCGGGAACGATTTGACGACATCGCGCACATGGATGGCGAGGTTGCTCATCGGAAGACGACCGCCGGCTCGAGCCGCGCGACCTTGATCAGGCCGATCAGCGCGGAGAACGAGCAGATGAAGACGACGACGGCCGCGACGAATGCCGGGACCTGCCATGGCATGAAGAATGGCGGCTGCTCCTTGGCGAGCACGACGTGTCCGAACCACGTCGCAAGCCCGACGCCGATCCCGTAGCCGATGAACCCAACCGAGAACGCCTGCAGCAGGACCATCGCCGCTAGCGTCGGCATCCGCGCCCCCATCGCCTTGAACGCCGCCAGAAACCTCAGGTTGTCATGAACGAAAAGATAGAACGTCTGCCCGGCGATCGCGATCCCCACGATGATCCCGAGGATCACCACGGTCCCAAACGAGATCGGGATCCCCGTGTTTTTGATATACCAGCGGATCGTGATCCAAAAGAGGTCGTCGCGGGCGATCGCGCGCAGCCCGGGCAACCGGCTGATCCGCGCGGCCAGCTCGGCGTCGGTCACGCCCGCGACCGGCCCGGCAAGCACGTAGCCAAGCTGCTTGCGCGTCGGCCGCGTGTATTCCATCGCCCGGTCAAATGTCGTGTAGATATACGGCTGGCCGAAAAAGCTTCGCGACACATGGCAGATCCCGACGACCCGCGCCTCCTTGTCGTTGATCTCGAACGTCGTCCCGAGCGCGATTTTGATCCCCTTGCGCCGGAATTTCTCAACAGCGACCTGGTCCACGACGACCGCGTTCGGCAGCCGGAGGTCCTCGATCCGCCCGGCGCGCATGTCCATCGGACGGCCGGTCAGCGTGCCGGTATCGAGCCCGGTCAACTGCACGTTCTGAAACGATCCGTCGGCCAGCCGCGCCTGCTCCATCCCGATGAATAGCGGGACCGCCCAGGCCACTCCGGGAACCCCGCGCACCCGCTCGACCTCGATCTGACGCATCGGGATCACCTCGTTCGCCTGCTCGACCTTCGCGTCCACCACCCACACCGGCGCCCCGATATTCCTCACCGCCGCCGTCGTCCACATCATCAGCCCGCAAAACACCGACGTCTGCTGGCACATCAGCAGCGAGCAAAATGCGAGCCCGCAAACGAGCATCGCATACTTCGCGCGATCGCGAAAAAGCATCTTGAGCGCAATTCCCAGCATGGCCAACAATTACTTAACCGCGTTAAGCAATCCGTCAATCTCCGGGAGCCGGGGCGAAGCGGGCCCAGGCCTGCCCAGGGATGTAAAACCCAAGGAATCAGAGTGCGACAGATGTTATGACCGTATCTCTGGTCGGAGCTTTTTTGCCGCTCGGCGATGAAAGCGACCGCCAAGACCCGGCCAAATCCTCCGATCAACCTGCACAAAGCTGCGTTGCGCCCGCTTGAGGGTGAGGAGGAAAAGCTCAAGTCGAGCGCACTGCTCGAAGCCTCTGCGACGACTGGCAGGAGCGCTATGGGCATCCCGTCCTTTTGGTGGAACCTTTTGTCGATCCCGAGCAATACAGCCGCACTCTCTAAACTGCCAGCGGGCGGAACGAAATAGGAGGACCTCAATAAACCTTTGAGTCGTGAAGCCTTCGCGGTGGATTCTCCTCACGTTCGTGAATTGGCCGCGTCCCTCCCGGCGGCGGCGTTCTTCCGGGTTGCCCGCCGCGGTCTCCCGCCGTAGGGTGAGGCGCGTGAGAATTCATCACCTTGTCCTGCCGGCCGCCGTTCTCCTGGCCTCTTGCGGAAAAGCCCCCGAGGGTGCCCGGCCGACGCCAACTCCGGTCCCGGGGATTCCTGTCGGCGTGTTTCTGCCCCTCACCGGATCGCAGGCCGCCTTCGGCCACTCGGCGCTTGCGGGCATGCGGCTGGCCGTCGCGACGTGGAACGCGGCCGGCGGCATCGATGGAAAGCCGGTCGACCTGGTGATCCGCGACACCGCCTCCCAGCCGGACAGCGTGCCGGGCCTGGTCCGCGAGCTGGTCACCGGGGAGCACGTCATCGCCCTGCTCGGCGAGGTCGCCTCCGAAAGCTCGCTCCGCGCCGCGCCCGTCGCCGTTGAGCTCGGCATCCCGATGATCTCCCCCGGCTCGACCCACTCCGGGCTCACCGGCGCCGGTCCGAACATCTTCCGGGTCTGCTACGCCGACCCCCTCCAGGGCGGCGTGATGTCGAAGTTTGCCAGCTCGATCGGCGTCACCTCGGCCGCCATCCTCTTCGACCCGGAGAGCAACTACAGCGCTGCGCTGGCGGACAGCTTCGAAAAGGACTTCGTCGAGCGCGGAGGAAAAATTGCCAGCAGGCAGCCCTACCGCAGCGGGGCAGCGGACTTTTCCGCACCGCTCCAGGCGATCAAGGAGGCCCGGCCCGAGGTGGTTTTCCTGCCGGCCTACTTTCCCGAGGCGGCGGCCATCATCAAGGCCGCCCGCCCGCTCGGGATCGACCAGCCGTTCATCGGCACCGACGGCTGGGAGTCCCCCGACTTCCTCGCCGCCGGCGGCGATGCCGTCAACAACACCTACTTCACAAGCCACTTCTCCGCCGGCGAGCCCTCGGCAAAAACCGCAGCCTTCGTCGGAGCCTACCAGGAGGCCAATGGCGGACCGCCCCTCGCGCTCGCGGCCCTCGGCTACGATACCGTCAATTTTTTGAGGGACGCCATCCAGCGCGGGGGCTCCACCGACCCGGCGGCCCTCACCGCCTCCCTGGCGGCCACCTCCGGGTTCGAGGGCATCACGGGAGCGATCACCCTCGACCCCGCACGCAACCCCTCAAAATCTGCCATCGTCCTCCGCGTCAGCGACGGCGCGTTCCACTACCTCGAAACCGTCGCGCCCTGATCCCGCAGCACCACAAAAAAAATCAGGCCGCACGCGCCCCCGCGTGCGGCCCGAAATCTTTTTTTATGGGGAGCCTCTAGCTTTTCTGGTCGAGGATGGCGGCCTTGACCTGGGCGGGCACCTCTTCGAAGTGGGACGGCTCCATCGAGTAGGACGAGCGTCCCTTCGAGAGCGAGCGGATCGCGGTCGCATACCCGAACATCTCGGCGAGCGGCACCTCGGCATTGATCGTCGAGAGGTTGCCCTTCGTCTCGATCCCCATGATGCGCGCGCGGCGGCGGTTCAGGTCGCCCATGATGTCGCCCTGAAACTCGTCCGGCGTGATGTTCTCCACCTTCATGATCGGCTCGAGAAGGATCGGCTTCGCCTTCTTCATCGCGTCCTTGAGCGCAAAGATCGCCGCCATCTTGAACGCCATCTCGTTCGAGTCCACGTCGTGGTAGCTCCCGTCAATGATGTCCACATGGACGTCGATCACCGGGTAGCCCGCGACGACGCCGTTGAGGACCGCCTCGTTGAAGCCCTTGTTGACGGCCGGGATGAACTCTTTCGGGATCGTCCCGCCCACCACCTTGTTCTCGATCGTGATCCCCTTGCCGCGCTCGTTCGGGGTCACCTTGCAGATGACGTGGCCGTATTGGCCGCGCCCGCCGGACTGCTTGACCAGCTTGCCCTCGCCATCCGCCGGGGCGAGGATCGTCTCCTTGTAGGCGATCTGGGGCTTGCCGGAATTCGCCTCCACCTTGAACTCGCGCAGCATGCGGTCCCGGATGATCTCGAGGTGCAGCTCGCCCATGCCGGCGATGATCGTCTGGCCGGTGTCCTCGTTGGTGAATACCCGGAACGTCGGGTCCTCCTCCGCAAGGCGCTGCAGCGCGTTGCCCATCTTCTCCTGGTCGATCTTGGTCTTCGGCTCGACGGCCATCGAGATGACGGGGTCGGGGAACGACGGGGGCTCGAGGAGGATCGGATGGTCCTCGTCGCAGAGCGTGTCCCCGGTCGTGATGTTCTTGATGCCCACAATCGCCGCAATGTCGCCCGAGTAGCAGGTGTCGATGTCCTCGCGCTTGTCGGCCTGGATCTGGATGATCCGGCTGATGCGCTCCCGCTTGTTCGTGCGCGGGTTGTAGACCGTGTCGCCCTTCGAGAGCTTGCCGGAATAGACGCGGAAGAAAACCAGCTTCCCGACGAACGGATCGCTCCAGAGCTTGAACGCCAGCGAGCAGAAGTTGCCGTTGTCGTCCGACAGCGCCTCGATCGTCTCCGACACGTTGTCCGGGTTGAGCCCCTTGGCGGGCGTGATGTCCAGAGGCCCGGGCAGGTAGTCGATCACCGCGTCCACAAGGTATTGGACGCCCTTGTTCTTGAACGCGGAGCCGCCCGCCACCGGCACAAATTTGTTGGCGATCGTCTGGCGCCGGATGGCCGCCTTGAGCGCCTCCTTCGAGATCGGCTGCTCCTCCAGGAAGAGCATGCCCACCTCCTCGTCGAGGTCGCACATCTGGGCCACCAGGTCGGCGTAGGCGGCCTCGGCCGTCGCTTTCATCTCCTCGGGGATCTCGTGCACCTCGTAGGTCGAGCCCATCAGGTCGTTGTCCAGATAGATAATCGCCTTCTGGTTGATGACGTCGATCTGGCCCTTCAGGTAGTCCTCGCGGCCAAGCGGGATGAGGACCGGCCAGGCGTTGGCACCGAGCTTCGTGCGCATGCTCTGCACGGCCGCGTCGAAATCCGCCCCGGTGCGGTCCATCTTGTTGACAAACGCGATGCGGGGCACGCCGTATTTCGTGGCCTGGCGCCAGACGGTCTCGGACTGGGGCTGGACGCCCGCAACGCCGCAGAAGACCGCAATGGCTCCGTCGAGAACGCGCAGCGAGCGCTCGACCTCGGCCGTGAAATCCACGTGGCCGGGAGTGTCGATGATGTTCACCCGCATCTTGATGTCCTCGTAGGCCTTGTAGATGCCCTCCTCCTTGCGCTGCATCCACGAGCACGTCGTGGCCGCCGAGGTGATCGTGATCCCGCGCTCGCGCTCCTGCTCCATCCAGTCGGTGACGGTCGTGCCCTCATGCACCTCGCCGATCTTGTGGATCATTCCGGTGTAGAAAAGGATCCGCTCGGTGAGCGTGGTCTTGCCGGCGTCGATGTGGGCGGCGATGCCGATGTTGCGGGTGCGCTCCAAGGGGAACGCGCGGTTGGATGAGTTCGGGTTTGCAGACATAGTCGGATGTGTTGGATTCCCGCAGTGTCAGCCGTCGCCCGTGCGGGCACCGGCCGCCATCTCGGCTGCCGGGTAAGGACTTGCGGGAAGGGGGAAACTACCGGTTTGCACGCCGGACTCAATAAAAAAACCGTGTCCCAAGAACCGCCGGGGCGCGATCCGCCGAAAAAAGTGATTTCCAATCGGGCTGCGGAAGTGTCCTCTAGGGGCAGATGAAGAGATTCGAAAATCAAGTGGCGGTCGTGACCGGTGCGGGGCGGGGGATTGGCGAGGCGATTGCCAGGCGCCTGGCCTCGGAGGGCGCGAAGGTGGCCGTGGTCAGCCGGACCGAGGCGAACTCGGTCCGGACGGCGGACGCCCTGAACGCAGCCGCCCCCGGCACGGCCCGTCCCTATGCGGTGGACGTGGCGGATTTTGATGCCGTCCACAAGGCCGGCGAGCAGATCCTTGCCGACTTCGGGCGGTGCGACGTGCTGGTCAACAACGCGGGGATCACCCGCGATACGCTGGCGATGCGCATGTCCAGCGACGACTGGGACGTCGTGCTGCAGACGAATTTGAAGGGGGCGTTCAACTTCACCCGGGCGGTCCTGCGCTCGATGGTCAAACAGCGCTCGGGCCGGATCATCAACATCAGCTCGGTCAGCGGCCTCATCGGCCTGGCCGGCCAGGCAAACTACGCGGCGAGCAAGGCGGGCCTCATCGGCATGAGCAAGAGCATCGCCCGCGAGGTCGCCAGCCGGGGAATCACCGTCAACGTCGTCGCCCCCGGCTTTATCGAGACCGACATGACCTCCGTCCTCAACGAGGAAATCCGCAAGGGCGCCCTCGCCCAGATTCCTGTCTCAAGGTTCGGCGAGGGCGCGGACATCGCCGCCGCCGTCGCCTTTTTCGCGGGCTCCGAAGCCTCCTTCATCACCGGGCAGGTGCTCGCGGTGGATGGCGGAATGTCGATGTAACGGCCATGCTCCTCACCTTCCTCAGGCACGCCGAAGCAGAGTCCCAGGCCCAGACGGACTTTGATCGCGAACTGACGGAGAAAGGCCGGGAGCAGGCGGAGCGGGTGGCGCGCTTCCTGATTACGAGCCGTCTTGTGCCGGCCCGGGTCCTCGCAAGCCCGCTGGTTCGGGCCATCCAAACCGCCCAGATCGTGGCCGAGCGCGTCAAGTCCCCGGTCAGCGAAGCGGGGTGGCTCGAGATGGGAATGGAGCCGGAGGCCTGCCTCAGGGAAGTTCAGAATTTCTCCGGGGATGAGCACGTCCTGCTGGTCGGCCACGAGCCGGACCTCAGCGATGTGATCGCCCACCTCCTCGGCGTGGCCGACCCCTCGGTGCTCAAAATCCGCAGGGCCTCCCTCACCGGAATTGAACTGGCCGACTTCCACCCCGGTTGCGGGCTATTGCATTTTTTTGTTCCCGTGCGTTTGATGTGAGGATGGAACGGGAAATTTTGCATACGTCGTCGTTTGTTGAGGATGCGGTGGGGATGATCGCGCGGGAGGCGGAAGCCGCCGTGGCTGCCCGCGGGATCTTCCGCGTGGCCCTGAGCGGAGGAAACACCCCACGCCCGGTTTATGAGGCGCTGGCGGCCTCCGGGGCGGACTTCACGAAATGGGAGTTCACGTTCGGCGACGAGCGCTGCGTCCCGCCGGACAGCGATCAAAGCAATTTCAAGATGGCCAACGACGCGCTCTTCGCGCGGGCGTCCGTCCCGCCGCAAAACATTTTGCGCATGCAGGGGGAGTGCGACCCGGCCGGGGCGGCAGCAGCCTACGAGCAGGACCTGCTGGCGCGATCCAGCCCCTACCGCCACGACCTCATCCTTCTTGGGATGGGGGACGACGGTCACACCGCCTCCCTCTTTCCCGGCACCGCGGCCCTCGATGTGGTGGACCGCCTCGTCGTCGCCAACTATGTTCCAAAGTTCTCGACGTGGAGGCTGACCTTTACCTACCCGCTTCTCGATGCGGCGCGCCACGTCTGCTTTCTGGTGAGCAGCGCGGGCAAGGAATCCATCCTGCAGGAGGTCTTCAGCGGGACATCCGGCCTGCCCAGCGCGAAGGTCGCCCCCTCCGGCGGGCGTGTCACCTGGCTCCTCGGCGGGGGGGCCTGATCCGATTTTCATGAAAGCCTTACTTCTCACCAACGAATACCCGCCCCGCATCTACGGGGGAGCCGGCGTCCACGTGCAGTATCTGAGCCGGGAGCTGGCAAAGCTCATGCCGGTGGAGGTCCGGTGTTTCGGGGACCAGAACGAGGTCGCCAGGAACCTCAGCGCCATGGGCTTCGGCCTGGTCTCGGATGCCTACACCTGCCCGAAACCCCTCCTGCCGGTCTTCGGCGCCGTGCAGCGCTGCCTCGATTTCAACACCATCGACATCGCGGCCGACGTGGTGCACTGCCACACATGGTATTCCCACCTGGGGGGGATCCTGGCCAAGCTGAACTACGGGATCCCGCTCGTCGTGACAGTCCACTCGCTCGAACCCCTCCGCCCGTGGAAGCGCGAGCAGCTCGGCGGCGGATACGACTTTACCTGCTGGCTGGAAAAGACGGCCATCGAAATGGCCGATGCCGTGATCGCCGTCTCGGAGGAGACCCGGAGGGATGTCCTCCACCTCTTCCAGGTGGCCCCGGAAAAAATTCATGTCATCTACAACGGGATCGACCCGGCGGAATACGCGCCGGCGACCTCCCACGCCGCCCTGCGCCGGTTCGGGGTCAACCCCCATGAGCCCTATATCCTCTTCGTCGGCCGGATCACCCGGCAAAAGGGAATCATCCACCTCCTCCATGCCATCAAGCACCTCGACCCGGGGTTCCAGATCGTGCTCTGCGCCGGAGCCCCGGACACGCCGGAGATCGCCGCGGAGATGAAGCACGCCGTGGCCGCAGCCCAAAAGGCCCGCCCCGGGGTCATCTGGATCGAGGAGATGCTCGACAACCGCTCGAAAATCGAGCTCTACACCCATGCGGGCGTCTTCGTCTGCCCGTCGATCTACGAGCCGTTCGGGATCATCAACCTCGAAGCCATGGCCTGCGGGACCGCCGTCGTGGCCAGCGCCGTGGGAGGAATCCGCGAGGTCGTGAAGCAGGGGGAAACCGGCTACCTCATCGCCGTGGAGCAGATGAGCGAAACGCCGTTTGAGCCCGTCCACCCCGCGCGCTTTGCAAAGGATCTCGCCGCGAAGATCAACGAGCTCATGGCCGACCCGGCCAAGAGGATCGCGTTCGGTCAGGCCGGCCGCCAGCGGGCGATCAATGTCTTCTCGTGGAGCGCGATCGCCGCCCAGACGCGCGACCTCTACGCCTCCCTCGTCCCCCGCTGATCCCCGCCGACAAGCCTTCGGGTTGACTTCGCACGTTTCGGCGCTAGATTCCGCCCACCATGAGCAAACCCGAAATCACCGCCTACCTGAAAACCCATTGCGGCTGGAGCCGCGGAATCCGCGCCGTCCTCGAAAAATACGAGATCCCCTACGCCGAAAAAGACATCATCCTCAACCCGGACTTCCGCTTTGAGATGGAGCAGCTCAGCGGTCAGCCCCTGTCCCCCTGCGTGATCGTCAACGGCGTGATGCTTCCGGACATCAGCGGCGAGGAGCTGGAGAGCTACATGCTCGCCAACAGCCTCGTCGGCGAAGCGGCCAAGGGCACCGACGTCCCGCTCAACGCCGCCTGCTCGGATGACGAGCATGAGGCGATGGTCCGGCTCAAGCTCTGACCAGCGGCGGCCGCCTCCATCAGACGCCACCGTAGCGGCGCTTGCGCCCTGCAAACTCCGCCAGGGCCGCCCGGAAGTCCTCCTTAGAAAAATCCGGCCACAGCTTTTTTGTGACGACGATCTCCGTGTAGCTCAGCTGCCAAAGGAGAAAGTTCGAGATCCGCATCTCGCCGGACGTCCGGATCAGGAGGTCCGGATCGGGGATGCCGGCCGTGTAGAGCCGTTCGGAGATGAGCTCGGGCGTGATCCGGTCGGGCGCAAGGGCCCCCGCCGCCGCCTCGGAGGCGATCGCCCGCACCGCATCAAGGATCTCCACGCGCCCGCTGTAGCTCAGCGCAAGGATCACGTTGAGCCGCGCGTTGCCCGCCGTCGCCTCGATCACCTCATCCAATCTCCTCCGGCAGGCGCGCGGAAGGTCGCCCAGCCGCCCGATCGCCCGCAGCCGCACGCCCTCGCGCAACATCTCGTCCCGCTTCTCATTCAAAAATTTTTCCAGCAGGAGCATGAGCCCGTTGACCTCGAGGGCCGGGCGCTTCCAATTTTCGGAGGAAAAGGCATAGAGCGTCAGGAACTCGACCCCGGTCTCCATGCAGGCCTCGACGCACTGCCGGATCGATTTTGACCCCTGCTCATGCCCGGCCAGGCGCGGCAGGCCCCTCTGCTGGGCCCAGCGTCCGTTGCCATCCATGATGACGGCGACATGGCGGGGAGGAATTTCCACGGGAGGCCAGCGGTCAGAGCCGGATCGTTTGTGCGCGGGCCGGCCCGATGCTCACAATCCCGAGCCGCGCTCCGGTCAGAGCGGCAAGGGCCTGGACATACTCCCGGGCGCGCGGCGGAAGGTCCGAAAACTTCCGCGCCTGATCGGTGGGTTGGTTCCAGCCAGGAAACTCCTGGTAAACCGGCATGCAGCGCGCCAGCGCATCCGGGTCGGACGGCGGGAACGCGATCTTCTTGCCGTCGAGCTTGTAGGCCGTGCACACGCGGATGCTGGTGACAGCGTCCAGGCCATCAAGGTTGGTGATGGCAAGGTCGTCGATGCCATTGACAATGGCGGCAAAGCGAGTGGCGACCGCATCGAACCACCCGCAGCGCCGGGGACGGCCGGTGGTGGCTCCAAACTCGCGCCCCATGGCGTGCAGGGCGTCCGTGAGGCCGGCATCCTCGGTAGGCAGCGGCCCTTCCCCGACGCGCGTCGTATAGGCCTTCATGACGCCGAGGACCCGGTCGATCCGGTTCGGGGGCACGCCGCTGCCCGTGCAGGCCCCGCCGGCGGTCGTATTCGAGCTTGTCACGAACGGATACGTTCCATGGTCGATATCCAGAAACGTCCCTTGGGCGCCCTCAAACAGGAGCCGCTTGTCGCGCTTCAGGGCCTCGTGAAGATACACCACCGTGTTGGTCACAAAGGGCCGGAGGATGTCCGCCGCCTCCAGGTAAGCTTTGATCACCGCCTTCGCATTCAGCGGCGGGAGGCCCAGCGTCTTGAACAGGGCGTTGTTTTCCCGCAGACGGGCGGTCACCTTTTTCCGGAACACCTCCGGATCGATCAGATCGCACATCCTGAGTCCCACCCGCGCCACCTTGTCCCCGTAAGCCGGACCGATCCCCCGCTTGGTCGTCCCGATCTTGTTCTTCCCCTTCGTCGCCTCGCGCTGCCCGTCAAGGACCCGGTGGTAGGGGAGGACGATGTGGGCCGCGTCGCTGATTAAAAGATTCCTGCCGACCTTCACCCCGCGCTTGCGGAGGCCCTCGATCTCGCCGACAAGCGACACCGGGTCCAGGACAACCCCGTTGCCGATCACGCAAACCTTCGCCCTGCGGAGGATGCCCGACGGGATCAGGTGCAGGACGTATTTCTCGCCGCCGATCACAATCGTATGGCCGGCATTGTTCCCCCCCTGGCTGCGGACCACGATGTCCGCCTCGTCAGTCAGAAAATCAATGATTTTTCCTTTTCCTTCATCGCCCCACTGGGCACCTGTCAAAATCGTATTGGGCATGGTTTGAACTCCTGGCAAAGCGGGATTCTCTTTGTGGCAGGAGGGACTGACAAGCGAAATTCAGGCGGCGCCGGCCGAAGGGGCCTGCCCTGCCGGGTCCAGCGCCATCGGCTCCCCGTGGTCGAGCGCGTCGCGGCAAGCGCGGAAGAACTCCGCGCGCGTCCCGACCCGCCGGATCGTGTGCAGAAACCCCGGGCCAATCCCCTCTCCGATGAAGTTCATGTATTTCTTCATTTTGTGGACCTGCGATGGCTCCGGGGCAGACGGCGAGCTGCCCGCCTCGTAGAGTGCGTGGACGTAGGCCAGAACGTCCCGCCCGGTGGGCAGCACGACCTCGCGCCCGGCCAAATGCTGCCGGATCTGAGAAAAAATCCAGGGGTTCCGGATCGCAGAGCGGCCGATCATCAGCCCGTGCGCCCCGGTGGAGGAGAGGATCTCCGCCGCCGCGCGCGCCGAGGTCACGTTCCCATTGGCCAGCACCGGGCAGCGAACCGAGCGCACAGCCTGCGCGATCCGGTCAAAGTGGACGCACGGGCCATACTTTTCCGCAACCGTCCGCCCATGGACGGTCAAAAGGTCGATGCGGTGCCGCGCAAAGACCTCCAGAAGCCGGTCAAACTCCCCGGGGTCGGAAAACCCAATGCGGGTCTTGACCGTGAAGCGCCCGGAAATCGCCGCCCGGAGCGCTCCGAGAAGCGCATCGACGCGCTCCGGGTTGCGGAGAAGCCCGCCCCCGGCGCACTTCCGATAAACCACCGGCGCAGGGCACCCCAGATTCAGATCCACGGCGGCGACCGGGTAGCGCTCCAGCGCCGCAGCCACGCGGGCCATCCACTCCACATCGTTCCCGATGATCTGCGCAACGGCGGGCCTCCCGGTCGGGTTCTCCACAATCGATCGAAGGATCGACCGCTCGGGCCGGTAGCCGGGAGTGACCCGAAAATACTCGGTAAAATAGATGTCCGGCCCACCATAGTTGGCCATCAGCTTCCAAAACGCCCAGTCGGTCACGTCCTGCATGGGGGCCAGCGCAAGCAAGGGCGTCCTCCCGAAAACGGGATCCCCGGCACCCTCTCGAGCCGGTTCCATCACGCCCCGCACCGCATGGCTACTTGGCTGCGGCGGGGAGCGCATGGACAACCGCCGCAGCAAAAACAGCCCCCCCGACGATCAGTCCGCAGCAAAAGAGCGCCACGAGGACCAGCGCCGCAATCGGCCGCCACAGGTCCGTTCCGTGGGCCTCCTTCAGCCCGATCACGGAGTAAACCATCCAGGCAATCGAGGAGAGATACCCGCCGCAGAGCGGAATCAGCTGAATCGCAGAGGTCGCCCCGCCAGAGTAGCAAAGCACCCGCAGCGTCGCCTCGAAGGGCTTCTTCGCTCCACCCAACAAACGCAGGGCCCCATGCAGAAAACCGGCGGAAACATAGAGCCCCACCAAAAGGAAAAGTGGCATCAGCACAATCGCACCGCCCAATACCGAGATGACCACCCCCTGCGAGACCTCCGTCCCCGCCTCGCGCGCGATCATCGCCGGATTGATTAAAACCGCAGCAATCTGGTAGAGCACCGCCACCGCCGTCGTCACCCACGACACCAAAAGATAGAACTTGAGCGGCCTCCCGGCCCCCCCGGTGCATGGCATCGCTCGGAACGTCGCCACCGGAGCCCCAAGAACCTCCTTGATCGACTCCACCGCGACAGGCAGCGCCGCCCCCCCGCCGGCCTGCTCCCAAGCGGGCAGAACCGCTGGCGCAACCGCTTCGGAAACCCCCGCCACGTCAGGAACCTGCGGAAGATCCGCAAAGCTCGAAAGCGGCTGCCAGGAATCCATCCCCTCGCGCCAGGCAAGGTCGGTCGGAAAAAATTTCCCGCTGCGGAGGCCCTCGGCCACGTCCTCGTCAGAAAATTGCCCGAGCGACTGGCGGTTTCGGTTGATGTGCATGATCGCCCCTCAATACACGACCTGGCGGACCCGGGTCAACGATGGCTTGCGGATGCGGCATTTCTCAGCTATCGGGAGGGCACTCATGCGTGACACGGTTCTTGTTGTGGAAGACGAGGCGGATGTGGTGGACCTGCTCCGCTACAACCTCGAGCACGCCGGCTTCGAAGTGGAGATCGCCATGACCGGCGACCAGGGGCTTTGCATCGCCCGCGAAAAGCGCCCGGACATCATCGTCCTCGACCTCATGCTCCCGGGCCTCAACGGGCACGAAGTCTGCAGCGCTCTCAAGGGTGACCCCAACACCGAAGCCATCCCGATCGTCATGCTAACCGCCAAGGGCGAACCTCACGAACGCGTCCGGGGGCTCGAGCTCGGCGCCGATGACTACGTCACCAAACCCTTCAGCCCGCGGGAACTCGTCCTTCGCCTCCAAGCCCTGCTCAAGCGCCAGCGCATCGTCCCGCGCTCCGGAACCATCGAGGTCGAGGGGGTCTACCTGGACAAAGCCAACTTTGAGGCCCGCCTGGATGGGGCCCGGTTCGATCTCACGATGACTGAGTTCAAGCTGCTGGGCCTCCTGCTTGAGCGGCGCGGCCGCACGCTGACCCGCGAGACCCTCCTCAGCGAGGTCTGGGGCTACCAAAACACCTCGCTCGACACCCGGACGGTAGACACCCACATGCGCCGCCTGCGCGAAAAGCTGGGAAAATATTCCGGAAGGCTCGAGACCATCCGGGGCGAGGGCTACCGCTTCAATGCGGTGGCGGATCCTTGAGCGCCGCCATCTGCTCCGTCGCGGCGATCCTTCTCGCCGTCGCCGGCCTCCTCCTCTACTTCGAGGTCTGGCTCCCGGCCAAGCAGATCCGTGACGCGCTGGCCCGCCTGGCCCAACGGGATTTTTCCAGATCCCCGCTCCCTTCCACGCCCGGTCTTTTTCAGGGCCCCCTGCGCGATGTCCGCCGCATCTCCGAGGTCCTCCAGCAATTCGACCGCCAGATTGCCGACGAGGGGTTCAGCCTCCGTGCGATCCTCTCCAGCATGGTGGAGGGGGTGCTCATCGCGGACCGCTCACAGCGCATCCGCCTCGTCAACGAGGCCCTCACCAACCTCCTCGGCCTGCACGAATCCCCCCTCAACCGCCCGGTCATCGAGATCTTCCGCAAGCACGACCTCCAGCACGCCCTCGAGGCCGCCCTCGCGGACGGCTCCCCGCAGCAAATTGAAATTTCCATCGAGGTTCCCGACCCATCGGGAGCCTACCAAGCCAGGCATTTTGACATCCATATCGCCGGCCTGATGCCGCGGCCCCAGTCCCGCCCGACGGCGGCCCTCGTCGTCCTTCATGACGTCACATCCCTCCGCGAGCTTGAGGCCGCCCGGCGCGAGTTTCTTGCAAACGTTTCCCACGAGTTCCGCACCCCGCTCGCCATCATCAACGGCTACCTCGAAACCCTCATGGATGGCGCCATCAACGACCCCGGCATGGCGGAGAAATCGCTTGTCGCCATGAACAAAAACAGCCGCCGCCTGGCGCTTCTCATCGATGACCTCCTGAGCATCTCGCGCCTCGAGGACCGCTCGCACCTTCTGGAGTGCCACCCCGTGGACCTGCACGAGATCCTCGGACAGGTCATCGAGCAGCTCGAGCCCAACATCACCTCCCGCCAGGCCGAGATCCATATCGATTGGCCCGCAGATGCCCGCCCGGCCGAAGCCGACGGCCGCCGCATCGAACAGGTCTATGCCAACCTGCTTGGAAACGCCCTCCGCTACAGCGATGTCGCCAGCCCGGTCATCAAAATCACGGCCCGCCGGGCCGGCGAGGAAATCCTAATCTGCTTCTCCGACAACGGACCCGGCATCCCCCTCGGCGACCAGCCGCACATCTTCGAGCGGTTCTACCGCGTTCACAAGGACCGCTCGCGCGACGCCGGAGGCACGGGCCTCGGCCTCTCGATTGTCAAGGGCGTCGCCCTCGCCCACGGGGGCCGCGTCTCGCTCGAGAGCACTCCCGGGAAAGGCGCCGCCTTCACGGTCTGCCTCCCCCGGCTCCAATCTCCAGAGACCCGCCTCCCCGCATCCCCCCGCTGAAAAATTCCGCAACTCCGACCGTCCGATCGGGTTCCATCGCCAGCAACCAAACACTCCTTATGAAATCCCGACTCCTCATCCCAGCCCTCGCAGCCCTCGCCCCGCTCGCATTTGCGGAAGCCCCCGGCGATGGCTCCGCCGACCGCCCCTCCAGCGCAATGCCCCCGGATTCCGGCCCCGGAGGGGGAAAGAAGCTCCGTGAAAAAATGCGCGACAAATTCGCCGAGGCCCTTCCGCCCGAGCTCCGCGCCCGCTTCGAGGCGGCCCGAGACAAGGCCATGCAGGATCCCGCCATTCAGGATCTCAAAAAAAAGGCGGATGCCGCGGGCGAGGAGTTCCGCGCCGCCATGCGCGATGCGATGATGAAAGCCGACCCCGGCCTCGCCGAACTCCTCAAGGAACGCATGGGCAAACAGCTCCGGGATGGCAAAGACGGAAAACATCCGGAACCTCCCGGCTTCGCCAACCTCAGCGAGGGCGACCGCCAAAAATTGATGAGCGCCCGAGAGAAGGCGAAGAACGACCCGGCCGTCCAGGCGGCGGAGGCCAAAAAGGACGCTGCAAAATCGCCGGAGGAACGCCAGGCTGCCGGGCAGGAGTTCCACAAGGCCATGAAGGATGCCATCCTGAAAGCCGATCCCTCGCTGGCCCCGGTTGTGGACCAGCTCAAGCCCCCGAAGCCCCCGAAACACGGCCAGCCTCCCATGGATTCCTCCATGCCCGGAATGCCTCCGGGAGCGTAGTCACCCCCCCGGCTCCCGCCTGCGGCAAAGCACCTCGCGGAGAAGCCGGTCGAAGGCTTCTCCGCTCGATGTGAGGCGGTGCCTTGCGGAAAACCCCAGCGCGGCCAGCGACATCTTCCTGCAAAGCCCGGGGTCGCCCGCAAGCCGGAGCGCAGCGGCCGCCAGCGCGGGACCATCCCGGTCGGGCACCACCAGCCCCATCCCCGCCTCGCGGATCGCAAGCGCGCACTCCGATCCCTCCGGCCCCGCAAAAATCAGCGGCCGGGCGCTGGCCGCAGCGTCGTAGATCTTGCTCGGAACCACCAGCCCGCAGAACTCGCTGCGCAGGGTGATCAGGTGCGCGCTTGCGGAGGCCAGCAGGCGCGGGAACTCCTCCCAGGAAACGGGCTCCTTCCTCTCAACCGGCGGCCGGGGGACGTCGGCCTGCGGCCCGCTCCCACACACCGTCCACCGGATCCCGCGGCCCTGCGTGAGCCCGGCGGCGGCCTGGAGCCCCTCAAAATCGTGCGCGCGCCCGAGATTTCCCGAGTAAAGGACGTGGAACCCTTGGGGCGGAGGAGCGGTTCCCTCATCGGCCCGCCCCCAGTTGGTGATCAGCTCCGGAGAGACTCCAGCGAGCTTTTGCTGCATGCACCGGCCGACCGCAACCACCCGGTCGCAGCGGCGCAGCGCCCTGCGGGATAACCATTGAAGGAACCGGAAGATCGGGCCCTGACCGGAGACCACGCCGGCCGCCGCAGCCACTTCGGGATAAAGGTCCTGGCACCAATGGACATGGCGGCAGCCGTGGCGCCGCGCATAAGCCGCCCCGGCGCAGACCAAAAGCGGAGGGTCGGTGAGCGTGACCAAAATATCCGGCACAGCACCCGCACGCAGCGCCCCGAACATGGCGGCCCATGTTGCCGGAAGCAATACCGCGCGCGAGGCCAGCGACCCGCGATTCACGGGCCGCACGAAGCGGCGGCGATACGCCACCCCATCCACCAGATCGGCATCGGCCACCCCGGAGGAAGATCGCGTCCCCGCCACGGCCACCTCCCACCCCCGCCGGACCAGGTCCTCCGCGAGATCGCTCACCAACAGCCCGACCGCCGAGTGCTCGGGCGCGATGGCTCGCTGGAAAAAGAGGATGCGGGGCGCTCGCTTCACCGTCGGGAATCGTCCCACAGGCTCCCCGCTGGCAACAGCCTATTTTATCGGGCGGGCGGGATTCCCTCCGACGACCTCTCCGTCGCGAACGTCCCGGACCACGACCGCGCCCGCTGCGACGACCGCGCCGGTTCCCACGCTCACCCCCGGCCCAACGAACGCCCGCGCCGCAATCCAACTCCCCTCCCCCACCGCAATCGGCCGCACCACAAGATCAAAGCCAGGGCTTCTGTGGTCGTGCGACCCCGTGCATAAAAATGCCTCCTGCGAGATGCAGACATGCGAGCCGATCGCCACCGGCCCCAAAGACAGGATCCGAACCCCCTCGCCGATCCAGACGTGATCCCCGCACGAGAACCGCCAGGGAAATGAGATCGCCACCCCCGGGCGGATCACCACCCCCCGCCCCACCCGGGCCCCAAACGCCCGGAGCACCCCGGCCCTCAGCCAACCGGGCAGCGGGATCGGACACAGGAAAACCGGGATGCGAACGGCCAACCACATCGCCTCCTTCCATGCGGGCGCCCCGCGGTCCAGTCCCGCCCGATAGCCGTCCAGCCTCAACGCCTTTCCTCCCCTCTCAGCCGGGCATCCAATAGGCAGAGCGAGAGCATCACCTCCGCAGCCAGCCTCTGCAGGGTGTAGTAGAGCCCCCTGCGACCGTCCAGGAAGCAACCCTTCACAAAAAGGCACCAGACCACCACGAGCCCGGGAGCCAGCCATCCGGCCTTTCGAATCCGGTCCGCCAGCGAAAGCCGGCCGCCCTCCTGAAGCTTCCCGGCCTCCAGCGCCGCATAGGCGCACTGCGAGACGAACCACCGGCCGATCGGCTTCCTGTCGTCGTGGTAGATCTTTGCCGCCAGGCTGCCGGTCTCGCCGGTCACGACGGCGCGCTGCGTGTGGCCATCCTGGACGTAGTGGACATCCTGCGTGCGGTGCAGCACGAAGCGGGGCGGGTAGAGGGTCCCGCGCAGGGGTTTGCCGAACACGCAGTAGGTGAAGCTGACCCGCGCCGCCGTCTTGTCCGTGGAATCAAACGCTTCCAGCGCCGCCAAAAAATCCGCCGGGAGGATGTAGTCGGCATCGAGCGAAAGCGCCCACGGCGTGCCGGCCTGCGCCATGGCAAAATTGGCCTGGTTGGCATGGCTGTCAAATTCCCGGTGCACCACGCGCACATTGCGCGACTGCGCGCAGATCTGCAGCGTCCGGTCCGTGCTTCCGCTGTCCACCACCACCACCTCCCCGGCCCAATCCAGGCAGGCCAGGCATCGCCCGATATTCTCCTCCTCGTTCCAGGTCAGGATGACCGGCGTGATGTATTTGACGTTCATGGCTGGGCAAACATTTCGCTGGCGGCGCGCACGGCTTCCTCGACCGGAGGGGCCCCGCCTGCATAGGGGACCAGCACGGCCGCCGTCTCATAGGAGAAGGTTCTGCGCCCGTTGGCAATCAAACGCCACAAATTGTTTCGCTGAACCCCGGACCCGGAATTGACAGAGAATGGGATCTGCCTGCCGTCCACCCAGGCCGCCCAGAGGAGGACGCCGTTCCTCCCGCCCTTCTCGTAAGGAAGGACCGCCCAGTCCACCGGACGCTTCCCAATCCAGCCCGCCGCCTGCCCCTCGGGACCGACAAATGTCCACCCCCCCTCCGGCATGCACGAGTCCGGCCGGTGGTAAAGCTGCCCGGCATTGTTCCTTGAACCGCTCCAAAAAAAGTGGAACCCGTTCGCAACCTGCCCGTCGGGCAGAACCAGCCTGCCGAAGGATCCCGAGTCGGCCCTCAGGCTCTTTCCCAGAAGCGGCGGCACAGGCAGCTCCTCCGCGCCGCCATCGCCCCGGATCGCCACTCCCGGCCGGTCGGCGGGGGCGCTGGCCTCCGCCTCATGCCAGGCATACCAGCCCCAGGCGGAAACGTAGCCGGCCACCCCCACCGCAAGGATCGCAAGCGGCGCCCGGACCCGCATCGGACGCGGCTCAGCCAGGGCCAGTGCCTCATCCTCGCCACCCCCCCTCCTCATCCAGCGCCCCAGAGCAAAGATCCCGGCCGCCACCAAGCCCAGAGCCACCAGCCCCGCCGGATCATGGATCCGCTCCATGCCCGCCGCGCCGCCCTGGATCCCTGCCACCGTCAGCGCCAGGGTGCGCCCGGCATTGGAGGCCACCGCGAGCACAAATCCGCAAAGGAGCAGGAGGAGCCGGGAGGGCGTCCCCAGCCGGAACATCTCGCCGGCGGCCAGCGCAAGCATCACCGACGACTGCAGGGATCTCACCCCGCTGCACGCCTCCTCCACCCCCACCGTGCAGGTCATGAGCACCAGCGTCGTCCCCTCCTGCCTCGCCGGAATGCCCGCCATCGGAAGCACGGTCCCTAAAAACGAGGCCACCCCGTGCATCAGCTTCAGCGTCAAAGGCTGCTCAAAGGCTGTCGGCCAAGGGATCCCCGACGCCAGAAACACCAGCGGAAAAATTGCGGCCTTCAAATACGGCTTCCCCCCGAAAAGGTAGCCGGCCGACAGGGTCACAGCCGCCGTCACGCCGGCGATGCCCCAGGGAAAGACCCGCCAGTAAAGCGGAGCCAAGCGCCCGAGCTCGAGCGGAAACACAGCCAGAGCGCCCAGCACGAGCACGCCCCACGCCAAACGGCTCCCCGGCAGGCCGGGCTCCGCAACCGCCCGCCCCGCCAGCCGCCTCCACAAAAAATAGGCGGCCAGCGGCAGCACCACCCAACCGTGCGAGTAGTCCGGATTTTGTGTCCACTCGCCGGCACAAGCGATGGCAAGCCAGATCCACGAAGCCCCGACAAGCAGGGCCAAAGGAAGCCACGAGGGCAATGAATAGGGCCGCGAGGTATTCACGCAGAGGCGCTACTCTGGCACTGGAAGCCCCACCCCGCAAGACGCCTTTCATTCAGCAAGGATCCAGCGGGTTGAGGAAACTCCTTGCAGAGGGAAGAGAATGGCTCACCTGAAATCCGCGCTCTGTTCCTTCTGCCGAAAATCCGTTTTCGGGTTCGGGGGGTGCTCAGATCGATCCGCCGCAATGCCGGCGCCGCTCGTTCACGCCCGCAATCGCCTGGCGCAGGCGGTCCAGCGTGATCGGCTTTGGGATGTAGTCGTCCATCCCGGCCGCAAAGCACGCCTCGCGGTCCTCCTTGAACGCATTCGCCGTGATCGCGATCAGCTCCGGCCGCGAAGGGCGGTTCCCGTAGTGGCTGCGGATTTCCCTCGCGGCCTCCAGCCCGTCCATCACCGCCATCTGCACATCCAGAAACACCACGTCGTAATCATGGGTCTTCACCGCACCAACCGCCTCCCGCCCGTTGTTAACAATGTCCGGGTGAACCCCGAGCTTCCGGAACATGAGCTGGATCACCTTCTGGTTCGTCAGGTTGTCCTCCGCCACAAGGACCCGGACCTCATCCTCAGCATCCGGGGCGATCACGACTCCGTCCCCGACGTGCTGCGACCTCCCGGCCAGGGCATTGCCGATCGCCTCCCGAAGCAGCTGGGGACGGATCGGCTTGCTGAGGATCCCATCAAAAAGCCCGCGGCCGCTGGGCGGGACGGCCTCCATGACGGAGCTCAGCAGCAGCAGGCGGACCTTCCTCCCCTCTTTCAGCTCACGGATGCGCCTCGCCAGCTCCAGACCGTCCATCTCCGGCATCTGAAAATCCGCCAGAATCAAATCGAACCCCGGCGGTTTGACGATTTCCGCCAGGGCCTCTTTTCCTGACACCGCCTCCGTGGGCACCATCCCCCAAAGCCTCGACTGCTCGGTCAGGAACCTCCGGTTGATCCGGTTGTCATCCACGATGAGCACCCGCAGCCCGGCCAGCGACTTCGGAGGCTCCCCGGGAGGCGCTGCCCTTTCGCTCCGGCCCGCAGGAAGGCTCAGCTCAAACCAGAAGGTTGAGCCCTGCCCCACTGTGCTATGGACATCCAGGGCACCCCCCATGAGCTCGACGAGGCGCCGGCTGATCGCAAGCCCCAGCCCGGTGCCCCCGAAGCGCCTTGTCACCGAGGAATCCGCCTGGACAAAGGGCTGGAAGAGCTTGCTCCGCGCGTCTTCGGGAATCCCGACCCCGGTGTCGATGACGGAGAACCTCACCCCCCCAGGATCGCCGCTCCCCCGCGCCACCTCCAGCGAAATTTCTCCGCTGGCCGTGAACTTGACCGCATTGGAGAGCAGGTTTAAGAGCACCTGCTTGAGGCGGGTGCGGTCGCCGACCACAGTCTCCGGGAGCGTGGGGTCAAGGAAATACGTCACCTCCAGGCCTTTGTCCACGGCCTGGCGCGAAAGAATCTCCAAGGGCTCGACCACCACATCCGACAGCACAAAGGGAGCGTGCTCGACCTCGATGTGGCCCGCCTCGATCTTCGAGTAGTCCAGGATGTCATTGATCAGATCCAAGAGAGACTCGCTGGACGTCGCAACGGTCGCCGCGTAGTCGCGCTGCTGCGGGTCGAGCTTGGTCGTCTGCAAAAGCGACGTCATGCCGATCACCGCGTTCAGCGGCGTGCGGATCTCGTGGCTCATTGTGGCAAGAAACGTGCTCTTCGCGCGGCTGGCGAGGTCCGCCGCCTCTTTCGCGCGGACGAGCTCCCGCTCGGATTGCTGGAGGTCGAGGCGGGATCCCACCAGGTGCGCGGCGGACTCCAGCAGCGAAACCTCCTTGCCAGTCCACGCCCGAACGCTCCGATGCGACTCCAGGCTCACCACACCCCAGAATTTTCCGGACACCAGAAGCGGGATCATCAGCACGCTCCGGCAGTCCGGCGAGGCGGGCAGAGGCCAACCGGCGGAGCCCGCACCCATTTGCGCGACCGGCCGCCCTGCGCTCAGCTCCACCAGCCAATCCGGGACGCCACCTCCTGCGGCAGGAGCCACGCGGAGCAGTCCGGAGTCGATGGCGCGTTCTCCCTGTCCGGCCTCCCAGCAACCGACCAGAGAGAACCCGGGGTCCGGCGCGGACAGACCTCCCCGGAAGCGGTGCACCGCCACACGGCCCATGCCCAGGCGCCCCCCGATCAGGCCCGCCAGCCCATACCACGCTCCGGGGTTGTCCAGGCGCTGCGTCAGCACGGCCTTGCCCACGCCGGCCACCACCCCGAGCAGGACCTCGGTCTGGCGCTGCACGGTGATGTCCCGATACTGCCAGAGGTAACCGTGAAAGATCGCCTCCTGCTGGATCGGAACAAAATCCCTCGAAAGCCAGCGCCCGTCCACCGTCTCAAACGTCTCGCCGATCGCGGGCCCATGGGCCGAGAGCGCCTCCGAAATGCCCGCAACAAACCGCTCCCGCTCCACGAACATCTCTGCAGCCCCCCCCACGAGGTCCCCGCAATTTTTTCCCAGCAGCGCGGCCGCGGAGAGCCCGAACATGCGCTCGAAGGAGGCGTTGGCAAACGTCACTTTCCGGCTGCTGTCCTCAACAAGCACGGCCTCCTCCATGTTGGTGAGCAGCGTTGAGAAGCGCGACTGCTGGGCCGCCTCCTCCGCAGCGAGGGCCGCAAGTTTCCGCCGCCCGGATTCCAGCAGTTCCTCCCGGCCGATCGCCTGCGCGACGATCGCCAGCGCGTGCCGCAAATCGTCGGTCAGCTGGAACGGATGCCGGAACACCACGCAGAGCGAGCCGACGGTCTCTCGACCCACCGCCACCCCGTGCCCGACGTAGGTCTGAAGCCCGAAGGCGGCCACGTTCGGGTCGCTTTCCCGGTAGGGCGAGCTCTGAAGGTTTTCCGCGTAAAGAAAACGCTCGTCCGAACGGATGACATCGAAGCACAGGTGCCCGGCAGGATCGGCTTCGGAGGGAAAGTCCGGCGGGGTCTCATACCGTCCGCGGGCAACAAGAAGCCCTCCCTCCAGCCGGTTGTAGAGCGCGCAGTCCGCAGCAAAGGTCTCCCCGGCCAGGCGCGTCAGGACCTCAAGGTTCTCCTCGTAGCGGTCGCCCAGCGCCAGCAGGGCGGAATTGATTTTTTGCAGGCGGCGGCGCTGGGCCTCGAGCGCCTGCTCGGCATTCACGCGCAGCGTCACGTCCTGCTCGATGGCCATGAATCCCACAAAATTCCCGTCGGCATCGCGGAGGGGTTCGCTCTCGATGGCGAGCCAGTAGGGCACCCCGCTCTTCGTGTAGTTGAGAAGCGTCTCCTGGAACCCCTGCCGTGCGCGCACCGCAGCCCGCATTCTTTCCACGACCCCAAAGTCCGTCCCATCACCCTGAAGGAAGCTTCCCGGCTTTCGCCCCTTGACCTCCTCAAGGGAAAATCCGGTGTTGCGCGTGAACCCGGCGTTGACCCACTCCACCAGGCCATCGGGGTTGGTGATGACCACGGCGTTGGTGGTATTTTCCGCAACCAGAGCCAGGCGCTTGAGCTCCTCGCTCTGCGCGGCCAGCTGCCGCTCCGTCTCCTTTCGCGCCGAGATGTCGAGGACGAACCCCATGGCCCCTTGCGCCGAGCCAGAGGCCCCCGCCGCCTTCCCCCGAAACAGCAGCCACCTCCATGTTGCGTCCGGCCGCCGCACCCGGAACTCCAGCTCCAGGACATCTTTCCCGGACTGGCTCAGCTGCCTGAACGTCTGCCGGACGGGCTCCTGGTCGTCGGGGTGGATCCATTGCAGGAAGTCCCCGCAGCTCATTGTCAGCCCCTCGCGCGGCGTCCCAACCAGAGCGCTCCACGCCCGGTCGAGGTGGATCGTCTCCGCCGGGCGGTCGATTTCCCAGCCGGCAAGGTTGGCGCCCTGAAGCGACATCCGCAGCCGGTCCTCCGATGCCTCCTGCCGCGAGCGGGCCCGCGAGGTCACGTCAACAATCAGAAATGTTCCCACCCCGAGAAGCGAAAAAACCAGCACGACAGCCATGACCCCGTCCCGCTGCCGCGCCAGATCCAGATACCAGCTCTGCGCGGCCCGGTCCAAACCCAGCACCACGGTCGATCCGTCGAAGGTGGCTCCGGGTATCGGCGCCCACCCGGTGATCCATGTCCCCCACGCGTCGGAGGACGGGCCCTCAATCAGGACTCTCGGATGGCGAAGAAGGGACCTGGCCTCCTCCGAGGCCTCCTCGTAGGCCTCCCCGGGCTGGGACTCGTCCTCCGACCCCTGCGGCTCCGAGTCCGCCAAAAATACCGGAACCCCTCCGCGCCAGCCCATCAGGTAGGCGAACCGGTAGCCGCTGCCGGATTCCGAGATCAGACGCAATTTGGCCTTGGCCCGCAGGTAGGCCGGGTTGGTCTCGTCGCCCGGACCGCCCTGGAGCGCGCCGATGTCCTGCTGGGAAAATCCAGCGGCCGCGAGCATCGCCTCCTGCCCGAGCTGTTCCCGCCAGGCCGCTTCGGCCCGGCTGGTCACGGAGTTGGAAAGCGGCCAGCCCAGCCCAAGCAAAAGCGCCAGCCCGTAGGCAAACATCCTTGCCCTCACATCCCTTGAGGGGTCCTCGATGTCGCGCAGGGCACCGCGGCAGCTGAGCCACAGGAGAAGAAGGTTGCAGCACACCACGAGCAGCCGAAGCCCGGTCAGGGCCAGCAGCCAGGGCGGCCGCGCGGCGGCCGGAACCTCGGCCAAAAGGCGGAGGATCCCCGGCAGCAGAAGAAGGCCCAGCGCAAAAATCCCAATGGCAAGCAGCCGGTTGATCATCGGGCGTTCGGACAGGCCGGTGCGCCACAAGGCAACTGCCAGAAGCGACATGCCGGCCATCCAGAAGAGGGAGGGCAGCCCCGCGCCAGCCCCCTGCAGCCAGGCGCCAGCCATTGCTGCGGAGAGCGCGGCGGCAACCCAGAGCTGCCACGCGTGCCGCCAGCCAAGGAGCCGGAACGCCGCCGCCAGCGCCGCAAAGAACGCGGCTCCCCCGATCGCCGCAGCCACCCAGGCCAGGGAGTGCGGGTGGCCGATTCCGAACCACGCCAGGGCCCAGAGATGCCGCAGCGCAAGGAACACAAAAAAAGCGGCCAGCCACCTCCTCGCCGGAGCAACCTCCTTCCGCACGCCGAGCCGGTAGAGGCACACGCCCGCCGCCAGCCCCGTGAGGAGCGCCGAAACAAACGTCAGGTAGTCCATCGCCGGAAAATTCAGCCCGCGCTTTCAACCCCGCGAACGAGGTGCGGAAACCGCCGCTCGACCTCAAGGATCGAGGCCCGGCTCGTGCCAAGGGCCAGCGGAAGAAAATAGTCGGACCGCGAGGGTTCATCCTCCCAGGCCAGGAGAATCGCCCCGAGCCGAAGGAGCGATGCCGAAGAGACATACCCGCGAATCCGGTGCAGGTGGGCTTTCATCTCCCCGCTCCCCAGGCCTTCCAGCGCCTTCAGCTCAGACTCAAGCCCCGAGCGGATCGGCAGCCAGATGTCCCTCTGCATCGCCGTTGTCTCGGGATCATCCTCCGGAGCAAACAGCTCGTCGCTGAACTCCTGGGAAATCAGGGGGATGCTGTCAGAGGGATCTTTTTCCACGGCAATGCCCAGACCTAGCGGGTTTTCCTGCGGCTGCCAAACGGATTCCGCTGACGCAAAGCGGTCCGGACAGCCCCCGCGCGGGAGCCGGCGCGAGCCGTCAACTCAGCAACCCGAGGGCGGCCTCAGCGCTTGGGGGGTGGAGGGAAGAGCGGCAGGGACCGGGTCTGCTGACGCACTGCGGCAACCATTTCCGGAGTCACGGGAGGCATCCCGGGCTGCCACCGCAGGTAAAGGTCGTTGATCACCCCGGCCATCTGCGCGTCATCCAGGTCAAACCGCCACGCCGGCATCACGCCATGGTAGGATTTTCCGTCGCGGACCACCGTTCCCTTCTGGCCCTGGAGGAGGAGGCGGATGAGATCCTCCGGCGGCCCGGAGAGCAGGGGGGCGCCGGGGAGCGGCGGGTAGAGGCCGGGCACCCCGGAGCCATCGGGCTGGTGGCAGGCGATGCAGCGCTGCATAAAAATCTGGCGGCCCGAAAGCGGGGAGACCTGGAGGGAGGGCGCCGGGGGCGTGCAGGAGGTCGTGAAAAGGAGGAGGACCCCGGCGAGCGCGGCACGGAGGCGCTGACCCCTCATTGCACCGTCGGAGGCGGGGTGTTCACCGGCAGGCCGAGGAGGCGCTGGATGTCGTCGGCGATGCGGCCGGTCTCAGGCAGTTGGTCAAAGCGATAGAGCAGCCGCATGTTTCCCTCCGGATCGATCAGGTGGGTGTAGGTCGAGTGGTCGATGGTGTAGTCGCTCTTGTCCTCGCCGACGGCCGGGGCCTTGCGGAACGAGGCTCCGTAGGCCCGCGCGGTGGCCCCGATGTCGGCCGGGCGGCCGGTCAGCCCGAAGAAGTTGCTGTTGAAGAACGGGACATACTCTTTGAGCGACTCCGGGGTGTCCCGCTCGTCGACGCTGATGAAGACGACATCCACCTTTTCCTGCGCCTCCGGGGGAAGCTTGCGAAAGACGGCGGCGAGGTTCCCGAGCGTGGCCGGGCAGATGTTCGGGCAGCGCGTGAACCCAAAGCTCACCAGCACGATATGACCCCGCAGATCCGAGAGGCGCAACGGCTTGCCGTCCTGGTCGATCAAGGAGAAGTCATAGGCCGGGCGCGCCGCGCTGTCGTAGCTTCCAAACCACGGCGAGGAGCGGTGCTTGGAGACCGAGGAAAGCACGACAAGCGCCGGGATCGCCACGGCCGCGCAGGCAGCGGCGATGAAGAGCGCAATCCGCCGGGACCGCAGGTCGTTGGCCTTGCCGCGAGCCATTCAGCGGACCGGAACCTGGAGGGTCCGGGTTTCGGTCTTTCCTTGGGATTCCAGGTGGATCGTCAGCGCGACGACCTCGCCGGCCTTCGGGACGGACTTCAACTTCATCAGCATGATGTGGTCGCCCCCCGGCTCCAGGACCCGCTTCTTGCCGGGCTCCACGCTGAAGCGGTCGACGAACTCCATGCCCATGACGTCGTGCCCGTCCACCTTCGACTTTGTCGTGATCATCGGCTTCACCTCAAGGGCCACCGGCGTCGCCCCCCCGGTGACCTCCACGACTTCGCTGCCGGAGTTGGAAAGCGTCATGAATGCGGCCGTCGCCTTCGAGCCGGGCGGCACCGCACGGATCCATGGGTCATCGATCTTCAGCTCGCCGGCACAGGCCACGCCGCCCGCAAGAACCAAGGCAAAAAAGCAGGTTTTCATCCGGGGATCATGCTCCAGGATCAGGGATCGGGAAAGCGATTTTCTTCGTTGGCCCGCAGGCGGGAGGCGAATCCGGGCTGGCCAGCGGAGGAGGATTTCGGGATGTTGGGCCGAACAATTTCCCGACCATGCGCGATTTGACCAGCTCCCTGTCCATGGCTCTGCCGCGAGCGGGTGCGGCGGCTGGGGGGCTGGCGCGTCAGGCGGAGGGGTGGTTTGCCGACTGGGGGGTGCGCAACGGGATCAAGTTTGCTCTGGCCGGTGTGCTCGCCCTCTTTTTTTCGCTGGTGCTGCGGCTGGAGGAGCCGACGTGGGCGGTCTCGACGGCGTTTGTCCTCTCGACCCCGAAGTATGTGGGAGCCATCGGCGAAAAGATGATCCTGCGCATCCTCGGAGCCATGGCCGGCGCCGTGCTCGGATTTTTGATCACCGGATCGCTCGAGCAAAACCCCCTGCTCTTTCTCGGTGCGATGGGCTCCCTGGTGGCGGTGGGGACGGCGATGTATGGCGGGGGGCTGGCACCCTACGGCTTCCGCCAGTGCGCCTACACCGCGACGCTGGTGGCCGTGCAGGGGATGTCGGACCCCGCGTTCAGCTGGAAGGTGGGGCTGGCGAGGTGCGAGGAGGTCTGCCTGGGGATTGTGGTGACGATGGTGGTGACGAGCTGCATCTGGCCCCGCTATGCGCGGGCGGAGTTCACGGACGGGGTCCGGGCCACGCTTCGGACGCTGGCGGGGGTTTTCCGCCGGCGCTCGGAGGCGTTCCTTTCCGGCAGGGACTCTGTGCCGGAGGACGTCCTCGGGGCGATCGGGGGCCAGCTCGCCAAGCTTCGCAAAATGATCCGCTTCGGCTGCATGGAGAGCAAGATGTTCCGCAGGCGGCGCGCCATGATCGATGCCGTCGTCGCCGAGCTCGGCGTCCTCAGCACCGCACTTTCCAATTTTGGGCGGACCCTTCCGGCCGAGTCTCCGCTTCGGGGCTACATCGGGGCGGAGGTCCAGGCGCTTCATGACGCCCTATCGGACGCCATGCTGGCCATCGGCAATCCCGCCGCCTCGCCGGAGTCGAGGGAATCCGCACTCCGGCGCGCCGACGACTGCCATGACCAATACGAAGCCCAGCTTCGCCGGGTCCGGATCGACGGGCTCGGGCGCAGCCTCGGGGTCGATGAGTCCCTCGAACACGCGGGACATTGCCTCGCCGTCCGCGAAATTCTTGCCGCCCTCAGGAAAATTTTTTGCCTGCTGCCGGACATCGCCGCCGCGGAGGCCGACAGCATCCCAAGGATCCACTTCGAGAAGCCAACCCTGCCGGAGGCGGCCTGGATCCGGGCCGGGATCCGGGCGGGGCTGGCGGTGGCGACCGGCCTGTTCCTGGTGAACTGGCTGCGCCCGCCGGGCGGGGACCTCCTGGTTGTCGGGACCTACCTGTTCACGGGGTTTTCGCTGGAGTCCAGCGACCGCCGCGGTGACCTGGGGGTATTCAGCCGTCTGGCGCTTGCGCTTCCGGCCTGCCTCCTGCTCTTCATCTACCTCCAACTGGCGGCGCCGCTCATGTCGAGCTATGCCGTGATGAACACGCTCCTGGCCCTGCAGCTGTTTCTCACCGGATACCTGCTGGAAAAGGGGGTCTTCACGTCGTTTCACACGCTCTTCTCGCTCCTCATGGCCGTGATCCTGGTCGGCCTCAACGCGCAGCAGGCTGTCGGGTTTCAGCAGGTGGCCGGCCCCGTGATCGGCCTCGCCCTGGCGCTCACCCTCTCCGCCCTCCTGCAGCGCCTGATCTGGCCAGCCCTCCCGCAGACGGCCCTGAAAGCCGATCTCGCACGGCTCCTTGCCCTGCTGCGCGAAACGGCGCTCCACCCCGCACGCCCGGTGCCGGTCCCCAGCCGGGCCTCCGTCGCTCTCTGCGCTGCGGAGGCCCTCGCCGCTGTGGATGTCCTCGACCAGGTCACCATCCCCCGCGCCCTCGCCGACCGCCTCAGGGAATACATCCATATGGTCGCAAGGCTCGGCGGCCACCTGATGTTTATCGCGGGCGCGGACAAGCCCCCCCCGGCGGCATGGGCGGAATTCTCCACACAGCAAAGCGCCCTCTTTTCTGAGCTGTCACGGGCTCTTTCTCACCAACTGCAGCGAATGGAGGAGGACGCCCACCCGGCTCCGCCCACTGACATTGCCGTTCGCCAGTGGACCGCCCCCTGCCGCGAAAAGATCCGTGAGCTCAGCCCGGATGCGGTGACTTCCCTCGCAGGGCTCGGCCTGCTCTACCGCCACGAACAGTCTGCCTTCTGCGCCTCTGCGGCCGACGCCCTCTCCCGCCAGCTTCCTTTTGAGGAGGTCTTCGCAGACAGGGTCCTCTGAGGCGGATCGTCCCCAGCCCCCGCAGATTTCGCAGTTGCGGGCACCGCGCACGTTGTGTAGATATTCCCCACCCCGGCACCCGGGTCCACCTCATGGGAAAAATCTATAACAGCATCGTTGAGACGGTCGGCCGCACGCCGCTCGTAAAACTGAACCGCATCTCCGCCGGCCTCCCCGCCACGATCGCCGTCAAATGCGAGTTTTTTAATCCGCTGGGAAGCGTCAAGGACCGCATCGGGATGGCCATGATCGAGGACGCGGAGCGGCGGGGGATCTTGAAGCCCGAAACGGTCATCGTCGAGCCCACGAGCGGCAACACGGGCATCGCGCTGGCTTTTGTGGCTGCGGCCAAAGGCTACCAGCTCATCCTCACGATGCCGGAGACGATGAGCGTCGAGCGCCGCACCCTCCTGGCCATGCTGGGGGCCAAGCTGGTCCTGACGCCGGGCTCCGAGGGGATGAAGGGGGCGATCGCACGCGCCGAGACCATCGTCAGCGAGACGCCCGGAGCCTGGATGCCGCAGCAGTTCAACAACCCCGCAAACCCCGCCATCCACTCTAAGACAACCGCCGAAGAAATCTGGGAGGACACCGAAGGCAAGGTGGACATCCTGGTGGCGGCGGTCGGCACGGGCGGAACGATCACCGGCTGCGTTGAAACCCTGCAGGCCCGCAAACCCGAATTCCGCGCCGTCGCGGTCGAGCCCCAGGACTCGCCGGTCATCTCCCAGACCCTCGCCGGCCAGCCGCTCAAGCCCGGCCCCCACAAAATCCAGGGCGCGGGGGCCGGCTTTGTCCCCAACAACCTCCACCTGAAGTCCGCCTCGGGGGCCGACCAGATCACCGAGTGCATCCAAGTAAGCAACGAGGCGGCCTTCGCCATGGCGCGCCGCCTGGCCAAGGAGGAGGGCATCCTCGGCGGGATCAGCTCCGGCGCGAACGTCCATGCGGCGGTTGAGCTGGCGAAGCGCCCGGAAAATGCCGGCAAGCTCATCGTCACGGTCGCGTGCTCGACCGGCGAGCGCTACCTGAGCACGGCCCTTGCCGACGAGGCCCGCGCAGAGGTGGGAGGCTAAGATGACGACACCTGCTCCCACGGACGACACGGTCCTCGAGGCCAACGAGATCGACGTCTCGCTCTTCTGGCACCAAAACAAACGCAACATCCTTCTTGGCGCCCTTGCCGTGCTGGTGGTCGTCGGGGGATCCCTGGCCTGGTATGTCTCCTCGGTGCTCTCCACCCGGGCCTCGGAGGCGGCTCTTTCGGGAGCAACGGATGCCGCCGGCTTCGCATCCGTGGCCAAGGATTACCGCGGCACGAGCGCGGCGGCCTCGGCAACGATGCTGCTCGCATCCGCTCTCAGGGAAGAAGGGAAAATGGCGGAGTCCACCGCCGCCTTCGAGCAGTTCCTCAAGTCCTATCCCAAGCACTCCCTGGCCGGCGGGGCCCTCCTCGGAATCGCGCAAAACCAGGACGCCTCCGGCGATGCCGCAGCTGCCGCTGCCACCTACGGGCAGGTTGCAGAACGCTATCCCGCCAGCTACGCCGCCCCGTTTGCCAGCTATGCTCTGGCAGAAATCCACCTGAGGGACTTCCGCCGCAGCGAGGCCCGCGCGCTCTTTGAGGCGATTCAGGCGGAGGCGCCGGACTCCGTTGTCGCCCGCCTCGCAGCCGCCCAGATGTCCCGCCTCGGCGCATCGCAGGCAAAGTGAGTTTTCTCCCGTCCCGGCGGGTTCCGCCGGGCACCTCGTTCACGGTCCCTACGGGCTGAACTTGCGCTCCAGCTCGGCGTAGGACCACTGGATCATCGTGGGGTTGCCGCGCGGGCTGGCATAGGGCAGCTCGCAGCGGAGGAGCTCCCGGACGAGCTGCATCGCCCGGCCCGGCTCGTAAGGGAATGTCCGCGCCGCAGCCAGGCTGGAGACCGTGCGGATCAGGGCATCCAGAATCAGGGGCCGGCTGCCAAGCGATCCCGAGGACCGCAGGGACGCGCAGACGTCCAGAAGGGCGGAGCGGGGGTCGGCGTCCGCGAGGGCCGCGGGAAGGGCTTCGAGCTTGAACGAGCTGCCTCCGAAGGGCTCCAGAAGAAACCCCGTCGTGCGCAGGGCGTCCAGGTTTTCAGAGATCCAGACAACGTCTTTCGGGGGAAGCTCGATGACTTCGGGCAGCAGGAGACGCTGGGCGGCAGCGGTTCCGGCCTCGGCCTCGCGCTTAAGGCGCTCAAAAAGGATGCGCTCGGTCGCGCCCCGAACATCCAAAAGCACCAGCCCCTCGTCGCTGCGCATCAGGACCCACCGCCCGCCAAGCGGCCCGATCAGCTCGAAGGGATCCGGCTTTTCCTCCGGCAGCCAGTCGGCTTGCGGCGGCGCGGCGAACGCCTCATGGCGGGGAGGCGGGGGCGCTCCGGGCCTCGCGGGAGGCGTCTCGGGCGGAGGCGGGCTAGCACCAGGAAACCCGGCGGGCCTTTCGGGGACGCCGGGCCGGACCGACGGCACGTCAGCGGGCTGGCTCAGGCTCTCCAGTCCCGCGCGCGCAGCCAGGAAAACCGCCTGGCGCAGGAGGTCCGGACGGTGCAAACGGATCTCCTTTTTGGCCGGGTGCACGTTGCAGTCGAACGCCAGCGGATCCATCGTCAGGCGGATCACGGCGAGCGGATGACGCCCCTTGGGCAGGGCCTCCGCATACGCTTCGCGCAGCGGCTGGTAGATGGCCGGGCATTGCACCACCCGGCCGTTCAGCACGATGAACTGCTGGTCGCGATCCGGACGCCCCTCCCCGGGCCGGGCGAGAAACCCGCTGATACCAATCCCGTTTTCCTCCGAGGGAGGAATCCGGAAAATGCGCTTCAAGAAATCCGGCCCGAACAGGTCGCGAAGCCGGACACCAAGGTCGGTGGTGGAGGCCGTCTGCCAGATCCGCCGCCCCTCGCGGCCCAGCGTCATCGCCACCTCGGGGTGCGCAATCGCCAGGGCAACCATCTGCTGGACAATGTGGGCGGACTCGGTCTCCTCCCCGCGCAGGAATTTCCTGCGGGCCGGCAGGTTGAAAAACAGGGAGCGCACCTCGATCGATGTCCCAAAGGCTTCGCCGCTGTCGGCGACGGACTCAACTTTCCCGCCGGACACCACCACCTCGGTCCCGGACCCGCCCCCCTGCGGCCTCGTGACCAACCGGAAGCGCGACACGCTCGCAATGCTGGGCACCGCCTCCCCTCGGAATCCCATCGTGGCAACCCGCGCAAGGTCCCCGGCCGTGCGGATCTTGCTCGTCGCATGGCGCTCAAGCGCCAGCAGGGCGTCTTCGCGGTCCATGCCGCTGCCGTCGTCCGTCACCCGGATCAGGTGCGCGCCGCCTCTCGCGAAATCCACGGTGATCCGCCGGGCGCCGGCATCAATGCTGTTCTCAACCAGCTCCTTGACCACGGAGGCCGGGCGCTCCACGACCTCGCCGGCCGCCACCTGGCTCGCCACCTCGTCCGGAAGCAAACGAATCTTTCCCATGCATTTGACTTCGCATGGATTCATTCATAAGAAAAGAGCGTGATCACGCTGACCGAAAATGCTGCAAAGGCGATTCTGGACCTGACCCGCGGGAAATCCGTGCCCGGCGGGCTGAGGATCTCCGTTGAGAAGGGGGGCTGCGCGGGGCTCCAGTATGCGATGGAGCTTGGCGCCCCCGGCGAGGGAGATGAGACCGCTGCCTGCTTCGGCGCGGAAGTCTATGTCGCAGCCGACAGCACCGCCCTGCTCGACGGATGCACGCTCGACTATGATGACGGGCTCGCTGGCGCCGGCTTCCGGATCATCAATCCCAAGGCGGCGCGGTCCTGCGGCTGCGGGACCTCGTTTGAGCCCGCGCAACCCTGAGCGAGATGCCCAACGCACCCCGCCGCAGAAGAGTGGAGTCCCGTTTCAGCGACCGGGACTACGAGGCCGGAGGCGATCCCCCCGCCAGCCACAGCGGCAACCTCTTCGTGTGGACGATCGTCATCCTTCTCCTGGTCGGGCTGGCGATCGGCTGCTGGATCGGCAGCTTCTACATTTTCGGCCACCCGGAGAAGGCGTTCAGCTACTCGATCCTCAACAAGCTCAAAAAGCTCGAGCCTCCGAAGCGCTTCGAGCTCACCAACGCCCCGCGCGGCGAGTTCCTCAAGCCGGACCAGATCTTCGAGCGCTACCAAAACCTCTCTCCGCGTGAGCTCAACCGCCTCAACGAAACCCTCATCCGGAATTACCTCCGCAACTTCCGGCTGCCCGAGGACCTCGTGCCCTACGTCGTCGGAACATACAATATCCTGGACTCCTACCAGCTCGCAAACACCGACTTCTTCGGCTCCGGCGTCGTCGCCCTCGCCCAGGCCAAAAGCGACCCCAACGTCCTCCTCGAACAAATTTTTCCGGCGGAGGAGCCGTCCATCCTCCCGCTTCACCGGACGTTGCTGACCGGCCTGGACATCGACCTCAAGCGCGAGAACGAGCTCAGCGCGATCATCCACGTGGACAAGCTCTCCGACGGAAGGATCAAGGTGACGGCGGTCTCCGTCCTCTACCCCAGCTACGGGGACGCGAAAAGTTCCGGAACCTTTTCGCTCGACCCGCCCCAGCTGCTCAACGTCGCAGCGGGCCTGCCGGTGATCACCGAGGGCCGCCAGAAGGAGGCGGACAAAAAGTATGCCGCCTTCCGCCGGAGGGCGGGCCTGGGCGATCCGGCGGCGGAGAGCCAGACCCGGCTCATGCGGGTGGCGCGCCCGATCCCCGTCTCGACGCCGGTCCCTGCCGTCGCGTCCGCCCTGCCTGCGGACCCGCCGGTCCTGCCGGCCATCCCCGTCAATCCCCCTTCCGCGCTTCCCCCCGGGCCTTCCGCACCGGAGCCCAGCCCCGCCGCGGCCATCGCCGCGGCTTCCCCATCACCCACAGCAACCCCAGAGGCAGCCCCGTCCCCTCCTGCGGGCAGCTGGCCGGTCTATGAGCCGGGCCAGATGCCGCGCGGACGCCTATACAATGTCAAGGATGTCGCTTCGAAGGGGGCCGTAAATGGGGGAAGCGACCGGGTCTATCTCCAGGGCAGCTTCGTGGTCACGGCCTCGGGGCCCAGCCGGGCCGTCCTCCGCTCGCAGGGAGCCCTCGGCGGCGCCTTGGGCGTGGGCGGGCGCTCCAGCAACGTGCGGGTCATCGTGGAGTTTCCGCCCGGGGCGACTCCTCCGGCCGAGGGGTCCACCTTTTCCCGGGACGCGCGGCGACCGTTTCAGATCACCCGCTCCCAGGAAGGGGATGATGGACAGCTGAACGTCTATGTGCGCGAGGTCACCCGGCCTTAAGGCCAGGCTGGCGGCAGAGATCGAAGCCGGCGGACCGATCCCCTTCGCCCGCTTCATGGAGCAGGCGCTCTACGATCCTCAGGACGGGTATTACTCCGCCGGGCCGGGCCGGGTCGGCAAGCGCGGGGATTTTATCACCAGCGTCAGCATGGGGCCGGTCTTCGGCGAGGTTCTTGCCGGGCAGTTCCTTGAGCTCTGGGACGCGCTCGGGCGCCCGCAGGATTTTGCGATCTGCGAGCAGGGCGGAAATGATGGCGCGTTTGCCTCCGACGTGCGGCGCGCGCTCGAGCAGACGCCGCTGGCGGAAGTCCGGTGGATTCTTATCGAACCCCTCCCCCGCCTTCGGGCGGCTCAGGAGGAGCGCCTCCGGGGGACGCCAACGGATTGGGTGAGCTCACCCCGCGAACTCCCCGAGTTCTGCGGCATCCATTTCTCCAATGAGCTCTTCGACGCGCTGCCGGTGCATGTGGTGCGCTCGGATGGCTCCCGGTGGAGCGAACTGCGCGTGGGGCGCGCGGCGGATCAGTTCATCTGGGTCGAGGCGGCTCCCACGCCGGAGGTTGCGGCAGCCATCGCAGACTTCCCGCAGCGACCCGCCGGATTTACCAGCGAGGTCTGCACGCGCCATGCGGAGATTTTTCAAGGCGTGGGAAGCCGGCTCACGCGCGGAGCCCTGCTCGCCATCGACTACGGCCTGACAACTCAGGCCTTGCTCGCCGGCCACCGCTCGGAGGGAACGCTGCGCTGCTACGCCGGGCACCGCCAGGATGGCCTCCCGCTTCAGGAACCCGGACAGAAGGACATCACCGCCCACGTGAATTTTTCGCACCTCGTCAGGGAGGCCCGGAACGCGGGATGGAGGCCGCTGGCCCTCACCGACCAGCACCACTTCCTCGTCGGTGCCGCCCAAAAGCTCCTCCTGGCCCTCGACGGCCACCCCAACCCCAAAAAACTGCGCCCGCTGGTCTCCCTCCTGCATCCGGAAAATATGGGGCGCCAGTTCCAAGCCGTTCTCTTCGCAAAAGGCTGCGGGGAAATCCCGCTCTCCGGGTTCCAATACGCACGCCCGTCCGACCTGGACGGCTGCCTCGCGTAGCACGCCGCGACTCCTCAGGGCCCGCCCTTGGGGGCGCTCCGGAAGAGGAACTTGGCGACGGCCAGGACCAGGATCACCCCGCCAAAGAACGCTCCCATGAGGGTGAGCGCGCGATAGAAAACCGTATTGATGATGCGGTCGGACTGCTCGTCAACGCGCCGGAATACCCCGGCGGCGTCCCATTCCCCGGAAGCGTTCCTTTCAAGGATCCGGTTCAGCCCGCTGATGCTGGAATCCAGGTGGGCAAGGGCCTGGTTGGTTTCTTTGAGGAGGGCGGCGGGATCCGAGTTCCAGAGCTCGGAGCCGCTGTTTTTTTCGGCCACCTCCCGCACGGCAACAAGCGTTTTTTCGAAGCTCGCCGCAAGGGAGTTCGCACGCTCCAACGTCGCCCCCACCTGCGGAAGCAAAATTTTGAGCGATCCCTCGTTGCGATCGATCCCCTCCTGCAGCATGGCCGGAATCTCCTGGATCGCCCCCGCAAGGGACTCGGGCTTCACCCTCGCAATCGGAAACGCCTCGCCGATCTGCGCCAGCGTCAGCTCGGTCTGGCGGGACAGGATCAGCGGGGTGCGCTCGATGCAGAACATCATCCGCTCCCCGTAAAGCAGCGACGTATCCACCCGCCCAAGAAATTTCCGAACGCTCGCCAGGATGCCGCGGGCGGCCATCCCATCGTCGAAGGCCGTCAGGCGCACGCCATCCAGGTTCCGCAGTCGGATGTCCGGAACTCCCCGCGCACCGGGGTTCTGGCGCTCCCAGGTTTTGATCAGCTCGCGCAGGTCGGATTGTTGCTTCAGGGACAGGACACGGGCGGCCAGCGCCCAGATCCGCTCCTCCAGCTGCCGGAAGGCCACGGAAAGCCGGCGGGCCTTTTTGCCAAAGACCTCCGGGACCCAATAGGTATCCACCGCCCACCGCCCGGCCGTGACAAAAACGGTCATGTCCAGAAGGTTCGTGCGGGGATCGCGCGAGGCGGCGATCGTCATCGCGGCGGATGCATAGCGGACACTCAAGGCCTGGGCCGCCACGCGCTGGGAGGCATCGGGCTCGCTGCTCAGATACTCCTCGAGGGCCTCGCCGATTTCGGATGTGAATTGGTCGGAAAAATCCATGACCAGGCTTTGGATCACGCTGGTGGTGAGCCCCTCCCCGGCTTCGCCTGCGGGCGCAGCCGCACGGCCTTTGCCACCGGCCTCCGCCCCGGGGCAGACAGGCCCCTGCAGGAAGCCCGCAACAACAAGCACCCGGCCGAGGCAAAGGACCGACGGGGCCCGGCTCATGCCCCGCCTTAAAGGGCCCGGTCCCCATGTTGGCTCATGGCTTCGCCCCGGGCTCACCGGCGGAACGAACCAGATCGCCCGCGGGCCCCGCTCCAGGAACCGGACCCGCCTCCCCAGGATGCGGAGCCTCCGCGCCAGCCTTCAGCGCTGCCGGAGCCATGGTTCCAGTCCGCAGAGCCTCCCCGGGCCCCGCTGGCGCTGCCGGAACCGTTGTCCCATGAGGCAGACCCACCCCGCCAGGTGCTGGCATCGCCCGACCCGTTGTGCCAGGTCGCCGAGCCGCGCGCTCCGTTGTAATACCCCGCATTGGAGTAAGGAGTCCGGTAGGCGGCTCCATTCGCTCCCCGGTAATAGGAACTGTTGTAGTAGGCGCTTCTGTTCGCGTAGTAGGCGCCTCCATAGAATCCGGCTCCACCCCATGCGACAACCGGCGAAGGGGCGTAGTAGGCAGGCCCGGTGGAGTAGTAGCCGGAGCAGCCGCCCTGCACCAGGCAAACCGCAGCAAGAAAAATCGGGACGATGGGGAGCGAAATGAGGTGTTTCATGGGAATGGGTTCAACGTTCGGCGGATTTCAAAACCGTGCGGAAAGGAATCTCGGTGGCGCCGCGGGGGGCGCGGAAGACAAATGCCCCGGCACCCAGCCAGGGGTGGAGGTTCCAGCTGGTAAACTCGATGAGCGTGCGCGGAAAGTTCGGCCGGTCGGTGAAGGTCACCGCCAGCCGTCGCGGGAGCGCACGCGGGTTGCTCTCAAGCCAGATCTCCCAGTTGATCCCCGGCGCCCGGAAGGCGAGGTGCTCGCATAACTTGCCGTGAACCATCGACGGGCCCACCAGTATCGCGCTGGTGAGTTTCCGGCTCAGCACCCGGTAGGGGTCGCTGAAGAGGAGCGGGGCGGTTACGAAGCGGATCCCGGTTTCGTCCACCAGCGCCGGAATCATCGCATCGATCGTCGGGGGAGCTTTGGCTGTCGAATAAACATTGGTCCCGGGCGCATAGGCGGAAACGGTCGCCCCATCATAGTAAAAATTGAAGGGGGGGGCCTCGCCGGTCATCTTCCCGCGCAGCATGTCCGGACGCCTCAGCGCGACCTCCGCATCGGAAAACATCGTCAGAAACTGCCCGTTCCGCGCCGGCACCTCGAAAATCACCCGCGACCGATAGGTGAACGCCTTGGCGGCCGCCAGCGTGTCGCTCATGCGGCGCAGCGATGCCAAGGCCTGCGGGTTGAGGGCGGGCTCCGGCGACGCCGCAAATGCGCCCGGAAACAGGCTGGCAGCGGCACACGTGGCAAAAAGAAATTTGAGCAGGGTGGTTTTCATAAACATGTCAAGGAGCAGGTGCTTCAATCTCATCTTGGTCTTTCCACAATAGCGAGCTTTAACCGGAATATTCCTCGTTTCAAAAGGGAGCCGACCTTTTCACAATTATTGTCACACGTGTGACATTTATTGTCGGGGAGCATGGTTCGTTTCAGTGACCCATTTGGTGTCTGGACTCTTACGAGCAGGGCAAGAGCTCCGGAAAAATCTGCCGTCCCGCCACGGCCAGAAAAAGCATTGTTCGCGCGCCCCCTCCCTGCGAGCCTCCACGCCATGCCGCCGAATGCGCAAGCCCTCGAGGAGGTCGTTTTTGCGATTTCGGCCCGGCCAATCAGCCTGACTCGACCCCCCAGACGCCACTCGACTGCCCGATCCGGGCAAGTCCCGCGCTTCGCGCGGATTAGGGCCCCGCTTTGATTGACACCTTGCCATCGTTGGCCCAGGATGTCCCGTATGCAAACCACCCTCACTTCCATTGCCACCGCCGCCATGGCGGCACTGCTCCTCAGCGAATTTCCGCTTGCCGCCGACCCGCTCGTGCCTCCGCGCCAACCTGGCATCAGCCAAAGCATGACGGCCGAAGCCGACACCCTCGCACCGATCAATGCCGGCTCCTCCGTGACGTATTCCGCCGTGCTCTCCTACTACGACGCATGGAACAACCCCCAGACCTGCCCCGCGCACTCCGTGAGCGTGCTCAACCCAAAAATCCTCTCGGCGTCCGTCGCGGCAGGCAACGTGACCCTCACCGCACTGGAGCCGGGCATCACGTCGGTCACCTTCCTCAAAGATCCGTCGGTGAGCGACGGTCCATCGGCCGTAAGCTACGGGATCATGGTTTGTCAATCCGACGGCACGAAGCCCCTGCTCCCGCCCTACCCGTTTCTTTCGGCGCGGGCCTCCATGGGCAACACCGATGTCGAGGGGTGGTATCAGGGGGTTGGGTTGAGCGGGCTGGAAGCGCGGCGCACGGACGCTATCGACATCTACCTCACCGGGGGGCCCGATGACGGAATTTTGACCTCGGCCACCGACTACCACGGGTTCCCTGGAGTGACACCAACCAACTTCATCCGCGCCTGCAAAAGGCAGGGGCGCATCCCGGCCATCGTGCTCTACAGCATTGAGCCGCTCGGGGCGGATGACTCCGCAAGGATGGCGCTGTCTGCCGTCTGCGGGATTCCCGGTTCGTTTGTGGGCGCCGACTACATGACCCGCTACTACCACCGCACGGTCCGCCTTCTGCGCGAGGTCCTTGCGCGCACGGTTTCCGATGGCTGGCCGGCCATTGTGGTCGTGGAGCCGGACTTCATCGGCTACATGGCGAGCGGGTTCCCCGGCGGCCCGATCGACCCCGATGCCACATTGATCTCCGCGAACGGGACCGACGCCTCCGGGGCCTTCAGCATCAACGGCACGATCCAGGTCGGAGCGGCCTTCCAGCCGGGGCCGGCCGGAAACTCAACCGACGGATCGGGGCAGACTTTTGTCTACGACACCTCACCTCTTCTCGATAGCTCCGATCTTGCCACATGCCCTGACACGCTGGCGGGCTTCGTAAAAAGCATCCCGCGCATTCTGAAAAAACAATTCACCCTCTCTGGCAACAGCACGCAGCTCGGCCCGAATGTCCTGGTTGGATGGGAGATCAACGCCTGGGCCTCCCGCCAACCGGACGGATTCAGCGGGAATATGACCGTCCCCACCGGAAACGCTTTCGGAAACGGAAAGGGGCTCCTGCGCTGGACGGACGTCGCGGGGGGCCAGGGAAACATGACATTTTCCCAGCTCGTCGGGCTGCTCCAGGCGGAATCCGCAGGCATCGCGCTGTATTACAAATCTGCCCGCGTGGATGTCGGCACCGACTTCATCTCGTTCGACCGCTACGGGTCCGATGGCGGTTCGAAGTTCGGCACGACCGGCGGAGGCACCGAATCCGACCCGGGTTCAGGAACTTACTTCCTCAACTCCGATCACTGGAACAACTACCTGGCATACATCCAAAAGGTGCAGTCGGAAGTTCCCCTGCCCGCCATCATCTGGCAGGCCAACATGGGGCACATCAACGCCACGAATTCCACCAACCCCGACGGGGGGCCCTACACGCCGCTCAGCAACGCCGCCAGCAGCGGCTCCTACGAGGATTCCTCCTCAACATTCTGGTTTGGCGACACCTTCACGGTTGATTCTCCGCAGCGCCTGGCCTACTTCTCACAAAACCTTTGGGCCCAGGTCGACCCCGACCGCTCCGGGGATGTCAGCGTCTCGGGCAGCACCATCACTTGGAAGCCGGCCCTGCTGCGCCTGCAGGGTTTGAATATTCTCGGGCTCATGTGCGGAGCGGGGGTTGGCATGGCCGGCTCGACCGTCGCGACAGCCCAGGGCTCCGCCGTCTCCTGCGATGATCTCTGGTGGATCAATAAGGCCCAGCGCTACTATTCGGGTGTCGACTCTCCCCACGCACCCGCTCTCCTCAGGGCGGAGGGCGGGCGCGGCGGCCACATCGACACGGATGCCGATGGCCTGCCCGACTACGATGAGATCACCGTGCACGCGACAGCCCTCTACGAAATGGACTCCAACAATGACGGGCTGCTGGATGGCGACTCGCTGGCGCTCGGCCTCGATCCCGGAGCCAACCACTCGGCGGCCTTCGCGTATGGGCAGTCGCAGGTGACCTCCGACCCCGCGAGCTACGGCCTCTACACGCCCGATTCGATCCAGGACCTCAACATGGGCGGGGTCATGCTGCAGGTTGCCGGGAATGGCACAGCCTCCCTCATGCTCCAGCTGCAGGCCACCTCCGACCTCGCCTCGCAGCCGTTTGTCGACACCGGCGATCCGATCGAGATTCCCGTGAGCCTTTCCGGCAACAGGACCTTCCTGCGCGTGCGCGCCCTCGGACCCCGGTGATCCCTCAAACTGTCCGCTACGCCCGGAAATTTCCTTTGGAGGGGAGGAGATCGTGCAGGATGCGGGCCGGTAGCGCCTGCGCAAGCGCAAGCCGTATCCGCTGCGATCCGGTGAGCACTGACACCACTGGCCATTAGGAACGGGCGGGGGCGGGCGGATCTGAATCAGGCCCTTCGCGGCCAGTAGAATGTGCCAGATCCCCCCGAGCGCAGAACGTTTCAGAGCCAGCGGTTGCCTTGCAACTCAATATGCTCCTTCGGTGGACTCCGTCAAAATCCTTCAATCACCGGTTTCGGGTTGAACCTGCTCGGCGGCCCGCCACGGACAGAAAAAGCATTGTTCGCGCGCCCCCTGCCTGCGAGCCTCCACGCCATGCCGCCGAATGCGCAAGCCCTCGAGGAGGTCTCCCACCTTTTGCTGAACTTCGGGCGTGTCCTGTTCCAAAGCAATGCGGACACCGGGATGGTTCAGGACTCGGTGCGGCGCTTCGCCGGGGCCTTCGGGTGTGAGGCGAATCTCATCGTCACTTACGAGTCCCTCCTGCTCACCGTCTCGTGCGACGGCGGGTTCCGCACGAAAACCGGCAACCGCATCCCTGCGATGGGCGTCAACATGGCGGCCGTCGCCGCCGCCACAACGCTCCTGCAGGAGATCGAGGCCGGGCTTCGCGATCTCGCCGCGATCCGCAAGAGGATCGAGGCCATTGAAAAGCAGCCCCCCATCTACGGGAGGTGGGTCGTCGTCGCAGGGCTCAGCCTCACAGCCGCGAGCCTCAGCCGCCTGTTCGGGGGAGACTGGGGCACGTTTTTCGTTGCCTTTGCCGCCGGCGTCGTCGGGACGTGGCTGCGCCTCGAAATGGGAAGGCGCGGGTGGAATCTTTTCCTGGTTGCGTTCCTCACGGCCGCCGTAAGCGGGGTAGTCGCGGGGGCCGGAATCCTCCTGCACTGGAGCGACGAGCCCGCGCTGTGCTTCCTCGCAGCGGGGATGATCCTCGTCCCGGGCGTCCCGTTTGTGAATGCCGTGCAGGACATGATCAAAAACCACATGACCCTCGGGATTTCCCGGCTCGGCTTTGCCTCGCTCTTCACGCTGTCGATCGCCGTCGGGCTCATCATCGCCACCCTCCTCACCGGCGTCCCGATCCCCGTCCCGGAAATTTCCAAGCTTCCCCCGCTGGCGGAAGACGCCCTTTTCTCGGCCCTTGCCGCCTGGGGGTATCTTTTCCTTTTCAATGTGCCTTGGAGGCTGGCATGGGTCGGCGTCCTGTGCGGGGTGGCCAGCCATACTTTGCGGACGTTCTGCCTGCACCACGGGATCGACATCGCGACGGGCTCGTTCCTCGGCGCACTCGCCGCCGGGCTTCTCGCCTGCGCTTTCGCCCGCTGGTTTCGGGCCCCCGTCTCGGCATTTGCCTTCCCCGGCGTCGTGGCCATGATCCCGGGCGCGTTCGCCTTCCGCGCCGTCATCGGGTTCTCCGAAATCATCAAGGCCGGCGCCGGCGCCCCCTACCCGCTGGTCGCAGAAACCCTCGCCCTCAGCGCCACCAGCCTCCTCATGGTGCTCGCGATCGCCATCGGTGTGGCCGCACCCATGATTTTTCACCGGCCGCAAAACTTCCAGAAATTGCATTGACCCGCCCTCCGCGGAAGACTACCGCTCGCCTCGGCGACCTGCCGCATCCACGGACCCAACCATGACGACCTACCGCACCGAATCCGACAGCCTGGGGGACGTTCAGGTTCCCGCCGACAAGCTCTGGGGAGCCCAGACCCAGCGCTCCCTCGAACACTTCACGATCGGCAAGGACCTCATCCCCCGCGAGATGATTGCGGCCTACGCCACGTTGAAAAAGGGTGCTGCCCAGGCGAACCATGCCGGCGGCCGCCTCGACGCCGCGGCCTTCGAACTTCTCTCGAAGGCCTGCGATGAGATCCTCGACGGACAGCACCACGACATGTTCCCCCTCCACGTGTGGATGACGGGCAGCGGCACGCAGTTCAACATGAACGTCAACGAGGTGATCTCGAACCGCTGCTGCCAGCTCGCCGGAACGCCGCTGGGGAGCAAGTCCCCCGTCCACCCGAACGACCACGTGAACATGTCCCAGTCGTCCAACGACTCGTTCCCTTCCGCCATGTCGATCGCCGCCGCCGTCAACGTCACCACGCGCCTGCTTCCTTCGGTGACCGGCCTCCGCGATGCGATCGCCGCCAAGGCGGAGGAATGGAAGGACATCGTCAAAATCGGGCGCACCCACATGCAGGACGCCACCCCGATCACGCTCGGCCAGGAATGGTCGGGCTACGCGGGGATGCTCACCGACAACATCGAACGCCTCAACCAGGCCCTGGCTGGCGTCTATCAGCTGGCCCTTGGCGGGACCGCCGTCGGGACGGGAATCAATGCCGCACCCGGGTTCGCCGAGGCCGCCGCCGCCCGGATCGCCGCGCTCACCGGGCTCCCCTTCGCCAGCGCCCCGAACAAGTTTGCCGTGCAGGGCGCCCACGACGCCCTCGTCCAGCTCTCCGGCACCCTGCGCACGCTCGCTGTCTCGCTCTACAAAATTGGAAATGACATCCGCCTCCTGTCCTGCGGCCCCCGGGCGGGCTTCGCGGAGCTGCTCATCCCCGAGAACGAGCCCGGCTCGTCGATCATGCCCGGCAAGGTCAACCCCACCCAGGCCGAAGCCCTCACCATGGTCGCCGTGCAGGTGATGGCCAACGATGTGGCCGTCGGCTTCGGCGGGGCCGGCGGATACCTCGAGATGAACGTCTATAAGCCGCTCATCATTTTTAATATCACCCACTCGATCACCATCCTCACCGACGGCTGCGCGAACTTCCGCAAGTTCCTCGTCGAGGGGACAAAGCCGAACCTCAAAAAAATCCGGGAATACGTCGAGCGCTCGCTCATGCTCGTGACCGCGCTGGCGCCGGTGATCGGCTACGACAAGGCCTCGAAAATTGCGCACCACGCGATGGACCACGACCTCACCCTCAAGGCCGCCGCCCTCGAGCTCGGCTTCGTCTCCGAGGAGGAGTTCGACCGCGTCGTGGACCCCGCAAAAATGGTCCGCCCCTACGTCGCCACCGCCTGATACAAACATATGAAAACCGCACCCATGGGAATCAACGCGCTGGAAAACCCCCGCACCAATAAAGGCACGGCCTTCACCGCGCAGGAGCGCGCCGCGCTCGGCATCGAGGGGTTTCTGCCGCCGACGGCGGACTCCCTCGCCCTCCAGGTCGGGCGCATCCACACCCAGATGGCGGACCTCGGAAGCGACTTCCACAAATACCAGTTCCTGACCGACCTCCAGACGAGGAATGAGACGCTCTTCTATGCGGTCCTCATGTCGGACCCCGCCCAGTTCATGCCCATCGTCTACACCCCGACGGTCGGCGAGGCCTGCCAGAAATTTGACCACTTTTTCCGCAGCCCGCGCGGCATGTATCTTCCCATCACCGCTGGCGGCCGGATCAAGGAGATCCTCGCGCAGTGGCCGGAGAAGGATGTCCGCTTCATCGTCGTGACCGATGGCGAGCGGATCCTCGGCCTCGGCGACCAGGGGGTTGGCGGCATGGGGATTCCTGTCGGCAAGCTGTCCCTCTACACGGCCTGCGCCGGAGTGCCCCCGCAGTTCACGCTGCCGGTCATGCTGGATGTCGGAACGAACAGCCAGGTGCTGCTCGACGACCCGCTGTATCTCGGGCTCCGCCAGCACCGGGTGCGCGGCGCCGCGTATGACGCGTTCATCGAGGAATTTGTTCAGGCGGTCCAGGAGCTCTTTCCCAAATGCTGCATCCAGTGGGAGGACTTCGCAAACTTCAACGCCGTGCCGATCCTGGAGCGCTACAAGGACAAGATCTGCACCTACAACGACGACATCCAGGGCACCGCCGCCGTCGCGCTGGCGGGGATCTTCGGAGGGCTGCGGCTCTCCAAACAAAAGCTCAGCGAGCAGAGGTATCTGTTTCTGGGTGGAGGGTCGGCCGCGACCGGGATTGCCAACCTGATCAGCGAGGCGATGGCCCTCGAGGGCACCCCCATCGACGCGGCGCGCTCCCGGTGCTGGCTCTTCGATGTCCACGGCCTGATCCTCTCCTCCCGCAACGACCTGGCCGACTTCCAGAAGCCGTTCGCCCATGACCACGCGCCCACCGCATCGTTTGTCGAGGCCATCGAGGCGCTGCGCCCGACGGGCATCATCGGCGTCAGCACGGTCCCGAAGCTCTTCAACCAGCAGGTGATCGAGGCCATGGCCAAAATCAACGAGCGCCCGGTCATCTTCCCCTACTCGAACCCGACCTCCCGCTCGGAGTGCACGGCGGAGGAGGCCTACAAGTGGTCGGAGGGCCGCGCGATCTTTGCCAGCGGCAGCCCGTTCGACCCCGTCCAATACAACGGCCGGACGTTCATCCCCGGGCAGGGGAACAACGTCTACATCTTCCCGGCCATCGGCATGGCCGTCCTCGCCACCCAGGCCTCGCGCGTTCCAGAGGAGCTCTTCATCACCGCTGCAAAAGCCGTCGCCGAGCAAGTCACCGACGAGAACCTCGCCTCCGGCCTGATCTACCCGCCGCAGAGCCATATCCTCGAGGCCTCGCTCCAAACCGCCACCAAAGTGGCCGAGGTGATCTTCGAGCGCGGCTTGGCGCGCATCCCGAAGCCGGACGACATCGGGGCCCTTGTCCGCAGCCTCGCCTACCAGCCCGCCTACCCCGCCTGAGCAAAAGCAGACCACAGTCACCCATGAAAACCCTTCTCATCGGCCTCCTGGCCATCTTCTCCGGTGCCGCCCAGGCCGCTCCTTTCAAGGTGGCGGCGGTCGAGTTCAACCCGGAATTCTTCGAGTTCGAGCAGAACATCCCCCGAATCTGCGCGATCGTGGAGGAGGCCGCCAAAGCCGGCGCCAAGATCATTGTGCTGCCCGAGACCTCCACCTCGGGATACATCTACAAGGACCGGAAACAGTTCGATCCGTTCCTCGACTCCGTGCCGGGAAAAACGACCGACGCGGTCGCCAAGGTCACCAAGAAATTTGGCTGCTTCGTCACGCTGGGGATCGCGGAGATCGACCGGGCGACCGGCCTCGCCTACAACACCGGTGCGCTCGTCGGCCCGGATGGCTATGTCGGCAAATACCGGAAGGTCGGCCTCAACCCCGACGACCAGCTCTGGTTCACGCCGGGAAACCTTGGCTACCCGGTCTTTGAGACCCCCTTCGGCCGCCTCGCCATGGAGATCTGCTACGACGATACCTACTGGGAGATCGCGCGCACCGCCGCCCTCAAGGGGGCTCAGATCGTCTGCTTCATGTCCAGCTCGGACCGGGCCCTGCCGCGCGAACCGGGAGCCGCCGGCAACCACTCGACGATCTCCGCCGTGCAGGAGATCAATGCCTGGAATGGCGTCGCCCTCATCGCCACCGACCGCAACAACAGCGAGAGCAACCCGACCACGGGGCTCACGGTTTATTACGGAGGCATCGCCTCGATCTGGTCGCCTGCCGGAAAAAAACTCGCGCAGGCCCCGGGAACCCGGCCGGACGTCTCCCCGACCGCCCCGCCGCGCATCACCTACGCCGAAATCGATCCGGCGGATTTCGAGAACCCGGCGCAGGCGGCATTTGCCGAGCGCCGCCCCGGGATCTATGGCGCGCTGGCGTTCTACCGGGCCCCGTTCGATCCCAAGGCCTCGACCGTCCGCCACCCGGTGAGCGCCGTCGCCGTCCAGTTCACTCCCGTCACCGGAAACCGCGACGCCAACGACAACAAAATCTCGCAGCTTCTCGGAAGCCCCGCCTGGAAGGAGGGGTCCGGCCGCCTGATCGTCCTTCCGGAATACTCGCTCACCGGCCCCCCCGCCAACCCTGCCGCCGCCAAGGAATTCGCCGAGACGCTCGACGGCCGGACGGCTCAGATGATGTCCGCCCGCGCCAACCAGATGGCCGCGCACATCGTCTTCAGCATGGTTGAGCAGGCGGAGGGCCGCCTCTTCCCCACCGCCGTCCTGGTGGGCCCCGACGGAAAAATCATCGGCACCTACCGCAAGACCCATCTCGATGCCGGGGAAAAGGCCTGGGCATCGGCCGGCGACAGCTTTCCGGTCTACGACACGGCGATCGGGCGCATCGGGATGCTTCTCGGGGGAGATGCGCGATTCCCCGAGGCCTCCGGAATGCTCAGCGTTCATCGCGCCGATCTCATCGCGCTCCCGAGCGCATGGCGTGGCGACTACGGGGGATGGCTCGAAATTTCCCCCGACCTGTTCGCCGAGCGCTACCCGTCGAATACGATGAGCCTGTGGTATGCCATCGCCAAGACCTCTCAGGCTTTCACGGTTGTCGCCAACTTCGTCGGGGACGGCTACCGGGGCAGCAGCGGGCTCTTCACTCTCAATCCCGTGGATGCCAGCGATCCGCCGCTCACCGCTTCCTCCGACGCGGAGCAGGCGCTCACCGTGCACTTCACCACCCTCGCTCCCCCGGGATGCTGGATGAGCCAGCAGGCGCTCATCACCGGGCGCCGCGTGGACCTGCTCGCCCCGCTCACGTTCCCCACAGATTCCGAGGCCTTCAAAACGTGGCGCTCCACCCCCGGCTTTGACCTGTCCGTCTGGGCGCAGTTCAGGCAGCCGCGCTGACCCGCACGATTCTCCGCGCTACGGGAGAATCGGCCCCGTTTTCGCGAGGTGGCCCGCCCACCACGGGTGCATGCCCGCAACCGGCCGCCTCCAAACCTCGCGGTGAAGCCTCCGCAAAGCCTCGGGGTCCCACAGGATCGCGGAGCGCGCCTGCGGAGGGATGGCTTCCGGGCCGCCGGTGAGCAGGCGCTCGCAGAGGTCGTCGGGGTGCGGATCCTCGGTGGGCAGGCGCCGCTGGCGGAGCAGGGCAACGTGCAGGGCGTGCGTGAGGGGGTCCACCACCGCGCGGGCCAGCCCGTCATACGGAGCGCTCCACTCAGCAGCAGGCAAAGCGCCCTCTCCGGCAACACAGGCCAGCTCCGGCGGGCAGGTGGCCGGGGTCTCCTCCGGAATCGCAAAAAGGCCGAGCCGCCGGGTCAGGTCCCCGAGCCCGGGCTGCCCCGTGAGCCAGGCGAGAAACGGGGCGCTGAGCCAGCCGGCAAGGATCGGGCTCAGCAGCCAGATCTGCGCCGGCGACCAGAGGATCAGGACCAACAGCGCCACCAGCCCGGTCACCGGAGGAAGCCAGAATTGCCGGAGGGATTCCCACAGCCCCGGCCCCACATCATCCGAGCGATTCTGGCTCCCCCAGCGCACGGTGATCCCCAGAAGATTGAGGACCACAAAGCGCGTGTAATACAGCATGATCGCCGGGGCCAGCAGCGTCCAAACCAGGGTCTCGCTCAGCGCGCTGACCGTCAGCCGCAGGACGCCCCCGAACCGCCTGGCGCTCGGAAGGGCGGTCAGCAGCGCAAGGATTTTTGGGACAAAGAGCAGGGCAAACGTCGCCAGCATCAGCACCTGGACGGCTCCCCCGGAGTAGGAAAATTCCGCTCCGGGGAGCGCGGAGAGCAGGGAGAAGCGCGGGAACAGCCGACAGGTAGCCCCCCGCCGCCATCTCCGACGCCATCTCCACAACCGTCTCATAAGAAAACACCTCTTCGTGGCGGCTCCCGATCACGATGACCAGGACCACAACGGTCAGAATTCCAAACACGATATGGGTCTTCATTTTTTCCCGGTTCTCCTGAGACGGCCGTCCCCCGCACCTCTCCGCCGCGCGCATCCTAGAGCAGGCTCCCCATCCATCAATACCGGAAAATTCACCTCTCCCCGGAGCCGTTCCGGCCGGGGGCCGGCGGCTTGATCCGCAGCCGGACATCCACCCAGAGCGCAAGCCCCAGCAGCGCCGCGGCGCGGAGGAGCCCCCCGGTCGCTGAAACCCGGAACAGCGGGCTCCTGCCGAAGCAGGCGCAATGAACGTCGATCCCGCGCACCACAGCCCATGCATAGAAGACGACAAATGCCGCTGTCAGCAGGCAGGCGGATAGCGAACCGGCGCTCCGGAAGCGCCCTCCGAGCAGCGCCGCAGCGGTCAGGATCTCAAAGAGCGGGACCGCAAGCGCCAGCGGCACCACCAGGGGCAAGGGCAGAAGGTGAAAGCCCTCGAGCCCGTCGGCAAAGGCGCCGGGGTCCCCGAGCTTCAGCACACCCGCCGCAAGCAGGATCCCCGCCAGCAGCCAGCGCGCGATCACCGGGCCTCCTCCCCGGCCGACCACGCATCCCATCCCCCTTGAAAAATCGAGACATCCGTGAATCCGTTCCCGAGCAGGGCACCAAGAACGATCCGGCTGTCTTCGCAGTCGCCGCCCGAACAATAGACGATCAGCGGGGTGCGGCGGCTCTCCGGCAGACCGCGCAGGTCGCCCCCCAGCGCCTCCGCCACAGGGAGGTTGATCGCACCGGGAATATGGCCCTCCTCGTAAAAATCCGGGGGCCGGGCATCAATAAAAACGGCCCGCCCCTCCGCCACCGCCCGCCGGGCCCCAGAGTGGGTCACCACGGGATGCCCCGCATCTTCCCCCCCGATCCGCTCGCTGAGCGGCGCGTAGCGCAGGCGGAGAGGCTCCTGACGCATGGCATTCAGGAGCAACCCGGCCGTCAGGCAGAGTGCAAAGGCGGCCACAACCATGACGGAATCCCGGACGAATACTGGAAGATCGCGCCACATTCCGCTTCAGCGCTCAGGAAGCTCCACGCGGAGAACCAGCTTGTGCCTCTGCCCGTCCGACGTCCGGATGATGACCCCGGCCAGCTGGACCCCCGTCCGCTTTCCCGCCGTGAAGCGCACCTCGATCGATCCGCTGCCCCCAGCCGGGATCTCCTTCGGCTCCGCCTTCGCGGCCGTGCACCCGCAGGAGGTCTGGATCCCGTCGATCTTGAGCGCCGCCTCCCCGGAATTCCGAAACGGAAAGGCCGCCACCACGACCTTCTCCCCGGCCTCGGGCCGCACCTCACGCCGCATCGCCTCCCACTCAAGCCCCGCCCAGGCCAGGGACTGCGAAACAGAAAAGAGGAAAAGGGGACCCAGAACGCGCACGCCAGCATCCTGCCCGCTCCCCGCACGGATTTGAATCGCTTTTTTTCCAATCCACGAACCCGCGGCGCCCAAGCAGCCCTATGCGGCCGAAGGAAGTGGAAATCCACTCTCGCATTCCGGGCAAGGCCGGTGGTATGCATGCCGCGTGAGCGAATTGTTGCCGGTGCGCGTGCGCGCCAAATTTTTCTTCGAGGGGGATAAAAAGTTTTTTATCAAGGGGGTGACGTATGGTCCCTTTGCGCCGGACCCGGATGGCGAGTATTTCGGGTCTCCGGAGAGCGTGGCGGGGGATCTGGACCTGATGGTTGAGGCCGGCGTGAACCTTGTGCGGATCTACTATGTGCCCCCGCGCTGGTTTCTCGACCTGTGCGCCACGCGAAAGATCCGCGCGCTGATCTCGATTCCGTGGGCCGAGCACCTTGAATTCCTCAAAAACCCGAAGATCCGCGCCGAGGCGGAGCGGGCGGTGGCGGAGGGCGTCACAAAGAATGCCGGCCATCCGGCGGTTTTTGGATACCTGGTCGGCAACGAGATCCCGACGACGATGGTGCGCTGGCTCGGGGCCCGGCAGGTCACGGAGTTTGTCGAGCACCTGATCAACATCGGCCGGGAGGCCGACCCGCACGCCCTGTTCTCCTACGCGAGCTATCCCCCCACCGAATACCTCCTGCCGCAGAACAGCGACTTCGTCACGTTCAACGTCTACCTCCACCGCCAGGAGGATTTCGAGCGCTACCTCGCCCGCCTCCAGAACCTCGCCGACGACAAGCCCCTCATCCTCGGCGAATTCGGAATGGACACGATCCGGCACCCGGAGCCCGAGCAGGCGGAGATGCTGCGCTGGCACATCGAGAGCGTCGTGCGCGGCGGCCTGGCGGGCACGATCATCTACGCGTGGACGGACGAGTGGTTCCGCGGCGGCCAGGAGATCCTCGACTGGGCGTTCGGCCTCGTGCGGCGCGACCGCACAAAGAAGGTGGCCTTTGAAACCGTCCGCCAGCTGTTTTACGGCGACGGATCGATGACCTCGCGCGTCAAGCTGCCGTCCTGTCCGAAGGCCTCCGTGGTCGTTTGCTCCTACAACGGTGGCAAGACCCTGGAGCGCTGCCTCGAGTCCCTCAAACAGGTGGATTACCCCGACTACGAGGTCGTCCTCGTGGATGACGGCTCGAAGGACAACACGCAGGAGATCGCGGCACGGCACCCGTGGATCGTGAACATCCGCCAGGAAAATAAAGGGCTCAGCTACGCGCGGAACGTCGGGGCCCATGCCGCAAAGGGCGAGATCATCGTCTACACCGACAGCGACTGCATGGCCGACCCCGACTGGCTCTACTACCTTGTCGGCACCCTGCTCAGCGGCGATTACGCCGGGGTCGGCGGGCCAAACATTTCCCCTCCGGCGGAAAACTGGGTGCAGGCCTGCGTGTCGGCCGCGCCGGGCGGACCCAGCCACGTCCTCCTCACCGATGTCGTCGCGGAACACATTCCCGGCTGCAACATGGCGTTCCACCGGTGGGCGTTCAACCAGGTGGGAGGGTTCGATCCGGAATACCGGAAGGCCGGCGACGATGTGGACTTTTGCTGGCGGCTCCAGCAGTCGGGCGGGGTCATCGCGTTCAGCCCGGCTGCCATCGTCTGGCACTACCGCCGCTTCACCCTCCAGGCCTTTCGCAAGCAGCAGGAGGGCTACGGGGAGGCCGAGTCGATGCTCCGGTTCCAGCACCTTGTCTTTTTCGGACCCACGGGCACCGCGAAGTGGAAGGGCCAGATCTACGGGGCCCCCCGCTTTACCTGGCTCATCAACAAGCCGATCATCTACCACGGGGTCTTCGGTGAGGGGCTGTTCCAATCGATCTACCCGACGCCGCAGTCGGACGTGGCGGCCTACCTCAGCAGCATCGAGTGGGTCGCGCTCACCCTCTTTGTCTTCCTCGTCTCGATCCCCCTCCCGTTCCTTCGCATCGTGCCCTACCTGATGTTTGGAGGAACCCTGCTCGTCGCGCTCTCCTACATGATCCACGCCCGGCTGGAACCCCGCCATGACACCGTGCGCGCCCGCCTGCTCGTCGCATTCCTTGCCCTGACCCAGCCGCTCGTCCGGGGATGGGCCAGGTATTTCACCTGGCTCAAATTCAAGCGGACCCCTCCGGCCGTCATCGCCAGCGTCGAAAAGGATTTCACCCCCTTCCGCGGCAGCATCTCGCACCTCAAGTTCTGGAGCGAGGAGGGCCATGGCCGCGAGCGCCTTCTCGCCGAGACCGTGCAGGCCCTCGAAAGCGAGGGCTGGAACTACTCGACGGACACCGGATGGAAGAGCTGGGACGTCCAGATCTACGGCAGCTTCTGGTGGGGGGTCCAGCTGCGCTCGGTCACGGAATACCACGGCGGCCCCAAGTGCCTCACCCGCGTCCACCTCGGCACCCGCATGGTCGCCACCACATTCCTCATCAATCTCGTCCTTCTCGCCATCCTGCTCTATCGCGAGTTTCTTGTGCCCGGAAACGACCTCTGGCTCTGGATCCCCTACGCCGTCTTCCTCTTCTTCCTGCTCCGCAGGATCTGGAGGCTCAAGAGCCGCGTGGCGGACCTCGTCGGAGCCTCGGCGGCGCGCTGCGGGCTCACCCGCGTCAACTCCGGATAGGCCTGCCCCGATCCGTGCCGCACCGCGCAGGACAAGCGCATGCCGGAAGTTAAGCCAGCGCCCGGGCCGTCCGTTGATCTTTGCGACGCGCGGGAACCAGGCCGCATCCGGCCTGCTTTCTGAGAGTTCGGCTCGATCCCTTCCGAACTGATGATTTCCCCACGAAGCGAGCGTTGCTTTGCGTGCTTCTCCTTCTGCCCGCGACCCTGCCATCGAGGAGTCACGATGGCTCGATTATCACGGGGACGGGGGGGTCGTAGAAAAATGCGCGCCTCGCGGCGGACTGTCCTGCCACACTCCTGATCCTCCTGAAATCCTGTCAAAAAGTTTTCCAATCGCCGTTTTCGGGTTAATCTCCCTCCCATGCCCCGCCCCGAGCCCATGCCCAAGGCGACAGGAATTGCTCTGGCGGGCTTCGCCGCGACCGCGGCCCTCGCCGTGTGGCAGGGCCGCGACCCGGCGGACCCCGGGCTGGGCGCCACAGCGCTCGCGGCGGGATTCCTTGTTTTTATGCACCTTCCGGTCCGCTGGCGGACGCCGGTGGAGCAGCCCGGATGGGCCGCGTGGCTGCCCGCAGGCGTGCTCTACGCGGTCGGCTCCGCAGCCGGCATCACGTTCGTGCAGGCGGCGGGATGGCTTTGGGCGTGGTCCCGCTGGACCCGCTCCGCCGTGGCCGCGAGCGCGCTGCCGGTGGAGCGCTCGTGGCTGGCCTTCGCCTTTCTCTTCCCTTGGATCACCCGCGACTTCCCGGCCATCGGGTGGTGGTTCCGGCTCAGCGGGGCGGCGGTTTGCGGGGCGCTTTTTGAGGGGCTGGGATTTCCGGTGGAGCGCGAGGGGACCAACCTCGTGGTGGGGGGGCTGCCGGTTCATGTGGAGGCCGCCTGCGCGGGAATGTCCCTCCTGCAGGCCATGATGGTCGCCGGAACGGTTCTCGCCCTCGCGTTTTTCCCGAAATCGCGGGCCTTTTTTCCGGCCTTCGTTGCCATGCCGGTCCTCGCCTGGGCGGCCAATTGCGCCCGCATCACCCTCATCACCGCCGTCGCCCTCAGCGCCGGCGTCGAATTTTCCCAGGGCCTCTTCCATACCTGGGGAGCGCTGATTGTGATTGGCTTCATGCTCGCTTTTGCGATCATCGTGCTCGTCTGCGCCCGGGCCGCTCTCCGCCGCCTCCGCCCATGAAATCCCATCCCTCTCCAACGCCCTGGTGGTTCCTCGCCGCTGCCACGGTTTTTTGCGGCGCCCTCAATGCCGGCCTCATCGAGGCCTGGGCGCGCGACCCATCGAACCGGTATGGGTCGTCCGCATTTCTGGTTTGGGCGGCGGGCATCGCCCTCCTCGCCTGGCCTCCGCGCGGCCCCGCCGCCAGGCTGCCCGTCTGGATCGCCGCCCTCGCAATCTGCGCGATCGGCCAGGCCGGCGCCCTTCAGGTCCTCAAACAGGCCGCTCTCGCCCTCCTCCTCGCCAGCACGATCCGTCCCCTTCCCTCCGCAGCCATCATGCTGGCCGCCGCCTCCACATGGACTCCCGCATGGGGATGGCTGGCCACCCAGTTCGCTGGCCCCTCGCTCGATGGCTATCGCCCGGTCTTCGGCCTCGCCGCCTTCGTCGCCGCCCGCCTCCTTGCCCGCCCACAAAAATGAGCCCCCGCAATTCCGCTCTCACCGCCATCCTGGCCGCCGCCGTCGCCCTCAGCCTCCTCTGGCCGCTGATCCCCATGCCCCCCTCCCTCATCGACCAGGTCCCCTCCTCCGCCCAGGGCCTCTCGTCCCGCGATCTGCCCCTCTCCGAAAACGAGACCCGCTGGCTCGCCGGCGCCCGCGGCATCAAGCGCATCGTCCGCACCCCCTCCGGCCTCTGGCTCCTCGCCGTCACCGACGGATCGAACAACCGCCAGGCGGTCCACGACCCCGCCTACTGCTTCCGCGGCGAGGGATGGACGGTCTCCAGTCGCCAATCCCTCCCCCTCGCCAACGGCCACGCCTCCCTCCTCACCCTCACCAAACCGGACGAATCCTCCCAGGCGCTCGCCTGGTTCTCGGACGGCGGACCCCCGTTCACCTCACCCCTCGAATACTGGGCAAAAACCACCCTCCGCCGCCTCTCCCGCGGCCTCTCCGGCAACGAACCCCTCCTCTTCATCCTCCGCCCGCTCGGACCCCCGCCAAAAAATTGGACCGCTCTCGCCCCGGAACTCGTCGCGACCCTCACCCCGTAAATAGATTGTAAGAAATATAAAATTGTCATATGTATTGTAGTAATTATATTATTTCTGAACTATCTGATGTAACAAAAATTTACAAAAATTTTATAAGCAACTATCTAAAAGCATCTTATAAATATGAAAAAATATTTGGCACGAGTTCTGCTTTATGTCATGCGATGAAAACCTACCTTATCCTCTCAGTTGGTGTTGTGGCAACGGCGGCGGCAGCGATGGCGCAGACGGAGTCCCCGGTGCAGTCTGCGGCGCGGCCATTTGGCCTGGACATTGCGGTGCCGGTGATGCTGGCGGCGTCCGACGCGCAATCGGCCCAGTTCCAGTCCGAAACGCTGCCGGAGCTGATGAAAGTGGTGACGAGCAATCTGGGCGAGTCGCGCAAGCTTTCGGATTTTGCTTCGAAGTCTTTGGATCCCTCACAGCTGGTGATGTCGACCGACGCGCAGGTGCGGGTCTACTTCCTTGGTGAGGGGGCCGGATACAAGAACACGCTCGGCTACAACACCTCCGGCACCGGGATTGCGGAGGGGTCGCCATCGATCATCTACCCGGACGCCTCCAGTCGGGTGTCGTGGTATAACTCGACCGGAGTGGGGCCGCGCTCGGCCGGCGAGCCGCTTTTCGCAGGGGATTTTGTCAATCTCGGGACGGTTTCTGCGGGCGAGCGGCTGGATTTCTTTCTGATTGCCAACGGGGCAGCGCAGAACCCCTCCGCGTCCAGCGTGTGGACGGCGTTCTCGAACTACAACAGCGACGGGCTGCAGCACATGGCCAGCTTTGCGGTGGCCGGCAGCCCGTATCTGCTCCTGAGCTTCGAGGACCTGCGGGGCGGCGGGGACCTGGATTTCAATGACCTGGTGTTCGCGGTCGAGATCGGGGTCAAAAATGTCGAGGCTCTGGCCAACCCCGAGCCGCACGAGATCCTCACCTTCGCCCTGGTCGGAATCGCCGTCTGGTTTGCGAGGCGGAGGTTCGCCTCCCCCTGCCCCGCATGAAGCCCGCTTTCATCATCCTGCTCGGAGCCGCCGTGGTCCTCGGCGGCTTCGTGGCGTTTCGGGCTTGGGAGGAGCGGGCGATTGAGGGACGTGCGGGGGCTGCCGTGGCTCAGGCTGAGCAATTTTTGGATTTGGGGCAGCCGCTGCTGGCCCGGAACGCGCTGGCCCGCGCGCGGGTGCCCGCGGCCGGATCGCCGCTGGCGCCAAAGTGGGCGGAGGTCGAGATGCGCATCGCGGTGGCTGCGCGGGATTTCGAGAAGCTGGAGGCGCTGAAAGCCAGCGCCCCCGAAGCCTTCCTCCGGGACAGCCAGGCGCCGTCGCTCCTCGCCCGG
>Ga0247844_1000916_pt1 | contig 58544 bp, 66 predicted proteins | sample LaCtaG_FD_192421 | JGI IMG/M metagenome (GOLD analysis project Ga0247844, IMG submission 192421) | Freshwater microbial communities from meromictic Lake La Cruz, Castile-La Mancha, Spain - LaCruzMarch201714.5m_1 | ecosystem: Environmental > Aquatic > Freshwater > Lake | place: Spain: Castile-La... | reverse complement strand
ACAGAATCGTTTCCGATGAATTCTTCTCCAAGAATAAATGCTTGGGCAAGTCCATCTGGGCTTGGCTGTTCTTTGTAAGAAAATTTGACACCAAATTGTTCGCCTGTGCCTAAAAGTTTTTGAAAGTGTAACTTGTCACCCAAAGTGAGACAAATTATCACTTAGTATGAGAGTATCCCCAAAAAAGTCTCAAACCCCTCTGCCAAAAGTCGGAAGGATTGTTAAGAGAATTCTCAAACCTAGTGATAAAAACTTTTGTGTTGATATTGTAAGTTATGTGTCATTCGGTTAAAAATTTTGGCGGACTGCGAAAAATTTCTTCGAAATTTTCTGGTCCGCAATCTCATCAAAAGATGAGCCTGCGGCAAGAAAAAATGTATTAGTCGTTCGATTTTTTATATGTGTGCAAATATGTCGCTGGATAGCTCTGATGAGTTGCTTTTTAGGCAATTTGAATTTATAGTCTGTTTTAATATCTAATACAACCTCAAAGACATTGCACTACAATCATCTTCTGTATATTCAGGACAGTAAAACGATACTTTTAAAAGAACTTAATGGGGGGTTATACATGATGGGGGAGAGTAATTATCACTTAGTATGAGAGTATCCCCAAGAAAGTCTCAAACCCCTCTGCCAAAAGTCGGAAGAATTGTTAAGAGAATTCTCAGACTTGGTGATCAAAAGCTGAGGGTATTGCCACATCAATTTTATCCATTTTAGCCTTTGTAAATGTAACTTGTCACCCAAAGTGAGACAAATTATCACTTAGTATGAGAGTATCCCCGAAAAAGTCTCAAACCCCTCAGCCAAAAGTCGGAAGGATTGTTAATATAATTCTCAGACTGGGTGATAAAAAGTTTTGTGTTGAGATTATAAGTTATGTGTCTTTCGGATGAAAATTTTGGCGGACTGCGAAAAATTTCTTCAAAATTTCCTTGTCCGTAATTTGACAATCGCGGATAGTGTATGTTTTCATTGATGAATCAGCTATAAAATTTTGCTGAGCGAATTCTGGGAGAAAAAGAAATGGATCCAAATATAACACCTAAAATATCAATTGTAGTGCCAATGTATAATACCGAAGCTTATGTGGGCGAATGTATTCAAAGTATTCTTAATCAAACATTAAAAGATATTGAATTAATTTTAGTGAATGATGGAAGTACACAAAAAGAAGAAGATATTGCTCTAAAATATAAAGATTCAGATTCAAGGATAAAATATATAAAACAAAAAAATTCTGGGGTTTCAATTGCAAGAAATACTGGTTTGGAAAATTCAACTGGTGATTATGTGTTTTTTATGGACGCAGATGACACTATTGATGAAAAATTTCTAGAAACTTCCTATGATAAAGCTGTATCAAGCAATAGTGATGTCGTATTTATAACAGGTCTTTTCTCGCAGGAAGAAATACCAGAAGTTACAGCTACAATAACTTGGTCCTTATTAATTAAGAGAGAATTCCTTATAAATAACTCCGATGCACGCTTTCCTGAAGGTATTCAACCTGGTGAAGATGGAATATTTTCTCATAAAGTATTTGCATTAACAGATAAAATATCCATTAATAAGTCGGGTATTTATTATTATAGACTGCATGAAAAAAACAATTATAAACTTGCCAAAAAAGCTTGTTCAAGGGTTTATGGCGAAATCCCTAAAGTGTTTGAAATATTAGATGAATTCTATAAAAATCATAATCTTTTACCTGTAAAAGCCCTCCATTTAGCGCGTTATATTGAACATGAGCCCTTTGGTAGATTGGTAGGGATGAACTTCAGTGGGAAACAAAAAAATGTCTTAAAAGACTTATTATTAATTTTTATGAAAGAAAATGTACTCCCACATTTGACGGAAAAAGATTACAAAACCCTTCCTTTCACATTTAGATTACTTTTGGAGACAAATAATCTTGATTTAACAATTTTTGCCACTAGGACTTTGATATTTTTCGTAAACTTTATACCCGCAAGTAAATTACGCAAAAAAATACGAAGAAAATATTTGTAAGATATCTCTAATGAGTTTATTTTAATATCTAATGCAGATGCAAAGATCTTGCACTACAATCATCTTCTATATATTCAAGACAGTAAAATGATATTTTTAAAAGAACTTAATGGGGGTTCATGTATGAGAGCATTCCCCAAAAAGTCTCAAACCACTCTGCCTAAAGTCAGAATGATTGTAAGTTATGTGTATTTTGGGTAAAAATTTTGGCGGACTGCTGCAAGATAAAATATATTATTTGTATTATAATCTACACATGGATATTTCAATAATAATTGTAAATTACAATACAGAAGACTTACTTAAAAATTGCCTCAATAAAGTGTTTGAGAAAACCAGCGGGTTAGATTTTGAAGTTATTGTAGTTGATAATGCTTCTTCTGACAATTCCTGCCAAATGGTAAAAGAAATCTTTCCTCACACTCATTTGATAGAAAGCAATGAAAATCTGGGATTTGGATGCGGTAATAATCTCGGAATTAAAGTGGCGAAAGGTAAGTATGTTTTTCTTTTAAATTCTGATTGTGAGCTCAAAAATAATTCGATAAAAATACTATTTGACTTTATGGAAAACAACCCTAATTGTGGTGCATCAGGAGGGAATCTTTATGATAAAAATGATAACTACAATGCTGCATTAGGCCTGCAATATCCCCTCTCAGAATGGATTACAACTCATTCTATTTTAAAATTTATCTACTATAAAAAATATAAAGAATTAAGATATTATCAGCAAAATTTCAATCGAACAAAATCATGCGAAGTGGGTTTTATAACAGGGGCTGATTTAATGATAAAAAAAACTATTTTAGATGAGGTTGGTTCATTTAATCCACAATTTTTTATGTATTTTGAAGAAACTGAGCTCCAATGGCGAATTAAAAAAGCTGGTTATAAAATATTCTTTGTTCCTGAAAGCGAAATATATCATCTTGAAGGTGGTTCTCCAACACCTAAAAAGAAATTATTAATGCTACAAAGCGAATTTCTATATTTCAGGTTAACTCAAGGCTTTTTTGCTGAAATAATAGTTCGGATTATTTCAGCTCCTAAACATTTAAAATTATTTATCAAATCTAATTTTGGACTGTAATTTAAAAGGAAAATTTTGCCAATGATTTGATTTCGAATGAATTTTAAGATAAGTTTATTAAAATATAATGAATGTCATATGAACAGCCTAAATAGTTCTAAGCTAAGTTAATAAAACGAAAGAAAACTGTGACTAATAAAACCCCAATACTATCCATATGTATTGCCACCTATAACAGGTCTGGACAACTAAAGGAAGTGCTTGAAAGTATAGTAAAGCAAGAGGTCTTTTTAAACACTTTTGATATTGAAATTATAATTTCTGACAATTTATCAACTGATAATACTGAGGAAGTTTCAAAAGAATACGTTAGTAAATTCCCTGAAAAAATAATTTATCACAAAAATGAAACTAACATAGGTGCCAATAAAAATTACGAAAAAGCTCTTTCACTTTCAAAAGGGACTTTTTCGAAATTACATAGCGATACTGCAGTAATAAAAGAAAATTTTTTGACAAATATAGTAGAAGCTATAAAAGAAAATATTGAAGAACAACCTCTTCTTTTCTTTCTAAATGGAGAAACTAAATCTAAAGAAAAAAAGACTATTTGCAAAAATCTAAATGAATTTCTTAAACACACATCTTATTATTGTACTTGGATTGTAGGGTTTGGACTTTGGAGAGATGATATTGAACAAAAGTCCAAATTTGTAGAAAAATCAAATTTTTTATTGATACAAATAAAAATTCTATTTAATCATTTAAATGAAATCAAAAATGCTGTTGTTTACAATGAAAATTTTATGGAAGTATTGTCTGTAAAAAACAAAGGCGGTTACAATGTAGCAGAAGTTTTCGGTAAAGATTATCTGGCTGTGCTTGCAGAATCATTGAAAAATGGGATGCTTGAAAAAAAAATATACCAAAAAGAAAAAAAGGAGATTTTATTCAATCTAATAATTCCTTTTTATTTTGATTTTGACAAAAAATACAATTTCCAAAAAACAGGCTATCTGCACTTTCTGAAAGATTATAAATACGACTGGTTTTTTTATGTATCATTTTTATACGTTGGATTTCTATATATTCGTCATAAAATCAAAGATTTTAAAAAGTCTATGGCATTAAAACAAAATTAGTTTCTTTTGTATTATCAGTAATAGCCTCTATTTCATAAAAATCATCGTTGCTTATTGCAAAAATTTTATAATCAATTTCTTTAAAAATTTTCAAAATATCATTTGGATGATAATCAAATTTTCGGGACCATTTTCTTAATAATTCTGTAAATATAATTGGGCGGTGAGCTTTTATTGTCTCAAGCCCGCCTTCAAAAACGAACTTTTCAGCTCCTTCAACATCACATTTAATAAAATCGATTTTTTGAATCTTATTTTCTTTTGCAAAATCGTCAAGAGTTGAAAATTTGCAAATCATTTTTTCAATATTCTTATTTTCTGAAAGGTCTTTCAGTGAAGAATTCCCGCTTAATTCAGGGTTAAAAAACATCTCCATTTCTTGCTTCTCACTCGAAAGCCCTATATTAAAAGCGGATATATTTTGAGTTTTATTTAACAAAAGATTTTTTTGCAAAAAGTCAAAAGTTTTTGTAATCGGCTCAAAAGTATAAAATTTTGCTGTTGGGAACTTTTGCCCGATGTAAAGCGAAAAATACCCTATATTGCCGCCAATGTCGAAAATAGTGTAGGGCTTATCAAGTAGCTCGAATACTTTGTCCCATAATTGTTCTTCATATTCTCCAAAATTTAAAATTTCAATTGGAATAACACGCTTGTCTTTTTTTATGCAATGTAACTTTATTCCAGTATCTTTAAGCTTTGCTATTACGCCTTCAGATGATATTTCTATTTTTTCAACCAGTGAGTCATTTAGTAAATCTTCATATTCATAAAGGTTTTGGTGTAACAAATCCATTTCGTCAATAAATTCGGCTTTTGTAATATATGATTTAGCATATTTCTCTTTTATTTTCATATATTTATTCATCATAACTCCTAATCATTCTTTCAAATCCTGTTTTAATATCTGTTTTCATCTGCCAACCAAGGGCTTGAAGTTTTTTTGTACTGAAGCTTGCTCGAGAAGATTGGCTTTTAATGTAACCTTCTTTGAAAACACCTTGGGCGAATTCTACTTTTAAACCCTTTTGAGGATAGAGACCCACCAATAAATTTGCCAGCTCCAAAATGCTTGTTTCAACAGGGGAGGCTATATTATAAGCCTGTTCGCTTTTGCCTTTAAATAATACTATAAAAAAAGCGATAATCATATCTGTAATATAGCAAAAACTTCTTTTGGCAGAGCCATCAGAATTTAAAATTATATTATTATTGTTTATTACATCCCTTACGAAGTCGCCAAAAACACGTCCATCATCAAGGCTTATTCCAGGCCCATAAGTGTGAGCCAATCTTATCATATTCACATCAAAGCTGTATTGGTGAGAATAGCACACGCACATGTTTTCACCCATTCTTTTGCTTTCTCCGTAGCAAGCACGGACGTTTGTTACGTCTACATTTCCAGTATAGCTTTCATCTATGTTTGTTATGCTATTATCTACAACACCGTAGACTTCTCCAGAACTAAAAAACAAGAATTTTTCGACATTATTCTTCTTTGCCAATTCAAGCAAATAAGCTGTACCTAGGACATTAGCCTTTAATGTTCCGACAGGATCGACTCCATAATATTTCGGGCTAGCTTGAGATGCTGCATGGATTATATAGTCGATTTTTTCATCCACATCAAAAGGTTCTGAAATGTCTTGCTTAATTAAAACCAAATCGTTTCTTCCTTCATGGTGCTTGAATTTGTCTTTAGCTTTATCTGGATTTCTGACGAGTGCCAAAATCCTTACCTTTTTATCAAATCTTATCTCATTAAGATACAAAATGGTTTCCACTATATAAGAAGGAATAAACCCACTAGCTCCAGAGATTAAAACCGTTTTGCCCTCGAGTTTTGTCCACTCAAGCGGTTCATTGGCTATATTTTGAAGATCTTCATCTATAATTTTATTTCGCATTTTTCCTCAAAATTAATTCTTTCTTTTTCAATAACCAATGGTTTTTTGTCCACTCTTTTATAAATTGCACCTATGTATTCGCCAATAATACCTGCGAAAAGGAGCTGAACGGCAGAAAAGAAAAATAGACCTATTACAACTGGAGCCATCCCCATTGAGAAGCCCTCCCAATTGAATAGCTTGTATATCAAATAAACTATTGCAGTGAGTAAGCTTACTATAGAAAGTACAAAACCTAAAAGCGTAGCAATTCTTATCGGTAAAATTGAGTGCTTTGTTATTAAATTAATTGCATAACCGTAGAGTGCGAAAAAATTAAAATTGGTTTTTCCTGATTTTCGCTTTGGTTGTACAAATTCAATTTGGGCAATTTCAAATCCAACATCTGATATGAAACTTTTTATATACGGATTTGGGTCATCGGTTTGCCTCATTAATTCTACAATTTGTTTGTCATATAATCCATAACCAGTGAAATTTTCCAGTATTTTATTATCTTGGTCTTGAATAAGATCCATCAATTTATAAAAGAATTGCCTGACTCGCCACATTTTTTTTGATTCGCAGCTCGAAGCTTTTATTCCAACTGCTATTTTATATCCATCTTCCCATTTTTTAATTAATTGGGGAATCAATTCAGGAGGATCTTGTAAATCAGATGCTAAATATATCATTGCATCGCCTGTTGTTTTTTGCATTGCATAAAATGGAGACTTTAGCGGTCCAAAATTTTTGGAATTGATAATTACCTTAAAATTTTTATCTTCGGATGCTATTTTTTTTAACAGATATGAGCTTTTATCAGTAGAAGAATTATCTATAACTATAAATTCGTAATCATATATATTTTTATATTTTTCCAATTGAGAGATAACGCTATCGTATAAGTCTTGAATATTACCCTCTTCATTATAACATCCTGAAACTATACTAATTTTCTTCATTATTTTCTCCGAATACAAATTTTTTCATTAAAATAAAAGATAAAATAGCTAACGGCAAAAGCATTAAAGCTCCTGAAATATATAAATTATTAATAAAAAATTTGAATATTTTCAATCCGATAACATTTATGAAATAAACAATACCATAAACTAGTATGAATTTAAATAATAATGAATTATTTTTCAAATTAAATACCATACTACCTGTGGTTTTAAAGTTAAACAATACTCCAAAAACAGTTGCAAGAAAAGCAGCTAGAACATAATGGAGTTTCAAAAAAATAAATAGAGCAAAAATTGAGTATCCGAATAACGTGTTCAATCCTCCAACGAGCAAAAATCTTATAAATTGACAATCTATAGTATATTTCTTTAAAACTTTTTTAATCACTTTTTGTACCATACATAGAAGGGTGAATTGAACCCTGGGCGGCTATCTTCTCCAAAATTATATTTTTTGTAAAATATATAATTTTGTTTTTTATCCCTTACTAATTGTCTAATTGCATTTCTAATGTTACGCTGCCCGCATAGTTTCCCCTTTCGAAATGCATCTTCATGAAGAGTCCAGAATACTTTATCTATATCTACATATATTATTACCTTAGGCGGATTTTTTAACAATTCTTCAGCATCTTTATTTGCATAGTCATCGGTATAAACGTCTATATGTGGAAATGATGTAAAAGTAGATGGATATCTATCTGTTAAAATATAAAATATAGGAATATTTATAAAAGAATAAATATTATCACCCTTTTCAGTATGAGTTTTTACCAAGTTTATTATTTCATCATACATTTGGGCCGTTTTCGGGGAAAGCGCAAAATATCTTAACTCTGGCGCATGTGGCTTTACTGTTGCGTATTTTATGCTTGGCTCTGTCCAACCCCACCATCTATAAGGTCTTTGATATCGGCTTAAGACCAATAGCAAAGTAATGGAAATAATTACGATAGACAAAACTAGATTTTTAATTCTATAAAACGGTATTTTTAACTCATAGAAAAAACTTACGAAAAGAGTAAACGCAAGAATGCCGCCGATTGGATCTATGTTATAAGACATCCCAAGGGCATACATACAGGAAAAAGAAACGCACCATAATAGAAAACTTATTTGTTCTTTAAGGGTTAAATCTTTATTTTTTAGCACTTTTATAAAGTAAAAAACACTCAAAAATAATGAAACTAAAAACACAAAGCTTGCAAAACTAAAGTTTGGAAATACAAAAGTATTTCCAACATTAATTCTTATAAGTGATTGCAAATTTATAAATCCGGCAAGTATAACCCCAAGTGTTAATATGGCAATAAAACCTAAAACTTTTCTAGTATAGCTTTGCGAATAATTTTCTTTCCACGTATCTTTTGTTTTATCGTAAATTGTAATTATATAGTATAAAACAAGAGCATAAGATAAATATTGAATTAAGGCTAAAAAATTAAACGATCTTCCACTCCAACCAAATAAAATTTGCGGAATTGAGCCCTTACTTGCCGCTGCACCTATAAAAACCTGTGCAACAAAAAGATGGAACAAACCTTTAGCTTTCAAAAAAGCTAATAAGCCTAAAAGTGGGATGCCCCATCCTGCTATATAAGCAATTAATTCTTTTGAATACCCTTTCCATTTTATTGTTGAAACTCTTAATAAAGCAAAGACTACTGGGATGACAATTGAAATTAACAGCCCAAGATTTTGCTTAAACTGAAAACTTAAACTTGTAAATACTCCTATGGTAAATAGCCATAAAAATTTGTTTTTATTATTTAGATTAACATTTTCTAAAAACCTAACAGATAGGTATGTAGCAATAATGCCATATAAAATTGATGATTGCAAAAACGAAGTTATAAGGTCGTAATCCGCATTTGCATATAATGTGAACGCAAACACGCTAGAAATAATCGCATTTGGAACATTTGTAATCCTTAAGGTTAATAAGTAGATGAACGTGCACATAATAATTCGTTCCAAAACGCCAAAAAGACGTGGAATAATAGGATCAAATCCAAGCAAGTGTGCGATACCGGCCATTTGGTATTCATATAAAGGCGGAAAACACATATGAAAGTCTTTATATGGTAATTGACCATTTAGTATAGAATGCGCCATTACCGTGAACCAACCCTCTTGTGGCGGTAAGAAATGATTTATATAAAATAAATGATATAAAATCACATATGATAAAATTCCTAAAAAACCAATGAATTTGTATTTTTTGTCTTTTGAGATTTCTATATTCATTAGTCTTCTACCTTCAAGCTGGCTTCTGCAATCGGGTTAATCATCACTTCTTTTAACTCAGTGCGTGATAAAAATGGTGCCATATCTTCTAACGGCATTGAAACCATTGTTCCATCTTCAAGTCTTTTTGAGCTGACTTTTGGCAAGAACGGCTGTAGCGGATCAAGAATTACCTCGACAATTACAGGCCCTTTGATTTTCATCGTTTTTTGAATTCCTTTTTTAAGATCTTTATGGTTTTTAATTTGTATTGACGGAATTCCATAAGCTTTTGCAAGTTTAATTGTATCAGGACAAGAAACTCCGCTTTTTGGGTCTGAGCCTACAAAGTGCCCTGAGAAGAAAGCGTTTTGTGTGTGTTTAATACTCAAATATCCGTTGTTATTGAATACAAAAAGTTTTATCGGAAGATTGTAGTGTTTCATAGTTTGAATTTCTTGCAAATTCATCTGAAGCCCGCCATCACCGTTTACGCTGACAACATTATCAATGTCTTTTCCGTAGCAAGAACCGATTGCCGCAGGAAGCCCGAAGCCCATCGGTGAAAATCCGCCGTTTGTATAAGCAAGTTGCCCTTTTTTGACTCTGAAAGCTGTTGTAAAAGAATAGAATGTCGCACCTTGATCAGTAACAAGCACATCTTTTTCACTCATATTATCAGAGAGGACATCAAAAAAGTAATATGAATTTACGTATTTCTTTTCGTTTTTAAGCTCTTCTGTGATAGTAGGATATTTCACTCTGAATTCTTGGCATTTTTTGACCCAGAAATTACTATCATAATTGAATTTGTTTTCAGTTAGCGCTTTGTCAAGTTCAGGAATGAAGTCTTTCAAATCTGCTTTGATTTTTAAGTCTACTGAAATGTGTGAATGTTCAAGTTGTGCGTTATCTACATCTACAAGAATTTTTTTCGCATTTGTTCCGAATAACTCAGTCTGGTATCCGACAGTCACAAGCGGCAATCTCGCACCAAGTATTAAAATCAAATCAGCATTTTGAACAGCAAGGTTTCCTGCTCTTTGTCCGTTTATGCCCATTCTTCCTGCTAAAAGAGGGTGATTATCCCAAATAGTATCAAATCCATTTTTTGGTGTGACAACTGGGATGTTGAATTTCTCAATAAGCTTGATAAAATTTTCTTCTTGTTTGGAAAGTTTTATGCCATAACCAGCTATAATAATTGGTCTTTTAGCTTCTTTCAAAATAGAGACAATTTTATCTAATTTTAAATCTTGTAGTTCTTCATCTTCTGGCACAAATCCGTCTAATGAATCCGCATCAATATCTGCTTGTTGAACATCAAGTGGTATATCTAGCAATACTGGTCCTGGACGGCCATTTCTTGCAAGGTAAAGTGCTTTTTCTAAATGATATTTTATAGTATTTTTGTCCCAAACAGTAACAGCATATTTGGTAATCGGTTTTACAATGCTAACTATATCTACTTCGTGAGTTCCTCTTTGTCTAAGTCCTGTATCTCCGATTAAAGTCGTTGTTTTAGCTTGACCTGAGAGCACTAGCATCGGAATAGAGTCGTTCCACGCACAACCAAGACCTGTTAGTGTGTTTGTAGCTGCAGGACCTGTCGTAACGAGCGCAACGCCAAGATTTTTTGTTGCTCTTTGATAACCTTCAGCCGCCATAACGCTTGCCTGTTCATGGTGGTTACAGATGTGTTCAATTTTTGGGTGATTTCCGAGTGATTCAATAAGGAACATACCACCCCCGCCTGAAACCATAAAAATCTTTTCTACACCTTCTTGTGCAATCTTGTCTATAATATAATCCGATACTCTCATCTTTTACTAAACCTCTTTTATCTTTCTAATAAATTCAAATCCATTGTATAAAACAGCCGAATCGACTTTGTAAACCAAGAAATTCACATTTAGGTTGGTAAAATATTTATAATCTTCTTCTGTATGGAAAAGGCATCCTACGGTTTTATTGGCTTTTTGACAATCCGCTATGCATTTTTCAAGTAATTCTTTAACTTTAGGATGGTTAATTTGCCCTGGAAGTCCAAGAATTGAGGATATATCGTATGCTCCCAAGTAAACTATATCAATGTCTTCAATTTTTACAATTTCTGGTAAATTTTTAATCCCATCTTCGCCTTCAACGATTATACCAACCGCCACTCTGTCGTTTTCATTTGAAGTGTAATTTGGCTGGACGCTGTACCCACCTGAACGCGTGTATGGAGAATATCCTCTAACACCTTTTGGAGGATATTTAATATAATTGAGCGCTTTTTGAGCATCTTCGACAGATGCAATATGTGGAATGATAATTCCGTCTGGCCCGATATCTAAAACCCTTAGTATTTCTGTTTCTTCAAGTCTTCCGACTCTGACAACTGCATCTTTCCCCTCAGCTTTTGCTGCCATAATCATTTTTTGTGCTGTTATAAAATCGACCGGGCTATGTTCAAAATCGACAATAACAAAATCTAAGCCTGCTTTTGCCATAATATTTACAACTTCAGGTGACGGGATAATGCACCATGTGCCAAAAACCTGCTCGTTATTTTTTAACTTTTCTTTAATAGACATAATTTTCCCCTTCTATTAAGTCTCTATAAAATCTGTTGTGAGATGTTGGCGTGATAATTGAAAACGGAATTGATTGCGTTTCCAAAAATCTGCTGATTCTCTCTAAATCTTTCGATAAATGTTCGTAAGCAAACATCAGAGCTTTTTTATCTTCTTGGGTATCCGTCTCTTTATAAAAATATTCAATAGCAGAACCATCTTTGCCGAAGCCATCCATTCCCACTGCATATATCTCTTTTGCTCCCATTTGATATGCTGCAAATATTGAGGAAATAGCAACATTCAGCCCTAAGTAATTGTGTTTGTCATTGATGAAGATTTCCGAATTTGCATCTAGTGTAAGAACCACATCAAAGTACTGCGCCTCGTTTTTAGAATTATTTTTGACTATTTCTTTTCCAAAAAACGAAGGTAGTAGCAATGTGCTTGTGTCTTTGATAGTATCTGCGTATTTTAAGAATCTTTTTCTACTTACAAAAGCGTGATAATCAGGCGTGTAGCCTTTGCAGATTCGATTTGTGGCTATAACTATGCAATCCTCTTTTTTTATAAAGTTTAAAATTCTCTCTTTGTTTGTAACGATAGAGGGGCCGTTAGCAAGAATCAGAACCTTGCGCCCTTCAAATATATTTTTGAACTCGACATTTTTTTGTTCAAACGCATCAAGAGATGGCAAAATAGTTATTTCATCTTCAATGTTTTTATCATCGTAGTTTACAAATTTGTCAGATAAAATACAATTCATTTCTTTATTAGAATATGAAATCGGACAATCCTTCTTGACTAATTCTGAAGCTGTCCAAATCTCGTCAATTGTAAACAAGTGCTTGTCAAAAAGTCCATCTACATAATATGGATGGATGTTCTTGAGTCCGCCGATTAACGATTGAATTCTATAGCCCCAAGGCGTTTTTTCATTTTCTTCAAGGTAGAATCTGTCGATTACATCGATATAAGAAACAGGATTATATTTTTTATTCCCTATTTTTTCCAAATAACCAGTTAATATTTCTATCGGCAAATTGCCTGACCCTCTGCCCATACCGTAGATTGACGCATCAACACTGAAAGCTCCTAATTCAATTGTCTTTATGGAATTGGCGAATGCAAGTTGCAAGTTATTATGGGAGTGGAAGCTGATTTTTCCAACTCCTGCAGATATTAATTTATCAAAATAATAATTAATATCATCTGGTACAAATGAGCCGAAACTGTCAGCAAAACAAACGGATTCAAGAATAGTTTTATTTTGCCAGTTTTTTAATTTGTCATATTCGGCATCTGTGAATTTTGATATAACCATCAAGTTTAAAAAGACTTCATATCCTAGAGTTTTGAGGTTTTCACATAGTTCAAATGCCAAATCAAGTTCGTATGGATAGGCTGCAACTCTAACGACTCTAATTGGAGTTAGTTCAGGTCTGCATTCTTTAAATTCATTAATGTCACTTTTCCCCGCATCTATCATAACAGTCAATTTGCAGGCAGCTTTAACTTCAAACAGATTGAACAAATCTTCATCAAGGCATTTGGCAAATTTACCCCATTCTTCTTTTGGTTGAGCAAACCTATAGCCGACCTCGAAATAGTCTACACCGCTTTTTACCGCTGCGTAGTAAGATGCTCTTACTATTGCATCGGAAAAGTTCCACCCGTTTAGGTGTCCACCGTCCCTTATTGTGCAATCTAGTACTTTCAAAGTCATTTTATATTTACCTCTTTTAAAGAATTAACTGTGTATGAAGAGTGTTTATCAAGTTCGCATCTTGGGATTTGTCCTGTTGAAACGAGAATACAAGCTTTTAGATTTGCATTTCTTCCCATATCTGAATCCATTGGCGCATCGCCAACGCATATGGAATTTTCTATTTTTGATTTTAAAATATCAAGCGCTTTTATCGCAGGTTTTCCTGTCCTTTTAGGCTCAGTGCAGGCTTCTTTCCCCATAACTAAATTAAAATAATCTTTTATTTCTAAATATTCAAGTATTTGAATTGTATTTTCATAAGCGTCTGAAGTTACTACAGCCAGTTTGACATTTTTTTCTTTAAGTTTTGAAAATAACTCTTTTGCTCCATCAAGAATTTTTATATAATCATATATTTCGCTTTGAAATAATTTGTGTTCTTTTTTAAACAGTTCATCAATTACAGAAGATTCTGCTTCAACTCCCAGTTTATCAAGTGTATTTAACAAAGAGCAAATTATTTCTTCTCTTGGCAACAGCGCAATCGGACCTTGTTCAATAAGCATTTCTAATTTTGTGTCGTAGCCTAACGCCAAGCACAGGTCATCAAAATACTTTTTCTCTATATCATAATAGTCAATAACGGCATTAATTCGTCTTGCAATTATTCTTCCCCAATAAAGGTGTGAGTCGATAAATGTGCCGTCTTTGTCAAAAATAACAGTATCAATGTTTTCGATTTCCCAAGTTTTTGAATATAAATTAATCATCGCCCATATATTCCATAGAAACCTCAACAAGCTGTTTTGCTATTACTAAAGCTTTATCAAATATTTCTTGATTTTGTAAAAAGTCTTCTCTGTCCAAATAGTCTCTGACTATCATTCTTGCATAAGAACCGATAGCTACGCCGTGTGCTGATATTCCACATTGTTTAGCTAATTCTGTAGTTTTAGAATTGGTTCCGCCTGACAATAAAATAAATACAGGCAGCTTTTCATTTTGGAATACCTCAGCTGTTGCAACAGTTTGAAGTGTTGTTTTGAAGTCGTCATCGCTTCCGCTCATTGGCGCTCCGTCTGCTTGGATAATTGTTGTATTAGGTTTTCTGTGACTAAGCATACGTTTTACACGTTTTAAAAGTTTTTCGTTTCCAAGTTTTGATCTGTCAATACAGATACTTGTAATTCCATCGTGACAAGCATTTATATCAGCCCACTTTTCGTCAACTTCTTCTTCATCTTCACCCAAAGCGTGAAGCTCAATGCAACCAAGCCCCTTTTTAACTAACGGGGGAAGAACTTCTTTTAAGTTTTTATTTTCGCTGGTCATTTCGATACATTTTATAGGGCAAGTTTTGCTACACTGACCGCAGCCGATGCATCTTACTTTGTCAATGATAAAGCTGTTTTGAGCTTGTATAATAGCCTTTTGCAAGCAGGTTTTTTGGCAATTTCCGCAGCTTACGCATTTTGTTTCATCTATTTTTGCCTTACTTACATGAGGGTCACCTTTTATCCCCACGCTTACGCAAAAGTGAAAATCGCTTTGCTTGTCTTTTGGAATTGAGTAATCAAGCCCTTTTTTAGCAGCATCCACAATTTCAGGCTTTGCGCACAAATCAAAGAAATTACAACCTGCCTTTGAATACAGTGCAACAAGCTTTTCGACTTCAGTTGCGTCTTCATTGCCAGCTCCGCAAACCAATTTAAAACATTTTTTTGCCTCTAAAATATCTTTTAACATTAAATTTTTCCCTCTATGAATCTATGTATTAATTCACAAGTCTTGTCCAATTCTTTCTCACCCAATCCAGGGAAAACCCCGACCCAAAAAGTGTTATTCATAATAAAATCTGTGTTAGGGAGCATTGCATAATGCTCGTCAGTCAAATCTCTTGAATTTAAAATTTCAGAATTGTTTATCTTTAATTGAATATCATATTCAACCATCATCGGCTGTCTAAGGATGTTTCCTGCAAACAATTGACGAGTTCCGACGCCATTTTTTTCTAAATATTCCACAAGTTCTTGCTTGTTAAATTTGTCATTAGGTTTGACCGAAATCAAAAAGCCAAACCAAGAAGGCTTAACGTTCATTGCAACTTCAGGCAGAATTAAATATTCCTGTAAATCGCTCAATTTTCCGATTAAATACTGTGCATTTTTTGTTCTTTTTGCCAAAAAGCCGTCAAGTTTGTCAATCTGCGCAACGGCAATAGCAGCTTGCCAATCTGTGATTTTTAAATTGAAACCGATATGTGAATAAGTATATTTGTGGTCATAACCCATCGGTAAGTTTCCAAGTTGGTAACTGAAGCGTTTTTTGCAGGTATCATCTTTTCCTGGAGCGCACCAGCAGTCTCTTCCCCAATCTCTAAACGACATAATTATTCTATACAATTTAGGATCATTTGTTACTACAGCTCCGCCTTCGCCCATTGTAATGTGATGTGCAGGGTAAAAGCTATAAGTACCGATATGTCCGATTGTACCGACTTTTTTGCCGTCATAAGTAGCCCCAAGAGCATCACAACTATCTTCGATAAGCCACAAATTGTGTTTTTCGCAAATTTTTACGATTTTATCCAAATCAAAGGTGTTTCCAAGAGTGTGAGCTATAAAAATTACTTTTGTTTTTTCTGTGACAGCTGCTTCAATTTTGTCAGCGTCTATATTATATGTTCCGATTTCACAATCAACAAACACAGGGATAAGTCCTTGTTGAATAATAGGATTAACTGTTGTAGGAAAACCTGCCGCCACAGTGATAACTTCATCACCTTTTTTAAGTTGTCTGTCGCCTAATTTGTGGGAAGTCAGGGCAGAAAGCGCTAGTAAATTTGCAGATGAACCTGAATTTGTTGAAAGCGCGTATTTAACGTCCAAATATTTCGCAAATTTTCTCTCAAATTCGTCGTTAAATCTTCCTGTTGTAAGCCACATGTCAAGTGATGCATCAATCATATTGCGCAATTCATCTTTGCCCAAAACTTTTCCTGAAGCAGGAATGTATTTACTTTTTCTTTTGTCAGGTTGAGCTAGTGAGTAGTACACTCCAGCCCAACATTTTATTCCGTTTCTAATTAATTGTGCTAATAATTTTTTCATTTTTAGTTCTTGCCTTTTCATACTCTTTTATCTGTTCTATTGTAAAATCAAGCATATTTTCGCCTGAATAAAATCTATTATACCATTCAACAGTATGCTGAATCGCTTCATTTGCAGTATAAGTAGGAGTCCACCCTAAAACTTTTTCTGCTTTTTCGATGTTTAGCATCAACAAATTTGCTTCGTGTAAATCATCTTTTTTGTGAACCACTACTTCGCCTTTTTGGTAAAAATTAACAACTCGTTGAGCGACGTCTGCAACTGTCAAAACACTTTCTTCGTTCGGCCCGAAATTGAAACCTTCTGCGTATTTATCGCCTTCAATCAAAAGTTTTTCTCCGAGTGTTAAATACCCTGAAAGAGGTTCCAGAACATGCTGCCAAGGACGCACTGCAACAGGATTTCTTATTTCTATCGGTTTGTCTTCGTTTATGAATTTTATACAATCTGGAATAAGTCTGTCCATTGCCCAGTCCCCACCTCCTATAACATTGCCAGCCCTAGCCGTTGCCATTGAATAGGATTTTTTGTCTTGCAGAAATGAACGACGATATGATGATGACATCACTTCAACGCAACCTTTTGAGGATGAATACATGTCATGTCCGCCCATTGGTTCTTCTTCAGTGTAGCCTCTCGATAATTCTTTGTTTTCATAACATTTGTCAGTTGTTACATTCACAAATGCTTTTACAGACCCAGAAGCTCTGGCTGCCTCAAGAACATTCAAGCTGCCAATAACATTCGTTTCATAAGTTTCAATCGGTTCAAAATATGATAATCTAACCAGCGGTTGCGCTGCAAGATGAAAAACAATTTCAGGTTTGTGTTCTTCAAATACTTTTTTTAGTTGTTCTCTGTCTCTGATGTCTCCAAAAAAACTTTTACATTTGTTTTGTAAATTAAGAACATGATACAAAGCAGGATCAGTATTTGGAGGGAGGGAATACCCGATAATGTCGGCACCAAGAACTGATAACCATAAAGTTAGCCAGCTTCCTTTAAAACCAGTGTGACCTGTTACAAGAACCTTTTTATTTTTATAAATACTAAAATTGTCAGTCATTGAACTAGCCTTTCGACCAAATTGCCCATGGTGCAGTCAAGCCTGTCCACATAGCAGTTAGTTCATTTTTGTCTTTAAGCGTATCCATAGCTCGCCAGAAGCCTTTATGTTTATAAGCACTCAATTGACCATCTTTTGCAAGGTTTTCGAGGGGTTCTTTTTCAAAAATTGTACCATCTCCATCAGTAATATAATCAAATACTTGTGGTTCAAGCACGAAAAATCCGCCGTTAATCCAAGCCCCGTCGCCCTTTGGTTTTTCCATAAATGATGAAATCTCTCCGTCACTTTCGATATTTAGTGCTCCGAATTTTCCGGAAGGTTGTATTGATGTTAATGTGGCTATTTTACCAGATTTTTTGTGGAATTCTACTAATTCTTTTATGTTAACATCAGAAACTCCGTCTCCGTATGTAAGTAAAAATGGTTCATTGCCCACGTATTCTTGTGCTTTTTTGATTCTACCACCAGTCATAGTGTCTTGACCTGTATAAAGCATAGTTACTTTCCAAGGTTCGTTTCTGTGTTGGTGGATTTCAACAGCGTTGTTTGCCATATCAATCGTGATATCTGAATATCTTGTGTAATAATTTATGAAATAATCTTTTATGACATGGGATTTGTATCCTGTTAGGATAATAAAATCATTGAATCCGTAATGAGAATAAATCTTCATTATATGCCATAATATTGGCCTTCCGCCTATTTCCACCATAGGTTTTGGCTTTAGCTCTGTTTCTTCAGACAATCTAGTTCCAAAGCCACCGGCAAGGATAACAACTTTCATATACGCATACTCCATTTTTAATTATTAAATCACAAATATATCTTTTAAACTAAAAGAAACAAGAATTTTTTACAAATCAAAATGTAACAATTCTTTTAATTTAATCTGTTTTAATATACTATAACTACAGTTAATCTAGTCTTTTAAAAGGATGATGCTTATGGGCAAGCGAGACAATACATTCAGAAAACTATTTAGAAAACTTAAGCTGTTTTTGACGGATAAAAATAAATACAACTGGACGATAATAAATGCTCATAATCAAACAACTCCAAATAATAAATTTGACCAATCAAAAGTTACCGTTGGCAAAAATACCTATGGCAAATTGAATGTCTATACTTTTGGTAATTCTAATGAAAAACTGGACATTGGGAATTATGTTTCTATAGCCGATAATGTCACATTTTTGCTCGGTGGAAACCACCCAAGTTCAGGGATATCAACATATCCTTTTAATGTAAAAATCTTTGGGGAAGAAACAGAAGCTACAACTAAAGGGCCGATAATTGTAGAAGATGATGTTTGGATTGGACTTAATTGTCTTATTTTATCAGGTGTAAAAATTAATCAAGGAGCTGTAATAGCCGCAGGGAGCGTTGTTGTAAAAGACGTTCCGGCATATAGTATAGTGGGTGGAAATCCAGCTAAAATAATCAAATACAGATTCGAGAAAGAGGTTATCTCCGAATTATTAAAGCTCGATTTTTCAAAGCTTGATAATAAGACTTTGATTAAAAATAGAGCACTTTTGTATGAATCTTTAAATAAGGATAATATAAAAAGCATAATTGCAAATTTTATTTAGGATTGGCATAATATTCAGAATATTTTTAATAAGCAATTGTTACCTATATATGAAAAACCTATGATTTATCATCCGATTTTAGTATTAATGCTTGCTGGTATACAGGATATTCTTATTATCTCAACTCTACATGATTTGCCTAGAAGAAATAGCTCTTCGAATGGGGTATTTAAATAAAGAACAAATAATCGAAATCGCTTCTAAATATAAAAAATAATGAATATTTCAACTATGTATTTAGAGTCGCCGAGAATTTTTAAATACACAACAAATGCCTGTCCATCTTAAGACAGTCTTATAAAAAATAATCTCCTTATATAAAATAATAAAAGTAATTTACATAAGGAGTTAATATACATGACAAAAAACTATTTATGGACAGATAATCCAACAGAGGCAAATGTTGCGGTTTATGATCCTGACATCTTAAATGAATGCCTTATGCATTTGAAATATAATGCAAAAAATCCTACGCCATTTTGTATAAATTCGGCATCAGTAGATGCTAGTGGATTGCCTAATCTTTTAAGTTATACAGGGAATACAGTCAATTTTAATTGTGGTAATAGTATAGTTCCTTTAATGACATCAAATTCTCAAAGTGGGTGGACTTTGAGTGCTAGTCATTCAATCAATTCGATATCAAGTGACATTTGCAAATCTTTTAATAATGATTCACTAAATTATTGCTCTATACAGCATACTCCATCTGTTGAAGAACCTGCTTTTATAGCTATAGAAAAAAGTACATCTTTTTCTTTTGATTATTTATATTTGAAATTCAATTCTGTTTTGAACTCAGGTTCTATAAAAACATTTTGCATCAAAGATGAAGAAGGGAATCTATTTTATTCTTATGATAATTTTGACTCTTATCTTGATAAAGATACTTTTTTGATTCCTATTTACAATTTCAATCACACTAAGCTCATAATTTCGACAAACTCAAATGTTAATGATGCTGATTTCGTAAGCTTTCCTGCTATCATTAAACTCTTGAATAAGTCCCAAATAGTTTCGTTAACAGATGCTCAAGGACAAAATACTTTATTAAGCGGAATAAGTAGTTTAACATTAAACACGAATGGCTCTTATAGTGTTTATCTTGGTCTTGATGGAACATTTGAAGCACTCACGTCTACATTAACATCGGGGAAAGTACTGCCATCAAGCCCAAGTGTAAATCAAATCCATTATTTGACAAGTACAGAACCAGCACAAGCGAAAGTATATAACGGTTCTTTATGGCTTGATTATGCTAAAGTCCCTGCAGGGAAAGTAACTGTTGCAAGTGGTGTCATTACATCGGTCAGCACAAATGTTTATAATCAAAATGGTTATAATATAAATACAAATGTAACTTTAGAAACAGGGACAAGTTTGGCAAAATCAATATCTAATATGTCATTACCGGATTATTCAAAAGGAATAGCCAAAGCTTGGAATACTTCACATATTGCCAGTAGTGATGGGTGGGTAGCAGTTTATGCTTTTACAAACACAGCACTAGCATATATTAGTATTGATGGAATTACATTCAATCTTGGCGATAGGTCTGATAATTATGGCGGGGGTGTATTTGCACTTATACCTGTGGCAAAAAACTCCACATATATAGCGACTGGCGGTTCATCAGGGCAAACGGTCATTTTTTATCCAACGAAAGGAACTAACTAATGTATATAAAAATCAAAAACAACAAATTAACTGATTGGGCTGAATGGTCATTTGAAGGCTCTACTTTTATCGATGTTAACAAAGAGTACTATGACAATAATCAAGACAAATACAAAGTTTTTGACGGTGAACTTGTTGATATTTCTGACACAGAAGAATACCAAAATTTGCTCCTTCAGAAAGAAATAGAAGCCAAAAAAGAACAAATTATATCACAGCTTGAGGAGCTTGATAAAGCATCCATAAGGCCCTTAAGGTCAGGGGAAACTGAACGATTGGCTGAGCTAGAAGCACAGGCAAAAGAGCTACGAAAACAGCTCAGTAATTAAAATGAAAACAAAAAATCTCTGATTTTAAAAATATTTTCTTCTTATTTTTTTGCCTAATTTGCTGAAGTACATAAGATTTGCCCAAAAATATAAAAAATTACGAACAAAGGCTACTAAGTCTAAATTTCTTATTGTTAAAAATAGTCTGAAAGTTAAAGTAAGAGTGTTATATTCTTGATTTGTAATATAAGGCATACATTCTCTTTAATATAAAATAAAATAGGATCTTGTACAAAAATCCCACTTTATTTTAAATAATATTTAGCTTGTAAAAGGATTTGATAAATTTCTTTTTCGATCAATTTTAAATAAGGTCTTGCAGGGATTTTGACTTTTTTACCTCTGCCAGCATCGCCTCCAAACTGATGAATTGCTGCATAAACCTTATTTGTACCTACTACGGCAGAATCCGAGTCATAATAAGATGTGATTGATGATGTGAGTTCACCTCTAACCTGCAAAATTCTGCCGGGCCAGTGCCCTTTTTTCTTCCTTTGCTTGATTGTTGATTTTGCTAGTTCCTGCCATTTGTCAGGTCTGCCCTCTTTTTCAAAATTCTCCTCCACAGAATCCATCATAATTCCTGAGATATTTTTCATCAGAGGTCCGAGGTTTTGAGTTTTTAAAATCAATTTCCCAAGAACATTCTGCAACTCAGCATCATCAATCTTTATTTGAATAGGTTCAGCCATTGTACAATTCTAAAATCGGATAATTGGCAATCAAAAGTTCCTTGAAAATCTTGTTTTGCCTATCAGCTCCTGCTCTGTTATTAATGCCATTAATCCTTTCAATGGCAATCATTTCAAAGTCTTTGTACAACTCTCTGACTTTCTCGGAATCATCATAAGAAAGAAGAAATCTGCCCTCTATATTTTGGAGTAAATCTCTGAGTCTTTCATGATCAAAACCTTCAGTTGATGTTGTTTTGTAACCGCAACCAAAGGTATATGGAGGGTCGCAGTAGAAAAATGCATCCTTGTGGTCATATTGCTTAATAAGTTTTTCAAAATCTCGGTTTTCAACCAAAACCTTATCAAGTCTTTTGTGAATACAGTCTATTTTAGAACCCACATTTTCCTGACTTTTACACGCTCCGCCCGTGGATTTTTTGACAGTACCAAAAGTGTCTCCTTTGCCGCCAAAGGAACGGGTAATTAAAAAGAAAAATCTTGCCGCTTTTTGAATATCAGTAAAACCTTCCTGCTTCAAAAACTGTACAAACATTTCTCTTGAGCCCAAAAGAAAGCTAAGTTCTTCTTTTAATGCATCAGGGTGATACTTCACAATCCTAAAAAGATTGGCAAGTCTACTATCAAGGTCATTGTAAACTTCCAGTTCTGCCCATTTGTCTTTGTAAAAAAGCACCCAACCTGCACCTCCAAATGGCTCAACGTATGATTTGATGTCTTTTGGTACAAGAGGTTCGATTGTTTTTCGTAAAAGTCTTTTGCCTCCAACCCAGTTCAATAGTGATTTTGTGTCAATAGTCATTTTCATCCCTCCAAGTTATTTTCTATCCTATTTTTTATTAAATTTCTAATTTTTCTGAACACTCATCCCAGGGTTGTAACTCCACCCTGCATCCGGTGATATTTTGTGTCCCGTCAAAGGATCCGTATAAACTGCAACAGGTTTTAATTCTCCTGTTTTCTTAGATACAATTTCCATTTTTGATGAAAGTTGTCCTTTTGATGAATCTACCCCCAATTTTCTGTCTTTGATATTCATATCGGATAATGCCCTGACTCTGCATCTGCACCCCCAACCATTTGGTGGGTAAAAACTGTTCCAAAATTCATCATCATATCTAAAAATCCTTCCATTCAATTGTGCGTGTGAAGGTCTTGTTCTTCTGTCCATAACTGCAACGTATTGAAAATACGGGCGATTTTCGACATTATCAATCTGCTCTTTATACCTTCCTGCCATATAGGATGTTTGAATATTTGTGCGATATATGGTCTTTAATCTCCAAGGTGAGCCAAGCTGAATTTTTATATTTTCCTCGCCATCGGGAATAAGATTTTTGTCAGTGATAAGGTTTCTTTTTTTGAGTTCCTTTCGGACATCTTCTGGTTTTCCTGAAACAACTCCCCACCAACCTTTGGCTTTGAGTTTTGGTTCAAGTTCAGTTTTGAACTGCTGAAAAGTTAATCCTTCTGCCATGGATTTTTCTACAATTTCTCTGATGTCATCCAAAATATCTTTTTTCATAACTTTCGCTACTGTAAAAGATTTTGTATGAGATTCCTGCCAAACTTCTTCCCAATCCCAAGAGAATTTGTGCCCTTTATCCTTCAAATACTTTATCGCTTTTTCAGGAGATAAATATATCAGATATTTTAAATCAGGAGATTCAGGCATTTTCACTCCCCTTGATTGCGGTCATAAGTTTAGTTGCAACAGCTTCAACCACCTGAACAGTTACAGCATTTCCTGCCATTTTGTATAGTTTATTGTCGCAGAGCTTCAGTTCTTTTGCTTTAGAAATCATTTCATCAGGAAAACCCTGCAACCTGAAACATTCAAGAGGTGTTAATCTTCTGATTCTGTATCCGTCTGAAGTTTCTGCTATTGTTCCCATATTGCAGTGAGTATCAAGAGTTTGAGAAACTTGTTTGCCTACTCTGCCACGTCTTGTTTTACTATTTGGGTAAGCTAAATTTATTCCGTCTCCGATTTCAGCAGTTTCAAACCCCTTCCTTGTTCCGTTATTTATTCTCATAAGGGGAATGTCGCCTGCAACTTTTAAAGTTTGGACTGTATCAGATATTTTGTATCTGTCATATCTTGGCTTATTAATAAAGTACAGCCCCGTCTTTCCTCCGTGTCCTCCGCCTTGAGAAGTCAGACAGGAACTTATGCCATCCACAAGATAAATTCTGTTCCCTTGAGAATTACCTTTTGTTATTCTTCTGATTTTGCAAGGATTTTGCGTACCGATTGATTCGATAGGAAATATTTTTCCGCTGCATTTATTTCCAAGACATCCGACAATGAACACTCTTTCCCTGTTTTGAGGAACGCCGAAGAACTTAGAATTAAGAACCTGCCATTCAACCCTATACCCAAGGTCGGTGAGAATTTTAATGATTGTTGAAAAAGTTTCTCCATGGTTGTGGTTAAGTAAGCCTTTAACGTTTTCGAGTATAAGGTATCGGGGTTTTTTGACGGACAAAACCCGAACGATATCAAAAAAGAGTGTGCCTCTGGTGTCTGTAAATCCTCGTCTTTTTCCTGCAATAGAGAAAGCCTGACAAGGAAATCCCGCAACAAGGATGTCGAAGTCAGGGATTGAATCGGGGTTAAGTTTGGTTGCATCATAGCTTTCAAATTCTCCTTCCGTATTGAAAAATGCCTTGTATAAATTTCTTGAATCAGGGTCGATTTCACAAAATCCTATGCTTTCAAAACCTGCTCTATCAAGTGCAAGTTTGAATCCGCCTATGCCTGAAAACATATCAAAGTATTTAATCTTCTCCATTTACTCTCCCCCATACTTCAGATATAAATAAAACTTTTTGTAATATTTTCTCTATTTGATTTGTGTTTAGACCTTTATCTGACAGCCTTTCATATATTTCATCATATGAATTGCAATCATTAATTATTTTCAAAACAGGTTGCAAAATAGATTCTGCTTGTTTTTGGAGTTCTTTATCAGAAAAAGATTGAATAAAATTATCTATTACAACTTGGTCAGGGAACTCATCTTTTTCCTCTCTGAATTCTTTGAAAGTCGGTTTTGTATTTTTGACATCCTGTGCAACTTCAAAATCCTCATCATCAAAGCCGTATGTTTTTTTGAAATATTCTTTTGTAAATTTGACCCCTGATTCACAAAGGACTTTATCTCTTTGCGATAGGGTCAAATCAACATCTTCCTCTTCATACATTTCAAAAGTTGGGATGTCTTTATCTGAAAAATTAATTTCGTATATCCAACGAATAAGCTGATTCAAAGTTTTTTCGACAAGTTTTTTATCAGAATCGATAATATCTTTTCTCACACTCATATGAGTATTTGATGCAGCATAGCTTCCTGTTGGGCCTATTTCTGTTGTGAGCGTTTGCCCTAAGATAGCTTTTGAAATTTCGGCATTCATTTTGTCGATAAGTTTTTCATATATATCCGCTGATGATGATTTTGCTGCTTCAACAATTTCTACCCTTGAATCATCAGGAACAATAGCTATTGCATCTTGCACCATTTTTTCAAGCATATCAGCAAGGTTTTCTTTATTCTCCGAAGTAGCTCCTCTTGGATATTTGCCTATCAAAAACGGCATACCGTATTTTTCTGTAAATGCTACCCAAAATTTCATCCCCCCTTTTTTGAAAGAAACAGGCCAGAAAACTCTGGACAAAGTTCTTTCCCCATATGGGTTTTGATAACTTGGATTTGATTGTGGGCATAGGAATTTTTTCTCCGGTAAATCTTCTCCGTAGTAATTTTCTTTTGTTCTGAATTTCAATTTGTTGGCATCATCAAAGCAAAACCATTCTTGAGGTTTTGCTTTAATTTCTGCAGGTAGAATTAAATTGCCTTGTTTTTGCCAAATAATCTCCAAAGGTTGAAAACCAAATAAAGTGGCATTTAAAATTTCTGACATCAAAGCATAAATATCAATAGCTTTAAAAATATCCTCTATTACTTGTGCCTGTTGATTTTTGTCTTTCCCTCTATTGATTTCCCATTCCAGGGAAAGAACCCCTGATTTTCTTGATTGAACACAAGCCCAAACATGTGGTTCGCACAGAAGTTCTTTGTAAATTCGAATATCTTTGCCTTTTACCTTCAAAACAGAATCAGGGTCAGGCAAAAATCTTCCGAAATTTTGAAAATCGAAAGACCTTTTTCGGGTTACTATTTCTTCAGTTATATCTTTTATCATTTTTTGACTATTTTGCATTTTTTAAAAACCTGCTTAACAAAAACCATCTGTAATGTCGTAACTTTCTCTTCTTCTTCTCGAAAGTATAACGAGGGGTTCAACATCATTTTCTTCGGCATATAGTGCTAATGCTAATGCCCAAAATCTGTCTGCGTGTCCTGCAGTATCAGATTTTTCAACATCGAAACGTATATTTCCTGCTGCTGTAGTTGCACGTCTGACCGAATGCAAATCCTCTCTGATATCGTGTTCGGATGGAATATACACAGTTTTGTTTTCAAAATTTATTCTAAGGTTGTATGCCATAGCTTCTTTACTTGGATTGGTGAATTTTACAGCTTCAACTTTATACTGCCCAAATTTCCTTTGTGTTGCTTCAGCTAGAGGCATACCCATTGAATTTTCATCTATACAGCAACGTCTTACATTTTTGAGGCTCAAGATATTGTATAAAACTTCTTCTTGGATATAGAAGGGGGTTTTCTCCAAAACTTTCACCATTCTAGTATATTTGACATTCCCAAGACGCTCTAAAACCCATATCACTGAAAGATCGTGTCTTCTTCCAATATCCATACCTATAAATAAATCGCCTTCAAGTTTGCTCAATTCTTTGTATAATTCATCAAGTTCACAGCTTGCAATCATGTCATACGGTAAGAAGGCAGAGGCTTCATCTACTGCCTGACAGCAATATTCTTGCAACCAGGTATATTCATCAAAACAATTCTGCCTTTGTTCATCTAGCCATTCATCTTTTTCTTGTTGTGTGGTTTCTTTATTCAAAATTTTGTCAACTAAGCCTTCTTCTGAAGCAAGTTGAATAGGCGTTGTGTGTAAAGACCAATTTAATTTACCTTTTTTGACTTGCTCAATAAATTTGTAAAATCTACAACTTTGCCCGTTGTGGGTTGACAGAATTACTAAAGGAAAACCCCACGTAATGCAGGGTCTTGCAGCTGCCCAAAGGTCATCGGGGTTATTGTGATGTGCAAATTCATCAATTACAACTTTTCCGCCTTTACTTCTAAACCCTTTAGGGTTAGAGCTTAAAGCATGAATTTTTGTTCCGTTTGCAAATTCAATAACATGGGCTTTTATATCTTTATCTGAATCTATAACTACTTGACCAAGACTTTTTGCAGCCATATCAAACATTTTTGTCCATTTTTCACAATATGCTATGTATTCTCTTGCTGCGGATTCATCAGCAGAAGAAAACCATACTGCAGGTACTTTGTTATACACACAGTCTTTCACATCTTCAAATGACTGTACGTATGTTGCACCAATTCTTCTTGATTTTTCCCAAATTTTAATTTTTGATTTATCTTTCAACCATCTTAATTGGTATGGCAGAAAAAATTCATTAATCTTGATGTTCAAGTTCATCTTCACCTAGGCCTTTCATGTCTCTATTAAATTCATCTATACTAGTTTGAGATTTAATACCTAAAGCTTCTTCCATTATTCTGATAATATCTCCTGCCAATGGAGCTTTTGTCTTTCTGGACTCTACTTTTGCTACCTTATCTTCATAATCTTTAACTTTTAAAAGGAGTGAAAGAGATCTGGTAAAAGTCAACATTTTACTTTGCGAAGGTTCAATCCCATTTTCCATACTTTCTTCTATCTCATGCATCAACTTTCTTGCAAATACATATAAATCCTGATGGAATAGTTGCTTTGCTTTTATTAACTGAAATCTTTTTTCTGACCAATCGCCCTCCTCTTTCCAAGCAAGAATTGTTTTGTAATTAAGGTTTAATTTAGATGCAATTCTGACCAACTTTACTTGCTCATATACATATAATCTCTCAGCTTCTTGGAATAATTCATCTTTCTTGCTCAAAATAAACCACCACCCTTTATATCAGCTTCTTTAATAGCTTTTCTAATTAGAGGACACCAAAGGTTTGTGTCGATTTTGCTTTCTATTCTTGATAAAAGATTTGCCTGATTTTTGTTTGTTTCAAGCAAATCCTTCAATACCTGAAAGTTATTTTGAATAATATTTTCAAAAGTTTTAACTTGTGATTTGTGATAAATGTACCAAATTGCAAAAACTACGGCAGGAAAACCGATATTTTTAGTTAATTCAATTATCAAAGTTACTTCATTCATCTACAGGCTCCATTCCTTGGCTAACTCTTGAGAACATTGCGGGACAGATATTTTTGTCCCGCCTGAAATAAATTTTGTTCTCATTTGCAGGATAAAGTTTTTAAAATTCGTTTTCAAATGAAAAAATGCAGTGAAATTTTTCACTGCAAAACTTCACTGAAGAATTACACTGAAAAACTTCATTTGAAACTGTACAAAAAGAAGCTCTATACTTCCCAATACGAAAACGAAATTTTTCCAGAAAAAGAATGAGGGTAAAAAATGAATGAAAGTAAAAAGTTTTTTGAAGTATTCAAAGCCGGGACATATCCGCAGGGAGTTTTTTCATCCCAAGATGTGGAAACCCTTGCAAATAACTATGACCCCAAATTTTCAGAAGCTCCTATCACGCTTGACCATGAACAAAAAGGTCCGGCATATGGATGGGTTTCAAACTTAAAATCAGAGGACGGAAAACTCAAAGCATCTTTTAGAGATGTGGCAGGTGAATTAAAAGAATATGTTCAATTAGGTAAATACAAAAAAATATCTGTTGAAATTTACAGAGAACTTGATGGCAAAAAACCTTATTTAAAAGCGGTATCTTTTCTCGGTGCAGCCATACCTCAAATCAAAGGAATGGAGCCAGTTGAATTCAAAGAGGGCGAATCTCAAACATATATTTTTGAAACTGAAGAGCCTGAAATTAAAGAAAATCAAGAGCTGATTAAACTTCAAGAACAAGTTTCAGAACTTGAAAGTCAAATTAAACTTTTTACAGGCAAAAAACAAGATAGTGAACTAATGCTAATTTTGCAAGAAAAAGTTCAAGAAATGTCAGTTCAAATAGCAAAGATGCAAGATGATTCAGGTGCAAGACAAAAAGCCGAGCAGGAATTATCAAAACTTCGTCAAGAAGTAAAACAATCTGAATTTGAAAAATTCCTTGAGAAACAAGTTGAAGCAGGAACATTAACTCCAACTCAAAAAGATATCAGCTTAAAAATATTTTTGAACCTTGATAATGTTCCCAAATTCATAGAAGGTGAAAATCCTGTTAATGAATTTAAAGAACTTCTGAAATCCTTACCAAAGCAGGTGGATTTTGGTGAATTTGCTACAAAAAACAAGCAACATTCAGAAGATGATTTTGTAGAATTTGCAGGAGCAGATGAAGACAGCCTTGAAATATACAAAGAGGCTAAAAGCTTGAGCGAAAAAGAAAAGATTCCTTTTAAAGACGCTTTATTAAAGATTTACAAATAAAAAAAGAGGTATGAAATGGGTAGACTAGAAGATTTAAGGATAAATGCATATTTATCCGAAGTAGCAAGGGGCTACAGCAACAATGCTTTTATTGCAGATGCTCTATTTCCGACAATAGAATCGGAAGCTGAAAAGATTGATATCTTTGAATTTAACAAAGAGGCTTTTCAAGTTTACAACACAGAACGTGCAATCAGAGCCGATTCCAATGTAATGAGCCCAAAAGGATTTAACAAAAAATCAGCAACTCTGACAGAGCATGATTTGGCGTATCCGATTGATTATCGGGAGGAAGAAGAATCTAAAAAGGTCAAATTGCAACTTCATGCAACAAATGTTGTAACCGAAGGATTGAAATTAAAACATGAAACTCAGTGTGCCGATTTGGTTCAAAACCTTGCAAATTATCCTTCCGGCAACAAAATTCTTCTCTCCGGTACATCAAAATTCAGTAATAAAGATTCTGACCCTGTCGGGGTAATTGATGATGCCAAAGATGCGGTGGCAGGAAAAATTGCTCAAGACCCTAATACTATGGTAATAGGTCATGAGTCTTGGAAAACATTAAAACGCCATCCACAGATAAAAGAACTTATCAGCAATAATATGAACAAACTTATAACTATTGAGTTTTTGAAAGAAATTTTCGAAATCCCTAATATCTATATCGGCAAATCTGTTTTTATAAATGAAAGTGGAAACTTTGTAAAAGTTTGGGGGGATAACATCATCCTTGCTTATACTTCTCCACTTTCTTCAAGAACAGAATACGACCCGGCCTTTGCCTACACGGTCAAAAAGAAAAATGCACTAAATATAGATGAATACAGAAAAGAAGGTAACAAGCTCAAATTTATCAGGGCTACAGATATTTACACCCCGTTTCTTGTCGGAGCTGAAGCAGGCTATTTAATCGCAGATACAAACTAAAATTCCAAGCACATAAAATGCTTCCTTTCTTTTTGCCCCCGCCCCGAAATTTGCGGGGACAGGGTTTACTTTAAAATCTCAACAACTTAGGAGGAAAAATGAAATACAAAATTAAAGGCACAGATATTCTATACAACGGAAAAGTTTATGCAGAAGGCAAAACCATTGAACTCAATGAAAAAGATGCAAGTGCAATTGCGGACTATTTGGATTTAATCCCAAAAGAAGACAATGAAGCTAAGCGTGGACGTCCTCCCAAAGAAACTGGAGACAAAGAAATCAAAGAAAATAACTCAGATGATGATGGAGGCAATGATTAAAAATGGAAAAACTATACAAACCCCTTCTGACAGAAACAATACAGGCAACTGTTAATCTCGACAAACAAAGATTTATCGGATTTGACGGTGATTACTGTGCCGAAGGAGCAAAAGCTCTCGGTGTTTCTGATGTTGAAATCGATGCCGGTCAGTTTGCACCTGTTGTTACTTTAGGAATTTTGCTTGTAAAAACAGGGGGAGTTATCACTGAAGGAAGTAAAGTCGCCTCTAATGAAAATGGGTATGCGGTTGCATTTACCACAGGAGAGTCAAACGGCTATGCACTTGATGCAGCAACAGGAAGCGGAGAAACCATACGAATAGTGAGGGGGATATAGATGTACTGCACCACTGAAGATATCCAAAAACAGGTTTCAAGAGATACATTGATTCAACTTACTGATGATAATCAGGTCGGAGTCATTGACTCTGAAATTGTACAAGAATCAATATTTTACGCTGAAACTTTGATTAATGGGTATCTTTTGGGCCGGTACAATTTACCTGTCTTTGGTTTTATTCCTAATCTTTTGAAAATCCTTTCCATAGATTTGAGCCTTTACAGGCTCTATTCAAGAAGATTTCAAACAGATATCCCCGATTCCATAAATGAAAAATACAAAAATTCTGTAAGAATCCTTGAGCAAATTCAAAAAGGAATTATTTGCCTTGAAATTGAAGCCACAGGAAAAGTTATACGGATGGATGAATACAGGACAAACAAAACTGCAAAAGACAGACTCTTTTCAAAGGAGTTCTTAGATGACTATTAATACCATTGAAACTTCAATAACAGAAATCCTGAAAGAAAAATTCCCCGAACTGCATGTTCAAGGTTTTCCTGAAAAACCATCAGAGTTCAGGCTCATCCATCCCAAAGGAGCAATCCTTGTTCACTATCAAGGCGGAAATTATTCAGAAACCAAAAGTCTTGGATATATTTATCAGGATAAAAAGCTTGAATTCAGCATCACCATAGTGATGAAACACCTCAGAACCCACGAGGGTGCATATGAATATTTGGATAAAGTCAGACAAATATTAACAGGGTATAAGCCTGAAAATTGCACAAAAATGTACCCGACAAAAGAAGAATTTATCTCTGAAGACAATGGTCTTTGGCAGTATTCAATAAATTTTGTCACAACTACACCGGTTTTAGAAATTATAGAGGAGTAAAATATGCCTGCAAATTTCCTTCACGGAGTTGAAACAATAGAAATCAAAAAAGGTACTCGCACTATTAAAACTGTAAAAACTGCAGTTATTGGTCTTGTTGGTACAGCACCTATTAATACGGTTAATACTGAATACAAGACAATAAATAAACCAACTTTGATTACAAATGAAAAAGACGGGGCATTGTATTTCGGTCAAGAAACAAGCGGTTTTACAATCCCCTCTGCTCTAAAAGCTATTTTTGACCAAGGAGCAGGAATTGTCATTGTTATAAATGTCTTTGACCCTGCAGTTCATATAACTATTGATGAAGTTGAAGTTTCAGATATCGTCGGCGGAGTTGATGCTCAAGGCAAAAGAACAGGAATAAAGGCGTTTAAAGATTGTTACTCCCTGTTTGGGTTTTATCCGAAAACTATCATTGCCCCAAAATATTGTGAAGACACAGCAGTAACAACTGAAATGAATGTTATTGCTACAAATATCAGAGCCATAGGGCTTGTCGATGCACCTGTCGGAACAACTGTTCAAAATGCAATTACAGGCAGAGGTCCAAGCGGAACTATCAATTACAATTTCAGCTCTGACAGACTTGTTCTTTGCTATCCGCACCTAAAAGTATATGACACAGCCACAAATACAGAAAAACTTGAACCATATTCGCAACGACTTGCAGGTGTTATTGCCGCAAAAGACATATCAAAAGGTTATCATTGGTCGCCTAGTAATACAGAAATCCAAGGTATAACAGGAGTTGAAAGACAACTTACTTCAATGATTAATGACCCTAGCAGCGAAGTTAATCTTTTGAATGAAGCAGGAATTTTAACTGTTTTCAATTCTTTCGGTTCAGGTTTCAGAACTTGGGGAAACAGAAATTCATCCTACCCAACAAATACAGACCCGACAAATTTTATCAATATTAGAAGAACGGCAGATATTCTCCATGAAAGTGTTGAATATTCGATGCTCCAATTTATCGATTATCCGATAGATAACGGCTTCATTGATTCAATTTGTGAAACAGTAAATGCCTTTATCAGAACTCTAATCGGCAGAGGTGCATTGACAGATGGGAAATGCAAATTCAACCCCGATAAAAATCCGCCTTCAGAAATTGCAAATGGGCATCTGACTTTCGATATCGAATTTATGCCGCCGACTCCTGCTGAACGTATTACTTTTGAAAGCTTTATCAATATTGAATTGCTTAAAAATCTTACAGGGAGTGCTGCATGAAATTAAGTATAAACATAAAAGGGAAATTGGAACTTTATACAGATTTATATGACATCTGCTTTGAATGTTCACAAAAAGAACACTGCCCACTTATTGGTGCAATAAAATCAGAAGTCGTTGTCCCGAGATATGAAACCATAGAAATAGTAAGATGCGGGTTGTTTAAATCATACAGAACAACTCCGAATACTCCGCATAATATTTGCAAAAAATATCTAAAAAATATTACGGATGAAATTCTAAAGTTAAAAATATTCAACTTTAGAAAAAATTTTCTGACAAAAACCAAACTTAATCAAAATACAGGGGGTAGAGTATGAGTAAGATAAAGATAAATAGGCTTACCAACGCCAATATTTATATGGACGGCAATAACTTACTCGGGCGAGCAGAAGAAATTCAGCTTCCTCAGATAAAGCACAAAATGGCTGACCACAAAGCTTTGGGAATGGTCGGCAGTGCAGAGTTTTTTGCAGGAATAGATAAGCTTGAATGCAAAATCAAGTGGAATTCACTTTATACAGAAGTTTTAAAGAAAGCTGCAAACCCTTTTGTAGCAGTTCAAATTCAGGCAAGAGCTTCACTTGAAACATATAACGGAATGGGAAGATTGGCAGAAGTTCCAGCAATTGCATATATTTCAGGAACTTTTAAAGAATTTCCCCTCGGGACATTAAAACCTCAAGAAAATGCAGAATATGAAACAACAATGAGCGTAAATTACGCAAAACTTATTGTCGCAGGTGAAGAAATCTTTGAAATAGATGTTCTTGAAAATATCTACAAAGTTGATGGAGTAGATGTTTTAACAACATTCAGACTCAATACCGGAGGTTAGGAGATGCCTCAAAAATCAAAATTTGTCTCAAATTTTAGTTTTTTGAGACAGCGACCTTTCAAAAGTGAAAAATGGCTAAAAGTAAATTTTCGACATTTTGAAACTAGCTGTCTAAATTTGTGCCAGATTGTCCAACCAGAAATCATTACTTTGATAAAAAGATGTTAAAACAGTCTCTGATTCACAAGATGGGCAAACCCACTCATCGTTTTCATCTTTGAACATATAGGAATCACAAGTTTTACATTTTCTGGTCATTTAAATCACCTCGTCATTAGGAACTGAAATTTCATGATACCAATTTTTACAAAAAATAGAATAGGAGAATTGTATGAGAAAAATTACATTACCAAGCGGAAAAATTGCCTCTTTTAAAGACGGCAAAGGCATTGACCTTCTAAACGCCCAACGAAAGGCAAAAACTTCAGATGAAATACTTTTTGCCCTCATAGCAGAAGTAGCTGAAATAGATGAACAACCTTTAATTTATGAGGATTTATTAGAAATGGGGCTTGAAGATGTCCTTGCACTGCAGGCAGAAATTTCGGGGAAGTTTCAGTCATTACCCCAGAGTGTATCATCCACCTTGCCAAAACCACTGGCTGGAGCTACTGCGAAATAAAAGAAATGGACTTGACTGAACTTGAATTTTGGATAAAAGAAGCTATTAAATACAAAACAACTGACTCTGAGGATATAGAAGAAATATGTTAGACAACGCAATGAAAGTATCTTTAACCCTGATTGCCTTTGACAAAATGTCGAGGGTAATCAAAGATGCTGTGAATAAGTCTAATGATGAATTCAACAAATTGCAAAAAGAAGTGAAACAGACCTCTGACTCAATAGAATCGCTCGGTAAAAATATGATGGCACTTGGTGGAGGAATGACAATCGGAGGTCTTGGACTTGCACATACTCTTGGTTTAACCGATGCAATTCCGCAAGCTCTTGAAATGGAGCATCGAATCAGGGAACTCGGCAACGTAGGACAACTTACAGATAAACAACTTGCAGGCATGAATGTATGTCTTGGGCAGATTTCAAAATATACCAATCAATTCAGACCCGATATTATTGAAGGCTTAAGTGTTCTTGTAGCTTCAGGAGTTGACCCGACAAAAGCCCTTAATTATATGAATGTCATCGGCAAAACCGCAACAGCAGAGCAAGCAGCAATTGTCGATATTTCAAAAACTGCTTTTTCTGTAACAGACAACCTGAAAGTTCCTGTTTCACAATTATCAAAAACTATGGATATTCTTGCCCAATCAGGAAAAGAAGGTAGATTTGAACTAAAAGATATGGCAGGAGAATTCCCTGGACTAACCGCAAGTGCAAGTATGCTTGGAATGAAGGGTGTTCCTGCTGTAGCACAACTCGGTGCAGCACTTCAAGTTGCAATGAAAGGAGCGAAAGACTCATCAGAAGCTGCAAATAACCTTCAAAACTTTATGCAAAAACTCTCCGCACCTCAAACGATTAAAAACTTCAGCGAAATGGGAGTGAATATTAAGGATGTATTGACTAATGCGGTCGCTCAAGGCAAAGACCCGATTCTTGAGGTCTTAAATACAATTCAAAAAGTTACAGGCGGAGATCCGTTTAAATTGTCTGAAATATTTCAGGATATGCAAGTTTTAAATTTCATCAAACCGATGATGCAGAACCTGAAAGAATATGAACGAATCAAAGCATCTGCGTTAAGTGCTAATGGAATTGTTGATAGTGATTATAAAAATATAATGACAACCACTATTGAGCAATGGAACAGGCTCAAAATTAATATGATGGAAATTGTCCTGCCAAATCTCGCAGGACCACTGAAAATAGCCAATCAAATATTAGAAAAAATAAATCAAAATCCGATACTACAAAAAGGAATATTTGCAGCCATTGCAGGACTTACGGGTGGCGGAATACTTCTGACTATTCTTGGTGGTGCTTTTTTTGCAGTCGGAAATCTGACAAAAGGCTACGGGCAATTTCTACAATATGCAAGGGATTTAACCCCAATTTTAAGACAAAATACTATGCAATTATTGAAATTTCTCGGCTTAAATACAACTTTTCATAACCTTGATACAGCATCAAAACTCAAATCCGTTGGGAATCCTCTCGGTATAGATTTAAGCAAATTTTCTTTCAAAAGCGGTATAACTGCTGATATCAGAAGGATTGACAATACTCTTAGAGCATCTATATTCAAAACAATAAAAGAATTCCCCTCAACTATATCAAAAGCAACATCATCTTTGAAGGATTGGACTATTGCTTCAACTAAGGCAATACCTTCCAACTTTTCAAATGGCTTAAAAGTAATAAAAGCAGGATTTTTGGATATTCCTTCAAAAATCCGCTCCGCAATTGTAGCATTCAGGGCATTCTCGATGACTCTTTTAACTTCACCAATTGGTTGGATTGCTCTTGCTATCGGTGCTACAGCTTTTGTTATTTACAAATATTGGAAACCTATTACAGGATTTTTCAGAGGCATTTTTAGGGGGTTAAAGGAAGGGCTTGCTCCTTTACAGCCTGCTTTTAATTCTCTCGCCAAAGCCTTATCACCTGTCCTCACGCCACTAAAGGCAATATGGAATTGGTTTAAAAAACTGATTCAACCTGTTGAAGATACAGGCGGTGCCGCAGAAAAAATGGGGGTCAAATTTGGTAAGGTTCTGGCTCAAATTATTATCAAAGTAACAGATTTAATCAAAAAAATGTTTCAATTCGGAGCAAAAATTGCGGATATGCTCTCTCTTGGAATGCTCTCCAAAACAGGTACTACTCAAAAAGCAATCGCCAAACATTCACAAATCATCAGAGACCATCTTCCGCATTCACCTGCAAAAATCGGACCGCTCAAAGATTTGCATAAGGTAAAACTTATCGAAACAATCGCAGCAACAATCAAACCTGCACCTCTGTTTTCTGCAATGAATAAAGCTCTGTCTTTTAAATCAAAACAAATATCAATGGGTAATTCAAGACAAGGAAGTTCTAGTGGAAGTGTTTCGATTCACTACAATCCCAATATTTCAATAAATGGGGCAAGTCCACAAATAAAAGAGGATTTTGCAAAAATGCTTAAACAACACAAGGATGAAATTCTTAAAATGATACAAGCTGAAAATCACAGACAAGCGAGGTTAGCATACTAATGTTTGCACAACTCGGAGATATAACTTTTAATCTCATAACCTACTTTGAAGGGCTTGATGATTCCAAAAAATTTATTTTTGCAGAGCATCAAACAATTGAGGGCAAGCCCAAGCTTCAATTTGTAGGTGATGAGCTTGATGAGTTGAATTTAAGACTAAATTTTCATTCAATGTTTTGCACCCCTGAATATGAAATAAAAAAACTCAAAGATATTGCTAAAAAACACGAAGAACTTTCTTTCATTTTGGGCAACGGAAAATATATCGGCAAATTTGTAATTTTGGAAATATCTTCCACAACACAGCAATGTGACAGATTTGGGAATCTCATATCTATTGAAGCAGAAATTAAATTAAAAGAATGGATTGAAAAAAATGCGAAAGTCAAAAAGAAAAAGAAAAAACAAAGTACCAAAAAGAAAAAAGTTTCAAAAACAGCCCCCAAAAAAGCCAAAACACCGAAACAGATTGTTAGACAGCAATGAATGGGAATGAGTTTACTCCTGCTTCCGCTGATTTTTATGAATACATTACAAAAGACGGCGATAGATGGGATTTGATTGCCTATGAATTTTATTCTGATGCAACGCTATATGAACCAATAATTACAGCTAATCCTGAAGTCCCGATAACACCAATTCTACAGTCAGGATTAAAACTCAAAATCCCTGTCAGAGAAGAAATAGACGAAATAGAATTCATACTGCCTCCGTGGCGAAATTAAAAGGATAGAAAGTTGATAACCCCAATATTTAAAATTGAATACGAAAATAAGGATATTACAGCAAATATTTCATCAAATGTGCTGTCTGTTTCCTATACGGATTTTGAACACGGGCAAAGTGATGAGGTCGAAATTCAAATTGAGGATATTGAAAATCTTTGGAAATCAAGTTGGTATCCAAGCAAAGGCGATTCTTTAAAACTCAATATCGGATATGTCGGAGAAAAACTTTTAAATTGCGGAAGTTTTGAAATTGACGAACTGGAATTTGCTTCGCCTCCTGATACTATATCTCTAAAAGCACTTGCGGCAAATATTAAAAAAGCTCTGCGACAAAAAAATTCTGTTGCGTATGAGAACAAGACTTTACGGCAGATAGCTCAAGAAATATCAACTAAGCACAATTTAAAACTTGTCGGCAGTATTAAAGATGTAAAAATCAGGCGAATTACTCAGCACAAAAAACGTGACCTTGAATTTCTGAAAAACCTTGCAGAAGAATACGGATATATTTTCAAAATCTCAGACAATAAGCTCACCTTCTATGAAACTGCAAAATTAAAAAGTGCTGAGCCTGCAATTATTTTAACAAGGCAAGATTTGATTTCTTTTAATATCAAGGACAAAACTCATAACCAGTACAAATCCTGTGAAGTAAACTATCACGACCCAAAAAGTAAAAAACTTGTTTCCTCAAGCATCAAAGGAAACTCCACCAAGGGGGATTCTTTAAAATTGCATAAAAAATGTGAGAACAAAGAACAGGCAATTTTAAAAGCCAAAGCCGGAATAAATAAAAACTCTCCGGTTACAGGAAATATTTCATTGATGGGCAATCCGCATCTTGTTGCAGGATTGAATATTGAACTCAAAGGTCTTTATCATTTGAGCGGAAAATATCATATCAAACAAGTAAAACACACAATAAATAGAACGTCTGGGTACATTACTGAACTGGAGATAGAGAAATGCTGAAGTTTGGAATTGTGACAAATATCAACGAAAAAAATGCAACCGCCAGAGTCCAATTTCAAGAAGATGACGGCGTTGCATCTGATTGGCTTCCTATTTTGCAGGTTAAAACTCTAAGGGACAAATTCTATATTCTCCCCGATATTGGAGAACAAGTTGCTTGCCTTATGGATGAAAACCTAGAGGACGGAGTAATCTTGGGAGCAATTTATTCTGCAGAAGATGTTTGCCCTGTTTTTTCAAAGGATAAAATCATAGCCAAATTTCAAGACGGTTCAAACATTGAAATTAATAAATCGGCAGGTGATTTGAGTATAAGTTTTAACAATATCAAACTTAACGGCAAATTTATTTTAAACGGGGTGGATGTTGTTAAATTGTTCAACGCACATAACCACAATGAAACAAATTCTGTAACTCAAGCACCGAATCAGAGGTTAATTTAGATGAATTTAGACGAAATAATATCAGTAGACTGGCAATTTAAACTCAATGATATCGGCAATGCGGCAGAAGGAATTGATGATATTGACCAGTGCATAAAAATAATTCTTATGACAAGAAAGGGTTCTATCCCTCATCGTCCTAAATTTGGCTCTGATATTTGGCAATATATTGACTATCCTATAAATGAAGCTGTTCCAAATATTATAAGAGAGGCATACGATGCCATAACTCTTTGGGAAACAAGGGTTCAAATCAATTCAATCACGGCAGAAATTAATGAATCGCAGATAAATCTGAAAATCGACAGGCAGATTAAAAACACTGATATAAGTGGGATTTTGGAGGTAAAAGCGTGAGCTTGCCTGAACCAAATTTTATCAGCAGAGATATTGCTACAATAACTCAAGAGTGGATTGCCTTGTATGAGCAAAAAACAGGTAAAACACTACAACCTGCTCAGATTGAAAGAATTCTAATTGATGTCGGAGTCTATCGTGAATCCTTGCTTCGTATAGGAATTCAAGAAGCCGCAAAGCAGAATCTTGTTAATTTTGCTACTTATCCGATGCTTGATTATCTCGGAGAACTTGTCGGAGTTTATAGGATTGCTGCAAAAACTTCAACTACAACAATGAAATTCACCTTATCCGAAATTCAAACTTTTAATGTTGTTATCCCTATAGGAACGGAAATTGAATCAAAAGACGGCAAAATAATCTTCAAAACTATATCAGATGCACTTGTTTTTGCAGGTCAATTATATATTTTAGTTCAAGCAGAAGCAGAAATCACAGGAACTCTTGGGAACGGATATCTTGCAGGTGAAATCAAAAACTTGATTACTCCCATTCCGTATGTAGAAACTGCGGAAAATATATCAGAGAGCTCAAGCGGAGCGGACGAAGAAGATGATGACTCCTTTAGAATCCGAATCAAACAAGCTCCTGAAAAATTCTCTAATGCAGGTAGCAAAGGAGCTTATAAATATTGGGTAGAAACTGCTCATCAAGATATTATCGATGTTGCTGTTTTAAGCCCGAGTGCAGGAGTGGTAAAAATCTATCCGCTGACAAAATACGGAAATCCTTCACCTGAAATTATTTCTGCCGTACAAAATATTCTCAGCGATGATAAAGTTCGACCGCTTACAGATAATGTGATTGTAGAATCACCTCAAAAAATCGATTTTCAAATTACAGGCGACATAACTCTATATAACTATGCTGATGCTCAAAGTGTGGAATCTGAAATCCAGACAGTTTTACAAGCATACATTTCATCTTTGAAATTGAAATTAGGCAAAGACATTGTACCATCACAAATTATTGTAATTTTAAGCAACATTTATGGCGTGTCCAGGGTCGATTTAACCACCCCTATATTCACTGACATCCTTGAATATCAGTGGGCAAATTGTACAAATTTCCAAATAAATATTGCAGGTTACACAAATGGCTGATAATTCGATAAATCAACTTATACCGATAAACGATGCAAACTCAAAAGCCTTCAATGATCTGTTTGACAGGCTTGGAACTTTGGATTTAACAGTATTGCTTATTTACCTTATTGATAATGTTGAATCATCAGCTTTATCTCATCTTGGGGAGCAATTCCACGTGATGGGATTTGAAGGATGGATTTTTGGGCTTACAGATAAAGAAAAACGAGATTTGATAAAAAATGCTGTTCAAATTCACAAATACAAAGGGACAAAATTTGCTATACGGAAGGTTTTTGAATCTCTCAATATTGAAGGGCAAGTTTCAGAATGGTTTGAATACGACGGAAATCCTTTCCATTTCAAGATAAGGATTCTTTTAAATGACAGACCTTACAATTCCACAACTTTTAAAAATCTCAAAAATATGGTTGAAGAATACAAAAATATCCGAAGTGTGCTTGAAGAAATCAGCATCGAATCTCAATTTACAATGCAACCCAATTGGGCATCTTACACCAATGCAGAAAATGAGGTGTTGATAATATGAGCAATATTTTTCAAAATATTTTGACAGTGAAAGGACAGCAAAAAAGAACTGTCGCAGAAACAGGCGGAGCCTCTTTAAATATTACCTATTTTAAAATCGGCGATAGCAATGGGCAATATTATGAACCAAGTGAAGCACAAATTGACCTTGTAAATACAAAATACACAGCTAATTTTACAGGGCAAAGTCAAATCTTGATAAACCCAACATCACCGAATGAAGTTTTATACAAATGTTTTATACCTGCAGAGATTGGGGGTTTTACGATTCGAGAACTCGGACTATTTGATTCGAATAATGATTTAATTTTGATTTGCAAACTTCCTGCACAAGACAAATTTGCTCTTGATTCAGGTCTGTATCAGCCTTTGACTTTTACTCCCAAGATTATTTTTACTAATCCGCAAAGTCAGGTCAATTTAACAATAACAAGTCAAATTATTGCTACGCAAAATTTTGTAACCCAAGAACTTTCAAATCATAAAACTGATATTTTGGGACATAAAGAACTTTTTGATGTAAAAGCTAATAGCACAGCACTAATATTTACCCAAACCCAAATTGGCAATGTTTCAACAATGACAACAAACTCCAAAATCATTGCAAATGCCATTAATGAAATTAATTCTAATAAAATAAATAAAGATGGTTCTATTGATTTAACAGGTTTACAAAAATACTCCACAAATTTAACGCCTACAGACGATAAACATCTTATACCTAAAAAATATGCTGATGATATAAAAGCTTTAATAAAAAGTGCTATCACTCATAATGCAGTCAACAGCGGTTTTGCACTGACTTATTCAGGAACAACGCTAAATTATACAAGTGGAGTTATAACAGATATAAACCGTAATAGTATTAATGCATCAGCAGGGTCAAAAACTCTTACTGATTTGACTACAGGTACAAAATACCTTTATTTTAGCAATGGCACAATGGAGGCTTATTCACAACCTTTTTACAAACAAAATACGACTCCATCCTCACCTTTAACAGGTATGGTATGGGAAGATACAATCATAGAACCTCTTGTTCAGAAGAAATACAATGGTTCTACTTGGGATGTTTATAATGGCGTTTATATCGGAACAGCCACAACAAACGGTACTGCAATTACAGCAGTATCAAATGTACCATATAACCAAAATGGCTATAATTTAAATATAAATAGTTTTACACAAAGTTTGGCTTCAAACGGGTGGACTAAACTACCTAATGGACTTCTATTGCAATGGGGAATTTGTAATAGAAGTGTAGGTGGTACTTACAATGCTTTCCCAATAACTTTCCCTGTAGCGTGTAAGGGTGTTTATGCAACTCCTAAATATGGACCGGCGAATATTTGGGGGTATGGTATGGCGACTGAGTATGCCACAGTTTCTGGGTTCAACGCTTATGCTAATGACCAAACACCTAGCATTCAGGCGTGGTATTTTGCAATAGGTTTTTAAGGAAAAAACAATGATAAAAAAAGAAATAAAAGAAGATAACAGTTTTGGCGGTAATTATACAGATGAACTTGATTATTCAGTTCTTCCAGGAAAATTCATATTAATTACAGAAGAACAGCGTGATTATATTGATGCAAATTTTGATAAATTACACTACGACGAAACTCAAGATGGGATTTTTGAAAGTCCAAAAGGAGTTGTTGATATATCGCAAACTCCTGAATATATTGCAAAAAAACGTCTTACAGAAATTGAAGCTGAACTCAAAAATCAGGATTTAATATTTCTGCAAAAAACAGAAGCAATAAAAGAATTTAACGGCAAAAAGTATAAAGTAAAATACGTAAATGATTATCAAACTTTGGTCTTATTATCTTTTGTGGATGACCTAGAAATCAAAGACATTTGGGATGCGACCGAACTTGAATTTATATCGATGACAAAAGCTGAGGTGCAAGCTTTATATGAATTTTTGAAACCCGATTACGAATCAGCTTTTCAGGATAGAAAAACAAACAGATCCAAATTATTAAAAGAAAAAATAGAATTACAAAATGGAGAAATGGGAAATGATTAAAGCAGAAATTGAAAACTTCACGGAAAAAGAATTAAGCTGCAGGTGCTGCGGAAAACTTGTGATTAATAATGAAGCCCTGATTTGTCTTCAGGCATTTAGATATTACCTGAACAGAAAGTATGGCAGAAATATCAGAATCACAATCAACTGCGGAACAAGATGCGAAAAACACAACAAAGAAGTCGGCGGAGAAAAAGGAAGTTTTCATCTTACTGGTCAAGCGTTTGATATTATTGCTCCCGATTTGGATTACAAGATTTTATACATCGAAGTTCTTCTGTCAAAATTATTCTCTACCGCAATAAGATATGACAAATCATTGTTTGTCCATGTTGATACAAGAAAAAGAAAGAATTTCGCAGTGAAAGGATGGTCGGTAAATAAATGATAGATATTAAAAAACTTGATAAATCAAAAACTTACTGCATCTATGTAATCGGTTCAGGAATTATTTCAAATTTGATACAGAAAATCTCTAAAAAAGAAGCTGTAAAATTATCGGATTTAAAATCAAAAAATATCTCTACCCATGTTGCAATGCTGTGTTTTTTAGATGATTGGTATGTATATGAATCCCATTCAAAGTTCAATGGAACACGCAAAGTATCTTTTGGGAAATGGCTACAGGATGAAAAACAGGAACAGATTTTTTGCTACCAACACGATTTCGATACCGAAATTATGGAACATTATATCAAATTCAATCCGGGTTATTCCATAGCTGACATTAGCAGATTCGCTTTTGATAATTTTTCCAATGCTAAGCCCCAAGATATTTTCAATAATAACCCAGGTATTGTTTGCTCTGAATATGCAGCACTTTGTACTATTTCAAAAAACAAAAATATTTGTTATGCCTTTGGATTGCCTACATTTCAAATAAAGCCATTACATTTTCAAATATTGAGAGGAATAAAATGATTTTTAAAAAATTGATTCAAAAATTTGATATTTCACATATGCCGATTGAGGAAAAACTAAAAATAGCAAAAAAGATTGTAGCGAAATTTAACTTTGAAATATGCGAACAACTTTCTGAAGAAGAGTTAAAAATATCAATTCAGGCAATTTTATTGATTATCTTTGTATCACACGGAATCCCTCCAACCGTAGCTTTATTCCTTTCAAAAATAATTGCGGAGGTAACTTTTAAAAAAATAATGGAAGCCGAAGATTTATTTGATTATTTAAAAGCAAACTTATGTCCGAATGATACGAAATACAAGACTTTTCCGAGTAATGAGTTGAGGTTTGATACTTTCAGTGTAAATTGACAGTGTTACAAGAGCAAAGGAGATTAAAACAATGGATATCGCATACGGCACAAAGGTTTACGACTATAATAAACAATGTATTGGGATTTTGATTTGCACTTACAATTTAGGTTTCGTTGATGCACCAAATGAAATGGGAGCTAAAGTTGTTGATACAAAAGGCAAATCATATCCGACAAACCTTTATAACTTAACACCTGTTAATGACTTAACAGATGAGCAAATCAAAGAACTCAACATCCCTAAATGCTTTTTGGAAAATTAAGGAGATAAAAATGAATAAACTTGAAAAAATATCACATATCCCATTAGGCAGAATTTTTAAAGATGAACATTTCAAAGATTGGTTAGCAAAAAATACTGATGAAATTAAAAATGCTTTAAAAATTCAGGAGTGGGAATTGGAGCAAAAGAATAAAGATAATATAGAATTTATTTTTACGGATTTTGATAGTCGTAAAAAAATATTTGTTTACTGCGATATGGGTAGATTTCAAGAGGAAAATCTGTTTGATATTTTAGCGAAAATTGATAAAGGATGCAGAGTTGTTTGGATTTTGGAAAGACCTGAAGACAAAACAATATCAGCAGTTATAAATATTAATTTGCTTGCTGGTAAAAAGTTCATAACATTAATGACAGCTCAAGCCTACAAGATTGGGGATTCAAAAACATTTATTGAGTTTAGAGAACATTAAAATTCAAAAAGTCCTTTAAACTGTAATCCTTTCACTTTAGGCTTTTAGGTTGGTGGTATATACAATTTATCACCAACCTCTGAAATTATTGCAATACAGTCAAATATATTACGACTATTTTTATTTTTTCTGAATTTGCTTTTTAATAATATTGTAAATTTGTCGTTGGGTTAAACTAAAAGCTAGGCTTAATTCCAACAAAGTTTTTTTGGTTCCGTCATATTTTCTACAAATATATTTGTCTCTGAGATTATTCAATGCCTTACTTGGGATGCAAATCATAACGCCTGGAAGATTTTTCATAAGCTTTATAGCCGTTTTAACCCCGCAAAGAGACGCTATTATTTTTAGTTCTATATTCGGCATTTCATCTTCAGTAATCTCATCAAGCCAAGGTCTATCCACGAAATTCCCTCTTGGAAATTTCTTCATCTGCTACTGCAAAGCTATAAATACGAATGAATACAACCATTATAAATTTTAGCCCCCAAAGCCATATCTCTACAGATAAAAAATATGACAATATAATACAATACCTGTTTATATAATTATACCATTTTTTACAACTATTTAAAGTATAAACTCGAATTTTATAAGAAATAATAAGTAAATAATTTAAGTACTTTTTTATATAAAAAACACTTGAAACAATTTTTTATACTATAATTAAGAAATGGAAAATAAAAAAATATATATAGCAGGACATAGAGGTCTTGTGGGAAGTGCCCTAGAGAGAGAACTTCGAAAAAAAGGCTATGCGAATATCATAACAAAAACCCGCAATGAGCTTGATTTGTGCGATGCAGAAGCAGTAAAAGAATTCCTTAAAAAGGAAAAGCCTGATTGGGTGTTTCTTGCTGCTGCAAAAGCCGGAGGGATTCATGCAAACAGCACTTATCCCGTTGATTTCTTGCTCGATAATTTAAAAATCCAAAATAATATCATAGAAAATTCTTACAAAATAGGTGTCAAAAAATTAATGTTTTTGGGTTCAAGTTGTATTTATCCCAAAAATGCCCCACGCCCGATAAAAGAAGAATATCTTTTGACCTCAGAGCTTGAAAAAACAAATGAAGCTTATGCATTGGCTAAGATTACAGGCTTAAAGCTTTGCAATGCTTATAATCGCCAATATGGTACAGATTATATTTCCGCAATGCCTTGTAATTTGTATGGAATAAATGACAATTATCATCCTGAAAATGCTCATGTAATTCCGATGCTTATCAAAAGGTTTCATGAGGCAAAACTACAAGGTTTGAAAGAAGTTGAAGCTTGGGGCACAGGTACTCCAAGAAGAGAATTTTTATTTTCTGATGATTTGGCAGAAGCTTGCGTCTACTTGATGGGAAATAAAACGGCTGCTGAAATCGGCGAATTTATTAATATCGGCAAAGGTTCTGATATAAAAATAAAAGAACTTGTACAAAATATAAAAGAAACAGTCGGTTTTGAAGGTGAAATAATATGGGACACATCAAAACCTGATGGCACAATGCAAAAACTTATGGACTCATCAAAAATAAAAGCTCTGGGATGGAGCCCTAAAACTGATTTTAAGGAAGGTTTAAAATTAGCTTACAATGATTTTTTAAGTAAACAATAGAGGATGCAAAAATGGCAAAAAAAGCTTTAATTACAGGAATTACAGGGCAAGACGGAAGCTATTTGGCAGATTTATTGCTTGAAAAAGGATATGAAGTTCACGGTATGAAACGTCGTTCTTCTTCTTTTAATACAAGCCGTATAGACCATTTGTATCAAGACACTCACAAAAAAGATTTGAAATTTAAACTTCATTATGGCGATTTAACGGATTCTACAAATTTGATTCGTTTGATTCAAGAAATTCAGCCTGATGAAATTTATAATCTTGCAGCACAATCACACGTAAAAGTATCTTTCGATTGTCCTGAATATACAGCAAATGTTGATGGATTAGGGACTTTAAGAATTTTAGAAGCTATTAGAATTTGTAAGCTTGAAAAGAAAACTAAATTCTATCAAGCTTCAACATCAGAGCTTTATGGATTGGTTCAAGAAACTCCTCAAAAAGAAACTACGCCATTCTATCCTCGTTCCCCTTATGCTTGTGCAAAGATTTATGGGTATTGGATTACTGTCAATTATCGTGAGGCATATGATATGTTTGCCTGCAATGGGATTTTGTTCAATCATGAAAGCCCAAGACGCGGAGAAACTTTTGTAACTCGCAAAATCACTCGTTCAGCAGTTAGAATAAAACTTGGTATGGAAGAAAAACTATACCTAGGCAATTTGGACTCCAAGCGTGATTGGGGTCATGCAAAAGATTACGTCGAAGGTATGTGGCTTGTACTTCAGCAAGATAAGCCTGAGGATTTCGTCCTTGCTACAGGTGTTACAACCACTATTCGCGACTTCTGTGAAATGACTTTTAAAGAACTCGGCATAGAACTTGAATGGCAAGGCGAAGGCATCGATGAAAAAGGTATAGACAAAGCAACAGGTGAAGTAATTATCGAAGTCGACCCAAGATATTTCCGTCCGACAGAAGTTGATTTGCTTCTTGGCGATGCTACAAAAGCTCAACAAAAACTTGGCTGGAAGCCAAAATACGACCTTCCTATGCTTGTAAAAGAAATGGTTAAAGAAGACCTTAAAGAAGCAAAAAAAGAAAATTTCTTACGCGAGCAAGGTTACGAAATCTTGATTCCACAGGAATAGTTTTATGAAAAAACCCAAAATTGAATTCATTTTAATAAGTTGTTGCACTTGCCAAAGACCCAATATGCTTAAAATGGCATTGGAGAGTGCTAGAAATCTTATTTTGCCTTCCAATGTAAGAATAGAACTTTTGATTATTGATAATGACAAATGGGCTTCAGGGCAAAAAGTAGTGGAAGAATTACAACAATCTTTCCCTGTCAAAATGAATTATTTTGTGGAAGAAAAAAGAGGTATTTCAAATGCCAGAAATAAGCTTTTGAAAGAAGCTTTAAATCTAGGCGCAACACATATAGCACTTTTTGATGATGATGAAATTTTAGATTCAAATTGGTTGATTTCTCATTATGATTATTATAATCAAAATCCTGAAGCATTAATAATTTCTGGACCTACTTATAATTTATTCGAAAATCTTGTACCTAAATATATTGAAAAAAATAATATCTTTAAATCATCAACAACCAAAAAAACAGGACAAATCAGACATATTTGTGCAAGCGGCAATGTATTTTTCCCTACAACTATTATGAGTGAAGCAGGTATTTATTTTGATACAGGCTATGTTTTTATGGGAGGAGAAGATGGAGATTTCTTTTCTAAAGCGGCAAAAGCAGGCTTTACTATAGTTTGGAATAATGATGCTATCAATAAAGAATTAATAGGTGACGAAAGAGCCAATATAAAATGGATTTTGGATAGAAATTATTATAATGGATATTCTGGAACATATTTGAAATTTAAGAAAAAAAGCTCTTTTTTAAAGAAGTTATTTTTTATGAGTAAAACAACCGTAGTCTTCTTGCTAGATTGTTTGCTTGTACCAGTTTCATTGATTTTAGGTTTGCCTGTATTTTTTAATACTCTCGGAATAACCTATAAAACAAAAGGTAAATTGGATGCTATCATCCAGAATAAACCTTTAAATTATTATGAAAATATCTGCGGAAATTAATCTAATAATGTCTTTTCTTTTATAAAATCCAAAACAGTTTGTACTGTAATAGAAGTCATACAAGGTTTATACTTGTCATCTTGGGCTTGAAGGCAAACTTTGTCACATCCTGTTTCACATTTGTAGAGGGGATCTATAGAATAACCTTTTGTTCCATAAGGTCCGCAAGATGTGGCAGGCGTTGAGCCCATTAATCCTAATGTGTTCACTCCTAATGCCGAAGCCATATGTAATGGCCCAGAATCTCCCGAAATAAACAAATCAGCTTTTTTAAATAAAGCCGCACTTTTATCCAACGTTAATTCGCCTGAAAATAATACTGAAGAATCAATTTTTAAAAGTTCTTTGTGGTATTCTTTTTCGCCTTTTGAACCAACAATAAAAACAGTGCCGCCGTGTTTTTTAATTAATTTGTTTGATAAATCAATCCAGTTTGTTAGAGGCCAGATTCTGCCTTGCCTGGCATTATCGTTTTCACCGCCAGGATTTATAACAATAAAAGGTCTTGGATATTTTTGTATTTTAGATTCGACAGACGCTAGAGTTTTGTCTGACAAAAATAGTTTCAAGTCTTTAGGTTTTTCAAGGTCAGGAAAAACTTCTTTGCCACTATTGAAAAAGGCATCAACAGCGTGGACTCTAAATTTGTTGCGATACACTACTTTCTTGGGGTTTGCTATCAAATTAATAAATCTGTTGCGGATAGAATTTTGCATATTTATAACTATATCGAATTTTTCTTTTCGAAATTGTAGTCCTAATTTCAAAAGGTATAAAAAGTCATCTTTTTTGCTATTATCAAATCTATAAACTTTTGCTAAATTGGGATCAGCTTCCAGCAAAGGTACAATAAAGTCAGAAGTTAAAAAATGGAGTTCGCAATTGGGATGGTTTTCTTTTATTGATTGATGAATAATAGTCGTATGTACGACATCTCCAATTGCTCCAAATCTAATTACTAGTATCTTTTTGTTCATAAATATAATATACGTAAAATAGACTAAAAGAACAATTCAAATGTAAATTATATAAATTAATTTAAAAATTTTCAGCAACCCTTAAAACGTAGCCGAAATATTCATTATTTTTGTATTTTGAAGCTATTTCAATTACTTGTTCTCTACTCAAATAGCCCCTACGAAGAGCTATTTCTTCGAGGGAAGCAATTTTGATGCCTTGGTTTTCTTCAATTGTATGAACATATTGAGATGCCTGTAAAAGCGAATCGTGTGTGCCTGTATCAAGCCATGCAAAACCACGTCCAAGGTTAATTACAGCAAGCTGATTTTTCTCCAAATAAACTTTATTCAAGTCTGTAATTTCAAGCTCACCTCTGGCGGATGGTTTTAGGTTTTTGGCATATTCTACGACTTTATTGTCATAAAAATACAACCCTGTAACTGCAAAATTTGATTTTGGTTTGGCAGGTTTTTCTTCAATCGAAATAACTTTGTTGTTGCCATCAAACTCTACTACGCCAAATCTTTCAGGGTCTTTTACTTGATAGCCAAAAACAGTTGCGCCCTGTGTTTTTTCTTTTGCTTCTTTGAGCATTTGCGAAAATCCTACGCCGTAGAAAATATTATCCCCTAGAACCATTGCAACAGAGTCATTGCCAATGAATTCTTTTCCCAAGATGAATGCCTGTGCAAGTCCATCGGGACTTGGCTGTTCGACGTAAGAAAATTTGACACCGAATTGTTCGCCAGAGCCGAGAAGTTTTTGGAAATTCGGCAAATCATGAGGGGTTGAAATGATAAGAATATCTTGAATTCCAGCAAGCATTAATACTGAAATTGGGTGATAAATCATAGGTTTGTCATATACAGGCAATAATTGTTTAGAGACAGATATTGTGCTCGGGTAAAGTCTTGTGCCAGAACCGCCCGCCAGAACTATTCCTTTCATATTAACCTCGCATTTCTATATATTTTTTCAGTGCTTCTTTCCAATGTTGACAAGCGCCTGCATTATCCATTACAGAAGATTTAGGACGTTTTGCAGGGCGAGGGAATTCATCAGTAGTACAAGGAAGTACTTTTGTGGCAATTTTTAAAAGATTTAATGCTTCGCAGGCAAATTCATGCCAACTTGCTTTGCCGCTTCCGCAAAAATGATAAATTCCATAAGGTTTTTCTTCTTGCATCAAAGACAAAATAAAATTCGCCAAATCAACTGTCCAAGTAGGGCAACCAAATTGGTCATTCACAACTTTTATTTCCGGCATTTTTTGAGCCAAATCAATAATTGTTTCGACAAAATTTTTGCCTTTGTGACCATAAAGCCAACTTGTGCGGACTATATAATATTTTTTGCAATATTTTTCGATTGCAATTTCGCCATCGGCTTTACTTTGTCCATAAATTCCCAAAGGATTTCTCGTATCTGTCGGCAAATATGGTTCGCAGGATTCGCCGTTAAAAACATAGTCGGTCGAAATATAAATTATCGGGATGTCTTTGTCGGCACAGATTTTAGCAATATTTTCAGTACCTTGGGCGTTTATTAAAAAAGCCATTTTGGAATCTTGTTCTGCTTTGTCCACATTTGTGTATGCGGCGCAATGAACCACAAAAGCAGGCTTATAGTACTTGATGACATATTCTGCTTGATTGAAATTAGCAATATTTAGGTTGTCTACATCGGTTTCAATGACTTTGTAGCCATTTTGTTTTAGCAGAGGGCACAAATCTTGCCCCAGCATACCTTTTGCTCCTGTAACGAGGACTGTTTTCATCTACACCAAACTCGCTTTCTTTGACTCTAAATTTTGCATCCATTCTTGATTGTTCAAATACCAATCTATAGTGAGTTTTATGCCTTCTTCAAATGTCAAAGACGGCTCCCATCCCAGTTCTGTTTGGATTTTTTTATTGTCAATTGCATAGCGTTTGTCGTGTCCTAAGCGGTCTTCGACATATTTTATAGAACTCTCATCTTTGCCCATGGCCTCTAGAATGATGCGGGTTATTTCCATATTTGTTTTTTCGTTGTGCCCACCGATATTATAGACTTCTCCGATTTTACCTTTGTGTAAGACTGTATCTATTGCAGCACAATGGTCATAAACATATAGCCAGTCACGAACATTCAATCCATCGCCGTAGACAGGGACTTTTTCACCTTTCAAAAGTTGTGAAATAAAGAAAGGGATAAGTTTTTCAGGATATTGGTATGGACCGTAGTTATTTGAACAGCGAGTTGTCAAAACAGGCATTCCGTAAGTTTCAAAATAAGCTCTGACAAGCATATCAGCAGAAGCTTTACTTGCAGAATACGGGCTATTTGGAGCGATAGGGGTGGTTTCTGTAAAATACCCCGTTTTTCCCAAAGAACCATAGACTTCGTCAGTTGAAACTTGAAGGTATCTTTCGATGCCTATCTCTCTAGCGGCTTGAAGCAAATTCAAAGTACCTTTTACATTTGTATCGATGAAGATTTCAGGACCTGTAATGCTTCTGTCCACGTGGCTTTCAGCTGCAAAATTGACTACTGTATTGACCTGTGAAATCAAATCACGAACCAAGTTTTTGTCACAAATATCGCCGTGAACAAAAGTATAATTCGGGTTATTTTTGATATCATTCAGGTTTTCGATATTTCCTGCATAAGTAAGTGCATCAAGGTTTATCACTTGATAGTCAGGATATTTATTCAAAATATGCCTTACAAAACAACTTCCAATAAAGCCTGCGCCGCCTGTTACTAATAATCTCATAGCAAATCCTCATTTGTTAAATTTTTTAAAAATGGCTGAATATTATCTTTATCACTAACTAAAGGTTCAAACTCGAAACCCCAATCGATATTTATAGTCGGGTCATTCCATCTTATGCCTCTATCGAGTTCTGGGCAGAATTCATTTGATGTTTTATATAATAACTCAGCTTCATCAGATAGTACAACAAAACCATGCGCAAATCCTTCAGGAATATAGAGCATATTTTTATTTTCTTCTGAAAGTTCATATCCGACCCATTGCCCAAATGTTTTTGAGTCTTTTCTGATATCAACTGCTACATCAAAAATTGAGCCATTGGTACAGCGGACCAATTTGGCTTGAGCTTTTGGATTGAGTTGGTAATGAAGTCCTCTTAAGACTCCCTTTGTGGATTTGGAATGATTATCTTGAACAAAATCATCGAGGATTCCATTTTGTTCAAATTCAGATTTTTTGTAAGATTCCATAAAAAAGCCGCGATTATCGCCAAAAACCTTTGGCTCTACTAATATGACATCTTCTATTTTGGTTCTATTAAATGTAAATGGCATAAAACCTCTTTTCAAGAAGATTATAATATAAAAAGGCGGTATTATACAAATTGATTATAGGAAAACAGTTTCAAAAATCTTGTCAATTTCTACTTTATTTTCATCAACAAGACTTTTGTAACGTTGAACAGTAAAATCTAAAGAACTATGCCCCAGAGCTTCTTTTATAAAAGAAAGAGGCACATTATTTTTAATTAGTAATGAGGCGTAAATATCTCTTAAGTTACTAAATTTTATTATTTTTATTCCTGCTTTTTTTATTCCTGAACTGAAACTATATTTTTTAACAGTTTCAATATTTTGATAATTTCCATCATTGCTAGGAAATAAAAGATTATTTATGTTTTTAGGGCATTTTTTCTGCGAAGATATTAAAATTTCTAAAAGTTTTGGAATTATATAAACAGTTCTAATTAAATTAGATTTTTTATAGTGCAATACCCCTTTTTTATATAGTGCTTTGTCAATTTTAATAATATTACTTTTAAAATCAATATCACTCCATTGCAAAGCTAGCAGTTCCTCTAAATTAATACCTGTAGTTATTGCCATTAAAAGCATAGCGTAAAATTTTGGGGAGTGTATTTGAGTTGAATTTAGAAAAATTTTAATTTCGCTTTTATCAAGTAGGATTATCTCATTTTCAATACATTTGAATTTCTTTATAACATCGCTTACTATTTCTTCATTTCCGTATAGGCTTAAAATACTTCTTAAAACATTAAGGTGTATATTTATGCTGTTTGTAGAAAAACCATCATTAATTTTGCTTTGGATGAAATCATTTAATTTCTCTATAGTTATATTTTCTAGTCTCATTCTGCTGAAAAATGGGGTTAAATGATTTTTTACAATGCTTTTATATGATTTATAAGCTTGGAAACTTATGCTTTTAGATTCTGTCTCTAGAAATATTTTTGCAGCATGATCAAAATTTTCCAATTTAACTTTATATAATTGTCTCGGCTTTATTTTTTTCTCATCGTCGATAATTTTCATAAACTTTGAAATATCAGAAGGTATAGCTCTATAATATGCAATTGCAGAATCTTTAAGTTCATTTCTTAATTTTGTTAAAAAGAAGGGAATATAATTTAGCGGAAGTATTATTTTCTTATCTTCACTTTTTATTATTTTAAAACATTCGTCTGCTGATATCTCTTCTTGAGATAAATATAATTGCTTAAATTGCTTAAAAACTTTATCTGAAATTAAAGCCATAGATTTTTCATAATTCATTTGTTCAGAAATCAAGCCTATTATCCCATATTCTTGATATTCTTTTGTTTTTTTCAAAAATGTAGAATATGATATTTTATATTGTGGGTATTTTTCACCCCATTCCAAAACGAAACTTTTTACTTTTTTATTTTTAACATTTTCAATAGCTTTAAAAAGAAGTAAATATTTGACCGTTTTTTCTTTTTGATATTTTGATATATGCATAAAAATTTCATAATCAATTTTTCTGTTATTCACATTCAGCAAGGGTTTAATTCTATTTAGTTTGGAAGGCCCAATATGATTTATTTCTAATGAAGGAGATGAATTGCAAGGACGATTTATAAATAAATATTCCTCATTTTCAATTTTTTTAATAGCCCCTTGTTCAAGAGCGCCATCTATAAATAATTGAACTTCCTGCTCGCTTAATTCGCTGATAATTGCTAAATCATCGAATGAAAATTTATTCAGACTTTTAGACAGCTTTAATAGTTTCGAGTGATTCATCTTTTATAAACTCCTTTAATGTAATTTCATCAATAACGCTTAACCCATTCGCTTTAGCAATATTTTCGGCTGTATTTATCATCTTTACTATTTGCCTGAAGCGATTTGTCTGAGAGTAAATGTATCTTATTGCACATTCAGTCATTTCCACCTCACATAATTGTTCAACAATGTCTTTTATATCGCTATTAATAAAGGGTTCAAATTTTAATTTTTCTGAAATTCTGTCATAGAGGTGCCTGTATCGCATAAGTTTTTTATCCGCCTGACCCATTCCTACAAGCACTATTGGCACGTTAGCTTTATCGTGGATATCTCTTAGTGTCTCAATGGCTTTACTGTCTGCTGCAAGATAATCAACTTCATCAATTATTATTATTTTAGGGTCTTCTTTTAATTGTCGAATACATTGTTTAAAAAGCTCAGAAGTTTTATAATTGGGAATTTCTCCAAGTTCTTCTACTATATCTTCAAGCAACCATCTTCCTGTCATTAAATTTGTACTTCTAATAAAGATAGCATCATTTTGTGCAACCCACCAAAGCACCGCTTGAGTTTTTCCCAATCCAGGCTCGCCATATAGCAAAGCCATTCCGGGGACTCCTTTGGCACGATTTTGCAGATTATTCATCATATTAATAAAGTTTTTTACATTTTGCGTTCGTGTAAATACTTTTTTCATTTATCTTCTCCATATATTAATTTATACTCCTCTGATTTTTTGTAATTTTCAAACCATTTTCTGTCTTTATCTTCCATACAGCCATTTTTCAAATGCCATTCAAAGCGTTCAAACTTTGATTTAAATATTGGTCTTGCAAAAACCTGCTCGGGTTTAATTTTTGGAATTAATTTCGCTTTTTCTTTAACCTGATGAGCTTCAGGCTTTGCATAACTGTCCTGAAAGTCAACGCTGAATTGTTTTTCAATCATATTCATATCCTCCGATGTAAAATATTGCTTAACTGCTTTTAAAGTTTTATTTCTAAGTTTTCTCTGCTTCACTATTTTTTGTTTGTAATCCTGAATATCTTTAATATCTCCAAGATGTTTTGCCATAGGGTGAGTTGAAGTTACTCTTTCAGCTCTGCACAAAAATTCGCCTTGCATTGAATAAACTTTTATATAACTCAAATCAAATAGGCTGTATTTGATAATCGCTTTATCTCGAATTCCGTATAAAGTATCATCGAAATAATCTTGCTTTAGAAACCTAATGCCGTTTCTGCCAATGGTTTTTACTTCCATTGCCATCATTAAATCATCAAGTAATTTTTCATCTATTTCTTGTTTATCAACTTGTGATAAAACCTCAGCAACAGTCTTACCTTTAACATTCGAACAAGGCAAAGAGTGTTTATACTCAAGCCATATTTCAATAAGTTCAATTGCTTCTTGAATTGTTGGAATATAGCCACTGTGAATTTCTTTATGAAGTTTTTCATTCCTTTTCATATATGCAGGTTTATTATCTATTGATGAACCTATATAACTTGGAAGTAATTTTTCAAAGCCTTCTTGGAACTCCAAGAAAAATCTTTCAATAACTTTTGCCCTTGCATTATACGGGGCAGCAAATACAGGCTTTATTCCAAGTCTTTCATATAATCCGTTAAAGCCCAACTCTTCAAAGTTTTTATCACCTGTAAAGAAATTTGCTCTAAATGCTCTGCCGTTATCCTGATAAACAATATCAGGAATTCTACCTAGATTTAAAATGGCATTTCTTAAGGCGGAGGCTATGCATTGGGTGTCTTCTTCAAGCATAATTTCATATCCCATTAATGCTCCTGATTTCCAATCTAAAAATCCGACCAAATTTGCTCTGCAAGGTTTGCCTGTAAAAGGATTTATTACTTGGAATGCCAATCTGTGTCCATCTGCAATTAAAACGGAGCCGACATCAAGAACAGTTGCGTCTCTTATAATATATGGTTCAACTTTATCTCTAAGTGCCTTACTTCCTTCCCTAGCTAAAATCCATTTATCATAATGAGTTGCTTTGAACCATTCTGCATAACGTCTGAAGGTTACATCTTTTGGTAAAATTTCATAACCTCTTTTATTTAATATATGTTTTGTTAAACTTATTGCCTTTCCAATTCTAAATTTATTTTGATTTAACAGTAGTTTCATAAAAATTTTAATTTCTTCATCGGTTAATGAGCTTCTGCATTCTCTCGAACCTTTATACTGATAGTCAGGAACTAATCTTGTCCAATCACTTGTGCCTGCGAGTTTTGCTTTCCATCTGTAAATACTACCGATTGAAGTTGTTCCGATTATTTCAAATATATTTTTATGAAATTCACCTGTATTATATAGACTTAAAAATTCATTTCCACGTTGTTTTTTATTTTTATTCCCTTTTTTATAATCTTTCCAAAGTTTTAAAAAATCCAATCTAGCTAGGGCAATCTTTTTCATATTTTCAGGGATTATTTTTTCTTGTATTGGTTCAAGGCATAATTTAATATCCTGCGTTTCTTCTAATACAAGAGCTTTATAATAATCATTCATGTATTTGCTTTGAATTTCAGGTTCTACCGAACTCAAGCATATTCTATAACTTTTACCGCCTCTAACATTTTCTGTTTTAGCTATATATTTATCTTTCCTTATTGCTATACGAATGGCTCTTTCAGTTACTCCTTTAAATTCAGCCAAAGTTTTAACATCAATAAATACTTTTGAAGTATCAAGAATGCTATTGGGTATTTCGTTCATTGTTTTTCCTTATTAATCTAATGTACTGTTGTGTATGATACCCGAATGTGTCTCTAATTCAACAAATTTTGGCTAAATATGTTCCTATGTGTCTGTAATTAAAGATTTGTGTTGTGTTCAAAAAAGCTTTAATTTCAAAAAAACCTTTGTTTTATATCTGTTCAGATACAGAACTTATCTAAAGTTAATAATTTATGACTACAAAATAAAAAAAATCTCGGTAATGCTTCCCTCTTAAGGATTTATTTTTACAGCATGTATTTAACACCCAAAATGGGAATTATCATTTTAAAATAATAGATATTTTTTTATTATTTTAGTCTTTAATTTCCGTCTAAAGCCATTAAAATTAGGGGATTTGAGTTTTGAAAAGTTTTCGACACACTTCCCCCTGCTTTCCCCCTGTTTCCGCCTAACTAATAAAATCGGACAGTTTTTGGACGGCAAAAAATGCCCTATATCCTTTAACCCGTCTACAATACAGGCTTATTTTGCCTATGTAGTTTTTGTCCGGTGAAATGTCCAGAAAATGTCCGTTTTGTCCGATTTTTCTCATTCCTCTAAAATCGCCGAAAACCGCCACGGGAAAAGAGAATAGCCAAAATCAGTTTTTATAATTGGACATAAACTTTATACTTGCAATGGTATTTTGTTCAACCACGAAAGCCCAAGACGCGGAGAGACTTTTGTAACTCGCAAAATTACTCGTTCTGCGGTTAGAATTAAACTTGGTATGGAAGAAAAATTATACCTTGGAAACCT